>Ga0209156_10004272_pt1 | contig 10455 bp, 8 predicted proteins | sample GraSoiAngelo_124_FD_185881 | JGI IMG/M metagenome (GOLD analysis project Ga0209156, IMG submission 185881) | Grasslands soil microbial communities from the Angelo Coastal Reserve, California, USA - 14_0927_05_20cm (SPAdes) (version 2) | ecosystem: Environmental > Terrestrial > Soil > Grasslands ...
GCAAGTGCGTGGAGTTGGTTGTGCAGACCCCAGTCCACGCAGATGACGCTTTTCGCCTCGAAGCCATGCTCGTTGATGTAATGGGAAAGAGAATAGATTTCCGGAGACCAGTGTGGGCTATAGTGCGGGTTCGTTCGGAAATGGGAGAGGTAGACTGCGGTATTATGGACGTTCACGGCGAAAACAAGAACGGCCGCGGAACCAAGAAGGACAGCAGCAAGTCGCTGAAGGTTTTTCCAGGCGAGCTGCGTGTATAGCGACCTCCCGAGGAAGGCGAACCCTAGGAGAGGCAAGGGGAAAATCATTGAGTAATGATGCGGACCACCGGCCTGAGGCGTAATTACAATCTGTAAGAAAATCAGAAAGCCAATGAGAAGGAAGAAGAAACCGTTTTTCCGATTCTTCCGCGCTTCAGCGTCTAACATCGGGAAAAATAAACATGCCAATGCTAGAAATCCGTCGACCGCAATAAGCCAAGTGGAAGTAAAGCGAATTACCCCTGCTGCATCCCCAAAGATACGGCGAGCAACCCAGAAACCCGATAAGGTGTTTACAAGCGCATCCCACTTCACTTGGAGACCCGTTGTACGAGCTCTGATAGTGGGGTGGTGGAAATGCAGAAGAAGAGGCAACACTAAGTATAGCGTCGCACCGACCGCAATCAAAACGAGAATTACCGCTATCCAGCGGGCGAATCTTGGCAATGAAACCCACAGATTCTTCAGGCTGTCCGGGTAGCACAAAGAAATCCCGATAGCGAAAGCCGACACCAGCCAAATAAAATTGAACTTATCGAAAAAACCGAGGCCAAAGCAGATAAAAATAAGAGCAGGTTTCCACAGTTCCGGCTTGTCGCGATAGCTAAACCAGAGAGCGAGAATGGCCGCTTGGAAGAAGTGCATCAAGACGGTCGGTCCCCAATCCAGCCGGCTGGGAAACAGATTGGCCGGATCGACCGCCATTATCCATACGGCGATGGTGGCCCAAACAGCCCCAAGCTTCGCTCGCATGAGCTGATAGAAGATGAGCAGCGTCACAGCCGCGATCAGAATGACAGGCAACCGGATAGTCAAAGCCGACACGCCAAAAAGGCCGAAAATGGGAGTGTAAATCCATGCCTTTAAGGCCCCAATGAAGGGGAAGACAAGAAGCGGCACCGGTCCCAGCCGCATATAAATGAAGGTGTTATCGGGAGCGCCTTGGGCTGCGTTGACAAAAGCCAGTTCGTCGTAATAGAGCCCTGGAAGTTCAATTCGATAGGCGGCCAGAAAAATGAAAATACACGTCGCTGTGATGGCCAGCCCGTCCGATAATCGGGGCATTGAGACCTCGCGTTGGCGTCCAGATGTCATTACGAGCTTGGCAAATTACACAAGTTCTCGATCTCGCCGAGTTCTCTGCCAAACACACACTCTCTTCGTCGAGATGAAGCAGCCTGTTTCACGGTCCGGTAAGGCAATTTTGCTGCAGAAAAAGAGCGACTGTGCTTAACTAGTAGGCTCGACGTTTATCGCCAGAATGCCTGAGCAAGTTATCAAAATCAGTGGTGCGCGCCAGCATAATCTGAAGAACGCTCCATGTGAAGCTCTACGCGTGAAAACTAGCTGTTATCGCGCCGCGGCAACTACATTTCAGTTTGCCTATCATACACCATGCGGTTAACGAACAACCTCGTATAGCTCGTAAATCTTCTCGCCTCCGAACCAAAATTCCTTTACTAAACGAGATTTCAACACCGGGTCACTTGTTACCGAGGCGAGGAAGTTTCGCCGTGTCTCGAGGAAGGTTTCCTTTGATGCGGAAAATGTGAGAACAAGGCTTTTACCTTCTGGAAAAAGGTAATTTAGCGTTGCGTTCTGCTTTTCCCGATTTTGGTTTCCCAGGTTTTTGAATGTCGGCCAGTAATCGTGCATCTGGCGCCGGAGTTTCTTGGGCGCAAGTGCGTGGAGTTGGTTGTGCAGACCCCAGTCCACGCAGATGACGCTTTTCGCCTCGAAGCCATGCTCGTTGATGTAATGGGAAAGAGAATAGATTTCCGGAGACCAGTGTGGGCTATAGTGCGAGTTCGTTCGGAAATGAGAGAGGTAGACTGCGGTATTATGGACGTTCACAGCGAAAACAAGAACGGCCGCGGAACCAAGAAGGACAGCAGCAAGTCGCTGAAGGTTTTTCCAGGCGAGCTGCGTGTATAGCGACCTCGCGAGGAAGGCGAACCCTAGGAGAGGCAAGGGGAAAATCATTGAGTAATGATGCGGACCACCGGCCTGAGGCGTAATTACAATCTGTAAGAAAATCAGAAAGCCAATGAGAAGGCAGAAGAAACCGTTTTTCCGATTCTCGCGCGCTTCAGCGTCTAACATCGGGAAAGATAAACATGCCAATGCTAGAAATCCGTCGACACCGATCAGCCAAAAGGGAGCAAAGGGAATCATGCCGCTGCTATTTCCAAAGATCAGGCGAGCCACCGCGACACCTGATAAGGTTTGTAGGAGCCCATCCCATTTCACTTGGAGGCCCATCGCATGAGCCCTGGTGGGGTGGAAATGCAGAACGGGCAAAACTAAGTACAGCATCGCCCCCAATGCGATCAAAACCAGAGTGACCGCCGTCCAGCGGGCGAATCTCGGGGATGAAAACCATAGATTCTTAAGGGTGTCCGGATAACACAAAGAAATCCCGATAACGAAAGCTGACACCAGCCAAATAAAATTGAACTTGTCGAAAAAACCGAGGCCGAAGCAAATAAGAATGAGCGCCGTTTTCCACAGTTTCGGCTTATCGCGATAGCTAAACCAGAGAGCGAGAATGGCCGCTTGGAAGAAGTGCATCAAGACGGTCGGTCCCCAATCCAGCCGGCTGGGAAAAAGATTAGCCGGATCAACCGTCATTATCCAAACGACGATGGCCGCCCAGATGGCCCCAAGCTTTTCTCGCATGGCGTGGTAGAAGATCAGCAGCGTCACAGCCGCGATCAGAATGACAGGCAAACGAATAGTCAAAGCCGACACGCCGAAAAGGCGGAAAATGGGAGTGTAAATCCATGCCTTTAAGGCCCCCAGATAGGGCATGATAAAAATGGGCACAGATCCCAGCCGCATATGGATCATGGTGTTGTCGGGAGCGCCTTGGGCTGCGTTAACAAAATCCAGCTCGTCCATGTATAGCCCTGGGAGTTCAATTCGATAGGCGGCCAGAAAAATGAAAATACACGCCGCTGCGATGGCCAGCCCGTCCGACAATCGGGGCATTGAGACCTCGCGTTGGCGTCCAGATGTCATTACGAGTTTGCTAAATTACTCGAGTTCTCGATCTCGCCGATTTGTGCGGCAAACGCACATAGTCTTCGTCGAGATGAAGCGGCTGGTCTCACGCCCGATGAGAAAATTTCGCTGGAGAAAAGGAACCGTTGCCCTTGACTAAAAGGTCTCACGTTTGTCGTCCGAATAGCTACGCAGTATCAAAATTAACGCGGCATGACAGCACAACCTGCTCTATTTCAAAGTTTTCCTCGGATTCCCAACATTTGCTATTTCGCGTACATGCAGATCGACTACTCAACGAATTCCTGGGCACTGACCACGCCAGTTCTAATTGCGAATTCGCTTTTCGCCAAACCCGTCGCAGAGCTTTCGCGCTGCGTGCTCGTTCAACTTCGGCGTCGTCCCAGGTTGTACTTGAGGATCGCGTAAATCGCACTCACGCCATCCTTCCAATTGATTTTTTTGCCTTCCGCATAGGTCCGGCCGCTGTAGGAAATGCCGACTTCGTAGATTCTACGGCCCGTGCGAGCCAGTTTGGCGACAATTTCCGGCTCAACAGGGCAACGATTTCTCGCACTGGAGAAACAGTTACCGCAATGTGAATGTTGAATATATTCTTTCCTTGTAGATAGACTCTGACGTTGAGGCTTTTCGATACTTTCAAAATGTTACCATAATTCCGATGACGACAGTTCTCAAGAGAAGCTTCACAACCGCGCCGTTCTTGGTCGGCGCCTTGCTGCTGCTCTGCGCTTTGACGTTCTATTACTTTGCGGTGCTCAAAATCGACTACCATAAAACCATGCTACTGGATCTCTGCCCATATCCGGATGCTATAGAGTATTTCGCGCAGGCAAAAGCTATGCTCAAAGATGGACGGCCTTCTATACAGATCGGATACGATAAGCTGCCATCGAGGTATCCATTTGGTTATCCGACATTGATGCTTCCCTGGCTGAAGGTTCTTCCGGAAGCGGACGCCCTTCTGGCGCCGTTTAGGACGAATCAGACTCTGGGTCTCCTTTTTCTTCTTGGTCTCTTTGCATTCTATTTTTATCTGGCTATGCCCGTCACCGGTGGGTGCGCGGTGCTTCTCCTGGCAACGCTCCCCGGCTTCTTCACATTTTGCCGTTCGTCGGTAAGCGAACTCAGCGCGTTAGCGCTCATTGTGTTAGCGTTTATGTTTGTATACCTGGGTCTGGAAGAGGAACGCCGCTGGAAAATCTATCTATCGGCGATTTTCCTTGGCCTCTCGTTGAATATCCGTGTGCAGTCGCTCTTCTTCGCGCCGCTGTTGTTGGCGATGGCTCTTTTTCCAAGCAAGGGAGCGCGCCTGCGCTGGGTTTTCCATTGTGTTGCGGTTGTAATCGTCTTCTCTCTGGCAGCCAGCCCGGTGCTAATACTCAACACGATTCAGTTTCATTCTCCATTCAAAACAGGGTACGACTTCTGGGTGCCGTATTCGGGCGACTTTTCTCTTCAACATATTAGAACGAACATCGCGCATTTGTGGAGGGAATTCGCTCTGCAATCAAACGAGTATTCCGCCGCCAATATTTTCGGAACTGGTACCTGCTTTGTTGCCGCGTTTGTTCTTTTGATTTGTGTGGGATTATTCTTTGTCCGACACAGTCTGTTCGTCGGCTGCGCTTTTTTAGCCGGTTTGACGTTCCTTGTTATGACCGTGAGCTACAGGTATGCGGCCGATGCACGCCTCTACCTCCCGCTTCTATTTCTTTTGGTTGCGGTAGCTGTTCTGCCCGTGACTTGGGCGGCGAGAAATCTTGTTGTGGCAAAGCGCGCGATTCCCGCCCTGGCCATCTTCGTCTTATTTGCTGCCGCTTGCGCTGGTTATCCTTCGCGCTCCGGCTACAACACGGTCAAAACCGATAGATCCCAGGCGGTGGACGCCCTCCACTTCAGCACTCCGATTCCGAAGTCCCGGCGCTTCATTGCGCAAAAGCATTTCGTTGAACTCTGCGGCGGTCACCCTGGCATCGTCCTTTCCGATATCAATCCCGTTTACTTGAACGCGCTTCTGCCAGAGCGGTTTGTTGCAGCGCCTATCGATGGAAAGCACGATTATTCACTTAGCGACGTCTGGCACTACGATCGTCCCGAGGCCTTGGCCCTGGTCAAACGCGGCTTGGATCAAGCGCTTCCGGTTTACACTCTGTTCGTTTCGAGGAAAGAGATGGATGAAAAGGCCCCGCGATTGCCGGAGCTCGACGGTTACGAGTGGGTTGCCGTCGAAAACCATGTCCCGGACGCGGTCGTTTTAAGACTCGTTCCAATTAGCCAATGATGAAGGATTCCACTTTTTCGCCTGTTGCACTCACTCCGTGCTCGGTAGTCAGTCGCTCCAGCGCCAATTTCTGTTCCTCGCGGAAACATCCAAGGCAGTAAGGTCACGAAGAGCGACCGGGTTTCGCGTCGTTCAACTTCCCCGCTGTCGCAGATTGTATTTCATTATTGCGTAAATGGCCCGCACGCCGTCCTTCCAAGTGATCTTCTTGCCTTCCGCATAGGTCCGGCCGCTGTAGGAAATGCCGACTTCGTAGATTCTACAGGCTGTGCGCGCGAGTTTGGCGATAATCTCCGGCTCAACAGCGAAACGATCTTCCTCGATCTGAATCGATTTGATAACGGGAGCTTTAAAAGCTTTATACCCTGTCTCCAAGTCGGTCAGATTAAGGTTGGTGAAGATGTTGGAAAGCAGGGTCAGAAATCTATTGCCCACCATGTGCCAGAAAAAAAGAACGCGATGTGGTCGTCCGCCCATGAACCGGGAACCAAAAACCGCGTCCGCTTTCCCTGACATGATTGGTTCTAAAAGAAGCGGGTAATCTTCGGGGCTGTATTCGAGATCGGCGTCCTGCACGAGAATGATGTCGCCAGTCGCCGCCGCGAAACCGCTGCGCAACGCCGCTCCCTTGCCGCGATTGGCTGGATGGTAAATGATCCGGTCGACCATCTGAGAAAGCTTCTCTTTCAGCACAGCTTGCGTCCCATCCTGTGAGCAATCGTCAACCACTATGATCTCCTTACTCTGGATGAGCGCGCTGCGAACTGCCTCGACGATCTTTTCGATTGTATTCTTCTCGTTGTAACAAGGGATGACGATTGAAACTTTCATCTTTTTACAAAGCCGCTTGGGACTTCACCGCGATAAAGCGCTGGTCATGTTCGCTGGAACAGTTCTTTTCGCTGGAGAAACCGTCGGTTATGCTTGACTAAAAGATTCGACATTCCTCGCCAGAATGGCTGAGCAAGTTATCAAAATCAGTAGTGCGCGCCAGCACAATCGGAAGAACCTCCACCCGGCGATCCCACGTGAGAAACTGGTGGTCGTTATGAGGTTGAGCGGTTCGGAAGAATCGTCGCTCGCCCTTGACACGCTTTATGCGGAAGGGCAACGGCGCTATGTCGTCGGAACGCATCGGTCGAAGCGATTTCACTATTTCTTGAGAAGTCTTCGAGTATATATATTGTGGCACCGGTGAGCGAGTATCTGTGCGATGCCAAATGCTACATCATCGAGGAGAAGGCGCCGCCAGACGTAGTTGTCCTGGCGACTGAGAGGATCATTGTCACGAGATTACAGACAGATGTTCGGCCTTTTTTCCATAGCGTAAAATATCCGTTGCGCCGTTGCGTTTTGGCGCCGGTGTAAAAGGCAATGTCAATCAGAGTATGGCTTTTGGCGTGCCAGTTGTCGCAACCTCGCTTACTATCGAAGGAATGGGCCTTATCGATCACGAAGACAGTCTCGTCGCCGACGAGCCAGAAGATTTTGCACGGTCCTTAATCGAGCTCTATGAATCAGAAGAGCTTTGGAACCGGCTCTCGAAAAATGGCATCAAGAAAACACAGACGCTCTATTCCACTGAAGTTGCACGCGAAACACCACACGCTCTGTTCAGCGATCAACATCTGATAACCGTACGCGGGTCGCGGTCGGCCGTTACGCAGCGAGATGTTGCGATGGCAGACAGAAGTTAACTTTGGATCCATCAGAAGTGATTACGACCGAGCGAACCAGTGGAATCACTGGAAAAATCACGGCGACGCCGAACCCTGTCTTTTTCGGGCAAGGCAGCGTGGTAATTTCATGGGAAACGAATGATCCCGCTGGAGGGGAGGTACGCGTTTCGACCTGCCCTAACGACGAAAACCTGGTTAGCAAAAGCAAGGGCGGATCTGGACAAACAGAAATCTCCTGGATCGTGGATTCCACGATATATGACTTTCGTCTTTACGCCGCCAGTCAACCGGATACGCCAGTTGATTCGGTGCAGGTTCGGCGCGACCTCGATTCGGCGCCGATGGCTTTGCGCGAACTTGCCGACGAAGTGCTGCGCGGAAACATCGACATGGCAGAACTTTCCCGCTTTGTTGCAACGGTAATTCCGGTTTGTCTCCGTAGTGCAAACTTTCGGGGTTTTTTTCCCGTGGTTCTACGTGAACTCGCGGTGATGCCTCATTGCCTGCATAGCGGGAAGTTTCAGGAGATATTTCTTGTCTGGGAACGGCACGGTTTTCATGTGACACCGGTACACTTCTATCAACCTATTCCCGATACCCAATCCTTGCCCGAAACGCTGTGGAATCGGCCGAGCAAACTCGTGGGCATCGAGATGAACGACTCTGTCCAGCTCGATCTACTGCGGAATTGCTTTCCGAAATTCCGCGAGGAATATGAACAGTTCCCCAGCAAATCAACGGGCGAGCTTGGTCGTTTTGACCTCAATAATGGTATCTTTGGCGGCACCGACGCCTTGGTTGCGTACTCCATGGTCCGCCATTTCCAGCCGCGGTTGATCATCGAAGTCGGCAGCGGCTTCTCTTCGCTGGTCTTAGGCGAGGCCGCCACGAAAAATCGCAGCTCGGAGCTAATTTGCGTCGAACCGTTTCCGCAGGAGTTTCTCCGGCAGGGATTTCCCGGATTGCATTCCCTGATTGAGAAAAGAGTGGAAGATGTCGATCTGGAATTTTTCTCACAACTCGACTCGGGCGACATCCTCTTTATCGACAGCTCTCACACCGTGAGAATAGGCGGAGACGTCAACTACCTGTTCTTGAAAGTGCTACCGCGTCTCAAGCCAGGCGTCATCGTGCACATCCACGACATCTTTCTTCCCTTCGAATACCGGCGCGATTGGGTGATGGATGAATTTCGCTTTTGGACCGAGCAATATCTGCTCCAGGCTTTCTTAACCTTTAATTCCGAGTTCGAAGTGCTCATGGGCAATGGCTATCTCGGCCACTATCACATGGAAGATCTCAAAGCCACGTTTCCGATTTCACCATGGTGGGGTGGAGTCAGTTTCTGGATCCGTCGACAACCTTTGAGGAGGGATTGATCACTGCACCTCCCGAGCCAGTTGGTTTTCTCCAGTAGATCGGTCCGCCACGCGTTTGGGTTGTGCTGCTTCCCGGAGAAGCTATTGCCTTTCTTCCGATCTCACGTTATCACTGCCTCAGGCGCAAGTGACGCACGCCACCAGGAAAATGTCATCTCCCATCGAACGAATAAATAAGCCGATTCTTATAGTAGGCTCAGACCGATCGGGATCGACCATCCTTACCTGGTGTCTTGGCCAGCACCCGAACGTCCTCTCCGAGGAAGAGTCAAATTGGCTGGGTCATCGCGACAGAAGGCTGCTGGCGTGTTGTTGTGCTGCAAAAGGAAACCCCGCATTCAATAACCGTAAATCGGTCCAAGCTTGACGAGGCCCTCTAGATTCGCATACTGCGCGATCTGCGAACGGACGCGGCGTTCATATTCCGGGTCCTTGGGGTTCATGTTTGATCAAAGAACTTGGAGTAGGGACTGCCGGCGAAGTAAGTACGCAGTTCTTCAAAGTTAGCAATCACCTGGCGCAAATCATCGCCCCCGAGCTTGCGCGTCGTGGTAGTCAGTTCCCGCCGGGACACTCCGATGAAATCCAGGAGAGATTGGATCTTCTCGGCATCAGGAGCAATCATCTCCTCGTATGAAATCGAAAAACCGGGATGCTCCGCAAAGAGTTCTGCAAATTCCTTCTCCCGGCCCAGAACCGTTTCAAAATCTTTCTGGCAGTCGTGCGGGTCGAGCACCACGGGCTGGACTTCGGGTATGGCCTGGCTGCGAACGACCCAGGTGACACCAGTTACGCGGTTTGCGATATAGTGCGAAAGATAACGGCGAAGTAGGTTCTCGCGCCTTAGGTGGATGATGCGAAAGTCCCGGTCATTAACAATCTCGTCTCGTAAAACCTTATACTCAGGTAACACCAGTTCGTCGTGTTTTAGCTTGAAGCAGACAGCCTTCCTTCCCTGGAGATCAAGCACGATCTTGTAGAGGAATTTGATTGGATCGCGATCTTTTTCCGCAGCCAGACGCTCGACAAAATCCGGTTCCGCACGGCGCTTGATTTCGTAGCTGCCGGCCATTCCGCCAAGTGTACCCGGAGAAGAAAACACTTCACTGTGCGAGCAAATTTCTGGATGAGATCGCAAGAGGTGAACTAGCATGGTGCTGCCCGTCCTGGCGGGACAAGTGATCATATAAATATTATCGCGATACGAACTCATACCCACGCGGATAGCGATTCGGCTATATTTGGGTGTTTCAGCGCTGTCTCGATTGCTCAGAATTAAGGCAACTCACTCCGATTTTCCAGCCGCTTCAGATCAAACTCCACTCTCTGCCGCGGCTGAGGATCTGGTCAAAGATTGAGTCACTCTCGTCCTTCTGCCCCACCTTGGATCCGCGAAACGCAGTCTTCGCCTTGCGGATTAAATAGAGGAACTTCCAAACGCGGATCTCAGCGATCAAAGACGTAGAGCCCATTAGCATGATCTGGTCGAAAAGGAGGTTGGACAGAGCGTGGCGCTTCGCGAATGGAGCGTCTGGCGACTGGTATCTGGGCGCATGCGCCCAGCTCCAGTCTTCAATCATGTAGATGCCACCGGGCTGCAGCAATGGGAAGAGGATTTCAAAGGACGCTTTTGTTTGCTCATAAGTGTGAGATGCATCGTCGACCACCAAATCGAGCTCATCTGCCAGTTCATCCCGAACGATCTCCTCCAAAATTTTACGATCGCACTGCGACGTCGAAAAGTGAACGAACCGATTTTCCATAGCGGAGATATAGCGCAAAAGCGGTGCCACAGGCTGTGGACTTATCTCCACAGCGGACATTCGCCCGGG
>Ga0209156_10004273_pt1 | contig 10450 bp, 11 predicted proteins | sample GraSoiAngelo_124_FD_185881 | JGI IMG/M metagenome (GOLD analysis project Ga0209156, IMG submission 185881) | Grasslands soil microbial communities from the Angelo Coastal Reserve, California, USA - 14_0927_05_20cm (SPAdes) (version 2) | ecosystem: Environmental > Terrestrial > Soil > Grasslands...
CCGGCTGCGCCGGCGGGTCGGGCTTGTTGGCCGCCGCCGTGTCCTTCGGTGCAGACGATGCGCCCTGCGCGTAGAGCAGGCCGGGGGCAGCGAGCCAAAGGGCAAGGAATACGGCTCTCATGTCGTGATCTCCTTCAGCGCCTTGCGCTGAACTGCATCTGCAGTCACCGCCGTGACGGCAGCGGTGTCGACTTCGCCCGTGCGGATCCGGATCACCCGCTCGAGCGGCTGGACGAAGATCTTCCCGTCGCCGACGTTACCGGTGCGGGCAGATGTCAGAATCGCCTTGATCGTGGGCTCCACGAACGGCTCCGACACGGCCATCTCGAGCCGGACTTTCTCGCGGAATTCGAGTACCACGGTCCTGCCGCGATAGTGCTCCAGCATCTCGTGCTCGCCGCCGTGACCGCTCACCCGGCTGATCGTGATGCCCGTGACGCCGGCGCGGAACAGGGCGGCCTTCACTTGCGGCAGCCGCTCGGGGCGGACCACCGCGGTGATCAGTTTCATCTGGCTGGCTCCTCTGAAGTAGGGGCGCAGCATGCTACGCCCCTACGGTTAGATCGCTTCCGGCTCCGGCTCGAGCTGCCCAGCCCCAAACGACACGGCGGCCGACTCGCTGAGAATGACCGCCGAAGAGACTTCCGGCGTGTCGGGGTACGCCAGCGCGCCCACCTCGGGGAGGTCGAGGCCGAGCTCTTCCACCTCGGCTGACACGCGATGGCCACCCACGACGAGGTCCGTCACCTTGTACGCGGCATACGCCATGGCGCCGACCGCGACGAAGTTCGTCAGGCCGCCCACGAGCTGCGCCACGAACTGGCTCGCATCGCCGTACAGCAACCCTCGTACAGCGCCCGGGACCCCGTTCCACCCGTCGCCGTACGTGCCGTCCGCCAAGAGCCCGAGCGAGAGAATCCCCCACAGGCCGTTGACCCCGTGGACGGAGATCGCGCCGACGGGGTCGTCGATGCGCAGCCGGGCATCGATGAAGAACACCGCCACGCACACGAGCACGCCGGCCACTCCGCCGATCAACACAGCCGACGGTGCGGTCACGAACGCGCACGGGGCCGTGATGGCGACGAGCCCCGCCAACGTGCCGTTCGCCATCATCGAGGGATCGGGCTTGCCGTACTTGAGCCACATGTAGAGCATCGACGTGACCCCGCCTGCCGCCCCGGCCAGCATCGTGTTCGTCGCAATGACCCCGATGCGCAGGTCCGAGCCCGCCAGCGTCGAGCCCGCGTTGAATCCGAACCACCCGAACGCCAAGATGAACGTCCCGATCAAGGCCATGGGGATGTTGTGGCCCGGGATCGCGTTGCTCGTGCCGTCGGCATTGTACTTCCCGCGGCGCGGACCGAGCAGCGCCGCCGTCACCAGCGCCATGACACCACCGGTCATGTGTACGACCGACGACCCGGCGAAGTCCACGTGTCCGTGACCGAGCCCGAGGTTCTTGCCTAGCAGCGCCAGCCAGCCGCCGCCCCAGGTCCAGTTGGCATAGATGGGATAGATGAACGCCCCGACGAACACACTGAACACCACGAACGCCGAGAACTTCCAACGCTCGGCCAATGCACCCGTGGGAATCGTGGCCGCGGTGTCCATGAACACCATCTGGAACAGGAAGTAGGTGAACACCGGCGCGGTGTAGGCGACGCCGGTCAGGAAGAACCCCGTCCCCCCGAACAGCCCCCAGTCCTTACCGCCGATGGTGAGCGACACTTCGTGCGCCAGCTTGTCGTAGCCCCCGAGCGTGCCGAGCGCGCCCACGCCACCGGCCTGCAGCGCAAAGCCGACGACCCAGTACGCCAGCATCGCGATGCCGTAGACCATGAAGTTCATGGTGATCGTGTGCGCGGCATTTTTGGCGCGCGTGAACCCGGTCTCGACCATCGCGAACCCGGCCTGCATGAACATGACCAGGAACCCGGCGACGAGGGTCCACACGAAATTGATGGCGACCGTATTCGCCGCCGCGGCGGCGTTCGCGGCCGTGGCGAGCGAATCCGACGGGACTGCTTGCGCCGCCAGGACCAGCGGACAGGCCAACGCCAGCATCAAACCAACGCCGACCGAGCGCTTCACGCCTTCTCCCGTCATGCGGTCTCCCAGTCAGGGGGTGGAACGTTGTAGTGGTGTACGTCGTTTCGCGCAGAATATGCACGAATCATGCTACAGTACGCTACTACCCATTCGTATAGGTATGCCGTATTGTACCAAGAAATGTGCAAAATATGCACGTTTCTGTCGACATCTGTAGCAACCGTGCCTCACGGGAGGCCCGCCTTGCGCCGACCCGGCGGGCGCCTAAGTTTCGGCGTTCATCATGCCCACGCCCGCGTTCCTGAAGCGCCTCCCGTGTCGAGCTCCTTCCGCTGCGAAGCAGAAGAAGCCGGGGTCGGCGAGCGCGCGCGGGAGACGATCACTGTAGGGGGCTCGAGCCCTCGGGCGTAAAAGACAGATCGGCCGCGACGCGCAACTTGAGCCGTCGCGGCCGATCGTGCGTTTGGGAGACGTCATGCTACATCCGCGGATCCTCAAATTCGGAGGGACCTCGGTGGCCGACGCGGCCGCCGTGGAGCGCGTGACGGGCGTAGTCCGCGAGCATGGCGGACCGCGGCCCGTGGTGGTCGTCTCCGCGCTCGCCGGCGCCACTGACGCGTTGCTCGCGGCGGCGGATGCGGCGGCGGCCGGCCACCCCCGCGGCACCGCGCCGAGCCTCGACGCCCTGCTCGAGCGGCATGCGCGCATCGCCAACCAGCTCGTGCGGCCGGAGGCACGGAAGGCACTGCTCGGGGGACTGGAGGCGGCGCGGAGCGAGATCGCCCGGCTGCTCGACCACGTCGAGCAGGAGCCAGACCGGCGAGCGGCATTGCGGGACGAGATTGCGTCGTACGGCGAGCGACTCTCGGCGTCGCTCCTCGCGGCGGCGCTGGCTGGGGCGGGCGTGGCAGGGTGCTACGTCGACTCGCGCCACTGTCTCACCACTGATGCAACACATGGCCGCGCCAAACCGCTCCTGCCCGTCACGCTCGAGCGCACCCGCGCCGCGCTCACCCCGCTGCTCGACGACGGACTCGTCCCCGTCCTGGGCGGCTACATCGCCGCGACGGCCGACGGCATCACGACCACGCTCGGGCGAGGCGGGTCCGACTACTCCGCGGCCCTGGTTGGCGCCGCGCTCGACGCACGAGAGATCCAGATCTGGACGGACGTGAGCGGCGTGCTCACCGCCGACCCACGCGTGGTGCCGGGGGCCCGGACGGTCCCCAGCTTGTCGTACGCCGAGGCGGCGGAGCTCGCCTATTTCGGGGCCAAAGTGCTGCACCCCAAGACCATCCAGCCCGCGATGGATCGCGACATCCCCGTTCGCATCTGCAATTCGCGCGCGCCCCGCGACGGGGGGACGCTCGTGACCGCTCGGGGAGAGGTGCGGCCCGGGGGCGTGAAAGCGATCGCGCACAAGTGTGGCGTTACGATCCTCCAGATCACATCCGCTCGCATGCTCGGGGCATACGGGTTCCTCCGCGCTTTGTTCGACGTGTTCGATCGGCATCGCACGGCGGTGGACGTCGTGACCACGTCCGAGGTAAGCGTGTCGCTTACCGTGGATGACGCGGGATCGCTGGACGCCATCGTCGCGGATCTGCAAGGGCTGGGGACGGTGTCGCTCGAGCCCGACCGGGCGATCGTGTGCGTGGTAGGTGAAGGCCTGCGCGCGACGCCTGGTGTGGCCGCCCGTGTGTTCACCACGGTGCGTGACATCAACGTGTCGCTCATTTCCCAGGGCGCCTCCCGCGTCAACCTCACCTTCGTCGTCGAGGAGGCCCGGGTGCGCGAGGTGGTATGCCGGCTGCATCAGACGTTCTTCGAACCCACCGGGAGCGTCGCATGAAGCTCGCGCTGATCGGCCACGGCCGGATGGCCCGCGTGGTGGAGGCGCAGGCCCGCGAGACGGGCCACGAGATCGGTGCCGTGATCACGTCCCGCAATGCGGCCGAAGCGCCGCGGCTGCTGCCCGGGCACACGGCGGCCATCGACTTCTCGAGCCCGGGCGCCGTGATCGACCATGTGTCGGCGGCCGTCGCGGCGGGTGTACCCCTGGTCGAGGGCACGACCGGCTGGCAGGGCGATGAGCACGCAGTACGGCGGATCGTGGACCAGGGCGGCGGCGCGATGCTGCACGGAGCGAACTTCTCGATCGGGGTGAATCTGTTCTACCGCCTGGTCGGGCACGCCGCGCATCTGTTCCGCGACATCGGGGGATACGACCCGTTCATAGAGGAGGCGCATCACGCCGGCAAGCGCGACGCGCCGTCGGGCACGGCCCTGGCGCTCCAGGCGCTGCTCGCGCGCGAGCTGGGTCGGAGCGTGCCGGTCACGAGCACGCGGGCGGGTCACATTCCGGGCGTGCACCGCGTGGGGCTGGACTCGGCGGCCGACCAGGTGCTGTTGGTACACACAGCGCGCTCCCGGGCGGGCTTCGCCGCGGGGGCGCTGCTCGGCGCGCGTTGGATCGCCGGACGGCGGGGCATGTACGCCTTCGCCGACGTGCTCGACGACATCTGCGCGCTGGCGCGGGAGACTGAAAGGAAGGATCCATGACGCAATACGTAGGCTGGCTGCGGGGCTGCGGGACCGCCCTCGTCACCCCCTTTACGGGAACCGGCGCGGTCGATGAGAAGCGGTTCCGCGCCCTGGTCGAGCGCCAGATCGCGGCGGGCGTGCGCGTGCTGGTCCCCTGCGGCACGACCGGAGAGGCCGCGACCCTCACGGCGGCCGAGCTCGAGCGGCTCATCGCGTTGACGGTCGAGACGGCGCGCGGCCGCGCCAAGGTGCTCGCCGGCGCGGGGAGCAACGCCACGGCTGCGACCATCGACCGCGCCCGCGCCGCCCGCGCCGCCGGTGCGGACGCGCTGCTCCTGGTGGCACCCTACTACAACAAGCCGACTCAGCCGGGCCTCGCCGCCCATTTTCGCGCCGTCGCGGAAGCGGTGGGCGATTCGCCAGTGGTGCTGTACAACGTGCCGGGCCGCACGGCATCCAACCTCGCCGCCGCGACGACGCTCGGCCTCGCACGAGAGGTCGAGAACATCGTGGGCGTCAAGGAGGCATCGGGCGATTTGGGGCAGATCATGGCCATCCTGCGCGACCGGCCGGCGGGCTTCCGCGTGCTGTCGGGCGACGACGCCGTGACCCTGCCCCTCATCGCCCTCGGCGCCGACGGCATCGTATCCGTAGTGTCGAACGAGACACCCGACCTGATGACCAACCTGACGGAGAGCGCCTTGCGGGGCGATTGGGAGATTGCCCGCGAGCTGCACTACCGGCTGCTGCCGCTCATGGAAGCAAACTTCCTGGAATCGAACCCGGGCCCGGTCAAGGCCGCGCTGACGGCGATGGGTCTCCTGGAAGAGCACGTCCGGCTGCCGCTTGTCCCCGTCCAGGAGCAGACCCGCGCCCGTGTGCGGGCGGTGTTGGGAGCGCTCGGCCTCTTGCCGGGCGCCGCACATGTCGCTGCGTGAACGGGTCGAGGCGCTCGCCGCCCGACCGGACGACCGCTACGACGACGCCGACCGCGCCCTGTTCGCCGAATTCCGCGCTGCGCTCGCCCGGGGTGAGATCCGCGCGGCCGAGCGCCGCCCCGGCGGCGCCTGGTGCGTCAACACCTGGGTCAAGCAGGGCATCCTGCTCGGCTTCCGCATGGGGACGCTGGTCGACATGTCCCCGCACCCGAGCTTCCCGTTCTTCGACAAGGACACTTATCCAGTTCGTCCCACCACGCTCCAGGACGATGTGCGCCTCGTCCCCGGGGGGTCGAGCATCCGCGACGGGGCGTACGTCGCGCCGGGAGTGATCTGCATGCCGCCGATGTACGTCAACGTCGGCGCCTATGTCGACGCCGGCACGATGATCGACAGCCATGCGCTCGTCGGCTCATGCGCGCAGATCGGCAGGCGAGTGCACCTCTCCGCCGCCGCCCAGATCGGCGGCGTGCTCGAGCCGGTGGGGGCGTTGCCCGTGATCGTCGAAGACGACGTGCTGATCGGCGGTGGCTGCGGGATCTACGAGGGCACGATCGTGCGGGAACGCGCCGTGCTCGCTCCCGGGACGACGCTCACGGGCTCCACGGCGGTCCACGACTTGGTTCGCGAGGCGGTGTACCGGCGCGACGGCGACCAGCCGCTCGAAATCCCGGCGGGCGCCGTGGTGGTCCCGGGGGCGCGCGCCGCACCGGGCGCCGCCGCGGCGCGGTGGGGCATCTCCCTGTACGCGCCGGTGATCGTGAAGTACCGCGACGCGAAGACCGACGCGGCAACCGCGCTCGAGGAGTACTTGCGATGAAACGCCAACGCGTGGCCGTCCTGGGACTGGGAAAGATCGGCAGCATCCTGCTCGACGGCTTGCTGAAAGCCGGTCTGCCGCCCGAGAGCGTGGTCGCCACCGTACGACACGCCGACCGGGCGCAGGCACTCGGCGCCAAGCGACGGGTGCCGGTGGGAACGGACAACCGCGCCGCGGTGCGCGGGGCCGACGTTATCCTCATTGCGGTGAAGCCGCAGAACGTACGCGAGCTCTTGACGGAGATTCGCGCCGATGTCACACCGGCGCAGGTCGTGATCTCCGCCGCCGCCTCGGTGCCCACCGGCTTCATCGAGGACGCCCTGGGCGCGCCCATCCCCGTGGTGCGGGCGATGCCCAACACACCCTGTCAGGTAGGGGCCGGCATGACCGGCATCTGCCGCGGGACGCACGCCGGCGAGGCGCACCTCGACGTCGCGCGACAGATGTTCGACACCGTTGGACGTACGGTGGTGGTGGACGAGAAGCACATGGACGCGGTGACCGGCCTCTCCGCGAGCGGCCCCGCGTTCGTGTACATCATCCTCGAATCGCTGGCCGAGGCGGGGGTCAAGGTCGGACTGCCGCGCGACGTGGCGACCACGCTCGCAGCGCAGACCCTGCTCGGCGCGGCCAAGGTCGCGCTCGACACGGGCGATCACCCGGCGCTGCTCAAAGACGCCGTGACCACGCCGGCGGGCTGCACCATCGACGGCATCCTGGAGCTGGAGGAGGGCAAGCTGCGGGTGACGTTGATCAAAGCCGTGGTGAAGGCCACGCAGCGCGCCAAGGAGCTGATGTTCGAGAAGTAGCGGCTAGCGGTAGTCCTGGAACGGCTCCGTCCAGAGCCGCGCTCCCGTCGGCTGGTGACGGAACAGGTGGGTGAGTCGAACCTCGTCGCCCACGCGCTCCACCCGCGTCTCGAGCAGCTCCAGGTCCGGCGCGTTTCCCAGACCCAGCTGATTGAGACGCTCCGCTTCCCCTTTGCAGACGTCGCCGGGCGTGGGCTTCGGATTCGGGCTTCGGATTCGGGTACGCCTCCTCGTGGTGGCGGCGGAGCGCGTCCCAATGCGCGTCGCCGGCCCGCTCGACCGAATCACGGATGTCGTCGCGGCTGAGCGGCATGTGGGAACCTACCGCGGCGGCAGCTCGACGTGCAGATGGTCGGCGGTGCCGACGTGACGCAATGTGGCGAACCCCATGCTCCAGAAGTACGCCTGCACCAGCCGGTTCCGCACGAAGCCCCGACCCGCGGTGCGGAGATCGATGGCGTGCACGTAGCCGTCCGCCTGGAGGTAGTGCAACGAGCCGTCGGTCGCGGGGAGCCGCATCGCCTGGTAGTCCGGCGGCCGGCGAGCGAGATCCGTCACCATCAGATCGTGGTCGACGAGAATGACGGTGGACAGCGCCACGCGCAGCAGCGGGTGCAGCGATACGTAGTACGCCCGCACCTGCGGTGACTTGGCGTTGCCGGCCGAGAGGTAGACCAGCGCATAGGCGCTGTACGCGACCACGAGCGGCAGCGCCACGCGGCGCGCCACGAGCGCGAGCCGGACGCGGCCCGTGAAGCGATGCCACGCCCAGGCCGCGTATGCCGTGACGACGAGGGTGGTGCAGGCCACGCCACCGGCGAGCGCGAGGGCGCTGGGAAACCCTCCGCGCTCGTACAGGACCACGGCGACCTTTACCAGGGCGAGGAACGGCAACGACGCGACCAGCAGGGCCCATGCGGTAAGGCGGGTCGCGCGGAGCAGCCACGCCCGCCATGGTCTCACACCTGGCGCGGCGTCCGTCGCCGCGGGCCCGCCGGCGAACCGCTCCCACTGATTTAGCGCGCTCGAGTCGAGTCGCTCGCGTGGCACGCGCGACCTTACGGGATGCCCGGCCCGTGGGTTGCGCGCACGACGCCGAAGTCCACCGGCATTGTCACCACCTTTCCGACGGCCTTGCGACCCACCCGGGCCGGCACGAAGCGACAGCCGGCAGCCATGGTGATCGCCGCCTGAGCCAGCCCCGGGTGAGGAGTCTCCCGTACAACGATGCGATCGCGCGGCACGCGCCCCAGGGTATCCACGACCAGCTCGAGCACCACATGCCCGCCGATGGCACGCCGCTTGAGCGAGTCGGGATACTGGGTCGCGGGGCAGGAGAGCAGCTGGGGCGCGTGATACTCGAGCCGCCGCGGGGGGATGGGGTCGAGCGGCTTCGCCACGGTGATCTGAGCGGCGACCCGGACGTCCACGCACCCCAGCGCGACCGCCAACAGCATGGTCGTGTGCATGCCGGTCCCCTTCACGCGTCTCTCATGGGACCCAACTCCCCGGGAGACACCAATGCGACCCTTGACGCTCTTTGCCGTCTTGCTCGCCACCCTGGCCGCGTGCCGCGACGCGGCGCGCCGCGAGTCCAGGGAGTACTCGAGCGGCCAGGCCGTCGCTGACCGCGTGGAGGCGGCGCGGGCCGTGCCGGCCGCACGCCCCGCGGCCGCGCCCGCGCTCATGCGCGCCCGAGAGCGGGCCGTGGCCGCGCCGGGCGATGCCGTGTTGTTCCCGCGCGCGAGCGTCGCGGCGAGCATGGTGATTCGCACCGGCCAGGCGAGCATCGAGGTCGACTCGCTCGAGGCCGCGGTCTCCCGTGTCCGCCTGCTCGCCGGCCGCATCGGCGGATACATCGCCAACACCACGATGCAGACCGGCCGCGGGCAGCTTCGCTCGGCGAGCCTGGAGGTGAAGGTGCCGGCGGAGCGCTTCGACGAGGCGCTCGCGGGGCTCGCCCCGATCGGCAAGCTCGAATCGGTGAACGTGAACGCCGAGGACGTCGGGGAGGAGTTCACGGACGTGACCGCGCGGGTGGAAAACGCCCGGCGCCTCGAGTCGCGTCTGATCCAGCTGCTCGCCACTCGAACCGGCAAGCTCAAAGACGTGCTCGACGTGGAGCAGGAGCTGGCGCGGGTGCGCGAGGAGATCGACCGCTACGAAGGGCGCCTGCGCTACCTGCGGGCCCACGCCGCGCTCAGCACGTTCACCATCTACGTCCACGAGCCCCTCCCGATCGTCGGGCGCGCCGGATCGAGCGTCATGGGCGAGGCGCTCGCGCAGGCGTGGCGCAACTTCGTCGATCTCGTCGCGCTGTGCGTCCGCTCGCTGGGCGTCGTGCTGCCGCTCGGCCTGGTCGCCCTCACGACGTGGCTGGCCGTGAAGCGCCGGCGCAAGCTGCGCGTTCCGGCCTAGCGCGACACGACCTTGACCTCCTTCACCTCGATCGGAGCGCCCGCCACGAGAACCGGTGCGCGCCGCTCTTCGGCCGTCTTGTTGAAGCCGGCAACGTCGGTGCGGAGCAGGTCGTTGAACCTCGCGATATAGCCGTCGAGGGCCGCGCGCAGCTCCTTGAAGCGCGCCGTCACGACGTCCGTCGGTGGCTGCGCGTACGCGAACGCGAGACCGAAGCCGAGGGACTGCAGCCGATCGTGGAAGCGGTTCAGGAAATGAATGTCGTCCTGCCCGGCGTCACGCTGCACGTCGGAGTTGTAGAGGCTGTCCTTGAGCTCTTTGAGCTTGCGGGCCAGCTCGCGCCCCTGGCGCGTCACGGGACCCGCCATCGTGCTATCGCCTCCCGCGTTGTCGCGCAGCGCCTGCTGCGTATTCTTGATCTGCGTTTCCAGGCTCACGATCCGATTGAGCATCTCGTTCAGGGCGGACAGCGCGTTGCGCCACGCGAGCCCGGCATGGAGCTGGGCCGTGAACCGGGTGGGATCGCCGCCCAGAACGGGGTCGGGCTCCACCGTGACCGTCTTGGTCTCGGTGCGGCCGCCCGCGCTGAGCGCGATGGTGTACGTGCCGGGAATGGCGCGCGGCCCGGTCACTTGTCGGAACGGATTCTCTTCGTCTTCGGCCGAGGGTGACCGCTCGAAGTTGAGGCGCGTCGGACCGGCGTACCGCAGGTTCCAGACATAGCGGTTCACGCCCTGCTTGCCCGGCCCGCTCGAGTCGACCAGCACGGTGTCGCCATGGCTATCCGTGACGGTCGCGACCACCCGGCCACGGCGCGAGCGCTCGCGCCGCCCGGACTCGGCCTGCCCGCCCTCCGGCGTCGCCGTGCC
>Ga0209156_10004280_pt1 | contig 10442 bp, 10 predicted proteins | sample GraSoiAngelo_124_FD_185881 | JGI IMG/M metagenome (GOLD analysis project Ga0209156, IMG submission 185881) | Grasslands soil microbial communities from the Angelo Coastal Reserve, California, USA - 14_0927_05_20cm (SPAdes) (version 2) | ecosystem: Environmental > Terrestrial > Soil > Grasslands...
TGGCCTGGAGCGCAAGCCCGGCGCTGACGCCGACCCGCAGCGCGCGGCGCTCGACGGTGTCGACGGTCGCGGCCGGCACACGATGGTGGAACACGAGCACCCGCTCCGCAGCCGCTTCACCGTCGGTTCCGAGCGCGCGCCGTGCGCCCGTCTCATAGAACGGCACTCCGAGAAACCAGAGACCGCGCTTGCCGTCCGACTTACTCGCGTACTCGGCCACGACCCGGGTGCGCCGGCCGAAGAAGTGGGGGCTCCCGTACCGCAGGTCGACGACGCTCCGGTCCGGAGTCTTGTTGTAGACGGCCGCGAGCGCAGTGGCCGTGCCGAGCAGGTTCTCCTCCACCAGGCCGGCGAGCCAGGTCGCGTCGCCTCCGGCGGACGAGTAGCCGAACTGCGGCTTGGTGCTCCAGCCATCGGAGGTCTCGACCCGCAGCGCGAGGCGGCCGGCAATGCGGGTAGTGTCCAGCCGCACGCGGCTAAAAACGTACAACGCCCGCAGCGCCCGCTCGCTCTCGGCCACGCGCGCTGAGTCGTAGCGGTCGCCCGGGTTCACGAACAGGGTGCGCCGGATCACGCCGGCGCGCGTCGTCACGTGCAGCGCGTTCGCGAGCCGGGCGAGCAGCCCCGGGGCGTCGTTCGAGAGGTCGAAGATGTTGTGGTTGACCACGACGATGGTGTCGATCGTCTGGGCGGACAGCCGGACGGGCGGACCGCCGGACAGGAGGATCCCGACCGCCAGTCCGCCCGTCCGCCAGACCGCCCTACTTGATCGCGTCAATGCGCTGGTGCAGCGAATAGGTGACGTGCCGCGAGGTGTCGTTCCACTCGGTAAAGTACAGCGTCGCGTCGACCCGGCCGGCGAGGTGGCGCAGGCCGCGCGTCGCCAACAGCAGCGTGCCGCGCACCGAGTCCGGTTTGAGCGGCGGGCACAGACAGGCGACAGTCGCATGCGCGGGGACCCGCGCCGGGGGCGGGCCGAGCGTATAGGGCGTGCCGGGCGTGAGGTCGCGCACGCGGCCGAGCTCGAGCCCCAGCGTGATCGAGTATTCATCCCCCTCGCCCACCGCCGGATTGAAGTCGTAGCGTACGAGGGCGACGTCGCCGCCGCCGTGGGTGGTGTCGATGCGCAGCCGGGCGATCGTGAGCTGCGGGTCGGCGTCGGCCACAATGCGCCCGTGCCACTCCCAGCGCCCGAGGCTTTGCAGGCCCAGGGTATCGCCGGGGCGGGAAACGTCGCACGAAAACAAAACCGTCACGCAAACGACGTTGCACAAAAACGTCGCACGGAGGCGTGAAAAGGGTGCCGCCTTCAAAGCCGTTTGCTCCTACTGTTGGGCATGGTGCTGCGAGCCTACGCCCGACGACTGCAGGTGCATGAACTCGCGGTGGAGATCTCGGTGCAGGCAGCTCGTCTGAGCCGCCACCTCTCGGGTCCCGGGGCCGTAAGCCGTGCGGACCAGCTCGTGCGCTCCGCTCTCTCAGTCAGCTCCAACATAGCGGAGGCGTGCGGCCGCGGCACGGTGACCGAGTTCCGCCGGTTTCTCCTGTACGCACGGGGATCGGCACAGGAGACCCTGACGCAGTTGCGAGTCGCTGCGGCGCTCGACCCGACAAATGCCCAGGCGATCGGCGTGCTCGAGAACCGGGTCGCGCTCGTGCTGAAGATGCTCGGACGCCTGATCGCCCACCCGCCGCCGGACCGTTGACGACGTCGTGCTACGTCGTTGTGCTACGTCGTTATGCTACGTCGTTGTGCTACGTCGTTATGCTACGTCGTTGTGCTACGTCGTTGTGCTACGTCTTCAGTATTGCCCCAAGTATCTATCAAGCTCCCATTCGCTGACCTGCCCGATGTACTCCTGCCATTCTTCGCGCTTCGCGTCGAGGTAACGTTCGTAGATGTGCTCGCCCAACGCCTCACGGACCACCGGGTCCTTCTCGAGGTAGTCGAGCGCTTCATGCAAGTCCCGGGGGAGGTCGTCGATCCGGAACTTACGGCGCTCCCGATAGGACATGCGCGCGATGTTCTTGTTCACCGGCTCGCCCGGGTCAATCCGCTCCTGGATGCCGTCCAGGCCGGTGGCGAGCTGCACGGCGAGCGCGAGATACGGATTCGCCGACGGGTCGGGCATACGGTTTTCGCATCGGGTCGCGTCGCCGCGCTGCGCCGGTACCCGAATAAGCGGCGATACGTTCTGCGTGGACCACGACACGTTCACGGGGGCCTCGTAACCCGGGACGAGCCGTTTGTAGGAATTCACCAGCGGATTGGTCACGGCGCAGTAGCTGCGGGCGTGCCGCAGCAGCCCCCCGATGTACCACCGCCCCACCTCCGACAGCTGGACCGGCCCTTGCGGGTCGAAGAAAGCGTTCTTCCCCTTGGCGAACAGCGACTGGTGCGTGTGCATCCCCGAGCCGTTGCGACCGAAGATCGGTTTGGGCATGAAGGTGGCGACGAGGCCGTGTCGGACCGCGATGGTCCGCACCACGAACCGCAGCGTGGCCAGGTGGTCGGCCATCGTCAACGGATCAGCGGAGCCAAGGTCGATTTCGTGCTGGCCACGGGCCACTTCGTGATGCGACGCCTCCGAACTCAGCTTCATCTCCTCGAGGCCCGCTACGATGACGCGGCGCGCCCGCTCCCCGCGGTCCACCGGGATGAGATCGAAGTAGCTGCCGGCGTCCAGCGTCCGGGTCGTCGGCTCACCGCGGTCGCTCTGCTCGAAGATGAAAAACTCCACCTCGCACCCGACGCGCATCGTAAAGCCCAACTTGCCGGCCCGCTCGATCTGCCGCTTCAGGGTGGTCCGGGGGCACCCCTCGAACGGCCGGCCGTCCGGGTAGCGGATGTCGCAGATGAGCCGCGCCACGGCTCCTCCGGCCTCTCCGTCGCCCGCTTGGCCGGCCGCGCTCTCCCAGGGAAACACGCGGAAGCTCGCGAGATCGGGTACCAGCAGGGCGTCCGCCTCCTCCACCCGGGCGAACCCCTCGAGCGCCGAGCCGTCGAACAGCACCTCGCCGGCCAAGGCCTGCTCGAACCGGGAAGCCGGCACCTCCACTGCCTTGTTCACGCCCAACAGGTCGGTGAACTGCAGCAGCAGAAAGCGCACGCGGCCTTTCTTCAGCTCGTCGAGCAACTCGCGGGTTTCGGCGGCGGTCGTGGCCATGGGAATCCACGGTAATGGGCGGTAGAGACGGTAAAGGGCGGCAGGGCTCCTGTACAGCCCTACCGCCCTTCACCGCCCATTAGCGCCTGCTACGGTCACACGTCGTAATACAGGAAGAACTCGTACGGGTGCGGCCGCAGCGCGACCGGATCCACCTCCTTGGCGCGCTTATAGGCCAGCCACGTCTCGATCACGTCCGCGGTGAACACGTCGCCTTGGAGCAGGAAGTCATGGTCCGCCTCGAGCGCGGCCAGCGACTCGGGGAGCGACCCGGGGGTGTTCTTTACGTGCTTGCGCTCCTCGGGCTCGAGCTCGTACAGGTCCACGTCCATCGGCTTCGGCGGCTCGATCTTGTTCTTCACGCCGTCCAGGCCCGCCAAGAGGAGCGCGGCGAAGCAGAGGTATGGGTTGCTCGAGGGATCGGGCGCCCGGAACTCGACGCGCTTCGCCTTCGGCGACTTGGAGTACACCGGGATGCGACAGATCGCCGAGCGGTTGCGCTGCGAGTAGATGAGGTTGATCGGCGCCTCGTAGCCGGGCACCAGGCGGCGATAGCTGTTCGTCGTCGGCGCCGCGAACGCGAGCAGCGCCGGCGCGTGCTTGATCAGCCCGCCAATGTACCAGCGCGCCGTGTCGGAGATCAGCCCGTAGCCGTTCGCATCGAAGAACAGATTCTTCGCGTCCTTCCACAGGCTCATGTGCACGTGCATCCCGGAGCCGTTGTCCCCGAACAGCGGCTTGGGCATGAACGTCGCGGTATAGCCGTTCTGGGCGCACACGTTCTTCACGATGTACTTGTACATCATCAGCTGATCCGCCATGCGCGTCAGCGTCGTGAACCGCATGTCGATCTCGGTCTGGCCCGCCGTGCCCACCTCGTGGTGATGCACTTCGACGTCGATGCCCGACGCAATCATCGCCAGCATGATCTTCGACCGCAGGTCCTGCAACTTGTCCACCGGCGGCACCGGGAAATAGCCCTCCTTGTGCCGCGGCCGGTGCCCGGGATTGGGGCCGCCGCCGTTCGCCCCCGAGTTCCAGATGCCCTCGTCGGAGTCGATGTGGTAGTACCCCTCGTGCGCGTTCTGGTCGAAGCGCACGGAGTTGAAGATGTAGAACTCGGCTTCCGGACCGTAGTAGGACGTCGTGGCGATCGCCGACTTCACCAGGTACTGCTCCGCCTTCTGCGCCACGTAACGCGGGTCGCGCGAGTAGCGCGCGCCGGTCACCGGGTCGCCCACGTCACACGTGAGCGAGAGCGTCGGCACCTCGAGGCACGGGTCCACGAACGCGCTCGCCGGGTCCGGGAACAGGAGCATGTCACTCTCGTTGATCGCCTGAAACCCGCGAATCGAGGATCCGTCGAACCCGATCCCTTCCTTGAACAGCTCGTCGGTCAGCTCCTTTAGGGGGATCGAAAAGTGCTGCCACGTGCCCGGCAGGTCGGTGAACTTGAGATCGACCACCTGCACGCCCGCATCTCTGGCTTTGCGGATTACGTCGGCGGGCGTGCTGCCCGTGGCAGGCTTGGCTGCCGAGGTTGAGGTGGTAGGCTCCAACGTCGCGGTCATAGGGTCGCTCTCCTAAAGCGGTCTGGTGAGTCGGGGCTCATGCACGGGGGATGCCAGGAACCACGCCGGCAGGGCGCCGGGCACAGGGCCACAGGCGCTCGAAGATCTCACGACGTGGATTTCCGCGGGCATGCGGGAACGTAAGGGCGTCGTTGCGCGCTGTCAACCGTTATGTGTCTGAAACGCAACAGGAAGGTGCCGTAGCGGCCGTGTGCGCTGGGTTCGGTGCACTCGTGACTCCAAAATCGTGCAAAATGTGCACGGTTTTCCACACGGTAATTCAGCCGTCCAGGGCCTCCACAAAGTGCCACAGCTCTACGGCCGAAAATTCCCCGAACCTGTCCTGAATCTCGCGCTCAGACCACTCCAGGAAGATCCAGCTGGTGGTGCGGTGCCGCTCCCCGCTCACGAAATGCAGCCGTCCGCGCACCGGCCCTCCGCGGCCAGTCGGGGCACCGGGCATCGCCGCGCCACTGCCCTCCGCGTCGGGCTGCATCTCGATATAGACCTCCCAGCGCTCGTCACCACGCTTGAGCTCGCCCATGTGCTTGGCGCGGTCCTGACCCGGGAAGGCGGCGCTCATGAAGGCGGCGGTCAGGCGGTCGGGCGGACAGGCGGTCGCGTAGTGCCCACGCGGGATACACTACGCTCCCTGGTGGATTCCTGCCAGTTAGATTCCGGCCTCCATGACCTGTCACGCGTGCGGTGCCCCGCTCACGGCCACGGCGAGGTTTTGTCACAAGTGCGGTGCTCAGGTCGCGGGCGCCCAGGCGTCGGGGTGGCGGGTTGGGCTGCCGTGGGCCGTGGCGGGCGCGGCGCTGGGGGCGCTCGTAACCGTGCTACTGCTCCGCCTCGGCGCCGGGTCGGGAGGCGAGCTGCCGGATGCGGCAAGCGTGTCGGATGACGCATCCCGCATCCCGCCTCCCGCATCCCGCTCCTCGCCTCCCGATATCTCACAGATGTCCCCCGAGGAGCGGGCCACGCGACTCTACAACCGGGTGATGACCCTGCATTCGCAGGGGAAGTCCGACAGTGCCGGGCTCTTCCTGCCGATGGCGCTGCAGGCATATGCCATGTTGCCGGCGCTCGACGTCGACGCGCGCTACCACGTGGGCGTGCTCGACCTGACGGGCGGGGATTACGCCGCGGCGCTCGCGCAGGCGGATTCCATCCGCCGCGCCGTCCCGACGCACCTGTTCGCGTTCATGCTGCGCGCCCGCGCGCTCGAGCTGCGGCGCGACCCCGCGGGCGCGCACCGGGCGTACCGTGACTTCCTCCAGCATGAGGCGGCCGAGCGCGCCCGCAACCGACCCGAATACACCGACCACCAAGACAACCTCGACGCCTTCCACGTGCAGGCGACGCAGCTCACGGTCGGACGGACCCGTGCCCGCTGACCCCAAGCGCACCATCCACCTCGCGCACAGCCCGGACGCCGACGATGCGTTCATGTTCTGGGCGCTGGCCGCCGGTAAGATCGACACCGGCGCCCGGCGCTACGAGCACGAGCTCGCCGACATCGAGACGTTGAACCGCCGCGCCCTTAACGGCGAGCTCGAGGTGACGGCGGTGTCGCTGCACGCGTATGCGCACCTCGCCGACCGGTACGCGCTGCTCGCGCACGGCGCGAGCATCGGCGACCGCTACGGGCCACGCATCGTGGCGCGCACTCCGCGACCGGCCGACCCCCGCGGCGCCCTGGCGGCCGGGGGAGGCGCGCTCGTGGCGGTACCGGGCGAGCTCACGACCGCCTTCCTGACGCTCAAGCTCTATCAGCCTGCCGCGCGGCACGTCGTCGTCCCGTTCGATCAGATCGAGGATTACGTAACGGCGGGGCGGGCGGACGCCGGCCTCTTGATCCACGAAGGACAGCTCACGTACGGCGACCGCGGTCTCCACCTGTGGGTCGATATGGGCGAGTGGTGGTACGAGGAGACCCACGGCCTGCCGCTCCCCCTCGGCGGCAATGTGGTGCGGCGTGACCTCGGTGCCGCGCTGATGCGCGACATCGCGCGCGACCTGAAAGCGAGCATCCAGTACGGACTGCGGCACCGCGCGGAGGCCCTCGCGCACGCGAAGGGATTCAGCCGCGGACTCGATGACGCCCGCACCGACCGGTTCATCGGGATGTACGTGAACGCGTACACCATCGACTACGGCCCGCACGGGCGTCGGGCGGTGACCGAGCTGCTGGGGCGGGCGCAGCGCGCGGGCTTGCTCCCGGGGCCGGTGGAAGTCACGTTCGTGGAAGGTTAGCGGGAGGAGGACCATGGTGGCTGAGAGCACGGGGCCCGTCCAGGTGCTGGTCGTGGACGACGAGGAGCCGATCCGCAACGCCCTCAAGAAGTTCCTCGCCCAGCAGCAGTTTGAGGTCTACGCCGCCGGGTCGGGGGAGGAGGCCCTGCAGCAGCTGCGGCGCCACCGCGTCTCGCTCATGCTGTGCGACATCCGCATGCCGGGCACGAGCGGCGTCGATCTCGTGCCCCAGGCCCTGGAGATCGAACCCGAGCTCGCCATCCTGATGCTTACGGCCGTCAATGACGCCACCAGCGCCGCGCTGTGCATGCAGCGCGGCGCGATGGACTACCTCACCAAGCCGATCGAGCTCGCCGACCTGGGCCGCGCGGTGCAGCGCGCCCTGAAACGGCGTGAGATGCTGCTCGAGAACCGGCACTTGAACGAGTGGCTCAAGGAAGAAGTCACGACCCGCACCGCGGAGCTCCACCGGGAGCGCGACAAGCTGGAGCGGATTTCCGTCGCCACGCTGGAGGCGCTGGTGAACGCGCTCGAGGCGAAGGACCCCTACATGCGCGGCCACTCCGCGCGCGTGGCGGACCTCTCCGCCACGATCGCCCACCAACTCGGCCTGTCGGACGAGCAGCTCGAGTGGGTGCGTGTGGCGGGCCGCTTGCACGACCTCGGCAAGATCGGGACGCGCGAGGCCGTGTTGAACAAACAGGGCGCCCTCACCCCCGAAGAATTCGAGCACGTCAAGCAGCACGTCCTGATCGGCTCCCAAATCCTCGCACCGCTGTCACACCTTGGCGACATCATTACGGCAGTGCGCGGCCACCATGAGCGCTGGGACGGCACCGGCTACCCAGACGGGCTGCGCGGCGAAGAGATTCCCCTGGCGGCCCGCATCATCGGCGCCGCCGAGGTCTACGATGCCCTCAGCACCTCCCGAGCCTATCAGGAGAAGATGACCCCCGACCAGGCAGTCCAACGCATGGGCGACCTCTCGGGGACGGTGCTCGACCCCACGGTCTACGACGCCCTGGCGACGGTCGTAGGGCGCCGTGGGACGCTGGTATTCTTGGACGAGGGCGGCGGCGCTTGAGTCGCGGCTGAAGCCGCGGCTCGGCCCCGCCGCTCCAAGCGGCCCGCATCCCATGCTGGTGGCGCTGACAGGCGGCACGGGGTTCGTTGGCCGACACGTCGCAGCCATGCTCGTCGCCCGGGGACACGGCGTCCGCGTGCTGGCGCGCGACCCGGCGCGAGCGCGCTTCCTGTCCGACCCGAAGGTAGAGCTAGTACGTGGTGGCCTCGCCGACTCCGCGGCCCTGGCCCGGCTCGCCCGCGGCGCCGACGCCCTCGTTCATCTGGTCGGCATTATCGTCGAGCAGGGCTCGCAGACGTTCGCGGCTGTGCACGTGGCAGGCACCCGGGCTGTGCTTGCCGCCGCCCGCGACGCGGGGGTGCGGCGCTTCATTCATATGAGCGCCGTGGGAGCGCGGGACGAGCCGGGAGCCACGCCGTACCACCGCACCAAGTCACAGGCCGAGCGGCTGGTGGCGGACTCGGGGGTGTCGCACGCGATCTTCCGGCCGTCGATCATCAGCGGCCCCGAGAGCGTACCCATCCGCCTGCTGGCGCGCCTGCACCGCTGGTCCCCCGTCGTGCCCGTATTCGGGGACGGCCGCTTCCCAACGCAGCCCGTCTGGATCGAGGACGTGGCGCTGGCATTCGCGCTCGCGGCGGAGCGGCCCGACACGATCGGCGTGTTCGAGCTCGGGGGGCCTCAGGTCCTGACCTACGAAGAGTTCTTGCTCGCCATCGGGCGGGCTGCCGGGCGCTCCCGTCCCTTGATCCATATCCCGCTCGGCCTCGTCCAGGCCCTGGCGGGGGGGTTCGATTTCCTGGCCAGCTCCAGATGTTGATCGAGGGGAGTGCCACGCCGGCGAACGCGATCGAGTCGGTGTTCGGGATTCGGCCGCTCGAGTTCGAGGAGGGGCTGCTACGCTATCTCGGGCCACGGCGGGTATAGGGCCCTCGGGCGGGCTGGAGCGGTCTCTGATGGCGCGCTCCCTGATCGCTGTCCTCGTTGGCTTGTTGTGCATAGCCGCGCGCGCCCCGGCTCAGGGGAAACCGAGCGGAGGTCGCCTCACGCTTGCCGCGGGAGCCGTGCTCGTGGCCGAGCGGGATGAGCACGCCTCGCCGCTACGTTACGATGGCGCCGGGCCATTCGTGCGAGTCAGCTTTGAGACTCGGACCGAGCAACGGGCGCTGGTCGTACGGCTCGGTGGAGCGATCGGTACCCTGCGATCCGCCATGACCGGGGCTGATGATCTGCCGCGGCAGGAGCTCACGCGAGGCTGGATCGATGTCGAATACGCACGCCGGATCGTCGCCCGTGGGCACCGCACGCGTTGGCTGCTCGGCGCCTCTCTTGCCGAGCGCGGCACAGTCCTCCGTCACCTGACAGTCCCCGCGGGCGCCAATATCGTGGGCTACGCGCTGTACAGCACGGCCATCGGTCCGCTGGTCGCAATAGAGGCAACCGGTCGACGTAGTAGGTTGGGCGCGCAGCTTGCCGTGCCGGTGCTCGCTCTGATAGGACGCCCATACGGCGGCCTTTACAACGAACTGACTCTGATACCAGGCGGCCTCCGTTTCCACCTCGCCACAGTCGACGCCTTTCAGGCAGGAGACGTCACCACCGCCTACGCGATGGAGCTTACGCGCGGCGCGGAGCTGTTGCTCAGCTACCAACTGGTGGTCGAGCGCTACCGCGACGACGCCCCGTTGAGCTTCGCGTCGCAAGCCGCGTCTCTCGGGCTCACAATACGTCTCGGGGCGGATCGATGAAACACGGTCCCGCGGGAGTGGCGGCCGTCGCGCTCCTGGCAGTCGGTTGCACAGGCGTCTTCGTCGGCCCTGACCCGAAGCTCGACCGGCTCGCGCTGTTCGAGCAGGTATGGACGGACGTGGACCGCTACTACTCGCTCTTCTCAATGAAGGGCGTGGCTTGGGATTCCCTGCACGACGTGTATGCCCCTCGGGCAGCCCAGGCCGCGAGCGACAGTGAGCTCGGCGACGTGATCGGGGCGATGCTGTTAGAGCTGCACGACATCCACGTCAACTTGGCCGCGGGGCCGCAATTCTATCGGTACTCTGGCTATGACGCCCGCCCCGCGTTCTTCGACCCGGGCGTCGTCGCGCGGTACGTCACCGACCGCCACGCGGCCCCCAACGCACACTCGGCGTTTGGGCACGCCGCGCCCGACATTGGCTACGTGTGGATCCTGCATTTCGAGGGTTCCGGCTTCGGCGCCGACATCGACACGGCGTTGGCGCAGCTCGCGGACGTGCGTGCTCTCATCATCGATGTCCGTGACAACCCCGGGGGTCAGCGCTCGAACCTTGAGGCCGTCGCCAGCCGCTTCACCGATCGCGGCCGCACCTATGCCTTCACACGAGTTCG
>Ga0209156_10004281_pt1 | contig 10440 bp, 10 predicted proteins | sample GraSoiAngelo_124_FD_185881 | JGI IMG/M metagenome (GOLD analysis project Ga0209156, IMG submission 185881) | Grasslands soil microbial communities from the Angelo Coastal Reserve, California, USA - 14_0927_05_20cm (SPAdes) (version 2) | ecosystem: Environmental > Terrestrial > Soil > Grasslands...
CCCAGGAAGCGGTACTGCTCGTGGTAGGTCTCGCGCGGCATGCAGTACGGGCAGCGGAAGTTGCACCGGTCCATGACCGAGATGCGCAGGTCGCGCATCGGGCGGGCGAACGTGTCCCGCGGCGCGGGCAGCGCGTTCAGGGGGACGATGACTTCGCGGCCGGACATGGTGGTTCAAAGTATGCGCACCGCGCAAAGTATGCGCACCGCGGGGGGCAAATGGCTATCGGTCGAAGGGAGGGTCCGGCGGGCTTCCCTCGTATTCAAGGTGTTACGACCAGCGGTACACCCGCGTCACGAACCCCTTGGCGTAGGTGTTGGGGCCCGGTGGCAGCTCGACGAAGCCACCGGTCCCGGCGAGCGCCGTGAAGTCTCCGGAGCCGTTGGTGGGCGCGGGCGCCGCCCAGGTCCTCCCCCACTCGTCCTGCTCGAAGCGTACCGGGAGGAAGTGGGTGAGCGGCGGCGTCACGGTCACGGGCGCACCGAGCGCGACGCGCTCCACCGGCTGCGGATTCTGACCGAGGCTGCCGCACAGCGCCGGCAGGACGTAGCGCGTCAGGCACACCAGCGTCGAGACCGGGTTGCCGGGCAGGCCAAACACGGCGGCTCCCGAGGGCGCGACGCCGAACCACAGCGGTTTCCCGGGCCGTTGCGCCACGTTGTGAAAGATCGCCCGCACGCCGAGCTCCTCCAGCACCTGGGGCACGAGGTCGAACCTGCCCATCGACACGCCGCCCGACAGCACCAGCACGTCGTGGGTCTCGAGGTGAAACTTAAGCCGCGCGCGCAGCTCGCGGCTGTCGTCCTGGATGTGATCGTCGGCGACGCGTTGAAAGCCGCGCTCGCGCAGCGCACTCACGATCGCGTAGGCGTTCGAGCGGCGCACCTGGTGGGCGAGCACCGGCTCCCCGGGTTCGACCAGCTCGTTGCCGGTGGAGATGACGGCGAGCATCGGCTGACTGCTCACGCGGATGCGCGCCATGCCGGCGGACGCGGCGATGGCGATCTCCGGGGCGCGCAGCCGCACGCCCGAGGACAGGAGCAGTGTCCCCTGGCGCGTGTCGCTGCCGCGCCGGTGGACGTGCTGCCAGGGCTCGACACGCGTGCCCGGCGCGAGCGCCACCTGCCCGCGCGCGACCGTGAGTTCCTCGACGGGTATCACGCTGTTGCAGCCGACCGGCAGCACCGCACCGGTCATGACCTCGATGCAGTCTGCGGCGGCGGCGAGCGTCAGCGGCGGGTCGCCGGCGGCCTGCGTCGCCTGCACGCGGAACGAGCGCGTGCCGGCACCGACCGTCTGGCTGTCGAGCGCCACGCCATCCATGGCGACGCGGTCGAAGGGCGGCTGGTCGCGCTCGGCGTAGATGTTCTCGCGCAGCACCGTGCCGGCGCATTGCGCGAGCGGCAGCGACTCGATCGGCAGGCACTGCAGGTGCTGCCCGATCAGCAGGTCCGCCTCAGTTGGTGTGAGCACTCAGCTCTTCTTGTCGGTCCTCGCCTTGAAGACCTTCACTTGCTCGTTGAAGCGGTCGGCTATGTTCTGCAGCTGATCGATCGCGGCGTTGTGTTTCTGGGCCTCGACATGCTGCATGTCCGCCTTCTGCTGCGGCTTGAGCTGGTCGCCCCCTTTGGTGATCGCGGCGTCGAGCTCGCGGTCGATGCAGGCCACATAGTCGTTGATCGCCTTGTCGTAGGCCTTGACCGCCTTCTGTCCCGCGACCATCTCCTCGAGCGTCGCGGAAGAGCCGTCCGGAAGTTTGTCCGGGGCTGCCGGGTAGGGGCAGTCGGCGTACGCCGGTGCCGCCGTGAGCGCCACCGTGAGCGCCGCCGTGAGCGCGATAGCAAACAGTGCCTTCATGACCAGATCCTGGGAAAACCCGTGGGTCTAACCGCTATCTTAAGAGGCGCTTGCCGCCCAAGGCTACTTCTGCCGGTGGCGGGGCGCCCGGCCGCCGGCTGCGCGCCGCGGCGGGCAGCGGAAGCAATCCCGGGCGTGATCGTTCACGACCCCGACCGCCTGCAGGAACGCATACACGATGGTCGTGCCCACGAAGCGAAAGCCGCGTTTCACCAGGTCCCGGGAAACCTGGTCGCTGAGCGGCGTGCGCGAGGGCACCGCGCCGCTGCGCGGGCGGTTGACGATCGGCTTACCGGCGACGTACGACCACAGGTAGCGGTCAAAGGAGCCGAACTCGCGCTGCAGCGCGAGGAACGCCCGCGCGTTGCTCACGGTGGACTCGATCTTCAAGCGGTTGCGCACGATGCCGGCATCGCGCCGCAGGGCGGTGCGGCGGCGTGCATCGAAGCGCGCCACCTTGCGCGGCTCGAAGTCGGCGAACGCGCGGCGGTAGCCGGCGCGCTTGCGCAGGATGGTCGACCAGGACAGTCCCGCCTGCGCACCCTCGAGGGTCAGCATCTCGAAGAGCAGTCGATCGTCGTGCACCGGCCGTCCCCATTCCTCATCGTGATAGCGGACATAGTCGGCGTCGGCGCCGCGCGCCCACCAGCAGCGGCGCTTGCCGGCGTGGCGGGCGCGGGCGGGGGGCGCGGCCCGGGGTTTGTCGGTCACCGGTCGCTCTCGCGATCTGCAGACAGTTGGCCGGAATGTAGCGAAGACACAGACGCCTCGCGATCGCTTCCCAAGTCAAGCACGGTACGACCCGTCGACAGAGCGCAGTGAGGATTTTACTGTCAATATTCGCGTGACAAGCGCAGACTCACTGCCTCGTCGAGGGCACACGGTGCTGTGAGCCGGCAGCCGCTCGCGAGAACCTGCATCCCGAGCATCGACCCTGATGGAGATTCTCGTCGGGGCTCGACCGAGCACCGGGATGATGTCAGGCGCAACCGCCCGGGTCGCGCCAAAGAGGAGAGCCAGTGGCCCCAACGTCTCCGCCTTTTGCGAACGATACTGTCCACCGCACCGCCGGTGATCTGAGCAACGATTACCGCGCGCGTCGCGCCCTCGAAGAAGAGGAGCGCGCGCAGCGCAGGCGCGTCGACCTGGAAGAACAGCGCTCGGATCTGAATCCACCCAAGGTGCGCATCCGGGCGTGGGAGAAGGTGCATGGATTGCGGCTGCCAACCGATTCAACCCACCCCATCCTCGAGGTCATTGCCGGCGACACCCGCTTGACGCTCGCTGACGTGCGCGAAGAGCAGCAGGCGCGCGCTGCCGAGTCGACGGTGCGACGGTAGGGAGATCGGCACCGTCACGCGCTTCGCGCGCGGCGCCATCGTGCTGGTGCGGCAACCTCGTGCTGGTGCGCCGCTGAGGCCGTAGAGGGGAGGTCAGCGCCTCAGGCAGTGCTGGATTGCACGTGTCCTGGCCTGTTGGGGAAGGGACCCGAGCGTGCCGCATCCATGATCCCGTCGTACAAAGCAAATATCTGGCGAACCGCCTCTGCGACCTCATCGTCACTCATCGCTTCGATGGCAATTTCCGGATCGAGCTGCCTCCCGTGTGTCAGGGTGTCACGCAACCGCACGAACTTGGCTTGTTGCGATATTGGCAATTCCGCGGCCTGGAGATCGTTCAGGTGATCCAGGTATGCGTCCTCCAGTCGTTTCCTCTGAGGAGCGGCGCCAATCAGTGCACGCAGCGCCTCATGGAATTTTTCTTCGGCGTGGTACGGAGCGGGCATGACAGTCTCCGATTGCGTCCTACCTCGGACATGCGCATCTTGCGCCAAACTGACCAGAGATCCAACAGTGCCGCGGCAGCTGTGTTTCCGTCACGCGCAGCAGCGCGTGTCCATGCAGCGCCATCGCGCCGTCTTCAGCGTTCGCCGCCACGGCGGCGTGCCGCGGGCCCGCTCGTCGCTCGCTCATCGCTCGGGACCGCCCGCAGATGCGGCACCGCCGGTCCGGTGGCATCTGCGATTCGCGGGCTTTATGTTGGTCTCAGTACCCCAATCCAGAATCATCCGAACCGCAGGCGGTGATCTCATCCGGCGGCGTGCTCGGGCCGGTGTTCGAAGGGTTCGGCTTGTGCAGCTCGATGTGCCCGCCCGCCAGTACCCGCGTCGACACGATGACGGCGCTGATACCGGTATAGGGCGGGCTGACACCGGTCAGCTTCAGTCCGAACTTGTCCACTCCCCTGCCTGGGCTCGGATCGGAGTTGTCCTCCGTTCTGGCCCTGAACTTGACCGTGCCAAAAAGGTTGGTGTCGGCGGTGCCGCAGATATCGCGCACGTTCGAGCCCGGGGCTGGCTCGAAGTATGCGTCAATGCTGTCGCTGCTCACGTGCAGGCCGGCGTATTCTCCGGTCTCGTCGTGGTCCACGAAGTTCACATGGCCGAAGAACCCGTCATGCTTGCATCCTCCGACCAAGCCGAAGTTCGCGTGATAGCCGTTGTCCGTGATGACAAACCCGCCGCCGGTGGTGAAATCGCACGGAAATGGAACGACATGGGCTTTCGCTACCCGAGTGCCGGTGAAAATCACCACCGCAGCCGTGAGACCCGCGACGAGAAGTGTCAACATCCACCGGGTGATCGTTGTGCGCTCCTTGCTCATGACCTTATCCCTTCAAACTAGGAAATTGACGCGTGGGCAGAGGCCAGTACCACATCGGCAATACCGTTGAGAGTGAGGTGAATAGCGTTCACCACAGCACTGCCGGTTGAGGAGATGATCTGCTCATTGAGCACTATCTGGCCGCCCGGGATCGCGATGATCTGATTCGGACTTCCCGTCACGGCAACCGGCATCCCATTGATTACCAGGTTGTCGATGGAGGCGCTGCCGACGCCCGCGCCTCCCAGCACTTGCGAGGCCTCCGCGACAACCGAGTCAGCCGCAATGGTGACCCCGGCGAGGGTCAAACCGACGCTCCCCATCGAGGCCATGGAGTCAACCTGATCGGAATAGCTGTAGGCGGCTGCGTTGGGGACTTCAGCACTCAGCACGGACAGGATGCTCCCGGTCAGCTGACCCACGTCGCTTTCGGCGTTCGTGCCCGAGATTCCGGTGCTGGCGAGGCTGCTCGAAGTCGCCGTTCCCAGCAGTCCCAGAAGCACGACCTGCGCAGCGCTGGCCTGTCCGCTGGCGGTACTGGCGGTAGTCTGCGCCTGCCCCGCCGTCGGCCATGACGACAAGCCCAAGCTCGCCAACAACAGTGCACCCGCTATTGTTGCTGGGCGCGCTATTGTTGCTGGGCGGTGGTGGTTCTGGCGATGCATACGTCCTCCTTCCTTGGCTCTTCCTCGTTTGCTGTTCTCGTGCTCACGCCGTCCGCGTATCGCGGCCATTGGTGTGACGCACGGTTGACGTCGGGCGGCGCGACAGTGAAGCTCGACTTGACATGAGACCGAGACCTTGTTCAGCAGAACACGTGGCCCTGCGTCGGCGGTCGTAGCGACCTACTACGCGCCGGACATGCGTTATCTAGGCAGAGGCACTCTATATGTCGCTACTTTTCAGCAGTGTTTCGTCTGCTACATCCATCCGGACTATCACATCCAAGTCGGGCACGGCGTGGACAGGGGGCCGCATGTGGCAGCGAATCAGAAGCGCGCCACCTGACGGCAGGACGCCGTGCCGGGATTTCGCGCGCCCGGAGAGATGGCTCGCGGGCTGCGCCCGCTCGTCCCTCGCTCACCGCTCGGGACCGCCCGCGCGGGGACCGCGCCGGCGTCCAACTTGGCTCGGGGACTCGCCAAGTTGTCGAACTCCCGCGCCGCCTGCGGCGGCGGTCGGGAGTTCGAACCCGCCTGACCGCAGGTGGTGCGTCGCGGACACGATCCGAACTGCTGATTTCGCGCGCCCGGAGAGATTCGAACTCCCGACCCTCAGGTTCGAAGCCTGATGCTCTATCCAACTGAGCTACGGGCGCGGCGCGCGGATTCTACTGCGAATCCAGGGGCTTGAGTAACGGCGGGCACATTCGCCAAGCGCTGGTGCTGCGGGCAGAATGCACGGCAAATCCGCCGGTGAGGACCTCAGTACATGAGCATGTTCGACCTGTCGGGCAAGGTGGCCCTCATCACCGGCTCGAGCCGCGGCATCGGCAAGGCGATCGCGATGCAGATGGCGCTGCACGGCGCGCGCGTCGTCATCTCGAGCCGCAAGCCCGAGAGCTGTGAGGCGACCGCGGCGGAGGTCACCGCCGCCGGGGGCACGGCGCTCGCGCACGCCTGTCACGTGGGGCACAAGGCCGAGCTGCAGGCACTCGTCGATGCCAGCATCGGCAAATGGGGCCGGATCGACATCGTTGTGTGCAATGCGGCCGCCAACCCGCACTTCGGCCCGTCGGCGGCGATTTCCGACGAGGTGTTCGACAAGATCATCCAGACCAACCTGCACAGCCACCTGTGGTTGTGCAACATGACGCTGCCGGCGATGGCGCAACGCAAGGACGGCGCGGTCATCATCATCTCCTCGGTGGGCGGCTTCGTGGGCAGCGCGTTGCTCGGTGCCTACTGCATCTCCAAGGCGGCCGACATGCAGCTGGCGCGCAATCTGGCGGTCGAATGGGGGCCGCACAACATCCGCGTCAACTGCATCGCGCCCGGCATCATCCGCACCCATTTCTCCAAGGCGCTGTGGGCCGATCCGGGGCGCGCCGCGGCTTTCGCGCGCGCCAATCCGTTGCGCCGCCTCGGGGACCCGGACGATGTCGCCGGCACGGCGGTGCTGCTCGCCTCGCGCGCCGGCAGCTTCATCACCGGGCAGACTCTGGTGGTGGACGGCGGCGGTCTCATCGGTGGCGGCGAGCCGCTGCTGTAATGCGGCGGCGTCTTCGCTGCAGCAGCACTACAGCAGCACCGCAGCAGTTACCGCGCCGCGTCCGCCAAGCTCACGCGCCTGGAGCGGGCGTAGTAACCGATTCCGAGGATCGCGAACCACACCGGAGCCACGTACAGTGCCACCCGGGTGTCCGGATCGAGCGCGAGCAGGGCGCTGACCACGACCAGGAACCCCAGCACCGCCCAGTTCGCGAACGGCGCGCCGGGCATGCGAAACGGCGCCGCCGCCGCCCGTCCGGCCTGAACGGCGCGCCGGTAATTGCGATGCGACAGCATGATGATGCCCCAGGTCCACAGCGTCCCGATGAGCGTGATGCTCGTGACCCAGGTGAACACCTCCTTGGGCACCATGTAGTTGAGGATCACCGTCAGCAGCATGAAAGCCGCGGACACATGGATGCCGGCGGCCGGCACGTGTCGCGGGTTGAGCGCGCGGAAGGCGCGCGGCGCCTGGCCACGCTGCGCCAGCGACCAGAGCATCCGCCCGGTACTGAACAGGCCGCTGTTGCAGGACGAGGAGGCCGCGGTAATGACGACCACGGTGATGATGCTGGCCGCGGCGGGCACGCCGAGTTTGTCAAACACGAAGACGAACGGGCTCACGCTCGGACTCAATTGGTCCCAGGGCACCACCGCCATGATGACCAGCAGCGCCCCGAGATAAAAGATGAGAATCCGCGCGATGATGCCGTTGGTCGCCCGGGGCAGCGCCACCGCCGGATCCTGCGCCTCGCCGGCGGTGACCCCGATCAGCTCGACACCCGCGTAGGCGAACATGACGATCTGCAGCGTCAGCAGCACGCCCGTGATGCCGAAAGGCAGGAAACCGCCATGCGCCCAGAGGTTGGCGAAGCTGGCGGTGGCGCCGAGGTTGCCGGCGTGCAGCACGATCACGGCAAGGCCGGCGACGATCAGCGCCACGATGGTGGCGACCTTGATGAGCGCGAACCAGAACTCCAGCTCCCCGAATACGCGCACCGCCAGCAGGTTCGAGCCGTAGAGCGCCAGCAGCGCGACCAACGGCGGCAACCACTGCGGCACCTGCGGAAACCAGTAGCGCACGTAGATTCCGATCGCCGTCAACTCCGCCATCGCCATGACGACCCACATGAACCAGTAGGACCAGCCGGTGACGAACCCGGCGAACGGCCCGCAGAACTCGTCGGCGTAAGTGGCAAACGAGCCGGCCACGGGGCGATAGGTCAGCAGCTCCCCGAGCGCGCGCATGATGAAGAAGATCGCCACGCCACCCAGGGCGTAAGCGAGCAGCAGCCCCGGCCCGGCGTTGTGGATCGCCCGGGCGGAGCCGAGGAACAAGCCGACGCCGATCGTGCCGCCGATGGCGATGAGCTGGATGTGCCGGTTGCGCAGGTTGCGCGAGAGGTCAGCGCCGGGTTGCGACATGAGTGCTCCGATGTGTTGGTGACGGTTGTTTGCCGGCTTGCCGCCTCACGGCACCGCTGGGGGTCCGAGCAGAGCGTAACGCCGTCCCTGCGGCAGCTCATAGCGCCGCAGGAGCGTGGCGGCGCCGGATGCCGCAAGACTCCCCGCGACGCCGTCGCCGTCGGGGTCATGCGCGTCCAAGCGCTCGAGCCAGCGCGTGAGCGGGCCGGGCGCGTGACCGGGCATGAGGACCAGCACCCGCGCTTCGCGACCGTGGGCGCGGAACCAGCTGTCCACGGCGCCGCGCGGCGCCAGCGCGTTGCTGGTGAGGATGCCGAAGTCTGGGTCGAAGCCGTGGTCGAGCATCGCGATGGTCGTCTCGTCCGGATCGAGGAGCGCGAGCGACTGGCGGGCGCAGTCGGCGTGGATACGCCGTGCGAGCCCGGGCAGGTCCTGCCAGCGATCGATGATCGGCAGCACTGCGAGCGCGGTGAAACACAGCGCGGCGGCGTAGCCGGTGTAGGTCCAGGCGAGGCTGCGCTGCAGATCCCCGCGGCGCTGTGAGTGCGCGGCGAGCAGCAGCGCCGCGAGCGTCGAGATCGCGGCGGCGAGCGCCGCCGCCAGGCATGCGAACGGCGCACCGGCGCCCGAGGCGGATAGCAGGGCCAGCGCGGCAACCAGCACGCCGCCGAGCGCGCCGGCGAGGACACGCGTTCCGGTCACGGCCAGCCAGTCGAGCCGGGTCGGCGCGCGCTGCGCGTCGCACGCCCACAGCCCGGTGAGAACGGCGAGCCCGAGGAGCGCGGGCGCTGCGTAAATGTCGCGCGCCGTGGCCGCCGCCGACAGCAGCGCGAGGAACGGCAGGCTCGCTGCGATCCCGAACCGCCACGCCGTGGCGGAAGGAGCCGCCGCGCGCACCCGGCTCCACGCCCGGCACAGCGCCGCCGCCACCGCGAACGTCCACGGCAGCAGGTACAGCGGCAACTCGAGCAGGTACTTGCCCGCAGTGTTGCGGTGTCCACTCGTGTAGTCGAGGGCGGCGGGAGCGGCCACCTGGGTGAATCGTCCCACGACGTTGTTCCAGAACAGCGCGTGCAGCGCTTGCGCACCATGCTCGGTGCGCGCGACCGCCAGCACCCACGGGCCGATGATGAGCCCCTGCAGCGCGAGTCCCGCGTACAGCTCCCAGCGGCGCAGTTCCGACCAGCGCCGCTCCCACACCACGAGCGTCACGAGCGCCAGTGCCGGCACCAGCCATCCGGGTGCGCTCTTGGCCATGAATCCGAGCGCCGCGCCGAGGTGCATCAGCGTGTAGCCCGCCGCTTTGTGCCGGCCGGCGCCAGCGCGGTAGCCGCGCCACGCGCCCAGCAGCGCGAGCGCGCTGCCGGCCAGCAGGCAGGCGTCGGGCGCGAGCCAGCTGCTCACGCGAAACGCCGTCAGTGCGCTCGCGGCGATGAGCGCCGCCAGCAGCGCGGAGGCGGCATCGGTCTGCATCGCCAGCGCCAGCGCGCCCATCGCCAGCGCGGTGATCGCCGCGTACAGGAGGATCGGGACGCGTGCAGCGGCCGCGGAATCGCCGAACAGGGAAATGGTGGCCGCCGACATCCAGTAGGACAACGAACAGGGAAATGGTGGCCGCCGACATCCAGTAGGACAACGGCGGCTTCTCGAGGAACGGCGTGCCGGCGAGCTGCGGCAAGGTGCGGTCCGTCTGCCGGCTCATGCGCCAGGCGATGTCGGCCTCGCGCGGCTCATCGGGTGTCCACAAGCCGCGCCCGAACATGCCCCACAGCCACAGCGGCGCCAGCGCCAGCACGATGAGCACACCCAACGAACGCGCGGACAGAGACGGACGCGGCGGAGAAATCAACAGCCCCCCTACAAGGGTCGACCCTCGCAAGCGGGCAATTATGCGTCCATATATCGGGCTAAAGAGAGTAGTGCACGATCATGCGCACCAGACGGGGGTGATCGGCGGACCAGTGTGCAAATCCCTGGCAGATCTGTTGCGTGCCGGCCTCGGGCGCGCTTTGCGAGTACTTCTCCGCGAACCGCGCCTGTCCGGATTCCTGACCGGGGACGAACCGGTTCGCGCTCCAGGGTGCATCGCTGTCGGCGGGGCGGCTGAAGAGCTCGACCTCGGTGACCTTGGCGCTGAGCGGAATGGTGGCGCACAGCGTCACCGGGCTGGCCTCGGCTTCGGTGCAGGCGCGGACGGCCGGCGTCGCCGCTTCCGCCGACACCCCGGGCGGTGAGGACGTGCCGGGCGCACTGACCACCAATGCCGGCCGGCACGCGGCCACGGT
>Ga0209156_10004283_pt1 | contig 10439 bp, 6 predicted proteins | sample GraSoiAngelo_124_FD_185881 | JGI IMG/M metagenome (GOLD analysis project Ga0209156, IMG submission 185881) | Grasslands soil microbial communities from the Angelo Coastal Reserve, California, USA - 14_0927_05_20cm (SPAdes) (version 2) | ecosystem: Environmental > Terrestrial > Soil > Grasslands ...
AGATTCTTGAGCGCGACATCGTAGGTTTTCTTGATGCGCTCGAGCGCCTCGTCCGGCTTGGCCAGCGCCGTCTTGATTCGCTCGGGCAGTTTATCCGGCGGGATCTTCGTCACATCGAGCGATGCGATTACTTCCGGATTGCCCCACGTTTTTTCTTCGGGAGTAAGGTTGAGTCTATTGGCGAAGGTGCGGCCATAGCGCTCGAAGACGACGAGCGTCGGACACAAAATCGTATGTCGATCCTTCAGTAACTTCACGAACGCGTCATCGACGGCGTTGTCGATGACACTGTGGACAAGGACATCGGTCCCTTCCTCAACCGCGGCACGCGCTGTTTCCAATTCAGTTGCATGAACGGCTACGCGAAGCTTATGCGCGTGACTTTCTTCAATCGTGGCGCGGACGATCGGGCGGAACGAACCAACCGGATGATCCTTATCGACGATGTACCAGATTTTAATGAGGTCCGGCTTTTGCGTCGCGAGTTTGCGCACGAACTCGCGCGCTTGATCGGGCGTATCGATCTTCACGATCGGCGGATCGCCCAGATCGAGTTTCTCGCGCGAGACGCTTGAAATTAAAGGTCCGGCCACCGCGACGCGCGGCGCTTTGGCGGTCGAATCCGCAGTTCTCCGGACCTCGAAATTCCACATTGGCCCTCCGACATCGACGACGCTGGTAATGCCGCAGCGCAAATAGCGCGCAAAAGTGTCGGCTAAATGCGATTTGATCCAGCCTACTTCGTCTTTATACGGCCGGATACTATTGAGATCCGCGCCGTCCGGCCGGGTGAAAAGATCACCCGACTGGAAGAAATGCACATGCGTATCGATGTAGCCAGGCAGAATGAATTTGCCGTCGCACTCGATCCAGCGGGAGCCGACTGGGACACCGCTTTCCTTGCGGCTGGCGATGCTCTCGATTTTGTCCCCATTAATTACGACAACGGCGTTCTGAACTATCTTGCCGTCCGCAGGGTTAATCACGGTGCCGCCGACCAGGGAAATTTTCTGAGCGAGCGCGCTCGTCGCAAGGGCTGATCCTATAAGAAAAGCAGCAATTCGATTCATAATGGAAGAGTATCGTGAGCTGATTCTGAACAATCTTGCCGTCCGCCGGGTTAATCGCGGTGCCGCCGACCAGGGAAATTTTCTGAGCGAGCGCGCTGGTCGCAAGGGCTGATCCTATAAGAAAAGCAGCAATTCGATTCATAAGGGAAGAGTATTGTGAGCTGATTTGGTCCGGACAATTCGATCGGCCTCGCGTTCGAGTGGCGCGTAGTCGACAGCTCGAGGCCGGAGATAAAATTCTTCGATGACAATTTTGCTCAGCGCAGCCGCGGGCAAAGCCAGAATGGCGCCAGCCAGCCCAAAGAGCCAGCCCATCGCGACGGTGAAAAACAAAATAAGCACCGGGTTTAATCGCATTTCTTTTCCAAGGATGTAAGGCACGAGGAAATTCACCTCGATCTGTTGCACGAACAAGATCGCCACCAGCGCGAGCCAGAATTTCGTCACGCTAATGCTTAAGGCGACGAATAGTATCGGGAAGGCAACCAGCACCGGCCCAATGTTTGGTAAGAATTCACCGAAAAACGCGATCACGCCGAAAACGAATGCTGGCTGCACTCCCGCCGCCCACAATAAAATGCCAGTAGACGCACCGGTGATTACGCCGTTGATGGCCACGCCACGCGCCCACGCCGTCATTTGTTCCATCATCCGGATAAGAGTACGCCGCGCTTTTTCGCGATGGCGATCTGGTATTACCGCCAGATAACCAACGATCAGCGGCCGCGGATTTGAAAGTACAAAAACCAGAAGCAGAACGGCAAAGACGAAAACAAAAACCCCGCCGACCACACCGATGGTTGAACGCAGGAGCACGTTCGCCATTGTGCCCGCTTGGTTGCCGACCGTGGCGGCAATTTGGTCGGCCTGCGGCAAAGTGTTTTGCAATGCGGGGTAGCGTTCGGTGAAATCGGCGATATGAGCACGAATCGATTGCCAAGCATTCGGAGCGCGCTGTATCAACGATTGTAATTCATCCGTAAAAGTCGGCACTGCTACCGCCACGACCAGAACCACGATTGTGGCCAGCGCGATCAGGACAAGAGCTACGCCGGCCGGCCGAGGAACGCGTCGGCGTTCCAGATAAACGACGAGCGGGTTCAACACCATCGCCAACAAGATCACGATTCCGAACAGCAAGAGCACCGGCACGAGTGCGCGCAGAAAGAGCCAGCCAACGATCAGAAGCACGATCAGGATGAGGAGCCGGCGGCCATCCCGGTAAGCGAACGGACCGAGTTCGTCGTGTTTCTCCTGCGGTGTTGAATTTGTCATGAATGGAATCCAATACGGCGCTTTGGCGTTCCGGGTGGCGTCATTAATTCGCGGATGGCATCGAATACGATCTTGAATTGGGCATCGTATTTCTTCTCGAGGGTGTCCCTCATGCTGCCGTTCTAGCACCATGCTCGCTGGTTGAACAGCGGCGAAGCTCTCCTTAAGATTGGGGCGCCGCACAGGCTTGAGGCCTGTGCTCCGAGCGGTATAAATCGTGGTCCTACTTGCGAAACGGCGTTCTTCACCTACAATAGGCGCTTCGTTTATGGCTGAGAATGCGGAAGCGGTGGATCTTAAAGAGTTCCAATTGCATGAGAAGGATACGGGCAGCGCTGACGTCCAAGTCGCGTTGCTGACGAAACGGATCACGGAATTAACCGAACACCTCAAGACCAACGCGAAGGACCATTCTTCGCGGCGCGGCCTTTTGAAAATGGTCGCGCAGCGCCGCAGTCTGCTCGATTATCTCAACCGCTCGAAAAGCGAGCGCTATAAAAAGGTGATCGACAAGCTGAATCTGCGGAAGTAACCGCATTTTCCGCATCGAAGCCGGACGAAAATAAAACTGCAAGGCCCAGGCCGATAAGGCACCTTGGGTTTTAGGTTTCAGAGCCGAACAGAGTTTCGGAATTGACACCTACAATCAGGGTGACCGGCCTGGATTCTCGCACATCCAGGAAAGTAAAAATGCAACACAAGGTCACGGCGCAAATAGGCGCCAATTCTATCTCTATTGAAACCGGCAAGATCGCAAAACTGGCCGACGGCTCGGTCATAGTTTCGTGCGGTGAAACCATGGTGATGGCGAGCGCGGTCTCGGCCACTACCATTAAGGAAGGTCAGGACTTTTTCCCGCTGACGGTTGATTACCGCGAAAAGGCGGCAGCCGCGGGAAAATTCCCCGGCGGTTATTTCAAACGTGAAGGACGTCCGACGGAAAAGGAAACGCTCACTTCGCGCATGACCGACCGGCCGCTGCGCCCGCTCTTCCCGCAAGGTTATTTCTACGACACCCAGGTCATTTCCATTTTGCTCAGCGCCGATGGCGAAAATGATCCCGATATTCTGTCGATGAACGGTGCGTCGGCTGCGCTCACCGTGTCCGACATTCCATTCAAAGGGCCGATCGGGGCGGTGCGAGTAGGGCGAGTGAACGGCGAATTCGTCGCGAATCCGACTCACGCCGTGCGGGTCCACAGCGATCTGGATCTGATTTACGTCGGCACCGAAAACGATGTCATCATGATCGAAGGCGCGGCCAATGAATTGCCGGAAGCGGAGTTCGTGAAAGCGCTGGAGTTCGCTCACGGACACGCGCGCGAGATGATCCGCGCGCAAAAAGAACTGGCGGCACAAGTTGGCAAGCCGAAACGCGAGATGCCGCTGCTGAGCGTAAAGCCGGAACTGCTCGAAATCGCGTATCAGGTCGCTGGCGATCGAATTGAGGGCGCACCGTGTCCGACATTCCATTCAAAGGGCCGTTCGGGGCGGTGCGAGTAGGGCGAGTGAACGGCGAATTCATCGCGAATCCGACTCACGCCGTGCGGGTCCACAGCGATCTGGATCTGATTTACGTCGGCACCGAAAACGATGTCATCATGATCGAAGGCGCCGCCAACGAATTGCCGGAAGCGGACTTCGTGAAAGCGCTGGAATTCGCTCACGGACACGCGCGCGAGATGATCCGCGCGCAGAAAGAACTGGCGGCACAAGTTGGCAAGCCGAAACGCGAGATGCCGCTGCTGAGCGTAAAGCCGGAACTGCTCGAAATCGCGTATCAGGTCGCTGGCGATCGAATTGAGGGCGCACTCTATACTCAGGGTAAGGTTGCACGTTCCAAGGCGGTGCAAGCGTTGCGCGAGGAAGTGAAGGCGGCGATGCTTCAAAAATACCCCGAGGTTGACGATTTCGCCATTTCGCAGGCCTTCGACTACGTCCAGAAAAAAGCCTTCCGCGTCAGTGTGCTGGAAAAACAGAAGCGGATGGATGGACGCGGCTATCAGGATTTGCGTCAAATCAGCTGCGAAGTTCGGGTACTGCCACGCGCGCACGGCTCAGCCATTTTCCAGCGCGGCGAAACACAGGCTCTCGCTCTGGCCACTCTGGCGCCGATCGAGGAAGCGCAAATGATCGATGCCTACGGAGGCGGCGAACAATCGAAACGCTTTTTGCTCCATTACAATTTCCCGCCCTTCTCAGTCGGCGAAACGGGAAGGTTTGGCGGCGCGAGCCGGCGCGAGATCGGCCACGGCGCCCTGGCGGAACGTTCGCTCGAGCCGGTGGTGCCGAGCGAAAATGATTTTCGTTACGCCATCCGTATTTCCAGCGAAGTAATGGAATCCAACGGTTCGACTTCAATGGCGAGTGTGTGCGGCGGAATGCTTGCCCTCATGGACGCGGGCGTGCCGGTAAAAGACGTGGTCGCGGGAATTTCCGTCGGTCTCGTTACCGAATACGATAACGATCAACTGAAACGTTACGAGCTTCTAACCGATATCATCGGCTCCGAGGATCATTTTGGTGACATGGATTTCAAACTTTGCGGAACGGCCAAGGGCGTGACCGGTTACCAGCTCGATCTGAAATTGCCTGGGATCAGCTTGAAAATTCTCAGCGAAGCGATCCAACGCGCGAAGGAAGCGCGCAGCAAAATTCTCGAGATCATGCGTAGCACGATCGACAAGCCGCGTGCCGAACTTTCGAAATACGCGCCTCGGATTGAGACGATCAAAATTAATCCAGAGAAAATCGGCGCGCTCATCGGGCCGGGCGGCAAAACAATCAAGGGAATCGTGGCGGAGACCGGCGCCGAAATTAACATCGAAGACGACGGCTCGGTGCACATCTACGCCACCAGCGGCGAGTCGATGGCGCGCGCGAAAGAAATCATTGGCGGGATGACGCGCGAGATCGAGATCGGGCAGACGTATCAGGGCCGCGTCGTTTCAGTAAAAGAGTTCGGCGCGTTCGTCGAAGTATTTCCAGGCAGGGACGGGCTTGTGCACATCTCCGAGCTGGCGGATTTTCGGGTAAAACGAACGGAAGACGTGGCAAAGGTGGGCGACGTTATTTGGGTGAAATGCATCGGCATCGATGACAAAGGACGGGTTAAGCTCTCGCGCAAAGCCGCGCTGAGAGAGCGCGCTGAAGCGGAGACCGGCCACGTTCCCGAGCCCGCACACGACGGCGCGGGGCGGTAAGGCAGCTCCCGGCGTCATCCCGAGCGAAGTCGAGGGATCCCGCGGCATTACCATAAAGCTTGCACAACGGGATCCCTCGACTCTCGCTCGGGATGACAGAGCTATAGAATCCGCTCTATGATCCCGGTGCGATGAAAGCCGGCTTTCTCGAAAAACTGATCGGACGGCTCGGCAAGATCGGGCCCGAGGAGGTGCAGAATTATTTGCTGCGCCTGGCCCAGGAGAAGGGATTTCTTGAGACGGTTTTTAATGCGATCCAGGAGGGAATTATTGTTACCGATTCATCTGGGCGAATCACGTACCTCAATGACGGCGCCTGCGAGCTTTTCGGCCTCGATGGCGAGGATTCCGTTGGCAAACTCCTCGACGAACGAGTGCGCGGACTTGATTGGAATGCGCTCACCCACAGTGGTGGTCCGGTTACGCGCGACCTCGAGATTTTTTATCCGCGAAACCGGTTCCTCAATTTTTACATCGTGCCGCTCGTGATCGAATCACGGGTGGACAGAAATGAAAACGCCGCCGCTGACGACCGCGGCTACAGCGAGCAGGTCGGCTACGCCATTATCATGCGCGACATTACCGAGAGCCGACGCACGGCGGAGAAAACGATCGAGAGCGAGCGGTTGAATGCGCTCACTTTGCTAGCCGCGGGCGTCGCTCATGAGCTCGGCAACCCGCTGAATTCATTGAACATTCACTTGCAGTTGATGGAACGGCAGTCCCGCAAGTTGAAAGGCAAAGAGCGCGACGAACTCCAGCAGTCCATCGAAATTTGTCGAGGCGAAATCAATCGGCTCGATTCCATCGTCACCCAATTCCTCCGCGCGATTCGGCCGTCGCGTCCGCAGCTTCAGCCAGAAAATGTCAACGTCATCGTGGAGGAAGCGGTGCGCTTTTTCTCGGCCGAGATCGAAGCGCGCGACATCGTGGTGGAAACGGAATTGCGCTCCGATTTGCCATTGCTCCAGCTTGATCGCGATCAAATGAAGCAGGCCTTTTACAACGTCATTAAAAATAGTTTCGAAGCGATGAGACGACGCGGCATTTTGCGGATTCGCACGGACATGGATGAATCGCATGTGCGAGTCAGTTTCATCGACACCGGTGGAGGAATGTCGGCGGAAACGTTGAGCCATGTCTTCGAGCCTTATTATACAACCAAAGAAAGCGGCACCGGCCTCGGGTTGCTCATTGTGCGACGGATCGTGCGCGAACACGGCGGCGAGCTTGCGATCGAAAGCACCGAGGGCAAAGGGTTGGCGTTGAGCATTCGCCTCCCTTTCAAGGAGCAACGCGTCCGCATGTTGGAAGCGGGTGATCGGAAGGCGAACAATGAGTGACTTAGAGCCTGAAGGGGCGAGCTCCGCGAGCCCTTCTCCTGGAGGGCGGAGCTGCGGGTGATCGGAAGGCGAACAATGAGTGACTTAGAGCCTGAAGGGGCGAGCTCCGCGAGCCCTTCTCCTGGAGGGCGGAGCTCTGCTACGCACGATTCGTCAGTCCGGCTCGGATTGGGCTCGCAGAGCTCGCCCCTCCAGAGATTGAAGGTGCGTCGACCTGAGAGGAAAACACCTGCGCATTTCACTCCAATTGATTCTGGATTTCGATCCGTGATTATTTATCTAACGGTTTGTGTGCAACGAAAAAAGACCGTTACTCGCGAATCCTATCGCCGGGAAGCTGATCGTGGCAGCATGGCGAGCAAACACTTTTTGGTGCATTGGTCGTTATGTGATCATGCCCGATCACATCCATTTGTTTTGCGCTCCTAATACTTTCCCAGCTCAATCACTGAAGAAATGGATCGCGTGTTGGAAAAATCGCGTGACACGCGAATGGACGAACCGCTCGCAGATTCCAATTTGGCAGCGCGAATTTTCGGACCGCCAGTTGCACCGCGCCGAATCGTACGAAGAGAAATGGAACTATGTGAGAAATAACCCGGTACGTCATGGCTATGTGTCTCGTGTCGAAGATTGGCCCAACTAAAGGGAACTCAATGTCCTCGAGTGGCATCATCGGTAGCGTGGAGGGCGGAGCTCTGCGACGCCGGATTCACCTGGAGAAAGCCCGCCTGTTATACGCCCCAAGCCCCGGGGCTCGCAGAGCTCGCCCCTCCAGAGCACGCTTTTACAACGCATTGTCGTCTCCGTGGAACTCGATCATCTTACAAGTAACGGATGCAGCCAACGATTTTGATCGTCGATGACGAAAAGCACACTCGCGACGGGTTGCGGCGTTTGCTCGAAGACGAATACGACGTTTATGTCGCCGAGGACATCGGCGGTGCCGTAAGTGTGCTGGAACGCGAAACGGTCGACTTGCTCCTGACCGACCTGCGACTGTCCGGGGAGGACGGAATGCAGCTAATCGAGCGGGCCCTGAAAATGCCGCACCCCCCCATCTGCATCATGATGACGGCTTATGGTTCAGTCGATACCGCGGTGGAGGCGATGAAACGCGGGGCTTACGATTTCGTAACTAAACCGCTCAATCTCGACAAAGTCGAAATCCTGATCGGCCGCGCGCTGCAATCGCGCCGGATGGAGCAGGAGAATCGCATTCTGCGCCAGCAAATCGATGACCGCTTTGGTCTGGAAAATATTTTGGGGGAATCGCTCGCGTTGCGGGAAGTGCTGGACACGATCCGGCAAGTCGCGCCCTCGTCGGCGAATGTTTTGATCGAAGGCGAGAGCGGCACCGGCAAGGAACTGGCGGCGCACGCGATTCATAATTTGAGCCGGCGCAGTCAGGCGAAATTTGTGGTGGTGCATTGCGCGGCGTTGTCGCCGACTTTGCTGGAAAGCGAATTGTTTGGCCACGAGCGCGGCGCCTTTACCGGCGCGCATGAACGGCGGATCGGAAGGTTCGAGCAAGCGAACGGCGGCACTATTTTTCTCGACGAGATCGGCGAGATCGACGCGAGCACCCAGGTGAAATTATTGCGGGTAATGAGCGAGCAGCGTGCGTTCGAACGCGTCGGTGGCACGCAAACCTTGCGCGCGGACGTGAGGGTGATCGCGGCGACGAACAAGAACCTTGAGCAAATGGTGCGGGAAGGAAGATTTCGCGATGATCTTTATTTTCGCCTTAACGTCGTGCGCATCACCATGCCGCCGCTGCGTGCGCGCAAGGAGGATATTCCACTTCTCGTTAGATCTTTCTTAAGGCATTTCTCGAAAGCGAATGAGAAAGACGCGATGAATACGCTTTTAGCCTATGATTGGCCGGGAAACGTGCGCGAGTTGCGCACTGCCATTGAGCACGGCGTAGTGATGGCGAGCGGGCCCAAAGTTACGGTGCGCGATTTGCCGCGCGCGATCCGGGAAACGGCGGTAACCTCGGCCGGCGCGATCTCGATTTCGGAAACGGCGAATCCGCTCGATCTGGCAGAAACAGAAAAACGGCTCATCACCCAGGCGCTGGCTTCGACGGGCGGAAATATTACTGCTGCGGCCACTCAACTGGGAATCAGCCGCCGCACTTTGCACCGTAAACTCAACGAAATGAATGCGCAGGGCCGGAATGTGCGAGAGCAAGCGCGCGCGGCAAAAAAACGGACAAAATAGGCATGCCGGGGCCGGAGATTTCGTCATCACCACAGTTTCCGGTTTACGAATGTCACATCGGGACGTTGAATTAGTCGGGTGAGCGACAACAGAAAGATTTTTGGAACGGACGGCGTTCGTGGCGTCGCCAACGTCGAGCCCGTTACAGCCGAGACTGCGCTCAAGCTCGGTCGCGCCGCCGCGCACGTTTTCCTGAAATTGAATCCGCGGGCGCATCCGGGCGGGACGCGACCAAAGATTGTGCTCGGCAAAGACACCCGGCTCTCAGGTTACATGCTCGAAAATGCGCTCGTCGCCGGCATCACGTCGCTGGGAGTGGATGTGCTTGTGATCGGCCCATTGCCTACTCCCGGTGTCGCTTACATCACCCGCTCACTGCGCGCCGATGCGGGGATCGTTCTCTCCGCTTCGCATAATCCCTATGCCGACAACGGCATTAAATTTTTCCGCCACGATGGCTATAAGCTCGATGATCAGGTCGAGCAGCAAATTGAGCAGCTCGTTTTCAGCGGCGAGATCGATTCGATTCGCCCGACCGCGGGCAACATCGGCCGCGCGACCCGAATTGACGACGCACTTGGCCGTTATGTCGAATTTGCCAAGCAAAGTTTTCCGCGCGGAATGACTTTGGAAAAAATGCGGATCGCGGTCGATGTCGCGAATGGCGCCGCCTACAAATCCACGCCCTGCATTTTGCGCGAGCTCGGCGCGGACATTACCGTCGCGCACAACACGCCTAACGGAACCAATATCAACGCCGACTGCGGCAGCACTCATCCGGAGGAAATTCAGCGGGTCGTTAAGGAATCCGGCGTCCACGTGGGTATCACCCACGATGGCGACGCAGACCGCGCTTTGTTGTGCGATGAAAACGGCGAACTGGTTGATGGCGATGAAATTCTGGCCATCGCCAGCGTTGATTTATTGCGCGCGCGAAAATTACGCGACAGCACTCTGGTTGCGACAGTGATGAGCAACTTCGGGCTCGATGAAACCCTCGGCGCACACGGAGGCAAGGTCGTTCGCACCAAAGTGGGCGACCGCTATGTGCTTGAAGAAATGATGGCGCGCAATCTCAATGTCGGCGGCGAGCAAAGCGGCCACATGATTTTTCGCGATTTCACCACCACCGGCGACGGCATTATCAGCGCGCTCCAAGTTTTGCGGATCATGAAGAAAAGCGGAAAACCATTGAGCGAGCTGAAAGGGTGCCTGAAGAAGTATCCGCAGGCACAGCGAAATTTGCGGGTGAAACGCAAACCGCCGCTGGAAGAGTTGCCGGCGGTGATGAAACTGGTGGGTGAAACCGAGCAGCAACTTTC
>Ga0209156_10004284_pt1 | contig 10438 bp, 12 predicted proteins | sample GraSoiAngelo_124_FD_185881 | JGI IMG/M metagenome (GOLD analysis project Ga0209156, IMG submission 185881) | Grasslands soil microbial communities from the Angelo Coastal Reserve, California, USA - 14_0927_05_20cm (SPAdes) (version 2) | ecosystem: Environmental > Terrestrial > Soil > Grasslands...
GCCCCGGGCACCCCTCCTCCGCCCGCGATCCGGCATCGCGCTAATTTAGTTGCTACATGACAACTAAATTATGCCGCGATGTGTTCCCGCCCCGCGGCGGCCCCTCCCAGGCACGCGACCTCGCCGGCGCGTTGGCGGGCAACGGGTGGATGGTGGTTACCGGCGCCGGCCCGGGCATCATGGCGGCCGGTATCGAGGGCGCCGGCCGGGAGATGTCGCCTTTTTTCAGCGCGAGCGCGATCTCGGCCTTGCTGCGCTCCGAGTTGAGATCGAGGCCCTTCTGGCCGTTCTCGGGCATGAAGGCGTCCAGAAACACGATCGAGGAAATCGCCGGCAGTATCTGCTCGGCCACGCCGGAGACCACCCAGCCGCCGTAGGAATGGCCGACGAGCACGATCCCCTGGAGGCTCTCCCATTTGATGACGTTCACCACGTCGGTGATGTGCATGTCGAGATCGACATCGCGGCTCATGAGGTGCGAACGCTCGCCCAAGCCCGTGAGCGTGGGCGTGAAGACTTTATGGCCGAGGCGCTCGAGCCGGTCCGAGACGCGGCGCCAGCACCAGCCGCCTTGCGAGGCGCCGTGAACCAGCACGAACGTCTTGGCTCCAGACGGTCCCTGGGCCACGGCTGCCCTCGGTCCGGCCAAGGCGGCCGCAGCCGCGCCGGCAACCATCGCGCGCCGCATTGCATTTACCGTCGTCTTCTCTGTCATCGAATTTCTCCCCGTGAAACCGCGGGCGCGCCCGGGTGCTGGCGCAGCGACTCCGGGCGATACTCGGGCCTCTCCCTCCAGCGCCGCCACACGCTCTCGTGAACCGATTCGTTGACGCCCTCGCCGAACGCCCGCCAGAACCTTTTCTTGAAGATCCTGTAGGCCCCGAACATGAACTCCCTGAACGAATCGTCGACCTCGACGAGGCAGTCCTGCGCTTCGGTCTCTTCCTTGGAGCGCAGCTTGAGCCCGGTCGCCTCGGCCTTGTCCTGCATCCACCGCAGCGGGAGGTTCGGCAGGGCATCGGGCGGATGCTTGTCGTAGCCGCCGCCGACGTTCGCGTGCGCGCCGACGAACCATTTCTGCTCGACCGCGATGTTCTCGGGCTTGATCTTGGTCCAGACCGCGACGGCGTAGTCCTCGCGGTTCTCGTCGGTTGCGACAGCATGGTAGGCGTGGTCGACGATCTTGCTCAGGTCGGTGTCGTGCCACTGGAAGTAGTCCCGGCCGAAGGGCACGCGCGAGGCGGGGATGCCGAGCGCGCCCACGGTGTCCCAAACGCCGATGAACCTGACGCGCGCCTCGCGCGATTCGCTCGCCCGGAACGCGACCGCCTTGGGGTCGTCCGGGGCGACGCTCTTGTCGCGATACAGATCGTACGCCCGCTCGATCCGCGATTCGTCCGCCGACTTCAGGATGCCGCATTTGCGGATCAGCCCGACCAGGCTCCGCGCGGTGTAGGCGCCGCGGCTGAAGCCGAAGACGTAGATCTCGTCGTTCGCCTGGTATTTCTGCGCGAGCCACCGGTATCCCTGCCGGATGTTCTCCGAGAGCCCGTGACCGAATGCGCCGCCGATGATGTCGTACCAGCGCGTGCCGACGCCGGGGTCGTAGAAGCACGGTTGCTCGCGGTCGTCCGGGCCGCTCGAGGCGATCGCCTCGCGCATGCGAATGACGTTGGTCCTGCTCTTCTTGTTGTTCCAGGTGCCGTCGAAGAGAACGATCAGTTTTCTCGCCATCTCGCCTCCCTCTTGTCAGGCGATCACCGCTTCCCGCCTTGCACCCGGCGCTCGACCTCGTAGCCGGCGGCGATCCAGGCGTCCAGGCCGCCTTGCAGCGGGCGCACCCTGGTGTAGCCGAGCCCGATCAATTTTTTCGCGACTTGCGCCGCCGAAGCTTCGTTGGGACAGGTGCAGTAGAAAACGATCTCGCGATCGGACGGCAGCTCCCCGAGCCGCCGGGCCACCTCGGCGATGTCCATCGCCAGCGCGCCGGGAATGAAACGCGGATCGAGATCGCGCGCGCTGGACGAGCGCACGTCGACGACCACCGGGCGCTTGTCTCCCTTTGTCAGGGCGCGCAGCTCGTCGACGCCGATGCGCGCGATGCGCAGCATCTTGTAGAAGCGCCTTCGCTCCCACCACTTGAGCGCGATGTATCCGCCGAGCAGCACGCCGATCGTTTCGGCCGCCAGCGTGCCGAGTCCTTCCAGGCGAACGATGAGCTCGTTGATCTGGGCGTGGAACAGCATCCCGGCCGCGATCGCGGCCCCTGCCCAGATCACCACGCCGACGCCGTTGAAGAGCAGGAACGACGGCCAGCCGAGGCGCGTCGCCCCCGCGAGCGGCGGCGCGATGGTCGAGAGGCCGGGGATGAACTTCGAGAGCACCAGCGTCAGCTTCCCCCAGCGCTCGAAGCGGAACTCCGTCTGGCGCACGCAGGAATCGGGGGAAAGGGATACGCGGCACAGGAGCTTCATCACACGGCGGCCGTAGCGCCGGCCGGCGAGGTACCAGGCCGCGTCGCCCATCATGCACGCGACGAACGCGACGCCGAACGCCGCGAAAGGCGAGAACTCTCCCTCGGCCGAGAGCGCGCCGGCGACGATGAGCGCCGGGACCGCCGGAATCGGCAGCCCGAGCTGCTCGAGCAACACGTTCGCGAAAACCAGCGCGAGCCCGTATTCGGCGATCAGGCGATTCATGCGTTCGCGCTCAGTCGCCCGTAAAGCGCCGGATCATCCGCCGGTCGCGCTTGGTGGGCCGGCCGTGAATGCGGTGCGCCGCATGCGGCCCGGCGCCGCGCATTGCGATCATGTGCTCGCGCCTCGCCCTGCTCTCCTCGCCCTCGGCATACAGCAGCGCCGCCTCGGCCGCCGGACCGCGCTTGAGCGCCACGCCGCGCACTTCCACCAGCCAGTGCAGCTCCCCCGAGCGCCGCTCGATCTCATCACCCACCTTGACTTCCTTGCCCGGCTTCACGCGCTCGCCGTTGAGCTTCACCTTGCCGCCCTCCACCGCCCGCGCGGCCAGGCTGCGCGTCTTGTAGAAGCGCGCCGCCCACAGCCACTTGTCGATGCGCACGCGCCCAAACGGCGGGTCTGCGCGCTTGTCGCGGGAAGGCACCGAAAAATACGAGGGAAGAAGCTCTAGCGAGCGGACCGCCCGAAGCTCCTGCAGTATTCCGCCGGCCCCTCCCAGGTCTGGTCGTCGACGCGGCCGTCCTTGAATACGAGCGTGCGCTCGCAGCGAATGGATTCGCCGCCGCCGGATCCGAACATGATGCCGGTGCCGATGCCGACGCCGCCGCCGCGCCCGCCGCCGATCCCGAAGCCGACCGACGAGTTTCCCCGGGAGCCTACGCTGTCGGAAATCCACGTGTACACGTCGCGGCCGTCGCTGAGCTTCGTGCTGCGGGCGGGCGTTCCCCAGCGTAGCACGACCTCGTCGTACGTGGCGCTGTCCCAGCTGTCCCTCGCTTCGGTGAGCTCGGCCGGAGCGGCGCAACCGGCAAGCACAACGACAATCAGCGTTGCGATTTTCATACGGTCCTCCACGGAAAATAAAACGCCCCGAAGATTTCTCCCCGGGGCGTCGTCCTGCGGTAAGGCACGCCGGCCTAACGGCTGGCGGAAATCCCGAGTCTGTGGATTGATCCGCTGTTCGAGGTCGGTAGTCCGGTCCTGCCTTGTTGGTCTCTCACGGGATCACCTCCTTTCGAAGTTGGGGAATTGAAGTCTAACATGCTCGTTTGCGCCGACAACCCGGACTAGGTGCTGACCGCGGGCACAGCCGGGGCGCGCGGGACGAGGAACCACAGCGCGATGTAGAGAAGGATTCCGAGACCGCACGCGAGGGCGAGCAGGATGAACGCGACCCGGAAAAGGACGGGATCGATCTCGAACCGTTCTCCGAGGCCGCCGCACACGCCCCCGATCTTGCGATCGGAACTCGAAAGATGCAGCCGCTTCGAGGGACGGGGTTCGCCCTGCGCGCCCGTCTTCTCGGGGACCATGATCCACAAGATCAGATAGACCACTGCTCCGAGCCCGCCGAAAAGGAGCGACATCAGGAAGAACAGGCGAAAGAAAACCGGGTCGAGATCGAAATAGTCGCCGAGCCCGCCGCAGACGCCCGCGATCTTCCTGTCCTCGACGACCCGATGGAGTTTTTCCATGCTGCCCTCGCCCGCGCCCGTCAAGGCCACTCAAGCTCGACGCTGGTACCGCGGTACGGCGCGCTTAGCGGCCTGCCCTGAGCAGCGGCGGCAGGTCGTTGAAGTACTGCGGATGCGACTTCTCGACCTCCCCGAGGAACTTGAGCGCGAACTGATCCGGGACGTTCAGCCGCGCCGCCCCCTTGAGCGTATTCTTGAGGACGTCATCCTCGGCGGCTTCGAAGGCCTGCATGACCGGGGGCGAGATGCGCGGGTCGTAGCTGATATGCTGGATCGCTTTCTTGCCGACCGCCAGATCGATGCCCGGCACCCACTTCGCGAAGATCTCGACCGCCTCGTTGCGATTCTTGCGCGTGTACTGCGAGGCCTCGGCGAGGCCCGCGACAAAGCTGCGCAGCACCTGCGGGCTGCTCGCGATGGTCGGCTCGTGCGCCGTGGCCACCATGATGTAGGAAAGGTGGCCGCCGCCACGGACAAGGACGTAGGAGCCCGGCACCTGCTCGAGCACCGCGGTGTTGTACGGCTCCCAGGAGACCACCGCGTCGACCTTGCCCGCGTTGAGCGCCGGCGCCAGCGCCGGCGGCGCCATGATGTTCTCGATCGCCACGTCTTCGTACTTCATGCCGCGCCGCGCCAGGACCATCTTGCCCTTCAGGTCTTCGACCTTGCTCACGCCCGAGCCTTTGCGCGCCACGATCGCGAGCGGTTCGTCGGCGTTGGAACGCGTCGCGTCGCTCATGATGATGCCGATCACGCGGAACGGATCGCCGGCGTGGCGCGCCTTGAGGAAAGTGGTCACGCTCATGTCGCCGACCTGGACCTCCCGCTTCTGCATGGCGTTGACCATGTCGGTGCCGGTGTTCACGACCTTGAGGCGCACGTCCACGCCGTGCGCCTTGAAGATGCCTTTCTCGGCGCCGATGAACATAGGCAGGTGACCGAAGTTGTTGCCGACCACCACATCCAGCACGGGCAGCGGCTGCGCGGCGGTGAAGCCGGGAAACCCGGCGGCGCCAGCGAGGGCCGCGGCGGCGCACAAGCCGGACGTGCGAAATGAAATGCCCATGGTTTCTTCCTTTGAATGGATCGCCGGAACGTTCAGCGAACCAAATTATGCGCCACGCAAAGTACCGGCGCAAAGCGCGATATTTCCGGGCGCTTGACACCAGACCGTTTGCCGATATACACCTTCACGACCACCGGAGGCTGACATGGCGAAATCACGCGCGGGCAAGGGAGTCGGAAAGCATCGGGTCGTATCGCACAAGGCCTGGATCGAGGCGCGCAGGAAATTCCTCGCGAAGGAGAAGAAGTTCACTCGGCTGCGCGACGCACTGAGCCGCGAACGGCGCGCCCTGCCCTGGGAGAAGGTGGAGAAGCAATATGTCTTCGAAGGGCCGGAAGGCCGGGAGACTTTGCCTGAGCTTTTCGACGGCAGGACCCAGCTCATCGTGTACCACTTCATGTTCGCCCCCGAGTGGGACGAGGGCTGCAAGCACTGCTCCTTTTGGGCGGACAATTTCAACGGTCTCGGCGTTCACCTCAATCACCGCGACGCGAGCTTCGTCGCGATCTCGCGCGCACCGCTCGCCAAGATCGAAGCGTTCAAGAGACGGATGGGCTGGAGCTTCAAATGGGTCTCATCCGGGCAGAACGATTTCAACTACGACTATCAAGCGTCGTTCACTCCGCGGGAAGTCGAAAGCGGAGCGGCGTTCTACAACTATTCGAAATTCGACGTCGGCGTTACCGACCGCGAGGGCGTGAGCGTGTTCTACCGGGACCCGGGCGGCGCCGTTTTTCACACCTACTCCTCCTACGCGCGGGGAATCGACATGCTGAACACCGCCTACCACTACCTCGACCTGGCTCCCAAGGGGCGGGACGAGGACGGCCTGGAATTCACACAGGCCTGGGTGCGCCACCACGACCGATACGAGCTCTGACACCGCTTCCGCGGCTGGGAGTTTTGAAGTATCGTTGATGCCCCAAGCAAACCGATAGGGAGAAACCATGTCACGGATTTCGGCAGGACTGCAGGTGCTCGCGCTGGTCGCCGGCGCGGCTGCAACGGGGGTCCAGGCCCAGGGCCTGGTGACCACGCACAAGCTCTCGGCGGCGCTCGCGAACGAGCTGGTCGGCGACTCCGTCGCGATCTGCGCCAAGAACGGCTACAAGGTGGTCGCGGTGGTCGTCGATCTCGACGGCGTTCGCCAGGCAGTGCTGCGCGGCGACGGCGCGCCGATCCACTCGATGGACAACGCCTACTACAAGGCCTACACCGTCGCGTCGGTCGGCCTCTCGCGCAAGGAGGAGAGCACCAAGCAGATCGCCGACCGCATGGCGAAGGCGGCGCCTACCACGGTGCCGCAGACCCCGCTGCCCAACGTCACCTACGCGCAAGGCGCCATCGCCATCATGGCCGGCGGCAACACGATCGGCGGCCTCGGCGTGAGCGGCGCCCCGGGCGGAAATTTCGACGAGGAATGCGCCCGCGGTGCCCTCGCCAAAATCAAGGATCGCTTGAAATAAGCGCGCGTTCCGTTTGACTCCACCCGCCGTGAGCGCCCCGATCTTGTGGCGGGTCAGAGTCGGCGAAGAAGAAACCTCAGCGGTCTTCGAGCCCGCGCTGGCGTCGGCTGGCGGCGGGCTCTTTGTCTTCGCGCACGGCGCCGGCGGCCATATGGCCGACCGCGGGATGCTCGGGATGTCCGAGCAGTTGCGTGGACGCGGCCTTCACGTCGTTCGCTTCAATTTCCCTTACAAAGAAAGGGGTTCCAGGCGTCCGGATCCCATGCCCCGCCTGCAGGAATGCATCGCCGCGGTGGCCGCGCACGCCCGTGGCGAAATCGCGCCGCAGACGCTCATCCTCGGCGGGCGCTCGATGGGCGGACGCGCGGCTTCGATGCTCGCCGCGGACGGATTTTCCTGCGACGGCCTGCTGCTCCTCGCCTACCCGCTTCACCCGGCGGGAAGGCCCGAAGAGCTGCGCGACGCGCACCTCGCCAAAATCGCGGTGCCGGTGCTTTGCCTCAACGGCACCCGCGACACGCTGTGCAGGCGCGACCTGATGGAAGCCGTCACCGATCGTCTGCGCGCGCCGTGGACGATGCACTGGCTTGAAGGCGCCGATCACGGCTTTCACGTGCTCAAGGGCTCGGGGAAATCGGACGGGGACGTGCTGGACGAGATCGGGGAGGCGTCGGGTGCCTGGGTATCCGGCTTGAAAACCGGGTAGCAGCGCACGCCGAATGCCGGGAAATAGTCAGCCGCCCGCGGCGACGTAACGTGCCGTGCGGTTGCGTCCGGATTCCTTCGCCGCGTACAGAGCGCGGTCGGCGCGCGCGATCCATTCCATGTGACCTGCATCCAGGGTATCGAAAGCGGCGACGCCTATGCTCAAGGTCGCGCGCACGGCGTTGCGCGGCTCGAGCACCGCGGACTCTATGCGCGCGCGAATCCGTTCGGCGAGCACCTCCGCGCCCTCGACGCCGGTTCCGGGGAGAACCACGCCGAACTCCTCTCCGCCGTAGCGCCCGGGGACGTCGTGAAGCCGGAGCGAGCGGCGCAGCAGCTCGGCCACCCTGCGGATCACCTCGTCGCCCACCGGGTGGCCGTGGCGGTCGTTGATCGCTTTGAAATGGTCGATGTCGATCATCAGCACCGACGACGGATGCCCGATGCGCCGGCAGCGCTGGAACTCGCTGGCGACGACCGACTCCCAGTGACTGCGGTTGGGCAGCCCGGACAGCCCGTCGAGGCTGGAGAGAGCGGCGAGCGTCCGGTTCTGACTGCGCACCCGGCGCGCGAGGTGGTAGGTCGTGAGCCCGATCGCGACCGGATAAGCGACGAGAAGCGGCAGGGCGGCGAGCCTTTCCACGGTCGACGACAGGGGATGCAGCTCGAAGCCGAACGCCATCGCCACGACGGCCGCCGCTACCGCCTGCGCCGCGAGGCAGCGCGCGAGGAAGCGCAACCCGCCAACGCCGACCTTGTCCATCGCCATCATCGAGAAGATCACCGCGCTCGGCGCGGGGCTGAAACCGATCACCGCCATCCAGGCGCCACCGCTCGCCGAGTCCATCATCAGGTTGCGCAGCTCGGCGCGATAGGGATTGCCGCTGCGGCGAGCGAGCGGATACGCGACGTGCGGCCAGATCAGCGCGTTCGCGAGCAGGGCCGCCCAGGCCGGCGCGTGCGCGCCCTGGTTCCAGAGCGCACCGCCGATGCACACCGCGCCCAACAATAGCCCGAGCACGCGAAGAAAGTACATCCGCCGCGCGAAACGCAAGCCTTCGACCTGCGGGCGCTCCGAAAGGTCGGCCTGCCCGACCGCTTGCTCCATCGACAGTCCCGCCGTGTGGCCTGGGAATGCGATTGTAAGTCAGGCCCGCCGGGCGGAGCAGCTTGCATTTTCCTGACAGCGTCCCGCGGCGAGCGCGCGGCGCTTGACCCGGCTCGTTCGGCGCGCGCATGATTTTCCGCGGCGCCTGCTGCGGCGCGCCCGCAAGAAATCCCCGAGCTGTTTTGCCCCGCCAAAAGGAGGACTACGTAATGAAAAACACCGTTCTTGCGTCTTGGGCCGCTTTCTCGATATCCATTCTCGCCGCCGCGGACGTCGCGCTCGCGGACGACCGCTTCATCCTCGCCACCGGGCGCAGGGACCCGCGCATCTACGCGATCGACTTCCGCGCCGCGCTGAAGCGCCACAACAACAACACGCCGAACGCGATCGTGAGCCGGTCCAAGGTGCACCCGGACCGCCTCGACGGCGTGCCGGTCGGCGACCCCGCGAACATCGTGCTGAGCGAGGATCGCCGCACCGCATACGTGATCAACCATCACGGACCGGTGAACAACGCCGAGTTCCTCCAGCACGGCGGACGCGGAAGCGTCTCGGTCATGAACGTGAGGCAGATGCTCGACCCGGCTTCCGACAACACCGATCGCGCAGTCGAGCGCAATTACGACAGCGGTTACTTCGGAGCGGTCGGCCTCCTAGTCCTTCCCGAGCTGCTGCTCGTGAGCCACTCGGAGAACTGGCTCACCGAGGACGGCTCGAACCGCATCAGCCTCATCGACCGCAACACCGGAGGCCGCCGCGGACAGATCGAGATGGCGCTCGGGCATCCGGGGCACGCCTGCCCGAGCTTCCCCGTTCCCTTCGTTTCCCCGACTCCGCCCCCCGTCGTTCCCTTCGAAGCTCCCGACCCGCAGTTCGGCTGCTGGCCGAATCCGGAATTTCTCGCCCTGGGCCGCGGCAGCGACGGAAAGACTTACCTCTTTTCGGGTAACGCGGGAACGAACGACGTGTCGGTGATGGATCTCCACCAGGCGCTCGCGGGCGTGCCGGTCGTCGAAGTCGCGCCGCGCATTCCCGTGCAGACCGGCCCCTTCGGCATCAAGGCGAGCCCGAGCGGCAAATTCATCGCGGTGACCGCGCGCGAAAGCGGGCAGGTGGACTTCGAGGGGAACACCATCTCCATCATCGACGTCGACCGCGCGCGCGCCGGCGCGCCGGGAGCCGAGGCCGCCCGCGTCCGTGTAGGAACTGACGATCCCAACGGCCAAACGCGGCCCTTCACGGTCGCCTGGACGCCCGATGGACGGCAGATCATCGTTGCGAATTTCCGGGCCAACAACGTGTCGATCGTCGATCTGGGCCTGGCACTCGCGCACGATCCGCGCGCGGAAGTCGCGCGCATCGCGGTCGTCCGGCCCCCGGAGCCCGACGGCAGCGTGCTTCCAGGCCGCCCCAAGGGCACGGCCGTCACTTCCGACGGACGCTACGCGGTCGTCTCGGGCGGGCCCCGTCTCGATCCCAGCGCCCCGCCGAGCGGGACGGTGTGGGTGATCGATCTCCATGCGCGCGCCGTCGTCGCTACGGTGACCGGTGTCGGCAACGATCCGTACGGCCTCACGATTCTCGAAGACGGACCGGATTGAGAAGCAGAAACGCTCCGGCTCTCCGGGGCGCTTTGATCCAGGGAAACGCCCGAGCGCCGGGCCAGCCGGCGCTCAGCCGCCTTTCACAGCCCGGTAAGCCGCCTCGACGTTGGTCGGAAAGCGCTCCTGCGCGGCCCAATTTTCGTACTCGGGCATGCGCACTTCCTTCTTGATCTGATCCAGCGACTTGCCCTCCTTCGCGAGCCTGCCGACGCGCTCGAGGAGCAGCGCGTAGTATTTCTCGCTGTCCTCGAAGATCTTCACCGTGCCGGGAGTCCCGTGCCCGGGAACGACGTGGAGCGGGTTCAGGCTCTTCATCAG
>Ga0209156_10004285_pt1 | contig 10437 bp, 13 predicted proteins | sample GraSoiAngelo_124_FD_185881 | JGI IMG/M metagenome (GOLD analysis project Ga0209156, IMG submission 185881) | Grasslands soil microbial communities from the Angelo Coastal Reserve, California, USA - 14_0927_05_20cm (SPAdes) (version 2) | ecosystem: Environmental > Terrestrial > Soil > Grasslands...
ACGTGAGGTCCGCGAGGCGAACCGGCGAGTTCATCAGGCGAGCGGTGCTCGCGCGCATGGCCCTCCGGGGAGGATGCTACGACAGGTGTTGCTGGATCTTCTGCTCGAATACCGGCTTCGGGTACGCGCCCACCAGCGTATCCACGTGCCGCCCATCCTTGAAGAATAGAATACTCGGAATCGAGCGGACGTTGAAGCGCATCGCCGTTTGCTGGTTGGCGTCCACGTCCACCTTGGTCACCTTCAGCTTGCCGTGATACTCGCCGGCCAGCTGGTCGAGGATCGGCGTGACCATGTGGCACGGCCCGCACCAGGTCGCCCAAAAATCGACGATGGCGAGCCCCTTGTGCTGCTCGACCTCCAGCCCGAACGTCGCGTCCGTGACCGCCAAAAGATGTTCCGCTGCCATGACCGCTCCACTCCCTCTGGTGCTATCGTTATGTTGACGGGCAACATGACTACGCCCCGCGTCCGGGTCTCCCACGTCGGCATCGCCGTGCCGTCGATCGCCGCCGCCCTGCCCTTCTACCGGGACGTGCTCGGCCTCGAGCCGGGACACCCGGAAACGGCCGACGGCGCCACCATCGTCGGCCTGGCGCTGGGCGACGTCCACGTCGAGCTCCTGGAGCCGCGCGACCCCGACGGCCCCGTCGCGCGATTCCTGGCCAAGCGGGGGCCGGGCATTCATCACGTGTGCTACCGTGTGCCGGACCTCGATCGCGCGCTCGAACGCTGTCGCGCCGCGGGGTATCGTCTCATCGACGACGTCCCGCGGCGCGGCGCCAGCGGCCGGCGCATCGCCTTCGTGCACCCGAAAGCGACGGCGGGCATCTTGCTCGAGCTCACTGAATAGGTCAACACTCGAACGGCTCGCCCGGTTCCACCGGCGTCAGCGCTTGCACGCCTCGGCGGGGTTGCCGACCGCCGCGAGGTCCGTGCCGACGACCAGCCAGCGGCCGTCTTTCGCATGCGCGAGCTCGATCGGAACCACCACCGTACACGAGGTCGCCCGTTGCAGCTCGACGCGGAACATCCGTCGATCGTCCTTGGTCGGCACGGGGAGCGGGCCTTCGATCACGCGATAGCCGACGTGGTTCAGATAGATCTGGAGCACCGTGAGCCGCTGCCTCAGCTCCTCGCTCTTCATCCAGCCGGAGGCGGGACCCCGCTCCGTACCCCACAGGGCCTTCATATGGTCGAGGTCGTTCGCCTTGACGGCGGACATGAACTGCGCCAGCGATTCCGGCAGCGACTGCGGCGCGGGCGCCTGCGATCCGCCCCTCCCCCCGCACGCGAGGGCGCCCAGCGCGATGAGTACGAGCAGTCGTGGCCTCACGAATACGTCCTCGGGGGGTCGGAGTGACCCGAAGGTAAGGCGGCATGCGGCTCTACGTCAACATTGATCACGTGGCGACGTTGCGCGAGGCGCGCAAGACCGACGAGCCCGATCCGGTGCGGGCCGCGGCGACCGCGGAGCGCGCCGGCGCCGACGGCATCACCGTGCATCTGCGCGAGGATCGGCGCCACATTCAGGACGCCGACGTGCGCGCGCTCGCGACGTCGCTGCGCACCGTGCTGAACCTCGAGCTCGGGGCGGCGCCCGAGATCGTGCGCATCGCCTCGCGCGTCACGCCGTTCCAGGCGACGCTCGTCCCCGAGCGGCGTCGGGAAATCACCACCGAAGGCGGGCTAATGCTGCGCCGGGGCGACGCCCGCGTCGCGACGGCGGTGCGCCGACTCGCGAACGCCGGCATCCGCGTGAGCCTCTTCATCGACCCCGACCGCGCGACCATCGACCGTGCCGCGGAGCTCCGCGTCCCCGCGATCGAGCTGCACACCGGCCGCTACGCCCGCACCTGGCGCAAGAGCGACGCCGCGCTGCGGGCCCTGGCGCGCGCGGCGGCCCACGCCCGGGCGCGCGGCCTCGCGGTCCACGCCGGCCACGGCCTGACCTACGAGAACGTCCAGCCCGTCGCCGCCATCCGCGACATCGAAGAGCTCAACATCGGGCACTCGATCGTCAGCAACGCCGTCTTCTGGGGCATGGAAGAGGCGGTGCGCCGCATGCGGCAGTTGGTCGACGACGCCCGAAAGGCTTAGCTTGGTAGCGCGATGACCGGCCCTCCCAAACCCCTCGGCATGTCCGATTTCTTCGCCCTCGAGGCGGGGGAGTACCTCGAGCGGCTCGACACGCTGCTCGCCACGGGCGACAGCTCCAGCGCCGACGAGCTGGTACGGCTCGCCCGCGCGCTGCGCGGCAGCGCGCTGATGGCCAACCAGCACGCCATCGCGCGCACGGCGGCCGCGCTCGAAGCCGTGGCGCGGGCCGTGCGCGAGGGCCGACGGGCCTGGGACCCGCAGACCAGGCAGCTGGCCGTCCGCGGCGTGGACGACCTGAAGATCTTCGTGCGCCGGGCGCCCGCGTGGAGCGACGCCGACACCGCCAAGGCGGAGGCGTTGTCCCAGGAGCTCGAGCAGCTCGCCGGGCGGCCCTCGGCGCAGGTGCGGGCCGCGGAAGCGCTGGGACTCGACGCGGGAGCGCGGGCGTTCGTGGCCCGGGAAGGGGCGGCGATCGCGAGCGCCCTGGACCGGGCCGCCCAAGCGCTGCGCGCCAACCCGGTGGCGCACGATCCGCTCCAGCACGTGCTGCGGGCGCTGCAGCCGCTCCGCGGTCTCGCCGCCGTGAACGACTTGCCTCCGCTCCCCGACCTGCTCGAGGGAATCGAGCGCGCGATCGCCGAGCTGTCCCGCGCCGGCATCGACCCGCCCGCCAACGTGGGCGAGTTGTTCCAGGCCGGGGCCACGGCGATCGCACGCGCGGCACGCGAGGTGGCCGAGCGCGGTCGCCCCGACCCCGAGGGGCCGGATTTCAGCCAGTTCGCCGCCCAGCTCGTTCGCTTCCTGGAGAGCGAGCCCGACGTGGTGTCGATCGGCTCGCTCTACTACAGCGACTCGGGCCCGCACATCGTGTCCCGCGGCATTCCCGCCCCCCGCCCTTCGACCCTGGGCCGGCTGGAACTGGTGAGCCACGGCGACCACCTGCGCCAGGCGGCCGACTCGCTCGAACGAGCGCCGTCCGCCACGCAGCGCGAGCTGCGCGCCCACACGCTCGGCACCACGTTCCGCGCGCTCGCGAACGCCGGTGGCGGAGTGCTCGCCGACCGGGTGGCGCAATTTGCGATCGCCGCCCGCGAGGCCGTCGCGTCCGGCGTCGCGGTCACGAGTCCGGCCGCCGTCGCCGCCGAGCTGCGCCGGGCCGGCGACGTACTGGCGCGCTCGAGCGGCGGCGACGAGGAGGCGCTCGCGGCCGAGCTCGATGCCGTGACGGCCGCGATCCGCGCCGTCAAGCCCGGGGCTCCCGCTCCGGCGCCGGTCCCGCGCCCCGTCCCTTCCTCCCCTCCCTCGCCTCCCCCGCCGCCGCCCCAGCCGCTGGCGCCGCGCGCCGACCAGCCGGTGCCCGAGACGGCCGACCTGGTCGGCTCGTGGACCGCCTATCAGCGGCTGACGCGTGGCGGCATCGGCGCTGCGTCCCTGGACGAGCTGCTCGCGGGCGGTCAGCGCGCCGCGTCACCCTCCGCCGCGCTCCCCTCGGCCGAGCCGGTGGTCCTCGACGTCCGCACCCTGCTGTACCGCGGCGACCGTGCGCTCGCGCGCGCCGAGGAGCTGCGTGCCGCGGCGAAGCAGGCGACCGGCGACTCACTGCGCGCCCTCGTCGAAGAAGTCTGCGACCTCGTTGCCCTCGCCCTCGAGCCCAACCCCGGTTCCACTAGCTCCTAACCGCGCTGCCGCCTCGCGGTGGGCGTGGGTCGTGGGGCTCGGGGTCACGCTCGGGCTCCTGGCCTGGGCGCTGCACGGCGTCAGCGCCGGCGACCTGGTGGAAGGCGTGCGGCGGGCGAATCGCGGCCTCATCGTGGCCACGGTCGCGCTTGCGACGCTCACGTTCCCGATCCGCACCGTCCGCTGGCGGCTCATCCTCCGCGATGTGGGCGGCGGTGCCTACCCCGTGCCCCTCCTGTGGCACGCGACCGCGATCGGGTTCATGGCGAACAATCTCCTCCCAGTGCGCGCCGGCGAGGTCGCCCGGGCGTACGTGGCGTCGCGGCAGCTCCCGGTGCGCTTCTCGACGGCCCTCGCATCGGTGGGCGTCGAGCGGGTGTTCGACGGGTTGATGCTCGTGGGCCTCATGGCCGTCGCGATCGGCTCGTCCGCGTTTCCCCACCAGGCCGACATCGGCCGAGCATCCGTGTCCGCGATCGCGACCGCCGCCGCCGCTCTCTTCGGAACCGTGCTGGTGGTGGCGGTGCTGGTAGTGCATCGGCCCGCGCCCTGGCTCGGGCTGCTCGGTCGCGCGACGCACGCCCTCCTGCCCGCGCGCGTCGCGGATCGGGTCGCCCGGATCGCCGACGGCCTGGTCGCGGGACTCGAGGTGCTCAAGAGCCCGGGCCGCTTCGTCGCGGTCGTCCTCTGGTCGGTGGTACTGTGGCTGGTAAACGCCGCGGCGTTCGCCGTGTGCTTTCGTGCGTTCGGGCTCCCGGTCCCCGCCGTGGGCGCGTTCCTGCTGCAGGGGATCATCGGTTTCGGCGTGGCGCTGCCGAGCTCGCCGGGCTTCGTGGGCGTGTTCGAGGCCGCGACGCGGGCGACGCTGGCGCTGTACGGTATCGACGCGACGCGCGCCGTGAGCTACGCGGTGGCCTATCACGTGAGCACGTTCCTGCCGATCACGCTGCTCGGGCTGTACTCGCTCTCGCAGCTGCGGTTGCGTCTCGCGGAGTTGCGCACGGCGGCCGCGACGGACTGCTGAAGCGTGGCATCTCCCCCGGACCGCGTCCGCACGACGGCGCCCGCGAAGCTCAACCTGTTCCTCCGCATCCTCGCGCGGGAGTCGGGGGGCTACCACCAGATCGAGACGGCGTTGGCGCTGCTCGAGCTCGCCGACGAGCTGACCGTGTCGCGGACCCCGGGCGGCGTCGCGCTCACGGTACACGGGCCCGACCTGGGTCCGGCCGACGACAATCTCGCGGTACGGGCGGCGCGCGCCGTGCTCGACGCGACCGGTCACAAGTTCGGCGTGGCGATCGAGCTCACCAAGCGGATCCCCGTCCGGGCGGGCCTGGGCGGCGGCTCGAGCGACGCCGCCGCGTCGCTGCACGCCGTGAACGCCCTCGCGGGCGACGCAGTGCCGCGCGCCGAGCTGCTCCACTTTGCGGCGCGCCTGGGCGCCGACGTGGCGTTCTTCGCGAGCGGCGCCCCCGCGGCCGTGGCGTGGGGTCGTGGTGAGCGGCTGTTCCGGCTCACGCCGCCGCCCGCCGCGCCGGTCCTCGTCGCCGTGCCGACGGTCGGCGTCGCCACGCCCGACGCCTACCGCTGGTGGGACCAGCTCAATCCCGAGCCGCCCTTGCACGGCCCGGTCGTCCTCGCCGAGGACGCCTTCGCGACCTGGGGCAGCGTCGGACGGATGGGGGGGAACGACTTCGAGATTCCCGTCTTCGGCAAGCATCCTCCGCTGCGGGCTCTGTTCGAGCGGCTCGCCGCCACGCATCCCTACTGGGTGCGGTTGTGCGGCTCGGGCAGCGCAGTCGCCGCCGTGTACTCGAGCGAGCGGCTGCGCGACGATGCGAGGATGCTCCTGGGCGAGAAGCAACAGCGGCTGATCGGCACCGCCACGCGGGCGGTGGCCGCGCCGGGTCCCGAGCCGAGCTAGGCGAAGCGGGGGCCGGACCGACCGGTCAATCGGTGCCGGAGGCGCCGCTGGACGCGGTGCAGCGTGCTGAGCGCGTCCATCGCGACGACCAGCGCGCGGGGCGGCGCATGGACCGGGACAGCCGGTACGTCGGGGATGCTGCGACGCTTCGCGTGGAGGCGGCACGCCTCCCAATCGAAGTGCCAGATGTCGTCGAGCCAGAATTTCCGCGCGCCGTGCTGCTTCAGGTACCGCAGCACCTCGAAATCGTACCAGTAGTACTGCTCCTGGGCCACGGTGCGCATGTCGATTCCGGCGTCCTCCCACCCGCGTAACCAGTCGACAGAGCAGGGCTCCACCCGCCCCGCTCCCGTGTAGTCGACATGCATGGCATAACGGAAACGGCGTTTGAACACCCAGGGACAGGTGCCACGCACGTTCTCGAGCACGTTGTACCAGCGGAGCTTCGCCGCGAGCGCGCTGGGGCGCAGCGAGGCATAGTGGAGAACGACGATGTCGTCGAGCATGAGGCGGCCCGCGTAGTCCGGAATGGGAACCCGCGTGCTGTGCATGTCGCGCGGCGTGTGCTCGACGCCGTCGTCCACATAAGCCAGTGGCCTGAGCCCCTCATGCCGCATGCACCGATCGGGCGTTCCGTAGAGATCCACTCGCTCGAAGCACACGATGGTCCCGGGCGGCGCGGCGAGCATTCTTTGCCAGCTCGGCGTGTGCACGGCATTCGCCGCGAGGATCTCGTCGGCATCGAGCGCCATGAGGACACGCGGCGGCGGAACCAGCGCGCGCGCCTGGCGGAGCAGCAGGAGCTGGCGGTCGCGCTCGTTGAATTCGTCGGTCGGGTTGTCGATGAGAACGACTTTGGGATAGCGGCGGCAGATGGCGCGGCTCTCGTCCGTGGAGCGCTGGTCTGCGACGATGATGTGGTCGGCGAACCTGCTCGTCACCGAGAGGAACCGCTCGAGGATCCACGCCTCGTTGCGAACCGGCGTGAGCACCACGACGCGGACGGGTTCAGCGGGAGACACGGTTTCTACGATACGACGGCGCGAGCGAAACGGAAGGGGCGCGAGGGGTTTGCGACGCCGGAACCGCTTTCGCATACTGGTGCGATGAACCTCGCAGGCTTCCGGGCGGTGTGCGACGACGGCTGGCGCCGGGTCAATGACACCCCCGGCTTCCTCAGCGAGCGGGAGGCGCGGTTTCTGATGCTCGCCGCCGCCGCCGCGCCCGCGGACGGCGCGATCGTCGAGATCGGGAGCTTCAAGGGCCGATCCACCGTCGGGCTCGCGTATGTAGCACAGCGCTACGGCTTGGGGAACGTGGTGGCGATCGACCCGCACACCTCGCCCTCCACGACCGATCCCGACCTCGGCTCCCGGAGATCTTCCTACGACGAGTTCCAGGAGAATCTGCGCCGGGCGGGCGTGGCGGAGGCCGTCGATTGCCGTCGGGCGTTCTCCCAGGAAGTGGCGCGCGACTGGAGTCGGCCGATCCGGCTCCTCTGGATCGACGGCGATCACCTGTACGAAGCCGTGAAGCGGGACCTCGCGCTGTTTCGCCCCTACCTCGCGCCGGGCGCGATCGTCGCCATGCACGATGTGGTGGGGACGTGGCCGGGACCGCTGCGCACGTTCGTCGAAGATGTGCTGGGGTCGGACGACTTTGGGCCGGCTGGCTGCTTCAAGTCCATCGGCTGGGCGCAGTACCGGCCGACGAACCGAAGGGCCCGGGGGTTCCGCTGGCGGCGCTGGCGCCTGGCGGTGGCGCTGCGTCACTTGATCCCGGTGGCCGAGGCAGGCTGGGTGACGACCGGGCTCGATAGGTGGCGCCACCGCTTCTGGTGGCGCCTGTTGCCGCACGGTGCCGTTGATCCGGCCCGGTGGACCGCGCAGGTGGCGATCAAGTAGCGGCCCCGGAGCCGCCACGATATCGTGGTAGGCGAGGCACGCGAGGAGTACCGATGCCGGAGCAGCTGGTCGGAACGGTGGTGCACTATTTCAAGGGGCCGGGCGTCGCGGTCGTGCGGGTGACCGAGGGCATCCTGGCCGTAGGCGACAGCCTCCGGTTCCACGGACATACCACGGAGTTCACGACGCAGATCGTCTCGATGGAAGTGAACCATCAGAAGGTGCCGCAGGCCAAGGTCGGCGACGAGGTCGCGATCCAGGTGACCGAGCGCACGCGGCAACACGATCAGGTTTTCAAGGTGACCCCATGAACGACGAGGCGTTCAATCTTTCCGTCCGCAAGTTCCTGAAGCACTTCGGCGTCGACGCCCAGCGCGAGATCGAAAAGAGCGTCGACGCGGCGGTGCGCTCGGGCAAGCTCAAGGGTACCGAGACCCTCAAGGCCCGTGCCCGGCTCGAGATCCAGGGGTTGCCGGTGAATCTGGTGATCGAGCACGACATCACGCTGGCGTAGCCCGCACATGCGCACGGCAATGCTCGCGGCGCTGGCCCTCGCCTCCGCGTGCGGCTCCTCGTCCCCCGAGGTCGCGCCCCCTCCGGCACCGGCGCCGGCGCCCGCCGCGGCCAGCGCCCTGCGCGCGTCGATCGTCGCCACCGAGCAGTACTACGACATCGATGGATCGAGCGCCGGCGCGCTGCGTGATCAGATCAACCGCCTGGGCCCCAAGGACGAGAGCGGCAAGTCGCGGGACGCGCTGACCGTGTGGAGCATCGAGTGGGGCTACGCTACGGCGTCGCGTCCCGACGGCTGCGTCCTACGCGATGTGAAGGTCACGCTCACCGTGGCCGTCACGCTGCCCCGCTGGAAGCCGCCCGCCACCGCCTCCGCCGAGCTGCAGAAGTCATGGCAGGCCTACCTCAAGGCCGTCCGGCTCCACGAGGCCGGGCACCGGACGATCGCCGAGCGCAACGCCCGCGAGGTGATGGCCGCGCTCACGCCGCTGCGGGGGATGAATTGCGACCTGCTGTCCGACGATGCGTCGCGCACGGCGGAGCGGATCGTGGCGGATGGCCGCGCGAGGAACCGCGCCTACGACGTGGAGACCAAGCACGGGCAGGCGCAGGGTGTGGTGCTCGGGCCGTGAACGACCTCCCACAAGCAGAAGCCCCCGAGAGGCCCTAGCTGACCCTCGGGGGCTTGCCGCTCAGTCGCCGAGGCGAGTGAGCGCGTCGCTTCGCTTGTGGCCGTTCGTTTGACTCACGGCCCCACCTCCTCGGGTGGCGTTCGCCACTACCGTACAAGCCCGACTCGGTCCGCGCAACTGTGGTGCACCCGCAACGTCGGCTGTTGGCGGTTTACGGTGGGCGAGACGCCTGAGACGTCGCGCAGGGGCGCAGCATGCTGTGCCCCTACCTCTTACAAAGGCACAACCTTTTGCAGAGTCACAACCTTGGATCGGCGCCGGTGAGGTCGGTTGCGCCGAGCCACCACCGCGCGCAGCTTCGGTGATAGGGAGGGCTTGTTACAGTAACGGCATTTGCCCGGTACGGAGGACGGCGATGAAGCACCTTGCGGGTCCGATGCTCGGCATCGCCGTGATCGCGGCGTGCTCGCAACATAATGGGACGACGAATACGACCAAGGCCGGACCGACTCAAGTCTTTCTCATCGACGCCCCGTTCCCGTACGACCAGGTGGCGCGAGTCGATGTCTACATCGTGCGCGTCGCCGCCGGGACCAACCCCGACACCGTGGGCACGGGGCCCGGTGTCATCGCGGCCCCGCACCGCGCCTACAACCTGCTCGAGCTCGCAAACGGGGCGGCTGCGAAGTTAGGTGAGGGCATCCTGTACTCGGGCCAATATGTGCAATTCCTCGTCACCATCGACGCCGACTCGTCGAGCATCACGCTGAAGGACGGCACCATACTCACCAATAAGACCTCACCGGGCATCGATTGGGGTGGATACCCAAGCCGATTCAGTTTCGGACTTTTTACGGATCCTCCTATTCAGATCGGCGACACAGGTGCGGTGGTCGTCATCGACTTTGACCTCGGCCGCAGCTTCTATGCGCGTGACCCCGCCAACCCGGCGGCGGGCTTCAACTACGTGGGCTACATGCAGGTGCGCAATACTGCGGTAACGGGGTCGGTGAGCGGCACGGTGATGGGCCAGAACGCTGGTCCGATCGCTGACGCGTCGATCACACTGCTCGTTGTCAATCCGAACTATCCGAGCGACGAGGCAACCTGGGGCGTGCTGGGGACGGCTCGGTCTGACGCGACCGGCCGATTCCGTCTGCCCTACGCAAGCCCCGGCAGCTACGTGCTTGCCGTGGATGCACCGGCAACTTCGGTCTACGGCAGCCTGCGTCTCCCCAGCTTGTCGGTCTCTACCGGCGTCGAGACGCAGACCGGGAGTTTGATAGTTCCGCACAAGTGAGGGCCGGCTCCCGCGCCCGCCTCTGCCCCGCTAAGTTCAAGCGCGACATAACCGCTGGCCCCTCGTCCAACGGCAGGACACCAGACTTTGGAAACGGCCCCGCCCATGCGGGGCCGTTGTCTTGTGGTCAATTCGCGTCCGTCCGTGTCCGCTTTGTCCCCTCCCGCCGGGCGGGACCGGCATAGTTGCGGCATGATCGCCCACGCCAACGCAACGCGGGGTTTGTGAGCAACCCTACTCCCACCAGCACTGCACGCCTTCGGGGATGACCGCGAACCGCACGTGCTCATGCGCCCGTCCTCGGTCATCCACCAGGCCGTGGCGAACGAGATCGATCAGACGTTGCTCCTGGGGCTCCAGCAGGGTTCCCGCCTCGTCCACGAGTTC
>Ga0209156_10004286_pt1 | contig 10436 bp, 7 predicted proteins | sample GraSoiAngelo_124_FD_185881 | JGI IMG/M metagenome (GOLD analysis project Ga0209156, IMG submission 185881) | Grasslands soil microbial communities from the Angelo Coastal Reserve, California, USA - 14_0927_05_20cm (SPAdes) (version 2) | ecosystem: Environmental > Terrestrial > Soil > Grasslands ...
CAGCTTCTCTTCTCCCGTGTAGCCGGGCAATTCGATGATTTCCATGCGGTCCCGCAGCGGCTCGGGGATGGGATCCATCCAGTTCGCCGTGGCGATGAACAGGACCTTCGAAAGATCAAACGGCACATCCAGATAGTGATCACGGAAGGCGTTGTTTTGCTCCGGGTCGAGAACTTCCATCAGCGCCGAAGAGGGATCGCCCCGGAAGTCGCGGCCGAGTTTGTCGACCTCGTCAAGCATCATGACCGGGTCGTTCGTTTCTCCGCGCTTCAAACCTTGAATAATTTGTCCGGGCAGCGCGCCGATGTAAGTCCGCCGATGACCGCGGATCTCCGCTTCGTCGTGCATACCGCCAAGGGCGATGCGCACAAACTTGCGTCCCAACGACCTGGCGATAGACTTACCCAGTGAAGTTTTCCCCACGCCTGGAGGGCCCACGAAGCACAGGATTGGCCCCTTCATGCCTGGCTGAAGCTTCTTCACCGCCAGGTAATCGAGGATGCGCTCCTTCACCTTCTGCAGATCGTAGTGGTCTTCGTCGAGAATCTCGCGCCCCTTGGCAATATCAATTTCCGAGCTGCCCGAGGACTTGCTCCACGGCAGCGAGGTCATCCACTCCAGATAGGTCCGCGAAACCATGTACTCCGCGGAAGCCGGTGTCATTTTTGACAGCCGCTTCAGCTCCCGGTCGCACTCTTTCTTTGCTTCGGCCGTCATACCGGCTTCTTCGACCTTCTTGCGGAGCTCGTCGATCTCCTGCATCGAGTCGTCGGATTCGCCAAGTTCCTTTTGGATCGCTTTCATCTGCTCGCGCAGGAGGTATTCGCGTTGGTTCTGGCTGACCTGCTCCTGCACCTGCTCGTGTATTTTCGAACGCAGCTCCAGGACTTCCAGCTCCTTCGAGAGCTCGCGGATCAGTGATTCCAGCCGCTTGCGCACGCTGGGAGTTTCGATTAATTCCTGCCGCAGCAGCGTCGAAAGTGACGGCAACGTACCGGCGATGAAATCGGTCAGCCGGCCGGGATCGTCGATATTCATGGCCACCGATTGCAGATCGTCGGAAAGTTGCGGAGAATGGCTGACTACATCGCGGAAAAGGTCCTGTGCATTGCGCTGCAGCGCTTCGAGTTCCGTATCGGCTTCACCGATGATGTCCGGCTCAGCTTGCACGCGAGCCCGCAGAAACGGACGCAAGCCCACAAGATCAAGCATCTGGATGCGTTGCAGTCCTTCCAGGAAGATGACCACGTTGCCATTCGGCATTTTCACGGTCTTGTGCACTTTTGCCAGCGTGCCGACCTTGTGCAGGTCCGCCGCGGCTGGATCCTCTACGCGCGGATCGAGCTGCGCGACCACTCCCAACATCTTCTCTTCGCCTTGCAAAGCATTCACCAGCGCCAAAGAGCTTTCCCGGCCCACGGTCAGTGGCAGGACGGCACCCGGAAACAGGACGGTGTCCCGAACCGGCAGGATCGGTAGAATCTCTGGTACTACAAACTTTTTCTCAGCCATTTGCTCCTCCAGAGCCGGGGGCAACCAAACGTCTCGCGCTCTCCCATCTTAGATGCTGCCAGGCCAGAAAGGGTGTAAAAAAGTATCGTTGTTGCTAGCATAAAATCTTAGCACATTACGCTCATATTTATACCGCATTTCAAGCTCTCTTTCCACTACAATATAACTATTGTGTATTCAATATATTATGAGCTATCGTGAGTACTGTCTAGCTAATCTCGGATCCGCTACCGGCCGCAAGCTAATTTTTTCAGCCCTGCCTTCCCTTTGACGCAAACCTCTCCAGCACGAATCTTTCCGCTTCCGCGCGGGTCTTGATCTGACCCTCCAGTTGCGCGTCCTCTAGGGCCTCCAGCATCTCGCTGAAAAGTGGGCCCGGCCTGAAGCCCATATCCTGCAAATCGTCTCCCGTCAGCAAGCGCTCCGGCCGAACCCGCTCGGGCGGGGTCTCGACAAGGAATCGTCGGACGAACTCATAGGAATCGAGGTGCCCGTGGCTGGCAAGACAGTCGAGCCGGTGCAAGGCCAGGTGTTCGTCGAAGCGCGGGAGCCGCACAAACTTCTTCAGCGTGGAGGTGCGCATCCCCTCGACCGCCCCGAACTTCATGTGATTGTCCACCAGCGCCAGGATCTGCTCGGTGTCCTCGTTGGAGAAGCGCAACCGCCTGCAGATGGCCTCGGCCATGCGCACGCCGACTTCTACGTGATTGTTGAAACGAATGCGGTCCCCGGTCTCGGCGGCGGATTGGAATGTCGGAGGCTTGCCAACGTCATGAAGAAGGACGCCCCAAGCCAGCGTCGGTCGAGTGCCTGCCGGAAGTCCTTCGAGCATCATGAGGGTGTGAATCCACACGTCCCCTTCTGGATGATATTGCGAAGGCTGCTGGACGCCTTTCATCGCCCCGATTTCAGGAAGAACTCTCTCTAGAAGCCAGGTTTCGTCCAGTAGTTCGAACGCTCGCTTGGCTGCGCCCTCGGTGAGAAGTTTGGTGAGTTCCTCGCGGAGGCGCTCTGGAGAAATTTGGTGTATCTCCTCGACGTGGCGGCGTACCGCCCGAAACGTTGCAGCTTCGATTTGGAATCCGAAGCGCGCTGCGAAGCGTACCGCGCGCATCATGCGGAGTTTGTCTTCCGCAAAACGCCGGTCGGGCTCGCCGATGGCGCGGATGACTTTGGCTTGGAGGTCGGCCCGCCCGCCCACGAAATCGAGCACTTCCCCCGTGTCGTGCGGCATCAGCAAGCCGTTGATCGTAAAGTCGCGTCGCCGCACATCTTCCTGCGGAGTATTTGCGTAGACCACACGGTCCGGGTGGCGGCCATCACTGTGGCCCACGTCCGAGCGGAACGTGGCAACTTCGACCTTCAGACCATCACGCGGAATCAAGATCACTCCGAATTGTGCCCCGACTGAAACGCTCTCAGGGAACAGGCTTGCCACCTGTTCCGGCTTGGCATCGGTGGTCAAGTCGTAGTCGGCGGGCTCCCGGCCGAGCAGCAAGTCGCGCACACACCCTCCGACAAGCAGGGCCTGATAACCGTTGCGGCGAAGGGTGTCGCCGATCGAGTTGGCCAGTTCGCGTGGCGTCACGCTGTGATTATGCGACAGTCGGGGCCACCAAGGGGGGCTGTGTGTTAGAGAGTTTCGGCCCGGCTGCGAAAGACCAGGCAGGTAATGTCATCGGACTGGCGCGTGGCGCCCACGAATTCATCCACTCGTTTCATGAGGAACTGCAGCGTTTGTTGAGCATCCCAATCCGGCAGATTGCGCATGGCGTTGAGCCAGCGAGCGTTCCCAAATTCTTCTCCCCCTCCATTGAAGGCCTCCACAACGCCATCGGTAAAAAAAATCAAAGCGTCACCCGGTTTGAGCTCCAGGGACGCGGTCTCGTAATTGGTGGCGGGTCGAATGCCCAGCGGCAGGCCGCCGGCTTCCAGGGTTTCCAGAGTGCCATTAGCGCGGCGGAGAATCGGTGCGTTGTGGCCGGCGTTCACATAGGTAAGACGCCGTGAATTGGGATTATACTCAGAGAGAACCGCGGTGGTGAAGCGCAGGCCGTTTAGACTATGCGCGCAGGCATAGTAATTCAGCCGCGCCACGAGATCCACCAGCGGAACATTTTCTCCCGCGATCGTCCGGAGGCTGGCTTGCAGCGTGGCCATGAGCAGCGCGGCAGGAACGCTCTTACCGGCAACATCGGCGATAACCACCATCAACCTATCCAGTGCGGCCGGATTCGGATAAAAGGCGTCGTAGTAGTCGCCCGCCACGGAATTTTGCGGGCGTGTCGCGAAAGCAATGTCCGCGCCCGCCACTTTTGGCGGTTCCGAAGGTACCAGCCAGCTCTGGATCTCTCGTGCGATCTCCAAGTCACGCTTCATCGTGACTTTGTCGGCCAATTCCAGGGAAAGAAGCAGCAAAAAGAGAAGCGCCGCCATGGCTTCGAAATTCATGTCGAGCGCGACATTTTTTTCAGAGTGAAATTTGATTCCCGACATCACCAGCATCGCGAACGCCACCAGCAACAGGACGCGCCGGGCAGGCGTCAGCTTCATCAGCAGAGACCAGAAGAGTGTCTTGGCAATGCCGAACAAGCGGCGGAGTCCCCGCTGGCTTTCAAGCCCTTCGGCCTCTTTCATGTAGAAGCCGTAGCTCGCGCGTGCATCGGCCGTGAATTGCGACCACAGCTCGTCAAGCTGACGGCCTTCGCTGATGCGCTGCCAGAAGGAGCGCATGCGCTCCAGCAGGCCCTCGCTCGAACGCAAAGATGACACACCGGGAGTGAGAGGCGCGCTCATGGAATGGGTCGCAAGAAAGATTGATTATAGGACATTCGGGAGTCGTTTCGCCGTTGGTTAGAAATAGTCGCCGTCCTGCCGCGGCTGTTCCTCCCGCGAAGAAGAAGCGCCCTAGCCTGCTGGCCAGGAAATCATATCAGGAGTCTTCACGGTCGTCGCCCGATTGATCCCGATGAAGCGATGCGCCAAATTGCAACTTTCCAAAACCGAAGCGGTCACGGAGCCGGTCCGCGGCGCTGGTGAGTTTGTCCTGTTTTTTTCTGCGCTCCGCATCCAGCAAACCGAGTTGCTCGCCGCCGTGAGCGAGTCCGCTGAGGCTGACGCCCAGCAGTCGGACTTTTCTTTTTGCATCGCGGTTCAGTCGAAACAGTACTTGCAACACAGCAAAAATGTCGGAATCGAGCCGCGTCGGTTCACTCAGGGTTTTGGCACGTGTGTGGGTGTCAAAGCCAGCGTAGCGAATGGTCAGCGTGAGCGTACGCGTGGCGAGACCAGTCTCGCGCAGGCGCTTGCATGCTTTTTGCGATAAATGGCTGAGCATCGCGGACATCGCGTTCGAATCGTCCGTGTCTTCGCCGAACGTGTGATTGTGCGAAATCGATTTCGGCTCGGCATCAATCACGAATTCGTAGGAATCGCCGCCGCGTGCTTTGCAGTAAAGCGCCGTCCCCCACTGGCCAAAAATGTTCTCCAGTTTTTCCTGCGGAAGGGCGGCGATCTGCTCGACCGTTTCAATCCCCAGCACTCGGAGCGCGCTCTCGGTGACTTCGCCAATGCCGGGAATCTTTCGAACCGGAAGTGGCGCAAGAAACCGTTCTTCACGGCCGGGTGCAACCCAGAGCAAACCGCGCGGTTTGGCTTGATCCGACGCAACTTTCGCTACCAGCCGCGTCCTAGCCAGTCCGCCGGAACACGGCAGCGCCGTCGTGCGCGTGATGGCTCGAAGCAACTTGTCGGCGGCGGCAAGAGGTGGTCCGTGCAGGCGCCCGGTGCCCGCGAGATCGAGATAAGCCTCGTCAATCGAAACCATCTCGACGGTTGGAGAGAATTGTCCGAGGATGGTCGCAATTCGGTCGCTCCACTCCGAATATTTTTCGTGGTGGCCGTCAAGGAAAATGGCGTGCGGACACAGCCGCCCAGCCGTTCGAAGCGGCATCGCGGAGTGAATCCCGAATTTCCGCGCTTCGTAACTGGCGGCAGAAACCACGCCGCGCTGGTCCGGGCGCCCGCCGACCACCACCGGCTTGCCGCGAAGCTCCGGCCGCTCGAGCAATTCCACGGAAACGAAAAACGCGTCCATGTCCACGTGCAGAATGCACGATGGCTCTTCGTTCGAAGCCGATTCGAGCGGGTCGTGCTTGGCGCGGAATCGCGCGAGGTCCGGCATGCCCCTAGCCTACGCTGTGGCTTGGTCCGCTACAACCGTTCGGCAGCCAGGACCCGAGGGATTCCCGCGAGGTCGTTGGTTACCCCTACATTTGTCCAGGCGGGTGCGTCCAGGAGTGGTTGGACAGCGGGTAGGCTGTTGTGGCCGAGTTCCAGGACCAGGATTCCGGCTGGCTTGAGATGCGCGGCGGCTTGCGCGATGAGATCGGCGTAGAGTTCGTAGCCGTCTTCGCCGCCATAGAGAGCGATTTCTGGTTCATGATCGCGGACCTCGCGCATGAGCGTTGCGGCTTCGCGGCGGCCGATGTAGGGAGGATTGCTGGCGATCAGATGGAAGGAACCTGATTCGTGGGGGGCGGCCTTGCCGAGCAGGTGTGCAGCTTGCTGCGGACCTGCAATGGACACTCGTTCGAGCAAGTTGGATTCGATGAAATGGATGCGATGGGAGACGGAGTGATGTTTGGCGTTGCGTTGCGCGACGGTAAGGGCGGCACTCGAAATATCCGTCGCGTAAATCGTCGCGCTCGGCAATTCCTTGGCAAGCGCGATGGCGATGCAGCCGGAGCCAGTCCCGATATCGGCGACTTGCAGGCCTTCGCCGGTGAGCGCCTGTTTGCGGCCGGCGCGGCGCTGGCCAACCGCGAGGCGGTCGAGGGCGACTTCGATGACGTGCTCGGTTTCGGGGCGAGGAATCAAGACATCGGGCGTGACTTCGAGCTGGAGTCCCCAAAATTCCTGCTGGCCGGTGAGGTGTTGCGTCGGTTCGCCTCGCGCGCGGCGCGCAATGAGTGCTAAGAAGCGATCGGCGTCCACGCAGGAGACTTGCTCTTCGGCGCGGGCGTAGAGCCAGGTACGCTCGCGGCCAAGGACATGAAGCAGCAGGAGTTCTGCGGCGAGCGTGAAAGAGGGCACCTTGGCCTCGCGAAGTTGGGCAAGCCCTTGCTTCAGCGCTGTGCGAACATCAATGTGTTTTTCGCCGCCACTCATTGCGGCACGCGGTTAGAAAGAACGGAAAGAATTAGCCTGGAGGGCCTCCCGAGCAGGTCGGGACGGGCGCCGACCGAGCGGGGAGGGAGAAGGAAAAACAGCAGAAATAAGAAAGAATCGTGCATCGCTTGCCATTTCACAGAGAGTCGCAACATTATGCGCTGGCGAGCTCCTGCTGAAGGCGCTCCGATTCATAGTGCGAGACCAGGCCATCTACAAGCGGAGCGAGCTTTCCATCCATCACGTCGGTTAGCTGGTGGAGCGTCAAGCTGATGCGGTGATCGGTGACGCGGTTTTGCGGGAAATTATAGGTGCGGATCTTTTCGGAGCGGTCGCCAGTTTTGATCTGCCCGCGGCGCTCGGCGGAGAGGGCGGCCCGGCGCCTCTCCTGTTCCTGCTCGTACAAGCGCGCGCGGAGAACGCGCATGGCTTTGGCGCGATTCTTGATCTGCGACTTTTCGTCCTGTTGGGAAACGACCAGTCCGCTGGGGATATGCGTGATGCGCACAGCCGAATACGTGGTGTTGACCGACTGTCCGCCGGGGCCGGAGGAGCAGAAGGTATCGACGCGCAGGTCTTTCGCTTCGATTTTGATGTCGATTTCGTCGGCTTCGGGGAGAACCGCGACGGTCGCGGCCGAGGTGTGGATGCGGCCTTGCGTTTCCGTGGCGGGAACGCGCTGGACGCGGTGCACGCCGCTTTCGTACTTCAGTTTGGAATAAACCTTTTGCCCTTGAATCGCGGCGACGACTTCCTTGAGGCCGCCGAGCGAGGAAGGAGAGCTTGCGAGGACTTCGACTTTCCAGCCCTGCGTTTCCGCGTAGCGGGAATACATGCGGAAGAGCTCCGCGGCAAAGAGCGCGGCTTCATCGCCTCCGGTGCCGGCGCGGATTTCCACGATGACGCTCTTTTCGTCGTTGGGATCTTTCGGGAGGAGCAGGAGTTTCAATTCGCGCTCGACCACTTCCTTGCGGGCGGTGAGTTCCTTTTCTTCCTCTTGCGCCATCTGCTTCATCTCGGAGTCTTCGGCTTCGAGAAACATCTGGTGGGTGCCGGCCAGATCATTTTCAATCTGTTTGAATTCGCGGTGCTTGGCGACGATCTCACCGAGCTCGGATTGCTGCTTGGCAATCTTCTGGAAACGCGAGGAGTCCGAGACGATCTCCGCAGAGGAGAGTTCGTGCGTGAGCTCGTCGTAGCGAGCGCCGAGCTGATCCAACTTCTCAGATAACGTCAATGCGGCCATGGAAAATCCTCAGGAAAATCGAAATTGGAAAAGAAGAATCGCGGCGTCCCAGAGTTGGAGCGGCGGGGAGTCAGCTAATAAAAGGTGGCGTACATCGATTTGCTCAATTCTAAGAATAACCCCGATGTCAAATTCACGCAAATCGACCGCCCAGGCGATTGCTCTGCCATGAGGCGGTATACTACGATGCGGCTGGGTTGTTGGCGCCGCCTGGATCCGCGGTTTCTCTCGGGCTAAAAGGCGGCGCTGCACGGTTCCCTGTTGAGTCGATCATGAGCGAAGCGGTGCGAACTACTCTGCGGACGGACGCAGAGCCAACGCAAGAGACTGCACCAGCGATGGATGCCGGATTTTTGTGGGATTTCTGGTATCCGGCGGTGCGGAGCTCGGAGATTACGGGGCAGAGACTCCTGACCGCCATGCTGCTGGAAGTGCCGCTGGTGCTGGGACGCACGTCCGAGGGGAAAGTGTTCGCGATGCGGGATTCTTGCCCACACCGCGGGATTCCGCTCTCGTACGGACGACTCGACGGAAAAGTAGTGGAGTGCTGCTACCACGGGTGGCGGTTCGAGGCGTGCACCGGGCAGTGTGTCGAGATTCCATCGCTTTCCGGCCAGGACAGAGTGAAAGTCGAACGCATCTTTGCGGGGCATTGTCCTTGCGAGGAACGCGACGGCTACGTTTGGGTTTATATGAATTCGCCGGGGACGCGGCTGCCGGAGACCATTCCGGCGGCGCCGGCGCTTACCGTTTTCAGCGGCAAATATACAATCACGCACCTTTCTTGCGAGCTGCCTTCGCATATCGACCACGGGATTATTGGATTGATGGACCCGGCGCATGGGCCGTTCGTGCACCAGTCTTGGTTCTGGCGGAAACGCGGAAGCATTCACGAGAAAGCCAAGTGGTTCGAGCCGATACCCAACGGTTTCCGGATGAGCCCGCATTCGCCGAGCGCCAATAGTGCACCTTACCGGTTGCTCAAGAAAATTACCGGAGAGCCAGTAACGACGACGATCGATTTCGTGCTGCCGAACATCCGCACGGAGGAGGATCGCAGCGGGAAGCTGTGGTTCTCCAGTCGCGCGACGGTGACGCCGGTGCGGCGGGACTTGTGCCGGATCGATTTCGTGGCGGCGTGGAATTTGTTCTTCCTGCCTGCCTCGATTTTCCGAATGTTTGGTAGGGTTTTTCTCCGTCAGGATCAGCAAACCATGATCCGGCAGGCCGAAGGATTGAGACACAATCCGCGGTTGATGCTCGTCGATGACGCGGACAGGCCGGCGAAATGGTATTTCGCGCTGAAGGCCAACCTGATCGAGTCGCGGCGAACGGGCGCGCCGATGGTGCATCCCCTCAACGGGCCGGTAATGCTGCGGTGGCGGTCCTAAATAGCTCTCAGTTGTTATGCATAAGTTTGTCAGTAAGCTTCCCTGGAGGAAGGCTCCTTGCCTTGGAATCCCCATGTGATTTGATTCATCGAGGGGCTGGGACTAACCCGCGCGAGGGAAGCACGCTCGCCTTCAAGCGGAGTATAGGTGCCGCATCGGTCAGCGGAGGTGGTCGAGGTCGAAGTCGAGGGTGACGGGATCACCCTCCGGCGGAAGCACGTCTGGGCGCTGTAACCGGCGTTGTGCTGGCTGGATTGCTGGACGAGTACAGCGAAAGGAGTGAAGAAAGTGACCGAGACAATGTCCGGACCGGTTTTCGGCGGCTCCAGAAACCTTGTGTATTTGTTGAGGAAAGTGGCCATGGATTCGTCACGGCGCTGGCCGAGGAAATAGGCTTCGCGGACGGCCTGATCGGACAAGGGAGTGTCGAAGGCTAAGGAGGAGGGCGAAAGCAGCAAGAGCGCGAAGAGTATGGAAAACAGAGGGTGGTTAGAAACGCGCACGTGGAACCCCTTTCCTTATTGGACGGGTAGCCATGCGTTTCGGTTTCGAGCGTTCTCGAGAGGGCCTGGAGGGCCGCAGCTGGGTATTCCGAGGCCGTAGACTTATTAGCATCAGATCCGTCGCTGGATGTTGGGAAAATCGAGCCAGACTTTGATGCCGCAGAAGTGGGAGCCTTCGGTGCAAATGGGGGTGGTGATGCCGGCGCGGATATGGCACGGAGGGCCAACGTAGCATGCGAGTTCGGGCTGAACTTCGCGAAGTTGGGCAATTTCGTCCATGGAGGCCTGATAGATTTCTTCCTGGGCGTTGAAGCAGGTACGCATGGTCCACTTGTGGATGAGATGGAGGAGTGAGCCGGATTCGTAGAGGCGGATGGACTTGGCGTTGGGGACAAGATAGAGCGCGATTTCCGGAGAGACGCCGCGATCGAGGAGTTCGTTCTTTGCCGTCCAGGCGTCGCGCATGGCGCAGTCGTAAATTTCTCTGGCGCGAGGATTATTGGCGAGGAGCTGGGGCGTGATGTAGTCTGGTTCGCGAGTGTCGGCGAGGGTTAGGAGAGGGCGCGAGCCCGGAACCATGCGATGGCGCTGGTCCTGGCTGTCGTCGGTGTGACT
>Ga0209156_10004289_pt1 | contig 10435 bp, 8 predicted proteins | sample GraSoiAngelo_124_FD_185881 | JGI IMG/M metagenome (GOLD analysis project Ga0209156, IMG submission 185881) | Grasslands soil microbial communities from the Angelo Coastal Reserve, California, USA - 14_0927_05_20cm (SPAdes) (version 2) | ecosystem: Environmental > Terrestrial > Soil > Grasslands ...
CTTCATCATGGGCGGCGACCTGCTGAAGAACAGTTCGTTCTCTTCCTACCACGCCGGAGTCGTCGAGGTTCGCCGACGCCTCAATCGCGGGCTGTACTTGCAGGCGAACTATGTCTTTAGCAAGGTAATGACCGATTACAGTACGGGAACGAACAATGACCAGACCCGCTTCCAGCCGTATTTGGACAACGCACGGCCATTCCTGGAAAAGGGCCGGGCAGCGTTCGACATCACCCATGCTTTCAAGGCCAATTTTACCTATGACCTGCCGCTGGGCACGAATCACAGGCTATTCTCAACAACCAGCAAGGCCCTCGGTCTGCTCGTCAACGGCTGGCAGACCGCTTCCGTCTTAACTTGGCAAAGCGGAAGTCCATTTTCGATTCTTTCGAAGTGGGCTTCGTTCAATCGAGGCGGTTCACGGTCAGTGCGGGACACCGCCCTGGCCACGCTCTCTCACGGGCAACTCGGCAGCGACGTCGGCGTATTCGTGCAGCCGAGCGGCATCGTTTACGGTATTAATCCGAAACTCATCGGTCCAGACGGTACCGGTATCCCGGCCCAGGCGCAGCAAAGCTGCGCCGCAGCCGTTCCGGGGAGCTTCTGTGATCCACAGCCCGGTGAAGTAGGCAACCTGCAGCTCAATGCCTTCAGCGGTCCCGCTTACTTTGACTGGGATCTTTCCGCGAGGAAAGACTTTGCCGTCACGGAAAGACTAAAGCTAACCTTCCGTACCGAAGCGTTTAACGTCTTGAATCACCCAGTCTTTTTTATGGCCGATCAAGACATCAACAGCCAGCAGTTTGGCCAGATCACCAAAACCGTGTCACAGGCGCGCATCCTTCAGATGTCCCTGCAGCTCAAATTCTAATCCGCGGCGGCGTTGGGACAGTCGAATCGCTTTCGCTTAACCGGACGACGAGAAATCTTTTGAAGGATGTGAACCAGGCAGGCGGTCCCTCGCGAAGGACAGGAAAAGATTGATCGGTTGAAGGTCCGTTAGCAGGTGTACAGCGAGGCCGCTAGGTCGAGGTTGGCCTGAAGGCGGCGATCGACCTGGACGGCGGCGTAACGGGCGCAGATGACCCGTTCGCTTTCGCTCCAGACGGTGAAAGCAGGAATCTTCTTGCCAAGAAAAACATCCAGGCCTTCGATAACCTTGTAATACAGACGTACCAAACCCAATCCGCTGCGATTGGGATAGAGATCAAGGGTCAAATGATGTAAGCCGGACAAGGTCTGGAAATCCTCGGGCCTAACGCGCCCATTTTCGACCTGGGCTGCAACTAGCACGCGGTCAGAAACCGGCGTCGCCGCAACACCCGCCAGGACCGCTCTCCAATAATAGAGCGCGAACTGGGAAAGGGCCACAATGGAGATCGCAAGTAGCATGGCGCTGTACATTCCCTCAGCCTCTAACGGGATTCTGGCGGGGACAAAGATAGATTCCAATAGCTCCGAAGTACTAGCGGGCTGGGACTATCGGATGTAACCCTTTGGGATTATTTGGCTTACCCGCGAATGCTTGCCGGCCAGGCGGTCGTCAGCTTATCCTCAGACGGAGACCAGGGTTTTTCCCGGAGGAGAGCGGCCATGCGAGCAATTCGTTGCTGGGTACTCGTGGCGGTTCGATTGGCAATGGTGGTGTTCCTCTTGGTCGCTAAACTCGCCCGTCCCGCCGAGGAGCGTCACACCGACCAGGAAGCCATCCACGCCGTTCTAAGCGGGCAGCAGACCGCGTGGAACCGTGGCGATGTGGACGCCTTTCTGGAGGGCTATTGGCGTTCCCCGGAACTGACCTTTTCCGGGAGCAGCGGCGTGGCACGAGGCTGGGACGCGGTGCGCACGCGATATAAAAAGAATTATCCCGACTCCGGGGCGATGGGACAGCTGGATTTTTCGGAGCTAGAGTTTCGATTTTTGGGGCCGCAAGCCGCGCTGGTCCTGGGGCGTTGGCATTTGAAACGTGAAAAAGGTGATGTCGGAGGAGTGTTTACCCTGGTGTGGCAACGCTTCCCGGATGGATGGAAGATCATTCACGATCATACCAGCGCCGTGCTTCCAGAGAAGTTGGGTGCTGATGTGATTATGGAGGAAGGATTTTTCTACCAGACGGCCGGCTTCCGGCCTGATTCACGCCGCGAGGCGGGCCGCGACCAGGCTGGACAACCACTTGTCACGCCATCGTGGCCCGGGGACTGATCGCGCCGGTATTTGCCCGAACGTTAAGCCTCCTCGTTCTCCTGGCTTAGCCAAGGGCGTTGTGGGAGGAACCCACCGGGCTAACACCGGCTCCGTAGCCAGCCTCTCCCTTTAGCAACACAGCTGGCCAACACTTGGTGTGCTTTCCTAGACTCACTGATTGGTTTGATAAGGCTGTACATCAAAGGATCTCGAGAATTTCTTCATAACGCTTGAACGGCGGAATGAGATAGGCACCGGCGAGTTCGGTGCGCGCCCAGGCGAGCATGTCGCGGGCGACTTCAAAGCCGCGATCGCGCGCGGCGCTCCCTGCGGCTTCCATGGACTTCAACAGCGGCTCGGGGATGACGATGCCGGGCACTTCGTTGCTCAAACGCAGGGCCTGCTTGTAGCTGTTGAGCGGCCAGATACCGATCAGCACGGGGATCACCGGCTTGCCGCCGAGTTTGTTCAGGAAAGCGTGCCAGTGTTGGGGGTCGAAGAGCGGCTGAGTCATGGCGAAATGCGCGCCGGCTTCGACCTTGGCGTGGAAGCGCTCGATTTCGTTGTCGAGATCGTCGGCAACGGGATTGACAGCCACGCCGATGGTGAAATTCGTTGCGCCGCCGAGAGTTTTTCCGGCCCAGTCGGTGCCCTGATTCAGCCGGTTCAGAACTTTGACCAGGCCGACGGAATCGACTTCGTAGACGCCGCTGGTTTCCGGGTAATCACCGACCGATGGCGGATCACCCGTGATGGCCAGCACATTGCGAACGCCGCCGACGGTCCATGCGCCGAGAAGCGCGGCTTGCAGGCCGATGATATTCTGGTCGCGCGTGGTCAGATGGGGAACGGTTTCAATGCCGCGGGCTTCCAGAGCGCCGGCCACAATCAGCGCGTCCATGCCGACGCGGGCCATGGCTCCGCTGTTGATGTCGATGGCATCCACTTTCTTCGAGGCCATGACCTTGTCGACCTGCTCGAAGATGCGATCGAGCGAGAGGCCCTTTGGCGGATCGATTTCCAAGCAGACGCTGAATTCCTTTTTCTGAAGTTGTTTCCAGAACCTGCTCTCGGGCTCGCGACGGGCCACCGGCACAGGTCTTAACACGGTTTCGACGGACCGCACCACGGGATGGGTTTCGGAGGGTCGCAACAATTTGACGGCTTCGGCCATGGCGCGAATATGCGCCGGCGTCGTACCGCAGCAACCCCCCAGAATCCGCACGCCGAGTGCCGCGGCTTCACGGGCGAAAAGCGCAAAATATTCCGGTGAAGATCTTGGATACACGATGCGATCGCCTTCGCGCTTGGGAAAACCGGCGTTGGGCATGCCGCTGACGCGAAGTCCATCAACGGCGGCAAGCTCCTCGAGAATGGGCAGAAGCGCCTGCGGACCAAGCGTGCAATTCGCGCCGATTACCTGGACGTTTTTATTCTTCAATTGCGCTGCGGCATCGGAGGGGCGGACATCGCCGTAGGTCGTGCCTTCTTCCGCGTAGGTGAGCTGAGCAACAATGGGCAAGCCGGAAAACGAGCGAATGGCGTCGATGGCCAAGAGCACCTCTTCGATATAGGAAAACGTTTCCAGGATGTAAAAGTCGACCCCACGTTCTTCGAGCGCGAGCGCCTGTTCGTGAAAAATTTCCTGTATTTCTTCGGGGGACGGGTGGCGCGACTGCACGCCAAGACCCAGTGGACCGATGGACCCGGCGATGAGCACTTCACGCGCCGCCGACTCGCGTGCTTCGCGGGCGATTTTCACCCCCCGGCTGTTGAAGCGCTGGACTTCCTCGGCCAAGCCGAGCGGGGCGAGCTTAAAGCGATTTGCGCCAAACGTGTTGGTTTCGATGATTTGCGCACCGGCTTCGATGTACGCCTGGTGGATACGGAATACCGCCTCCGGCTCGGTAGAATTCAGCTCATCGAAGCAGCGTTCGAAGCCCACCGCTTCGTGCAGCATCGAGCCCATCGCGCCATCGGCGATCAGGATGGAGTCTTTCAGCCGTTCGTTGAAATCGTAAATCTTCACAGTTCCATTGTCCTGCCTGCTGACGATGCGGCCGCGCTCAGCGCTTTTGTTCCATGAGGCTGGCGACGGTGCTCACGAGGTCGTATTTGGTGAGGATCTCAAAACGAGAGTCGCCCATTTCGACAAAGACCGCAGGGTTCTCATGGCTGAGGATGTGGGTGATGCGCTCGACGGGTGCGGTCCTGGGCACCTGCGGCAAAGGCTTGCCCATGACTTCGCGGACGACGAGCTTACGAAGATCCTTGCCCTGCAAGGCGAGGTTGAGTATCTGGTCTTCGTAAATTGTGCCGATCGGAACATTCTCCTCAAAGATTGGAATCTGCGAAACGTCCTGCTCCTGCATGGTCTTGAGGGCGTGGAAAACGGTCTGGTAAGGCCGCGCGATGACCAGTTCGCGCACTTTGCCGGTCGCGTGTTTGGCGTTGACGACTTCCGCTGCGGTGATGGCGGTAGCCGCATCAACATAGCCGCGCTCGTGCATCCACAGGTCGTTGTAAACCTTGCTGAGATAGCGCGTGCCGGTGTCCGGCAGCAACGCGACCACGAAGTCATGCGGGCCCAGGTCTTTGGCAAGGAGCAACGTCCCGCAGATGCAACCGCCGCCGGAGCCGCCGGTGAACAGGCCTTCCAGCTTCGCCAGGCGGCGCGCCGCAACGAAACATTCCTCGTCGCTCACTTGGATGACGTCATCCAGAATTTTCAGATTCATGGTCGTTGGGAAGAAATCCTCGCCGATACCTTCCACAACGTACGTTTTGGCTTTGATAGTTTGCCCGGTCTTGACGAAATCGTAGTACAGCGAGCCGTAGGGATCGACGCCGATGATTTTGACATGGGGATTTTTTTCCTTCAGGTATTTTCCCACGCCGCTGACGGTGCCGCCGGTGCCCATACCGCACACGAAGTGGGTGACCTGGCCTTCGCTGTCTTCCCAAATCTCGGGACCCGTGGTGCGGTAATGCGCTTCGGGATTGCTGGGATTGTCATACTGATTCGGGTAATAAGAATTGGGAATCTCGCGGGCGAGTTTTTTCGCCACCGAATAGTAGCTGCGCGAATCTTCCGGCTCGACGGCCGTCGGACAGACGATGACTTCGGCGCCCAGGGCTTTGAGGAGATCGACTTTTTCCTTGGATTGTTTGTCCGTGGTCGTGAAAACGCACTTGTAACCGCGCACCGCCGCGACTAGCGCCAGACCCATACCGGTATTGCCCGAGGTGCCTTCAATGATTGTGCCGCCGGGCTTGAGCAGGCCTTTTTTCTCGGCCTCGTCGATCATGCTGATGCCAATGCGGTCTTTCACCGAGCCGCCCGGATTGGTGAACTCGGCCTTGACGTAGATTTGCGGCTTCAGACCCTGATTGATGCGGTTGAGGCGCACCAGTGGGGTATGCCCAACCGCTTCCAGAATGTTGTTGCACCTCATCAGTGTTCTCGGTTTCTCCGCCAAATCTCAATCAGTCTAGCATCTTCTCCGAGGAGTTCTGCTATTGGGCGGCGCGAACATTTTCTTACGTCCAAACAAGATGAGAGTAGATTATTCTTTCTATGATTTCCCGAGAAGGAGAGACCAGCATGACGCGTCAGAATATTTCGAGCGGTGCGCCGTGGGAGCCCATCGTAGGCTACTCGCGGGCGGTAAGGATGGGCAACGTCATTACCGTGTCGGGAACTACCGCGACGGGACCGGATGGAAAGATTGTGGGTGTGGGTGACCTGCGAGCGCAAACGGTCGAAACCATCAAGAACATCGAGGCGGCGCTCGTCAAGGCTGGCGCGAGCCTCAAAGATGTTGTACGGACGCGAATTTATGTCACCAACATCGCCGAATGGGAAAAGGCCGGACGCGCGCACGGAGAGTTTTTCGGGGAGATCCGGCCGGCCACGAGCATGGTGGAAGTGAGCAAGCTGATTGCACCGGAAATGCTCGTGGAGATTGAGGCGGACGCGGTGGTGGAATGAGGTAATGGAGGTATAGGACACCGTTTAGCGTTCCCCCCAGGAGGATTGGCAATTAGCCGGAGACTTTTCATGGCCTCAGAGTTATACGATTCGTTTATCGCGGACTACTACGACGAGTCGCCAGTCGTGAGCAAACGGTGGCAGGACGTGGCGTTCTATCGCGCCGCCGCGCGCGACTTCGGCGATCCCATTCTGGAGCTGGGCTGCGGCACGGGGCGCATCACCATGACGCTGGCAGAGGCCGGAAAGCGGATCACCGGGCTTGATCTTTCCGAGCGCATGCTGGAACGCGCGGTGACCAAGCGCGCGGCACTCCCTGTCGAAGCGCGCGAACGCGTTCACCTGGTTCAAGGCGACATGGCGCGGTTCGATCTGGGCGAAAGATTTCGGCTGGTTATCATTCCTTTCCGCCCATTTCAGCACCTCCTGGAGGTGCGCCAGCAGACGGATTGCCTCGACTGCGTTCAGAAGCATCTCGCGCCGGGCGGGCGGCTGATTCTGGATGTCTTCCAAACAGATGCCGAGCGCATGCACGACCCCGTGCACATGCGAGAAATGCTGGTGACCGAGTACAAAACCGACGACGGCCGACAGGTGCGCGTCAGCGAGCGAGTGGCCGCGTTCCATCGCGCGGAGCAACGGAATGACCTGGAGATGATTTTTTCGGTCCGGCATCCGGACGGGCGCCAAGAGAAGCTGGTGTTCGCCTGGACGTTGCGGTATTTCTTCCGCTACGAGATCGAACACCTTCTGGCACGCTGCGGGTTCCGCGTTACCGCGCTGTACGGAAATTTCGACCGCTCGACACTCGCTGATTCTTCACCCGAGATGATCTACATCGCCGAAGCGTCCTAAAGACCAAACGGAGCGCGGCATCCCCGGGCTAACGCTCAGGATGAAGCTGCGCTCCTAAAAACGCGATTTGCCTGGCGCGTCCTACCACTTTGCGCGGATGCGGTATTTCAGCACGGACTTGCCGTCTTTGGCCACCGGGACATTGAATTGGGCCGCGAAGGCAGCCGTCTTGGTGTACTTGTAGGAAGAAGAAAGCATCTCCCAATCGCCGCCGATAGGCTCGTTCACTTGCACGGTGATGGGTGTGTCCTTGTGGTTGCGCAGCGTGATTTCAAATTCCATCTCCCAGACGTGGCTCGCTATGCTCTTGTAATCGGTCTGCTTGTGTTCGGCGACCACATCAAAAGCGTTGCCGATATGAATGTTGACGTCCTCATCCTTGGGGGTGTGGTCGATGCGATCCTCGCCGGCAAAGAGAATGCCGCCTTTGGAGTCCTTTTGATAGACACGGACGTTGCCCGCAGGAAGCGGAATTCCCAGGCCGGACTTTTCTTCATTTTTGAACTTGTAATAGACCATCACCGGATCTTTCAGCGGTGCTCCTGGGTTTTGTGCATTGTGGTAATAGTAGTTCTGCCCGTTCACGACGAAAATCTTCTCCACTGGAACGCCACTGCCCTGCAGCAAACTGATCTGCTTAGTTTCTTTGTCTTCGACCGAAGTCTTTCGGCCGAGCGAGTACAGATGGTATTCGCTAAAGCTTTCCTGCTGGAACTGCGGGGCAGCTGCCTTGGCCTCCATGGCCCGGCTAACCGCCATGTCCCGCAGCCCGCCACTCTGTTGAACGCGATTCAGCTCCCCGGCCACCAGCTGGAGCCGCGCATTATGAAAGGCGGTGCCGCTGTTGTTGACGACGGTAACCCAGCCATCCAGGTCAGCATTCTTGTCATCCCGCGCCACGGTAAGGACGTAATCGGAGTTCCAAGACAGATTGCTCGCCAGGTAAGAGGCTTCAATCTGCTGCTTTTTCGCGCCGGAGTTTTCCAGAGACATCAGCAGCGTGGGGCGCTCGTAGAGATTCGCCGGGACTTCGGGGAAGCGATAACTCTCGGCAAACATTCCGGTCACGATGTCGTTGCCGATTTTCCAGACCGGCCCGTTGTTATCGGAAAGCAAGGTCGCCTTGATCTCTTCGCGCTTGGTTGAGTTGTTCTCCTGATACGAGCGCACCAGAGTGACTTCCTTGCCGACGTACTTGTGCAGCAGTTTGGCGGGCTCGAGAAGGTCGTATTCGTAGTTCTGTTCGATGACCCCGAGTTTTTCCGGGTCGTTCAGCGAACGGAAATGAACGGTCGCGGGATTGACGGTGGCGGCGATGTCCATGAATTTCAGACGAAACGTTCCGCTGGGAAGCAGCAGCTGTCGAACATCGCGTACCAGGGCGATATTGGAGTTGTACACGGTGACGTTCAGGTCGGTCTGATCGTTCAGGCTCGTGGATTGCTCGCCCGCGCTGGCGCGGCCGGACTCTTTCTCTTGTGACGCAAAAACCTTGCTGCCCGCTGCCGCGGAATAGAGAATTGCCGCTCCGGCGGTGAGCATCAGGGCAGTGGAAATCATCCATAACCATCGCGTAGTTGCCTTACTCCCGGGGATGTTCATCACTTTCACCTCAATCTGGATTGGCCTTCTCGGGGTTAGAACGACGCGGGCGAAGATTCTTGCACGGGACGGGCGGGCCGAGCGCCCTGCGCATCAGGGATGGGGGACGCGCTTCCAGGTCCGCCCGCCGTCGCTGGTTTCGAAATTCTTGGTATTTCGGGCGTTCCAAATCGTGGCGTGCTGCGCGTCCGTGGCGCGAATCCCGCCAAGATCCTCCGCGAGGGGAGACGAAATCGAGGCCCAATGCGCGCCGCCATCGGTGGTCAGAAGAAGGGCTCCGAGGCGGCCCACGATCCAGCAGATTTTGTCCGAGGGAGCGGAACCGCCGAGCAACTCGGCGAGCACCCCGCTGGTTTGCCGCGACCAGGAGGCGCCGCCATCCCCGGAGAATTCGATCAGGCCGGAGCGTCCGGCGAGCCACATGACGTTCGAGCCCGGCGGTGAGATCAAACGCGGATTGGAAATCGCCCGGGCGACTTCGAGGGAAGCCGGGTTGCTGAAGCTGGATACCGCACTGGGAGGCGGTTCCGGGGATGGCAGCGCAGCCGCCACCGCTCCTTTTACCTTCTTCGCATTTTCCATCTGGTTCAGGGGGCTGGGGCCGGGCACTCTTTGCGGAGCATAATTGTATTGATTCTGAGTCTGAGCGTTCTGCGATTGCGCGAGCGCGGCTTGAACATTTCCGCCTTGGGCTTCTTCTTTTTTCCGTAAGGTCTCTCGGGGATTCTTGGCGTCGAGGTCGAGCGGCTCGGCGGCAGTCAGCAAATCCACGGAAGCATCGCGCGCGCCGTCCTTTCGCGCGTCGAGTTCTTTGTCGCCGGGGGACCGCGTCCTGGCTGCCTCGCTGACCTTTTCGCTTTGCTTGGTGGAATCGGAAGCTACGCGGCGCGCACCTCCGCCGACCGGCGATGGTGGTTTCCTGGACGATTCTTCAGGCGGAGAAGACCGCGGCGCGACTGTTGAAACCGAAGGAAGGTCTCGATTTTGCGCCACTTTGTTTTCATTTTCGGGCCAGGCTCGAGGCCGCCAGGATTGATTTTCATGCAGGACCATCCAAACGAGCAGACCGGCGGCAAGAGCTCCCGCGGGAGCGAGCCATGGCCAGCGGGCGCCTCCGAAAAGGAGGACGCGAGCAGATTTTTTCGCTGGCGTTAGGGGAGACGCAGGTCGGCTTTGGTAGGAAGCTGACGCCAAAAGCGCTGGTTCTCCCTTCTCTTGGTCCGCCGCCAGCCAGGGAATCTCGTCGGTGGCCTCCAAGTGGGCGAGCACGGTCTGGCAGTCGGCGCAGCCGACCACATGCCCCTTCCAGAAATTCATTTCCTCGGGAAGCAAAGACCGCTCATGATAAGCCGCCAGCGTTTCCGAGTCAGGGCACGCGCCACTCTCCCGAGCGGGCCATCTCGCGGCTGCACCCGACGGAGCGGCGGGGCGCAGATGGCGAGCCAGCGCTTGGTCAAATCTCCGATCGCGTTCGTCAGACGCCATAGGCTTCTCCCTGGTTAGAACGAAACTTCAACGTTTTCTTGCACCGCGCGGTCATGGCGTCCGCTTGGCGGTTGCCGGGGACCGCGAGTTGGAGCGCGGCAGCAATTTCTGCAAATCGATGGGGGTGTCTTCCGCGCTGTATTCGAAACACAGAGCGATCTCCGCATCGCTTAGTCCGGCGGAACCGTTGGCCTCCCCGATACCGTGACGAAGAAGGTTCTCCACCGCCTGCCGCAAATCACGCCGCGCGCGGTCCAGATGACGCGAAACACTGGATTCGTGCTCCCCGAGCAGCCGTCCGATTTCCGCAAGCGTTTT
>Ga0209156_10004293_pt1 | contig 10428 bp, 11 predicted proteins | sample GraSoiAngelo_124_FD_185881 | JGI IMG/M metagenome (GOLD analysis project Ga0209156, IMG submission 185881) | Grasslands soil microbial communities from the Angelo Coastal Reserve, California, USA - 14_0927_05_20cm (SPAdes) (version 2) | ecosystem: Environmental > Terrestrial > Soil > Grasslands...
GGTGTTCGTGCTGGGGTTGCTGAGCCGTAAGATGAATCACCATGCCAAGAAACGAGGCGCCGAATATTCATTCCTGTTCGTGCATCCAGACGGTAGCCAACTCGCAGAGATCGGTGAGCTTCTCGAGGTGAGGAGCATCCGGCCGGTGATCGACAAGGTATTTCCGTTCGGTCAAGCGAAGGAAGCGCTTGCTTATCTCGAGAAAGGCCGGGCCAAGGGTAAGGTCGTTGTGCAAATGAGGTGAATCGCTCAGTCATACGCCGATGGTCAAACTCGCTGGGGTGAGATACGCTTTAAGCATTGACCGCAATGCCTAACCATGCGCTGCAGCCGACGGCGAGCCGTCGTACTATCCAATTTTCAGATGATTAGAACCCTTCACCGCGCAGCCACCCGCGCTCCCGCTCTCCGCGGCCGAGCTTCTTCTCGTTAGGCGCCTACACATGCAGCTCGTCCGTCCCGGTCCCGAACACCTTGCGAGCTACGTCGCCGCGCTCGAGCGTGGGTGGTCTACCGACAACGAGCGCGGGGTCGACGCTGCACGCGAAGAGCTCTCCCGCATTCATGCCGATGCAGCGGCGTTTCTCGCCAGCATGGAAGACCGCGAAGCTAAGGGTCCTCCCGTCACTCTCCCAGACGGTTCGACGGCCAAGCGCCTCCCGGGCTTCAGGCGCTGGCTCTGGGACGGCGAGTTCTGCGGAAGCATCGGGTTGAGGTGGCAGCCAGGTACTACGGCGCTCCCGCCCCATTGTCTGGGGCATATCGGCTATGCGGTCGTGCCGTGGAAGCAGCGCCTCGGGTATGCAAAGTCAGCGCTACGCCTCATACTTCCGGAAGCCAAGGCAGTCGGCCTTCCGTACGTGGAGATCACCACTGATCCGGACAACATCGCGTCACAGCGCGTCATCGAAGCGAATGGAGGCATCTTGGTCGAGCACTTCATCAAGCCGCAGCAGTTCGGCTGCAAGCCTGGCCTGCGCTTTCGCATCACGTTCACATGACGGCGTCTAACCCCTCCATTCAACGCTTGGGAGCACGGCACGCCCGACGCCTAACCAATCGCTGGAGCCAACTCCGAAAGGCTTCGCGAGCAGGCTTGCTGGCCGTTCCGATGTCTAGCTTTCACATGACTTCAACATTAAACTCCTCAGCAGAGCTCGCTCCCGCCAGCGGTGGCTGAGCTCCGTCTCGTTAGGTCTATGCGGCATCCTGCGCCAATCTCACGTCGTTCAGCGTCTCGTCTGCTCTTGCCGGCAATTTTCATATCGAAACCGCTGCATTAAGTCGAAATGAGAATATGAATCGGTTTCTTTCGTTAGCGCTGCCCAAGGCGCCCTTGTCGCTCGCAATTATGGTGTGTTATGCCGGGTCCGCATGGTCCGAGCCGGTGCCAGGATCGCTGCCCGCGCAGTGGAACGTCGGTGCTGAGAACCGCGCCGCGTCACCTCAACCTCCTCTGCAGGTACGCGCCTACGAGCCGCAAACTTTCATCCTAAGGCAAAGTCCTTGCGTCAACCCTGAAGCAAACTTTCTCTACCTGCTCATTGGATCTCAAAAGGCGCTTCTGATCGACACCGGCTCTGTCGCGGATCCAAAGAAAATGCCGCTTGCGCAAACGGTCCTTTCCCTTCTGCCGTCCAAGGATGGGGTACGTCTTCCCTTGCTTATCGTGCACACCCATAAACACCGCGATCATTACGCTGGCGACGGGCAATTCGCCTCGCTGCCAAATGTAAAGGTCGTCCCTCCAGATTTGGCGTCCGTGCGTGCTTTCTTTGGGTTCGATCATTGGCCGGAGGGCATTGCCCATTTGGACCTGGGCGATCGGATAGTTGACGTCGTACCAACGCCGGGACATGAATCCGCGCACATCGCTTTTTATGATGAAAGAACCGCGCTCCTCTTTTCAGGCGATTTTCTGATGCCAGGCCGACTGACCCTCGAGGATAAAGCAGTCGATCAGAAGAGCGCCGCTCGCGTAATTGATTTTCTGGCGAATCGTCCTGTCACCCATATCCTCGGTGGCCATATCGAACGCGACCTGGCCGGCCACACCTATGCCGAAGGCGCCACCTATCATCCTAACGAGCGCCCCCTTGAATTGTCGCGAGAAGACTTGATGAAACTGCCATCCGCCCTTGCCAGCTTTAATGGCTTTTACGCGTCGCATGAAAATTATTCAATTACCCAGCCAATGCACAATCTTCTGGCGGTGTTGTGCGCGGCGTTCGTACTGCTGAGCGTTCTTGCGTTTGCCTTGTACCGATTGTTGCTGGGGTGGCGCCGCCGCCGTTGCCGACTGGCCTCGTCATAAGACGCCCTAACTAATCGCTGGAGCCAACTCCGAACTCCGAAAGCGTTCGCGAGCAGGAGCGTTGGCGAGCAGGCTCGCTGGCCGCTGTGAAGTCCACGTTTGATTTCATGAAACAGTTCTGCCAGTTTGCCACACTCGCTTTAGTTTACCCGCCGCGGCGGGCCAGCGGTGGCTCAGCTCCGTCTCGTTAGATGCACTCATAGCAGCGACAACAAACTGATGACGACATGATTACCTCAATTCATACGTTGATTTACTCCGACGATGCTAACGCGACGCGGGCGTTTTTGCGTGACGTGCTCGGGTGGAAGTACGTCGCCGAGGATTTCGATAACGATTGGCTCATTTTCAAATCGGGTCCGAGCGAGATGGGCGTGCACCCGACGCACAGCGAATGGGAAGGCCAAACCTACGATTACCCGCGTCACCACTCCATCGCGTTGATGTGCGACGACATCGATACGACGGTCGGCGAATTGCGGGCGAAAGGAGCGCAGTTCCGAGGTCCTATCGAGCAACGCGAGTACGGCCGCATCATTATGATGATCGTGCCCGGCGCGGATGACATCCAGCTGTATCAGCCAACTCACAAGCTCGCGTACAACCTCTAGAGCTTCATCCTTAGCTGTCACATTTCTCTGTTCGCATGAGTCGATTCCTCATCTTCCCTTCGTGGCAAGCTGATCATCTAACTAATCGCTCGAGCCAACCGCTGACCGGCGAGAAAAGTTTAATCATGACGATTTCAACGCACACGGCGAGGCCGGCCGCGCCCGCGTTCGCCAGTCGGCGGCCAAACGTCCGCGCCTCCGCGGCTGAAGCGCTGATCGTTAGGCGCACTTACCGAATGAGCATCGAATCCGACATCGTTGAGCGAGTGAACCGCCCAGCGTCCAAAAAGCAAATTCCTATCAGTGATACCAAGCAAAAATGACCAAAACCGCTTCTAAGATCCGTTTCAGAGCGAAACTCTTCCGGCCGGCGGCGACCGCGAAGGTCGGCTCTTGGACCTTTCTTACCCTACCAAAGGACGCCAGTGCGAAGCTCCCCTCGCGGGGCATGACGACGGTCGAAGGCACCATCAATGGCTTCCCCTTTCGAGCCACGCTCGAGCCAGACGGCCAAAGAAGCCACTGGCTCAGAGTGAACCGGAAGATGCGCGAAGCTGCGGGCGCAGACGCAGGCGACGTGGTCACGCTGGAGATCGCGCCGTCGGGAGAGGAACCGGAACCCAGGGTGCCGCCAGATCTGCGGAAGGCTCTCGCGGCCGCCCCGAAAGCGCGGGCGTTGTGGTCAGACATCACGTCCATCGCGCGCAGAGATTGGATCCACTGGATCGCCTCCGCCAAGCGGCGAGAGACTCGCGCGCGTCGGGTCGACAATGCCTGCGCGATGCTCGCTGCCGGGAAGCGACGCATTTGCTGCTTCGATCGGTCTGGATTCTATAGTAAAAACTTGAGCTCTCCTAAAGCGGCGATTTAGATGAATACAAGTTTGTCGTAGCTGATCTTGTTCTCGTTAAGCCTTCAACCCGCACGCGTAACATCACCATGGAGCTCGAAGGAATTGATCACGTAGCTCTCGCCGTGCGCGACGTCGAGGAAGCAGCGAAATGGTACACCGATGTCCTTGGATTTGAGAGACGGTATGAAGGAATGTGGGACGGGATCCCGACATTCATAGGTAAGGGAAACACCGCAATCGCCTTGTTTCCGGCGCGTGACGGCGATTCAAAATCTTCCGCGCACACCGGCAAGATCCGAATGCTTCATCTCGCCTTTCGTGCTAATCACGATGGTTTTCTTGCCGCGCAGGAGGAACTCAAACGCCGCGGCATCAAATTCGAATTCCAAGATCACGAAATCTCACACTCGATCTATTTCGCGGATCCCGACGGTCACCAGCTCGAGATTACAACTTACGACCTGGAACAGCAACCCTAGAAAATGCGGTTTCAAGGAGACACTAGTTGCTAATTCTCGTTAGGTCTCAACGTGAGCACGGTGACCATAGCGGGCATTCTCGCAGTGGCATTGGTATGCGGCTCCTGCTGCCAGCGTTCAGTCGGCGAACAGGAGCGTTCGCCGACTGGCGAATGGGTCGCGCTGGTCACCGTAACAGATTGCGGCGCCTTCAGCGATTACGCCACTGCAGTCACACTTCGGCGCACGCGAGGCTGGCTCGCCAGAGACAAAGTGGTTGTGGGACTGATCGGCAGCCATTCCATCGGCATCACGTGGCGAGACGCTCGCACTCTCCACGTATATCTTCCGGGTTCAGCGACAGAGCGCGACTTCGTCGATCAGAAGATCGTCAACCGGCATGAAGAAGCAGATGGGGTTCACATCGAATATTCCCAGCTATGATCCCGAGGTCACCGGCAACCAATGCGGTCGCCCTACAATGGAAAATCAATACCTACGAGTTGGAATAAGCCGCTGAGGACAGCGGCCGCTACAATCTTTTAGGCGACCCGGCCGCAGCAGTTCTTATATTTCTTTCCGCTGCCGCAGGGACACGGTTCGTTCCGGCCGACCTTTGGCATTGAACGACGAATGGGAAGATCGAGCGTCATCTCGCCAGCGCCGTCGCCATCTCCACCGACTGCGGCCATCGCGCCGACCGGCTGGAGCTGGCGACCGCGAGCAGGAGCATTCGCCGTTGGCGCAGCCGGGGCATGTTCCCGCAGCAAGAATTGTGGCAGCGTTGCCAGGAAATTTTCGAACGCCTGCAAATTTGACGTACTCCGAAAAAGATTGTGCAACACTTCGTTTTTAATATTCGCCATCAGTTCGACGAACATGTCGTAGGCTTCAGTCTTGTACTCGATCAGCGGATCTTTTTGGGCGTAGCCACGGAGATAAACACCTTCCCGCAGCGCATCCATCGCATAGAGATGCTCCTGCCAGAGCCGATCGATCGCGTTCAGAATAATGTAGCGCTCGAGGCTTTTGACCGCAGTCGGTTCCTCGTGACTCGATTTGCGCTCGTAGGCGTCCTTGATTTTCCCGATCAGGAACTGCGCGTTTTCATCGACGGTCCGGGTGTCGAATTGCGCTTTCTCTTTCGTTAGGCCAAGGGGAAAAGTGGTGTTTACCCAGTTTAAAAACCCTGTGTAATTAGGCTCTTCATCGCGCCCGGCGGTGAGATACTCCTGCACTTTCGCCGGCACCGCTTCGTCAATGACCTCGTAAATGAGAGTGCGCGGCTCTTCCGAATCGATTACTTCGTTGCGATAAGTGTAAACGACTTCGCGCTGCATGTTCATCACGTCGTCGAAATCGAGTGTGCGTTTACGGATCAGATAGTTGCGCTGCTCGACCCGCTTCTGCGCGGTCTCGACCGATTTGTTTAACCACCGATGCTCAAGCTCCTGGCCTTCCTCTAGGCCAAAGCGCTCCATGATTCTCGTCATCCGATCGGCCGCGCCGAAGTTGCGCATCAGATCGTCTTCGAAACTAACGTAGAATCGAGAACTGCCCGGATCGCCCTGGCGCGCGCAGCGCCCACGCAGTTGTCGATCGATCCGGCGCGCCTCGTGACGCTCCGTGCCGATAACGAAAAGCCCGCCTTTGTCCGGAATGCCGGATCCGAGCTTAATGTCCGTGCCACGGCCAGCCATATTTGTCGAAATCGTGACCGTGCCCGGCTGTCCGGCACGTTGCACGATCTCGGCTTCCTGCATGTGAAACTTTGCATTCAGGACGTTATGCGGAATTTTCTCGCGCTTGAGCATTCGGCTAAGTAACTCGGATGCTTCCACGCTGACCGTGCCAACGAGCACCGGCTGTTCCCTGACGTGGCAATCTCTAATTTCATTGATCACCGCGCTGTATTTTTCGCGGCGCGTCTTGTAGATGCGATCGTTGTGATCTTTGCGCGCCACCGGCCGATTCGTCGGAATGACGTTAACGTCGAGTTTGTAAATATCGTGAAACTCCGCAGCTTCGGTCTCGGCGGTGCCGGTCATGCCGGCGAGCTTTTGGTAGAGCCGGAAATAATTTTGGATTGTGATCGTCGCCAGGGTTTGCGTTTCGCGATCAATCTGCACGCCTTCCTTCGCTTCCACGGCCTGGTGCAACCCGTCGCTCCAACGGCGTCCCGGCATTTTGCGGCCGGTGAACTCATCGACAATCACGACCTTGTTCTCCTCGATGACATATTGAACGTCTTTTTCGAAGAGGCAGTAGGCGCGCAGCAATTGCGAGATGTTGTGGATCCGTTCCGCCTGCTCGTCGCAATGCTGTTGGCGCTCCGCTTTTTTCTTGTCCTTTTCCTCTTGCGACGGTGCTGGATCGAGATCGATCTCGGTGAATTCGTTGATCAAATCCGGAAGTACAAATGCATTCGGATCGTCTGGATTAAGGAAATTGCGGCCCTGCTCCGACAGATCAGCCTCGTTCGATTTCTCGTCGATCGTGAAGAAGAGTTCTTCCTTGAGCGCGAACAGCTCCTCCTTGCGGGTGTCTTGATAAAAGGAAAGCTCCGCTTTATCCACCGCGCGGCGCTTGTCGGGATCTTCCATCATACGCAAGAGCTGTTTATTGCGCGGCTGCCCGAGCTTCACTTTAAACATAAAACGACCGCCCGTCTCCACGTCACCCTGCTCGAATTTCTCGATCGCCTCACTTGCCATCCGATTACAGAGCATATTTTGCTTACGAACCAACTGCTCAATAAGCGGTTTCCATCTGTCGTATTGATGCGTCGAGATCGTCGCCGGGCCGCTGATAATGAGCGGAGTGCGCGCTTCGTCGATCAAGATGGAATCGACTTCATCGACAATCGCGTAATGGTAGCCGCGCTGCACCTGCTGCTCGCGCGTCGTTGCCATGCCGTTGTCGCGGAGATAATCGAACCCGAACTCACTGTTCGTCCCGTAAGTAATGTCCATTGCGTACTGTTCGCGACGGAAATCCGGTTCCTGATCGTGTTGAATGCAACCAACCGTGAGCCCAAGGAAATCGTAGAGCCGGCCCATCCATTCCGCATCGCGTCGCGCGAGATAGTCGTTGACCGTGACCAGATGCACCCCGCGCCCGGTCAGGGCATTGAGATAAAGCGGCAGCGTCGCCACGAGCGTTTTGCCTTCACCGGTTGCCATCTCGGCGATCCGGCCGCGATGCAAAACAACGCCGCCCAGCAGTTGCACGTCGAAGTGCACCATGTCCCACGTCATCGGCTGATCGCAGACCGTGAAACTATCTCGTCGATCTTTCAGCCGGCGCGCCGCATTCTTCACCACCGCAAACGCTTCCGGCAGGATTTCATCAAGCCGCTTCCACTGGTCTTCGAGCTCCGGAATCTTGGCGAGTTCCTCCTTCCAGATTGCAGTCTTGGCCCGCAATGCCTCATCTGATAAGCTCTTGTACTGTTCGTCGAACTCGTTAATTCGGTGCACGATCGGCATCAGCCGCTTGAGCTCGCGCTGATTTTTCGACCCCAGTATCTTCTTTAAAATCCAACCAACCATTTCGCCGCCAATATCGACGAGATTCGGTCACTTGTCATTCCGAGCGTCCCTCTTGTCATTGAGGGCAAAAACCTGCCCTGAGCAAAGTCGAATGGGTCGAGACATCGCTCACTGTTGGAAAAGCGCAAGCAACTGCTAGTATCGCCGCATGAAGAAGATTATTTCGACGAAAGAGGCTCCTGCTGCCGTTGGTCCTTATTCGCAAGCCGTGCGGGTTGGATCGACAATCTATTGCGCAGGCCAAATCCCGCTCGATCCCAGAAGCGGGCAGATTGTTCCCGGCGACATCGGCGCACAAACACGGCGCGTGCTTGACAACATCACCGCGGTCTTAAAGGCCGAGGGGCTGAGTTTTCAGAACATTGTTAAAACCACAATTTTTCTTACCGATCTGGCTGACTTTCAAACTGTGAACGAGATCTACGGGTCGTATTTCAAACAAGCGCCGCCGGCCCGTTCGACTGTGCAAGTCCCCGCTTTGCCGAAAGGTGCACGCATCGAAATCGAAGCCGTTGCCATGGCGGATCAAGATGTGCCCGCCGATCAAGGGACCGTAAGCGATACTTCGGGCTAAGATCGACATTTGATGGACGAGGATTTGCTCGCGCTCTTTCGAAAAACAGGTGCGTTGCTCGATGGCCATTTCGTGTTGCGCTCCGGTTTGCACAGTCGCCAATACTTTCAGTGCGCGCTGCTTCTCCAGGATACTGAGATCGCTACCAAAGTTTGTGGATGGCTTGCCGACAAACTGCGCAAATTTGACTGCGACACGGTAATCTCCCCTGCTCTCGGCGGAATTATCGTTGGCCAGGAGATCGGTCGCTCGCTAAGCAAACGTCATATTTTTGTAGAGAAAGAGGATGGCAAACTTGCTTTGCGTCGCGGTTTTCAGATTTCTCCTAAGCAAAGATTTATCGTCGTCGAGGATGTCGTCACCCGCGGCGGTCGCGTCGGGGAAACGATCGATATCGTCCGTTCGTGCGGCGGTATCGTCAATGCGGTGGGCGTAATTGTCGATCGAAGCGGCGAGACGAAACCGAACTTCGGTTGCCCATTCGTCAGCTTGATCGAAATGGACGTCGAAACTTTTGCTGCGGACAAGCTGCCACCCGATCTGGCGAAAATCCCAGCAGTAAAACCCGGCAGCAAATAATGTAGCAACCGGCCTGTGGCCGGTTCAGCGCGGCTCGCAGAGTCGCAACTGCGACACGATCGACATCTTGACGCTCAGATCGGCGTCCATAATCTCACACTCGGCGCACCGTCCGTCATGATGCGCAGAATCTAGTGTGAACACTCTAGCGGCCTTTTATCGCTCCTCTGTTGGGAAAAAAATGATCGTTGCGATCACCGGCATCATTTTAATTCTTTTCGTTGTCGGTCATCTGCTCGGGAACCTGCAAATCTTTCTCGGACCCGATTGGATCAACAGTTACTCCCAGCATCTGCGCGACCTCGGGCCGTTGCTTTGGGCAATTCGAGTTTTTCTGCTCGCCGCGGTTACAATTCACATTTACGCGACGGTTCAGCTCGCGATCGAAAATCGGCGCGCTCGACCCCAGCCATACGCCGAGAGAGATTACGTGAAAGCAAGCTGGGCGTCGCGCCACATGGTCGTCAGCGGATTAGTCGTGCTCGCCTTCATCATCTTTCACCTGCTCCATTTCACCGCGCGCAAGTTCAATCCGCAATTTCCCCTGCTCAAACTCGACCCGCTCAATCGCTACGATGTTTATTCGATGATGGTTTACGGATTTGAGAATATTTATGTATCGATCTTCTACGTGGTCGGCCTATTTCTTTTGACCCTGCATCTCACCCACGGTTCGTCGAGTTTTTTCCAATCGCTTGGACTGAACGATAGAAAGCTCACGCCGCGTCTCGCATTGGGCGGCCGCATTTTTGCATGGCTACTTTTTGCCGGCTACACGTCCATTCCGATCGCCATTTTGCTCGGCCTGATTAAACCGGCCCAACAATTATGATCGGGACGCTGGACGCCAAGATTCCATCCGGACCGCTCGCCGGAAAATGGACAAACCACAAGGACCATTCGCGATTGATCAGTCCAAACAACCGCCGAAAATTTGAGATCATAGTCGTCGGCAGCGGTCTCGCGGGCGGATCGGCTGCGGCGACTCTCGGTGAGCTAGGCTATCGAGTGAAATGCTTTTGCTATCAGGATTCGCCGCGTCGCGCACATTCGATCGCGGCACAAGGTGGAATCAATGCCGCGAAGAATTATCAGAACGACGGCGACAGTGTTTATCGCCTGTTCCACGACACAATCAAAGGGGGCGATTTCCGCTCGCGTGAAGCAAACGTTTACCGGCTCGCCGAAGTGAGCACGAACATCATTGATCAGTGCGTCGCGCAGGGCGTTCCCTTCGCGCGCGAGTATAGCGGCTTGCTCGCGAACCGCTCTTTCGGTGGCGCACAAGTTTCACGAACCTTCTATGCGCGCGGCCAGACGGGCCAGCAGCTTTTACTCGGTTGTTATCAAGCGCTTTGCCGTCAAATCGCCGCGGGCAGCGTGGAGATGTTTCCGCAAACCGAGATGCTCGACCTGGTGATTGTCGACGGAAATGCCAAAGGAATCATAACCCGCAACCTGCGTTCGGGAAAGATCGAAAAGCACGCG
>Ga0209156_10004294_pt1 | contig 10426 bp, 11 predicted proteins | sample GraSoiAngelo_124_FD_185881 | JGI IMG/M metagenome (GOLD analysis project Ga0209156, IMG submission 185881) | Grasslands soil microbial communities from the Angelo Coastal Reserve, California, USA - 14_0927_05_20cm (SPAdes) (version 2) | ecosystem: Environmental > Terrestrial > Soil > Grasslands...
GGGACCGCCGAGCACCTCGCCGCGCTCGACCGCCACGGGCCCTGCCCGATCCACCGCCGCTCCTTCGCCGGCGTGTGGCGCCAGGGCGAGCTCTTCGTGCTGGAAGCCGACGACTGAGCCCCGCCCGTCTTCCGTCTTGACTATCTCTGGCCGATATGTATCTTAGAGATACAACCGGGAGCTGCGGAGCTCGCCGAGCGGGGGGAGGGCATGGCATGAGTCACGCGACGAGGCTGACGGCCGGCTTGATCCTGGTTCTGGTGCCGACGATCCAGTTCGGCGGGTACTTCCTGTTGACGTCGCTGATCGACCGGGACTCGGGCTACATGGCGAACGCGCTGCGCCAGAACTTCTTCCGGGCCGGGCACGCGCACGCGGGCGTCATCACCCTCCTGTCCCTCATCTGTCAGCCGTTCGTCGACGCGACGCGGCTCTCGCCGGCGTGGCGGTGGTTCGTGAGAATCGGTGTGCCCGTGTCGGGAACGCTCATCTCGGCCGGCTTCTTCTTCTCCGTCCTGTCGCCCGCCGCGACCGAGCCGAACCGAGCCATCTCGCTGATCTACATCGGTGCCGTGGGCCTAGCCGTGAGCGTCGTGAGTCTGGGGATCGGGTTGCTGCGAGCGCGGTGACGGGAGCCAGGTGAGCCAGTCCATGGCTGAGCGCCGGGCGAACACGAGCTGGCACGCGATCCTGGGTGTGCTGAGTTTCTGCCCGATGTCCGGCTACGACGTCAAGAAGCTCATCGAGCGCTCCATCGCGCACTTCTGGAACGAGAGCTACGGGCAGATCTACCCGATCCTGAAGCGGCTCGCCGCCGAGGGCCTCGCCGAGCGGCGGCGGGAGACGCAGCGCGGGAAGCCGGATCGGCACGTCTACTCGCTCACGGCGAAGGGGCGGGAGGAGCTCGCGCGGTGGCTCGCCGTGCCCGCTCGGTCCGCGCCCGCACGCAGTGAGCTCCTGCTCAAGCTCTTCCTCGGCGGCGCCGGGCGTCCCGCCGACAGCCTCGCCCAGGTCGAACACTTCGAGGCACGGCAGCGGGAGCTCCTGGCGACGTACGACGGCATCGAGCGGCAGCTCCGCAAGGAGATGGCGGGCCATCCGCAGCTGCCTTTTTCTCTCATCACGCTGCACTACGGACAGGGCCGGTGCCGGGCGGCGCTCGCGTGGTGCGAGGAGACGCGCGCCACCCTCGGGCACCTGCGCCCCCGCGCGGTGCGCCGCGCGCGCCGCCGATAAGGAGGCGTCGATGGACGCGCTGATCGCAGGCGTTCGTTTCATCCACATCGCGGCGGGGATGCTCGCGCTCGGCGTCGCGCCGATCGCGATGCTGACCGTCAAGGGCGGGCCGACTCACCGGCGCTGGGGCAAGGTCTATTTCTGGACGATGGCCCTCGTCGCGCTGACGGCCGTGGCGCTCGCGCTCTGGCGGCCGGTGGTCTTCCTGGCGCTCCTCGCCGTCTTCAGCTTTTACTCCGCCTTCTCGGGCTACCGGGTGCTCTCACGCAAGCGTCCCGACAAGGGTCAGCGCGCGACCGCGCTCGACTGGACCGCTGCCGGCGTGACGCTGGCCGCGAGCGCGGCGCTCGTCGTCCTCGGCCTTCTGCGACCTGGCCCCGCGTGGGAACGGGTCGGCGTCGTCCCCGTCGTCTTCGGCGTCCTCGGGATGGTCCTCGCGGGCGTCGACCTGGCAAAATTCGTGCGGCCCCCGGCCGACAGGAACGCGTGGTGGTTCGCTCACATGAGCGGGATGCTCGGCTCCTACATCGCGACGGTCACGGCCTTTTCGGTCGTGAACTTCGGGTTCCTGCCGACGGCGGCGCGCTGGCTCTGGCCGACGGTCATCGGCACGCCCCTGATCGCGCTGTGGATCACCTACTACCGGCTGCGCTTCCGCCGGACCAAGGGCGCCGCCGCGGCGGCGTGACGCGCTACGCGCGCGTGGCGGCGAGGAGCGCGCGGATGCGTGCCGGCGTCACCGGCGTCTGGGTGATCCGTACGCCGAACGGGGCGAGCGCGTCCTCGATCGCGTTCGCGATGGCCGCGGGCGGCGAGATCGCGCCGCCCTCGCCGAGCCCCTTGACGCCGAGCGGGTTGCGGGGCGACGGGAACTCCAGGTGCACCGTCTCGATCGGCGGAAGGTCGTCCGCCTTCGGGACCGCATAGTCCATCAGGGAGCCGGCCAGCAGCTGGCCCTGCTCGTCGTACGCCATGTCCTCGAAGAGGGCGCCGCCGATCCCCTGCGCGACGCCGCCGTGCACCTGGCCCTCGACGATGATCGGGTTGATCACCTTGCCGCAGTCGTGGGCCACGACGTAGCGGAGGAGCTTCACGCCGCCCGTGTCCGGGTCCACCTCGACCTGGGCGACGTGGACGGCGCTCGCGTACGTCACCGTGGGCACGTGGTGGTAGGCGCTCGCCTCGAAGTCGGGCGACGCGACGCCGGGCCGGGCGAAGGTCGGGATCGACGCCTGGACGACGCGCGCGAGGTCCACCGCCGTCCCCGGCGAGCCGCGGACGAACGCGCGGCCGTCCTCGATCTCGATGTCCGCCGCGGCGGCCTCCAGCAGCGCGGCGGCCGCCCGCACGAGCTTCCCGCGCACCTCGCGGCAGGCGTCGGCGATCGAGCTTCCCGCCGTCACCGCGCTCCGGCTCGCGAAGGTGCCGACGCCGAAGGGGACCGTGGCGGTGTCGCCGCCGATCACCGTCACCCAGTCGAGCGGCACGCCGAGGGCGTCGGCCGCCACCTGGGCGAAGCTCGTTTCGTGACCCTGCCCCGAGTTCACCGCGCCCGTCGCGACGACGACGCGACCCTCCCGGTCGAGCCTCACCGTCGCGCCCTCGAAGGGGCCGATCGCCGTGCCCTCGACGTAGCCCGAGATCCCGACGCCGCGGTAGACGCGCCCGGCGCGGAGCGTCGCCTGCTCTCGACGGAACTCGGCGTAACCCGCCGCCTCGAGCGCCTGCCGGAGCGCCTCGGGAAAATCGCCCGTGTCGTAGACCAGGGGGTTGCCGTCGCGATACGGCATGCCGAAGTCGTAGGGCATCTCGTCGGGACGGATGTAGTTCTTCCGCCGGATCTCGGCGGGATCCATCCGGAGCTCGCGCGCCAGACAGTCCACGGCGCGGTCCATGGCGAAGACGCTCTCGGGCCGGCCGGCGCCCCGGTACGGCGCGTTCGGCGTCTTGTGCGTCACGACCGCCTGAAACTCCACCCGCATGTTCTTGATCCGGTGGGGACCGATGAGATGGGCGACCGTGTTGTACGGCAGCACGATGCCCCAGACGTTGTAGGCGCCGAGGTCGAGCCAGATTCGGTCGCGCAGCCCGAGGATCGTCCCGTCGCGCGCCGCCGCGAGCGCGATCGCATGGGTCTGGTGGCGCGCGTGGGCCGAGCCCGACATGTGCTCGCGCCTGTCCTCGGTCCATTTCACCGGGCGCTTCAGGACGATCGCGGCGATCGGCACGAGCGTGTCCTCGGGATAGCCCGACGCCTTCGTGCCGAACCCGCCGCCGAGATCGGGCGCGATCACGCGGATCTTGTGGGGCGGGAGCGCGAGCGCCGCGGTGAGCCCCTGCTGGACGAAGTGGGAGACCTGGGTCGAGTTCCACGTCGTCAGCGTCCCGTCGCGCCGGTCCCACGCCGCGACCACGCCGCGACCCTCGAGCGGCATGCCGACGTAGCGCTGGATGCTGAAGGTCTCGGACAAGACGACCTCGGCCCGGGCGAAGGCCGCCTCGGCGTCACCGATGGCGTGGCTGAAGCCGACCGCGACGTTGGTCCCCCACTCGGGATGGACCAGGGGCCCGCCCGGCTCCGCCGCGCGCACCATGTCCACGACCGGAGGCAGCGGGTCCCACTCGACCTCGATCAGCGCCACCGCGTCCTCGGCGCGGGCGCGGCTCTCCGCGACGACCATCGCGACGATCTCGCCGACGTGGCGCGCGCGGTCGCGGCAGAGGGCGAACTGCCCCGCCTGGCGGAGGTCGAACGTGACGGCGGCGGCGAGGCCCGGCGGCGCGGCGCCGAAGAGCGGCAGCGGCTTCATCCAGCGCTCGAGGTCTCTGTACGTGAAGACGGCGGCGACCCCGGACAGCGCCTTCGCCGCCGCGGTGTGGATCCGCGCGATGCGGGCGTGGGCGTGGGGCGAGCGGACGAACGCCGCGTGGAGCATGGAGGGGAGCGTCACGTCGTCGACGAACCGGCCCTCGCCGCGCAGAAACCGCGGGTCCTCGCGCCGCTTCACCGCCGCGCCGAAGTATTTCGCGCCCATCAGCCCTCCCCGGCCAAGGCGCGACTATACACCACGACGGACGACGCGGCGGACCGCACGGCCCGAGCCCCGGCTTTCCCCCGATCGCGTCCTGCGCTATCCTCCTGCCACACATGTCCACTCCCGGGAGGGTGTCGATGCCGAAACGCTGGACGGTCCTGGTCGCGCTCGTCGTGGCCACGCTCATGGCGGCCACCGTGTTCGTGGAAGCGCAGGCGCCGATCAAGCTCGGCGTGATCCAGCCCCTCTCGGGGCCCGTCGCCGCGTCGGGCAACTACGTCCGCATGGGCGCCGAGATCGCGCGGGACTGGCTCAACGCGAAGGGCGGGATCAACGGCCGCAAGGTCGAGCTCGTGATCGAGGACAACAAGTCCGATCCCAAGGAGGCGGCGAGCGCCGCCGAGAAGCTCATCGTCCGCGACAAGGTCCCGGCGATCATGGGCGCCTGGGGCAGCTCCATGACGCTGGCCGCGATGCCGAAGCTCGAGGAGTACGGCGTGCCGATGGTCGTCGAGACCTCGAGCGCGGCGACGATCACCAAGCGCGGCAACCCGTGGATCTTCCGCATCAGCCCGCCCTCGGAGATGGAGGCGCTCGGGCTCGAGCCATACGTGGACAAGCTCGGCCTGAAGCGTGTGGACTTCCTCGCCGTGAACACCGACTGGGGACGCGGCGCGATCGGCGCCTTCGGCGAGATGCTGAAGAAGCGGGGCGTCGCGGTGGGCGCCGCCGAATTCATGGAGCAGTCGGCGACCGACATGAACGCCCAGCTCACCAAGATCAAGGCGACGGGCGGCGACACGCTCTTCCTCACGACCGCCGTCGAGCAGATCACGCTCATCATGAAGCAGGCGCAGGAGCAGCGGCTCGCGCGCCGGATCGTCACGACGGGCGGCAGCTCGTCACCCACCCAGCTGATCAAGCAGGCGGGCACCGCCGCGGAGGGCACCTACCACATCGTGTTCTTCATGCCGTGGTTCCCGGAGGCGATGCCCGACGGCAAGCTCGCGAAGGCGTTCGTGGACGAGTGGGCCAAGCGCGGCCACCCCTTCGAGGGGCTCACCGAGGGCTTCCGCGGCCACGACGGCATCGCCACGCTCGCCGAGGCGGTCAAGCTGGCGGGCCAGGACGACCCCAAGGCCGTCCGCGACGCCCTCTGGCGCGTGAACCTCATGGGCGTCAACGGGCCCATCCGGTTCGAGAAGGACGGTCCGTCCGGCAAGGAGAGCGGTCAGAGCCGGCCGAGCATCTTCGTCGTCCAGATCCGCGACGGCAAGGTGACGCTGCCCGACTTTCTCGCGAAGAAGTAGCCGTCGCCCGCTGATGGAGCAGCTCCTTCAGCACCTGGTGAACGGCCTGGTGCTCGGCGGGACGTATGCCCTGCTGGGCATCGGCCTCACCTTGATCTTCGGCCTGATGAACGTCGTGAACTTCGCCCACGGCGAGTTCTACACGCTGGGGGCGTACGCGGCGTTCGCCGCCCTCGGCCTGGCCGGGCTCGACTTCACCCTGGCGCTCCTCGGCGCGATCGCCGCCGGCGCCCTCGGCGGCGCGCTCTGCGAGGTCTCGCTCCTCCGGCCGCTGCGCCACGAGTCGATCGACACAACCATGCTCGTCATGATCGGCCTCTGGATCGCGATGCAGAACGGCGAGCTCTTGGTCTGGGGCGGTGTCGCGAAGTCCATCTCCCATCCCTTCCCGACGGCCCCGCTCGTCCTCGGCCCCGTGTCGCTCGCGCCGCTGCGGCTCTTCGTCCTCCTCGTCGCCGCGGCGCTCATCGCCGCCAGCTACCTCCTCATCCAGCGCACCAAGCTCGGCCGCGCGATGCGCGCCACGTTCCAGGACGCCGAGACGTCGGCGCTCATGGGCGTGCCGATCGAGCGAATCCACACCGCCACGTTTGCTTTCGGCTCGGCGCTCGCGGCCGCGGCTGGCGCGCTGCTGGGCCCGATCTTCCTCGCCTACCCGTCGATGGGGGACCTGGCGTCGCTCAAGGCCTTCTCCGTCGTCATCCTCGGCGGGCTCGGCAACGTGCCGGGCGCCACGCTCGGCGGCCTGCTGCTCGGCGTCGCCGAGGAGCTGGGCGCTGGCTACGTGTCGTCCGGCTACCGCGACGCCGTCGGGTTCCTGATCATCATCGTCGTGCTCGTGCTCCGCCCCGCCGGCATCTTCGCCCGAGCCGAAAGAATCGGATGAGGCGGAGCGGGCGCGCCGTCGCCGCGCTGCTCGCGCTGACGCTGCCCTTCTGGCTCGCGAATCCCTACGTCCTGCACGTCGTCATCATGGCGGGGATCTTCGGGGTGCTCGCGCTCTCGCTGAACCTCCTGCTCGGGTACACGGGCCAGCTCTCGCTGGGCCACGCGGCCTTCTTCGGCATCGGCGCCTACACCTCGGCGCTCCTCACGCTGAGGCTCGAGTGGTCCTTCTGGGTCGCGCTGCCGGCGGCGGCCACGGCGGCCGGCCTCGCCGGCTGGTGCATCGGGCGGCTCGCGCTGAAGCTCCGCGGCGCGTACTTCGTGCTGGTCACGATCAGCTTCGCCGGCGTCGTCTCGCTCGTGAGCATCAACTGGATGGACCTGACGAACGGTCCGCTGGGCCTCCCCGGCGTGCCGCCACCCGAGCTCGGCCCGTGGTCCTTGCGCACGAAGCGCGCCTACTACTATCTGGTCCTCGCGGCCGTGGCGGCGAGCTGCCTCGCGTGCAAACGACTCGTCGGCTCGCGGATCGGCCGCGCCTTCGTGGCGCTCCGCGAGAACGAGTCGCTGGCCGAGTCGATCGGCGTCGACGTGACCCACTACCTGGTGCTCGCGGCGGTCGTGAGCGCGGGGCTGGCCGGGATGGCGGGAAGCCTCTACGCCCACTACACGCGCTTCGTGAGCCCCGAGGTCTTCCTCTTCACCTACACGGTGACGATGGTCATCATGGTCGTCGCGGGCGGCAAGGGCACGCTCGCCGGGCCGCTCGTGGGCGCGGGGCTCTTCACGGCGCTGCCCGAGGCGCTGCGCGCGGTGACCTCGTGGCAGTGGCAGATGCTCGCGTACGGCGTCCTGCTCGTCCTGCTCGTGTTCTTCCTACCCCGCGGCATCGTCCCGGCGCTCACGGCGGTCCGCCGGCGCTCCTGATGCTGGCCGTCCGCGATGTCGCGGTCAGGTTCGGCGGCGTCGCCGCGCTCGACGGCGTCTCCTTCGAGGTGCGCCCGGGCACCATCACGAGCGTGATCGGGCCGAACGGCGCCGGCAAGACCACGGCGTTCAACACGATCACCGGCTACCTCCGCCCGACGCGCGGCGAGGTCACGTACGACGGCGCGCGGCTCACGGGCCTCCGGCCCTCGGCGATCGCCCGTCGCGGCATCGTGCGCACGTTCCAGCGCACGAGCGTCTTTCCCGCGCTCAGCGTGGCCGACAACGTCCGGGTCGGCCTGCACCTCTCCGGGACCGCGGGCCTGCTCGAGGTGCTGCTCGGCCGGCGGCGCCTGCGCGACGAGGAGACACGGCTTGCGAGGCAGGCGGACGAGATCGTCGAGTTCGTCGGGCTCCGTCACCGGCGCGCCGAGATCGCGAGCGAGCTGCCCTACGGCGAGCAGCGGCTGGTCGGGCTCGGCGTGGCCCTCGCCGCGGGCCCGCGCGTGCTCCTCCTCGACGAGCCCGGCGCGGGGATGAGCGCGCCGGAGAAGGGTGTCGTGAGCGGCCTCATCCGTAGAATCCGGGACCAGGGCGCCACCGTGCTCCTCGTCGAGCACGATATGCGGATGGTCATGGGCATCTCGGACACGGTCATCGTGCTGAACGGGGGGCGCGTGATCGCCGAGGGGGCGCCCGCGGCGATCCAGGCGCACCCGGACGTGATCCGCGCCTACCTGGGCTCTGCCAGTGCCTGACGCCGGTGTCCTCCTGGCGCTCGAGGACCTCCACGCGTCCTACGGCCACGTGCAGGCGCTCCGCGGCCTCGACCTCGTGGTGCGGTCGGGCGAGCTTGTCTGCCTCATCGGCGCGAACGGCGCGGGTAAGACGTCGACGCTACGCGCGATCTCCGGGCTGCTCCGGGCGGCGCGCGGGCGCATCGTCTTCGACGGCGCCCCGATCCACGGCGCCGCCCCCGCCGCGATCCTCCGGGCCGGTATCGCCCACTGCCCCGAGGGCCGCCGCTCTTCCCGTACTTGACCGTACGGGAAAACCTCGAGATGGGCGCCTACGTCCGCCGCGACCGCCGCGAGGTGGAGGACGATCTCGAGCGCGTCTCGACCCACTTCCCGGTCCTCACCGAGCGGCGGCGGCAGACCGCGGGCACGCTCTCCGGCGGCGAGCAGCAGATGCTCGCGATCGCCCGCGCCCTGATGTCGCGCCCGCGGCTGATCCTCTTCGACGAGCCCTCGCTGGGGCTCGCGCCGGCGCTGGTCGAGACGACCTTCGGCATCATCGCCGACATCCGGCGGCGCGGGACGACCGTGCTCATGGTCGAGCAGAACGCGTATCTGGCGCTCCGCATGGCGGACCGCGCCTACGTCATGGAGACCGGGCGCATCGTCCTCGAGGGCCCGGCGCGCGACCTCCTCGACGACGACCACGTCCGCCGCGCCTACCTCGGCGCCTGAGCCGCGGCCGCGCCCTGGCGGAGCCGTCTCGAAGATTGGACATTCCCGCCGGCGCGGCGCCGGGCGCACGATGCGCCCATGCCCGACCCACGCCACCTGCACGGTCGAGCGGCGGAGCAGGCTGCCGCGCGTCACCTCGAGCGCGCCGGCCTCGTCGTCGTCGAGCGCAACGTCCGCTTCCGCCAGGGCGAGCTCGACCTGATCTGCCGCGAGGGCGACGTCTGGGTCTTCGTCGAGGTGAAGTGCCGGCGGGCGCGCTGGGACGACGGCCCCGGCGCGGCGGTGGAGTGGTGGAAGCGGCGGCGCCTCGTCCGGCTCGCCCAGCAGTATCTGAAGTGGCGGCGGCTGGGCGAGGTCCGCTGCCGCTTCGACGTCGTGGCCGTCACGCTCGACGACGACGGCGGTCAGCGCGTCCGCCACATCCCCGCCGCCTTCGACGCGAGCGGGCTGGTGTGAGGCTCGGTGCGCGTCTTGACACCGTCCAGGCGTTGCAGTACCACCGGGATGCCTTCCGAGGGAGGAGGTCTTCATGAGACGCGTCCTGATCCTCGCCGTCGCGCTCGGGGTCCCGCTGACCTGGGTCGTCATCCATCCGCCTGGCCGCCCGGCCGCGCAGGGGGCGATCACGATCTCCGTCATCGACGTGGCCGGCGACCTCTCTTCGACCCGCGTCATCATCGAGAACTACCAGAAGTCGAACCCTCAGAAGGTCAAGGCGGTGAACTTCCAGCGCGCGCCGGCGCCCGAATTGCCCGCGAAGATCAAGGCGCAGCAGGATGCCGGGCGCGTGGACGTCAACCTGCTCCTGGTCGGCCAGGATGCCGGCTCCGTCCTTGCCAACAACGGCCAGCTCGTGAAGCTCTTCCCCCAGTACGACAATCTGTTCCCGAAGGACGAGCTGACCGAGGCCGGCAAGGTGCTGCAAGCCGAGGGCGAGGGATTCCTGCTGCCATCCGTGGTGAACAACGGGGGCCCCGTCTTCCTCTACAACCCCGGCAAGGTGAAGCAGCCGCCGAAGACGGTGGACGAGTTCAAGGCCTGGGTAAAGGCGAACCCGGGGAAGTTCATGTACGCCCGCCCCGCGAACTCGGGGCCCGGTCGCTCGATCATCTGCGGTCTCCCATTCATCCTCGGGGACAAGAATCCGAAGGACCCGGTCGCCGGCTGGGACAAAACGTGGGCGTTCCTCAAGGAGGTCGGCGAGTACGTCGAGTACTATCCGACGGGCACCGCCGTGACCCTCAAGGAGTTCGCGGAGGGCACGCGCTGGATCATCGCCGGCATCATGGAGTGGGACATGAAGCCGCGGGCGGAGGGCACGATCCCGCCCGAGTCGAAGATCTTCATCTTACCGCGCACGGCGTTCGTGATCGACGGCCACTACTGGGCGCTGCCGAAAGGCGTCTCGCCGGCCGAGCAGGAGATCGTCTTGGACCTGATGAAGTTCATGCGACGGCCCGAGCAGCAGGTGCTCACGTGGAAGGCGTTCATCGGTCCCTCCATCAAGGCGGCGACGCTCGATCGCGCGCCCGCCGATATCCAGAAGCTGGTCCAGGAGCAC
>Ga0209156_10004296_pt1 | contig 10424 bp, 5 predicted proteins | sample GraSoiAngelo_124_FD_185881 | JGI IMG/M metagenome (GOLD analysis project Ga0209156, IMG submission 185881) | Grasslands soil microbial communities from the Angelo Coastal Reserve, California, USA - 14_0927_05_20cm (SPAdes) (version 2) | ecosystem: Environmental > Terrestrial > Soil > Grasslands ...
CGCGGCCTCTCCCCCGCCGAAGCTCGCCGCCAAGCGCACCTCCGCTTCGGCGGCTGGCAACAAGCCAAAGAGCAACACCGCGATGCCAGCAGCCTTCCCTTCCTCGAAACGCTGCTCCAGGACCTCCACTTCGCCTTTCGCATGCTCCGCAAGTCCCCCGGCTTCACTACGGTCGCCGTCCTAACGCTCGCTCTCGGCATCGGCGCCAACACCGCCATCTTCAGTCTCGTGAACGGAATTCTCCTGGTTCCTCTTCCCTACCCTAGCCCCGAACAACTCGTCAGCATCACCGGCACTTATCCCAAAGGCGGCGTCGTGGCCATGCGTGAGCAAGTGCACACCATAGACGTAGCAGCCTACTACGAAGGCCATGAGTTCAACCTCACTGGCCAAGGCGAGCCTCTTCGGCTGGCAGGAACGGTCGTTTCTGCGGATTTTTTCTCTGTCCTCGGTGCGCGCGCAGAACTAGGCCGCACGTTTATTCCCGGAGAAGATATTCCCGGCCAGGATAATTACGTCGTCCTCAGTCATGCTGTATGGCAGCAGCGCTTCGCCAGCGACCCCGCAATCATCGGCCGCCCGATTCAATTGGAAGGCATCAGCCGCCAGGTTGTCGGCGTAATGCCACCCAACTTCCGCTTCCCTTCTGCAAAAACGCAAATCTGGGTTCCGCTGCACAACGATCCGCGAGACGCGATTCTGTATTGGGCGGACGATTTCATGCCCGTGATCGGCCGGCTTCACCCTGGAGTTACCTACGAGCAAGCTCGCGCCGAAATTCGCATGTTTCAATCGCGCGTAGGCGCCCTGTTTCCCTGGGTCATGCCCAAGGACTGGAACGCCGGCGTCAGCGTGCTTCCTCTGCGAAGCGGCATGGTCGCGGACGTCCGCCTGCGCCTGCTGATGCTTCTCGGAGCCGTAACTCTGGTCGTTCTGATCGCCTGCGCCAATGTGGCGAACTTGACCCTTGCCCGCTCGGCAACGCGCGAAAAGGAAATCGCTGTGCGCACCGCTCTCGGCGCTGGTCGCCGACGCATCCTGACACAGCTCCTCACGGAGAGCATCGTGCTTGCGGGCCTCGGCGGTCTCATCGGACTCGTGCTCGCCACAAAAGGACTTTCCTCTATGAAAGCCATGCTTCCCGCCGATACTCCCCGTCTGGCCGACGCGCATATCGACTGGCGCGTTCTCCTGTTCACCGGCGGCCTCGCCATTCTGACTGGCATTCTTTCTGGATTAGCGCCGGCCCTGCAGTCCTCGCGCACTTCTCCAACGGAAACCCTTCGCTCCGGCGGACGCGCCGGAACTCTTTCACTCTCTCGGCGTCTGCGCAGCGGTCTTATAGTCGCGGAAATCGCCTTTGCCGTGCTTCTCGTAACTGCTGCAGGCCTTCTGATCCGCAGTTTCTGGGCGCTGTCTCATGTAAACCCCGGCTTCCGCTCCGAACACATCCTGACCGCTCGCATCTCGCCCACCCAATCGTTTTGCAACGATCCCGAGCGCTGCCTCGCCTTCTACCACACTTTGCTGGAACAGCTTCGCACTTCACCAAGCATCGAGTCTGCCGCTCTCGTGAATACCCTTCCCCTCGACGGCAGGGTCGCCAAGCGCTCCCTCGAGATCGAAAACCACACGCCTTCGCCGGGACAGGACTTGGTTCCGCTCTTCTGGCTCCACGTCGTCACTCCCGGCTATTTCCGAGTTATGGGTATCCCCATACTCTCTGGCAGAGCGTTTACGGATGCCGATGCTTCCGGCGAACCGGTTGCCATCATCCCCGCCGAGACCGCGCGGCGCTTCTGGCCCAGTCAGAACGCTGTCGGCAAACACATTCATCTCCTCGACGACAAAAGCTGGCGCACCGTTGTCGGTGTCACAGGCGACGTTCGTGCTTACGACTTGCAGCAAACCATTCCTTCTTGGATGAAGGGCGTCGCCTATGTTCCCTATAACTCCTCGGCCACGCTCGAAGACCGCCGCATGCCCGCCGACCTCACTGTCGTGATGCGGACCAACATGGACAGTTCTCAGATGGGAGCCACATTACGTGAAGCCGTTGCTGGCGCGAATCCGGAAGCGGCTGTCAGCGATATAAAGACCATGAACGCCGTGCTTTCCGACGCCGTCGCCACCCCTCGTTCGACCTCGCTTCTATTCATCGTGTTTGCCGCTCTTGCGCTGGCTCTGGGCAGCATTGGCATTTACGGTGTCCTTTCCTTTCTTGTCGCCAATCGCACGCGCGAGATCGGCATTCGCATGGCGCTTGGCGCGCAAAAACGCGAAGTCCTGTGGTCCGTCCTGAAAGAAGGGGCCCAAACTTCGCTTCTGGGCATCGCTCTGGGAATCGCCGCAGCCTTTGCTCTGATGCGCGTGCTCTCCCGCGAACTCTATGGCGTCAGCGCAGCCGATCCTCTCACATTCGGCGCCGTGGCCGTCATCGTCGCACTCGTCGCTTTTCTCGCGTGCTACATCCCGGCCCGCCGCGCCATGCGCGTGGATCCCATCGTCGCCCTCCGTTACGAGTGAAGCCCCTGATAAAGCTCCTGTAGACCATCAACAGAACGCTTATATTCCTATTGACCGCCAACAAATAAACGTGGTATCTCTGCTTACGCACGTTCCTGTTGACCGTCTAAAGGAGCGGATATGCCCCCGAAAGCGGAAGTCTTGCAAGGCACCTTGGACCTGCTGGTCCTCAAAACCTTGGACACGCTGGGGCCGATGCATGGCTTCGGCATCGCCCAGCGCATTCAGCAGGTTTCCGAAGACTTGCTACGTCTGAACCAAGGCACTCTCTATCCCGCCCTCTTGCGCCTTGAACAGCGCGGCTGGATTTCCTCCAAGTGGGGCCTCTCCGAAAACAACCGCAACGCCAAGTTCTACTCGCTTACGCGTCGCGGTCGCAAGCGGCTTCGGGACGAGGCCGCAGGCTGGAATCAGATGGCCACAGTAATCAATCGCGTACTCAAGGCCACCTCATGACCGACCAAATTCGCACCCTGGCCGCGCGTATCCGTGCCCTGTTTCGCCGCCGCAGCCTCGACCGCGAACTCGATGCGGAGCTGCGCTCCCACGTGCAGATGGCCCTCGACCGCAATCTCCGCCAAGGTATGAGCCCCGAGCAAGCCCGCCGTCAGGCGCTCCTTGAGTTAGGCGGCCTCGAACAAACCAAGCAGCTCTACCGCGAAGCTCGCACCCTTCCCTTCCTCGACACTCTTCTCCAGGACCTTCGCTTCGCTTTCCGCATGCTCCGCAAGTCCCCCGGTTTTACCGCTGTTGCGGTTCTCACTCTCGCCCTGGGCATCGGCGCCAACACCGCCATCTTCAGCCTGATTGATGCAGTCCTGCTTCGTTCATTGCCGGTGCGCGAACCGCAGCGCCTTGTCGTCTTCCAATGGTCCGCACTCCATTCGCCAAATACAAAAGGGGAATACAGTTACATGTCCTGCCCGCCGGCAAGCGTTGGCGGAGAACACGGCTGCTCGTTTTCTTATCCGATGTTCCATCAATTTCAGTCGCTTCAAGACACATTTTCCAGCGTGACAGGGCTGTGCGGAAACGTTGGACTCAACCTGAGAGGCAACGGCCCAGCCACTTTTGTGCAAGGCGAAATGGTTTCCGGGGATTTTTTTGAGACGCTAGGCGTCGGAGCCGCAGTCGGGCGAACATTCGGTCCTTCCGACGATACGCTCGGCGCGCCGGTGGTCGCCGTGCTGGGATACGGCTACTGGCAGAGCGCCTTCGGTGGCGATCCCGCCGCGGTAGGAAAAACAATTTGGCTGAACAGCGTTCCGGTGACGATTGTTGGGGTTGCAGCGAAAGAGTTTCCCAGCATAGACCCCGCCCGGGGACGCGCGATCTGGCTTCCCCTGTCAGCTAGCCCGCAGCTTGGAATGGATTTATACGGCCACGTCAGCGGAGATCATCCCTCGCTACAAGCCGGCGATGACATCTGGTGGGTATACACCGTCGCGCGGCTCAAGGGAGGCATCACTCTTGATCAAGCGCAAGCCGCCGCCGGCGCTCTGTTCCACAATGATGTTCTCGACAAGTCAAAAGAGTTATTCAAGGCCGAAGATGCGCCGCGCCTGGTCCTCATGCCCGCACCGCAAGCCATCAGCGGGCTGCGCGAACAGTTTTCCACTCCCTTGGCCATTCTGATGACCGCAGTCGGCATGGTTCTGTTAGTGGCCTGCGCTAACGTCGCAGGCTTGATGCTGGCGCGGTCAGCCACGCGGCAAAGAGAGCTGGCGGTGCGCCTGGCTCTGGGCGCCGGGCGCGCGAGAATCGCAAGGCAATTGCTCACGGAAAGCGTGCTTCTTTCTGCTGTAGGAGGGATCGCGGGAATCCTTCTCGCCCAGTGGAGTGCGCCATCGCTTGTCGCGTTTATGTCTCGCGGAGGATTGTGGCCCTCCCATTTGGCGGTGCGTTTAGATCCCAGCGTGCTTGCATTCACCGCACTGGCTTCTATTCTGACTGGAATTTTGTTCGGCCTCGCGCCCGCGTTTCGCGGTCTGCGGCTGGATTTGACTCCGGCGCTCAAAGCAAACCCCGCCTCGCTTGGGACTGGCACCTCCAGCGGCGGATGGTTGAACCTCGGAGGCACGCTTGTGATCGCGCAAGTCGCGCTCGCCATTCTGGTTCTTTCCGGCGCTGGCCTGCTTGTCCGCACACTGCAAAATCTGAAAAGCATCAATCCTGGCTTTGACACCCGCAATATCCTGCTCTTTAGGATGGACCCGGCGCTCAACGGTTACAACGGGCCGCGGTCCAAGAGTCTGTACTCGGAGCTTTTGCCGCGTCTCGAAGCAAGTCCCGGAGTGCTTTCCGCGACCTATTCCTTTGATGATCTGCTGAGTGGCAATTATTGGAACACCAGCTTTGGTATCGAAGGAGAAGCGCCGGACACTTCGCACGCGACGATCGGCCTTAACGCGGGGCCTAGATACTTCGAAACCATGGGAATCCCCCTGATGGCCGGCCGTTTGTTCACCGCGCAGGATTTCTCTCTGCCGCCGGATACCAAATGGGAACCCGCGGTGATCAACGAGGCGTTTGCCCGGACCTTTTTCAAGGGTCAGAATCCGCTGGGGCGGCGCATAACCGGTACCGGCCATAAGCTTGTAAGCCGCGAGATCGTGGGCATCGTCGGTGACACAAAGTTTCGAAACCTGCGTAGTGAAATCGCGCCAACGCTGTTCGTTCCCGCTGGAGGAGGCGAGGCTGTATTTGAAGTGCGCACCGCGGTTGATCCAAGAACGGTCATTCCCGCAGTTCGTAGCGCGGTGAGCCAGCTCGACGATAACCTCCCGCTATTCAGCATGAAAACGGAGTCGGAGCAAATTGAACGATCGCTGTTTCAGGAGCGCCTGATTGCGCGCTTGTCGAGTTTTTTTGGCGCTCTTTCTCTTTTGCTCGCTTGTATCGGTCTCTACGGCCTGCTCTCCTACGAAGTGACGCGGCGAACGCGTGAAATCGGAGTTCGCCTGGCCCTCGGCGCGCGCCCTGCAGATATCGTGCGTTTCATCGTTGGGCAAGGAATCGCATTGTCCGCCGCCGGCGCGATGCTCGGCATTTTAGTCGCGCTTGGCGTAACACGTTATCTCGGGAGCCTTCTCTACGGCGTGCGCCCGTTTGATCCACTTACATTTTTCGCTGTTGCATCACTCCTCGGGCTGGTCGCCCTCGCCGCCTGCTACTTCCCCGCCCGCCGCGCCATGCATGTCGACCCTATGGTCGCGCTCCGTTACGAATAAGCTGAGGTCTTCAATGCGATTCAAACGTGACGATTAAGCCGATCGCCAGGAACTGTTGCGTCGGCACCAGCGCTACGACTTTTGGCGAGATTTCCGCGCGTAGTGAGAAATTCGTAGGCACACTATAAGTTTCTGATGAGGTGTGCGGCGCCTCTCAGCCGGGAGTTCGCGTGCGCCGCGAAATTTCCAGCGCGACTTTGCGCATTTCTTCGTGAATGCTCCCGTTCGTCGCCAGAATCACAGGCCCGCCCAGTTCGTACGGCTTCCCCTCGAAATCGCTGACTCTGCCGCCCGCCTCTTCGATAAGAAGAATGCCCGCGGCGACGTCCCACTTGTTGAGCCCAAATTCCCAGAAACCATCGAAGCGGCCGGAAGCGACGGACGCAAGATCCAGGGCGGCGGAGCCATCGCGGCGTACGCCATGCGACCGCTGCGTGAATTCGCCGTAATACTGCAGATTCGGGCTGAGCTTGCGATTGCGCGTGGGAAACCCGGTACAAAGCAAGCTCGTTGAAAGCGTAGCAACTTTTGAGATGGCGATTTTTCTGCCGTTGACCGTGGCGCCTTCGCCCCGCGCGGCGGTGTACAGCTCATTGTAGTAAGGATTAAACACCACGGCGGCGAGCAGCGTGTCGCGTTGCGCCAGCGCGATGGAAACACAAAAGCAGGGATACTGGTGGGCAAAATTCGTGGTGCCGTCGAGCGGATCAACATGCCAGCGAAATTCGGAAGCGGTGTCCTGGCCCGTGCCCTCTTCCGCGGTGATGGCGTGGCCGGGAAAATATTCGTTGATGCGGGAGACAATGAATTGCTCGGAGCGCTTGTCGGCCTGCGTGACGATGTCGGCTTCGTCGCCTTTGTAGCGAATGTCAAGCGGGCGCGAAAATTCCTCCATGAGGATCTTGCCGGCTCCTTGGGCAATCTCGACGGCGGCTTGGAGATAGTTTTTGGACATGGGAAGAATTGTAAAGGAAACAGGAAGTGTGGACGAAGTCCACTACAGCACTACTGCGGTTCTCCCTTATTTTGACTAATCTCGCCTGGATCGCCGGCGCGGCCAGGCACTGCAAAATGACTCCAATCGGTGATCCGGGAATCCGAGGAAGATTAAGGCCAGGGGAAGATTAGAGAAGGTCGGAGCGCTTTTTCTCTTCAAGGTATTTCACCATTTTGGCGACGTCCTGGGCGCGGTCGCGCGGGCAAATGAGCAGCGCGTCAAGCGTTTCCACCACTACGAGGTCGCGGACCCCGATGACGGCTACGAATTTTGAAGGCGCCCACAAAAAATTCCCTTCGGCGTCGAGCGCGTGGCCCGACCCCGCAAGCACGTTCTCGCCATTTTTCTTCGCAAGGAGTTCGTACACCGCCGCCCAGGAGCCAATATCGCTCCAGCCGATTTCCGCGGGAATCACAAACACGCGCGGCGGGCCTTCGGTTCGCGTGGCCGGTTCGAGCACCGCGTAATCCACGGAAATGCTCTGCAGCTTTTGGTACATCGCGCGAAGCTGAGTTTCGTAACTGCGCTTGCCAATCAGCGCAGAGAGCTCTTCCAGCGCCGCATGTGTTTGGGGCAGAAAGCTTTTCAGATTGTCGAGGAACGTCGAGACGCGCCAGAAAAACATCCCAGCGTTCCAGTGATACTTGCCGGAGGCCACGTATTCCACCGCGGACGGCAGCGCCGGCTTTTCCGTGAAGCGCTTCACCGCAAAAACCGGAAAGCCATTGGCAGAAATCGGCTCCCCCACGCGCTCGATGTAACCGAACCCCGTCTCCGGCCGCGTCGGCGGAATCCCGAAAACCACCATGCGTCCTGGTTCGCGAGCTACATCCAGTGCCGCGGCAACGATCTTTCGATACTTTTCCGGCTGCGCAATGTAATGATCCGCAGGCAAAACCGCGAGCAGCGCATCGCCTCGCGCAACATGTCGCGCATGAATGGCGACCAGCCCAATCGCCACGGCCGTGTTCAATCCCTTCGGCTCGATCAGCACGCGTTTGCGCGCAGCCGCAGGCACTTGCTTTCGAACGGCCGCCGCCTGCTCCGTGTTCGTCACCGTCCAAATGCCCTCGCCAGGAATCAACGGGAGCAGCCGCGTGGCTGTCTGCTCCAGCATGGTTTCTTTGCCCACAATGTTAAGCAGTTGCTTCGGCGTGCGCGTCCGGCTCCGTGGCCAGAACCGCGTTCCGCGCCCCCCGGCCAAAATGACAGCATGCGTTGTAAGTTTTTCTTCGTTTTTGGCCATGGATTAAGAAGAACGAATTTAGCACAAAGACTATGCGCGAAGGGAAAAGCAAAGCACTGCAGGTGCACTGTTATGGAATCTCAGGGAACAAAGGCAGTCAACACGGAGATTCTGCCCTCGGTGCGGATGGAATAGCTTTTATTTGCCGGAATAAACCAGCACTCAGCGGCCTGCACGGGAACCGATCCTTGCGGATCATCCCAAGACAAGAAACCTTCACCAGAAAGGACGACAAAAACCTGAAAACGACTATGCCCTGGTCTCACCTCGACCAGCTTGAACTGCGCCATGCGGTCGATGTCCAACCGATCAACGGAAAAATACGGGCACTCAGCAAGATGATTCATGCTGGCATTCTCCCGTCCTTTCACCCAAGGCTGCGGAGTGACTTTTCCGCCCGCTTTAGGATCGAAATTAATCACCGCAAGCGCTTTTTCAATGTGCAGTTCGCGCGTTTTGCCGCGGGCATCCACGCGGCCATAGTCGTACACGCGGTAGGTAAGGTCCGAATACTGCTGCACCTCGCAAATCACCATGTCCGGCCCGATCGTGTGCGGCGTTCGCGCGGGAATGAAGAACGTCTCGCCGGCTTGAACTGGATGGCGCTGGAAGAGATCTTCGAGACGGTTGTTTTGCAGCGCTTCCAAAAACTTTTCGCGAGTGACGCCGGCCTTCAACCCCAGCAACATGCCACATTTCCGTCTTGCCCCGCCCTCCCGCAGCTTTTTCGTGAAGTGAAGCGTAGGCATCATCGGGATGAACCTGGATGGAGAGCTTATCGGTCGGGAAGATAAATTTCACAAGCAGCGGAAAACCATCGCCTGCGGCAAAATTGTCGCCGCGCCATTCGTCAGGCATTTCACGCCAGGCCTCGCTTAACGTTTTCCCCGCAAATGGGCCATTAGCGACACGGCAATTCACATCCGTGAGCCAGGCCTCTCCAATCGGTTCGGGGAGATTCGTTTTTTTCGGGTAAAGCGGAGCGAGCGAGCGGGCGCCCCAAATTCTCGGACTGAAGGTCGGTTCGATTCGAAAGGGCTCGCGGTCAGGCTCGTTCTTCAAGACTGCCGGATCAGGGTTTGGAATTGCGCGAGGCGGCACGTCGTCGCGCCTAATTTACGCCGCTGCTTCCGCGCGCGCAAAAAATCTTTCCAGCCGCCGCAACCCTTCCTCGATGCGTTCGATCGACGTCGCGTACGACAAGCGCAAGTACCCCGGCGCGCCAAAAGCTTCTCCCGGAACCACCGCAACGTGCGCCCTATCCAGAAGCATCTTGGCAATTTCCGTGTCCGACTTCGCCAGCGCGGACCGGCCCCCGCCATTCGCCAAGTGCTCCGAAATGTTCGGGAACGCATAAAACGCTCCGCCGGGCCATTCGCAAGTCACGCCGGATATCGCGCGCAATCCTTCGACGATCCGCTTGCGCCGCTTCGCATATTCCGCAAGCATCACCGGCACCGTGGCCATCGTACCGGTCATAGCTTCCAATGCGGCGTACTGCGCGATGGAAGTCGGGTTTGATGTGGACTGGCTCTGCAATTTAATCAGCGCCTGAATCAGCGCTTCCGGCCCCAGCGTGTAGCCGATGCGCCAGCCGGTCATGGCAAATGTTTTCGACATCGAGCCGATGATGATGACTCTTTCCTTCGCGCCATTCGCGCTGGCGATGGAGTAAGGCTTGTGCGGTTCATACGTGAAGTGCGAATAGCACTCGTCGCCCATCAGCCATACGTTACGTTTTTTGCAAAGCGCCAGGATGCGCTCGTACTCTTCCGGAGGAACCACGCCGCCCGTCGGATTGCACGGCGAGTTCACGATCAGCAGTTTCGTCTTTGGCGTAATCGCTTTCTCGATCGCAGAAGCCCGCACCGTGAAGCCGTCCTCGGGGCGCGTTTCGACATAAACCGGCGTTCCGCCCGCGTACTTCACGATGTCCGGAAAACTCACCCAGCAAGGAGTAGGGATGATGACCTCGTCGCCCTGCTGAATCAGCACGCTTACCACATTGAAGATGGAGTGCTTGCCGCCCACGCTGACGACGCATTCCTTCGCCTCGAACGACGAATGCAGTTCGCGCTTGTGCCACGCGCAGATCGCTTCACGCAACGGCGCAATACCCCCCGCGGGCGTGTATTTCGACTTGTTTTCTTCAATCGCGCGAATGCCAGCTTTCTTGATGTGATCCGGCGTGGGAAAGTCCGGCTCGCCAGGCCCGAAGTCCGCCACGTCGATGCCTTTGGCCTTCAGTTTCTCCGCTTCGGCAAGCACGGCAGCCGTCGGTGAAATTTGGATTCGGTTGATACGGTCGGTGAGTTGCACCTCAAGCTCCTTCGGCAAATGGGCAAGTTGTAGCCACCAGTTTACAAGCAGGACGGAGCGGCGCAAACACCGAATTGGCCTGCTGTGGCGGCTCAGCCCGATCGTT
>Ga0209156_10004297_pt1 | contig 10423 bp, 9 predicted proteins | sample GraSoiAngelo_124_FD_185881 | JGI IMG/M metagenome (GOLD analysis project Ga0209156, IMG submission 185881) | Grasslands soil microbial communities from the Angelo Coastal Reserve, California, USA - 14_0927_05_20cm (SPAdes) (version 2) | ecosystem: Environmental > Terrestrial > Soil > Grasslands ...
CTTCAGCCATTGGTAATCTCCAGTTGATTTTCGCCTAATTATCCGCGCGCTTTGCAGATTCGGCAAACAAATCTCGTGCCACTGGAAAAGGACCTTGAATGGTTTAAGACGTTATGTCAGGCAACCGCGCGTGATTCGTTAAAAGGTTACATCGTTCCAACAGATTCACGATTTAACGATCCAACGCTTCGCGCAGCCTACTACTCACGGAAAACGATGCGCGCTTTTGTCAGATCGTAGGGCGAAAGCTCCAGTGAAACCTTGTCACCCGGAACAATGCGGATGAAATGCTTTCGCATTTTGCCCGAGATATGCGCCAGCACATTGCGTTGCCCGGGAAGATCGACACGAAACATCGTGCCCGGCAACACTTGAGTCACCGTTCCTTGGGTTACGATCTGTCCTTCCTTCGGCATCGCCTGAATTATACTCTTGAGCGTGTGTCGCTCAACCGGCGCCGCGAATTCCCGACTCTTATCGAAACTGATCTAACGAAACGGTGGGCAAATATTCACCGAGTTCCTGGCGTTTCCACCATGCCCCGGATCGGCGATGTTCCTCCGTAGTGGTGAAACGGTAACGATAAAAACGTGCGCGGATATAGCGCGGCGGCTTATCTGGAAATGGATTGTGCGCAAGCAATCGGTTTACGTCCGCTGACCCTTGCAGGAGTCTGATGGTCAGTCCTCCGAACCATGGATTTTGCTGCGGAGTTCCCAGGGCGGCGAACCACATTTGCCAATCAAGTCGCGGTTGATGTGGTGCACACCAGCCGGGCGCACGTTTAACGTCGCCTGGTTTCCATTTGAATTCGTAAGGCAGCCAGTCAATGCCATCTGCGCTGCCTTCGATTACAATTTCGGCGCGGTCCTTCGTCATTACACGAAAAAGTCCATAACCATTCACGATTCGAAACGCTTCGACACGGCGATAAGCAGCCGCGAGCGGGCGCGGCCACGGAGCGTCCGGTTTAAACACAGTGAAAATGAGCCAGGCATTGATCGGCAGCGTGACAACAATCACCGCAATCGCGCCGTAGGTCGACAATCTGTAACTGTAGCAGCGGTTTATGACCGTCGCATACTTTCGGCCGATCGCAGCGTCATCAATCAACAATAAACACAACACGATCGTGATCAGGTTGAAGAAGCAGTAGTTGCCGGTGACAGCAATCGCGATTTGCAAAAAAACGATCAAGCCAGCAGCGATGAGCCGCGGCCGGCGCGGCGACCAGATAAAAAACGGCGCAATGATCTCCACCGCGAGGCAAAATGCGACCGAGAAATGCTTGAACCATTCCGGGCTTTTGTCTGCCCACCATCCGAACACAGTCGGTAGCGGCTGCGACCAGTAATGATAATCGAGCGCCGTGAGCGCGCTCCAATGAAATGAGTGATTAAGCCAACCCCAGGAATCATCACCGCTCGTTAGCTTCACGACGCCAGACATCACCATCAATTTGAAAAGGAGCAGCTTGAGCAAAAACAGCGCGGTGCGCGAGACTGGTGGTTCGCGTCCACGCTTTGGCCAAATTTGCCACGGCGCGAGAAAGATCGCCAAAAAGCCCGTCTCCAGCAGCAGAATGTCCCATTGAAAGCTGAGAAAAGTTTGTCCAGCGATCGTAAGTGACAGGTAAAAAACAAACAGCGCGATGAGCGAAAGCACTGGAACGAATCCGGCGATTAGGAGCAATGACGAAACGGCACCGCCGCCGCAAAGAAAATGAAGAAATGCATTGCTCGAATTGAACCAGCAAAGCGTCGGCAACAGTGAGTAGGCGCGGCCGCCGAGTTGGTCGTGAACCGCTGGTAGAAATTGATTTATCGGCGAGATCCCGTTGCTGCCAATAAGCCCGTCCACTTGCACCCAAAGCGAAACGAACGCGATTAAGTAAATGACGCCCAGCGTGCGAAGAAACCAGCGCCGGGACCAAAAATAAGTCGGCGGGCGAACGTCTGTTCCCCAGAGCAGCCGAGTGACCGTCGAGCCAAGCTTCCGATGATGAGCGATAAATTTGTAACCAAGTTCGGAAATCGCTGCGAAACCGGGAACGCGATCATAACTTCGCGACAGCCATTTTCTCGAAGATCGACATCGTAACGAGCGATACACCGCTTCAGCGGCGAAAAAGATTTTCCCGTCTGGTTCGATCAAAGCGACCGCGCGTTTGAATTGTTCGACCGGAATTTCGGGATATCGCTCCGCTGCTTCCTGGTAAGTTACGTAATCAACTGCGCCCGCGGTGATTTCACGCCAGCGTTCGATCCAGCGTTTGCAAAAATGACATTCGCCGTCCCAAATCATAAGCGACTTGGGCGGCGGATTGGCGACGCGGATGTGCGATTCGTTAGTCATCAACGCCCAACGTTCAACGCCGAACCAGCCTTCGCAAGGCTACGGCGCGCCAGGCGCTCATGGAGGATGCACCACAAAGCATTAATCGTTGAATCGCTAAAAAAGTTAAGGGAGTTACGAAGATGGGTCTTCCGATGTAACGATGTAACCTTTTAACGATTCACGATTCGTTAAACTCTGCCCAGACCGGCGCATGATCGGAAGGTTCTTTTCCTTTTCTCATGTCACGATCTATTCCTGCCGCATGACATTTCTTCGTGAAAGTTTTGCTCGCCAGAATCGCGTCGATCCGAAGGCCGCGATTTTTTGGAAATGAAAGCATCCGATAATCCCACCAGGTGAAGAGACCGCCTTCTTTGTGGTGCAATCGGAGCGTATCGGCGAAACCGGCCTCGCATAGGCGGCGGAATGCTGTCCGCTCCTCATCAGAACACATGATCGCGCCGCGCCAGAGATCAGGATCGTGAACATCGATATCCTCCGGAGCGACGTTGAAATCGCCGCAAACAACCAACTCGGCAGTTTCTTCTTTCGATAAACAATCTCGCAGCCGCGCGTACCAGCTCAATTTGTAATCGTACGCACGCGAGCCTACGGCTTGTCCGTTCGGCGCGTAAACCGAAAAGACGCGGATGTCATCGATTGTAGCCGCGATAACGCGTGCTTGCGCATCGATAACTTCATCGCACAGTGACGGGCGCACATCGCGCGGCTCGCCTTTCGCAAGAATGGCAACGCCGTTGTACGATTTCTCTCCGTGATAGGCTGAGCGATAACCACCCCCTTGCAGAGCGAGCAAGGGAAATTGCTCGTCTGTGCATTTCGTTTCCTGCAAGCAAACGATGTCCGGCTTTGTCGCGTCGAGCCAGGCAAACAGCCGGTCTTGACGTTTGCGCAGCGAATTGATGTTCCAGGACGCGATTCTCATTGTTGCTGTAGCGGCGCTCTATGATCGTCGCAGCAATTCGACTCGTGACAATTTACGATCGACGCTCATAGAGCGCCGCTACAGCTCCAGTTCCACTCCCGGTGCCGGCACGATTACTTTCGAGCCAGGAAGGTCCAACGCCAGCTTCGTGCGCATCCATTCCACTGCCGGTGGATCGCCGTGCACGAGAACAATTTTCCGGGGTGAAAGCTTCTCGGCGTAGTCGATAAGCGCCTCGCGTGTTGCGTGTGCGCTGAATTGAAACTGTTCGATGTTGCAGCGGACGCGCTGTGCCGCTTCGTCGGGATCGAGCGTGACTTTCGCGCCCGGCGCCGCGTCCCGAAGAAGACCGGCGGGAGATTCTGGATCGGCGTAACCAACAAAAAAAACCGAGTGCTGCGGCTTCTCAACAAGGCGACGCGCAAAAATATTGGAGAGCGTTTTCGGCGTCATCATGCCACTTGAGAGCGCGTAAATTCGTTCGGCGCAGATGGGCGCATCATGAATTGTTTGGCCATTCAAGACGAACGGCGCTGTTTCCTCCATCAATTGCAAACGCGCCAACTGCCGCCGAGCCATCGATGCGCGGCGATCGTAAATATCAGTCATCTTTGAACTGAGACCGCCGATGTAAATTGGAAAATCGGGTGGGATTCGTTCACGGCGGAATTTATAGAACATCGCCAGCACCTCCTGCGTTTTACCGAGCGCAAAAACTGGTATGAGCACGCATCCGCCACGCTTGAAAGCACGATCGATTGCTTCCGCTAGCCGGCGTTCTTCATCGCCGCGCGTCCAACCCGCAGGCTTGGCGTGATCACCTCTCGTGCACTCCATGATCAGGATGTCGATCTTCTCCTTCGGAAAGATCGCCGCTTCCATAATCGTTTGATCGTCGAAATTGACGTCGCCTGTGTAAAAGATCGTGCGGCCTTCGGCGCGCAGCAGAATTCCGGCGGAGCCGAGGACGTGCCCTGCATCGAAGAACTCGAATGTCAGCCCCTCTGTTCCGTTCTGTGGCGCACGTTCGGCAGAGATCGAGATGCATTGCCGCAGCGGACACCAATGCCAGAGATCCGCCGCGTGATCGGTTTCGCGATGTGTGAAAAGTGGATATAACATCGCGCCAATCTCCTCGCGCTGTCGCGTCATCACATTGACTGAGTTATGCAAAAGCGTGTTGCCGATTTCCGCGGTCGTTTCCGTCATGAAAATGCGCGCGCCGGGTTGCCGTCGCATGAGCACCGGTAATGTGCCGATGTGATCCTGATGGGCGTGCGAAATCAGGATCGCTTCAATTTTCCGGTCTGCGATCGCTTTGAAATTCGGCAGCGCTTCATCGCCGGTGTTCTTTGGATGCATTCCGCAATCGAGCACGAGACGATGGCCGCTAATCTCGAGATAATATGAGTTAGCCCCGATCTCTGTGCGGCGCGTGAGATTAATGAATTTCACGTACGTTTCTCCGCGCTGGACTTTGAACTTTTCTCACGTGCATGCAATCACGTTGAAATCTGAACGGGCAGTCTTGCTCACGGTCTAAATACACGTTCAATGAAGGAAGAGCCGCAGCGGCAGGGGAATCAAAACCAGCGCCTCGAGCAGGATATTTCTATCCACATTTTTACCGTTTCTTCCGCGATGGTTGGCGTTTGTTTGACTGTGATAGGGCTCATTCGCGTCGTAATCTCACTCGGGACCGCAGACACGCTCGCGGACGATTGCCTCGCAATGGACGCGTTATTGTTTCTCATCTCGTGTCTCCTTTCTTACTGGGCGCTTCGCTCGCGCGGATGGAGACGGATGCACCGACTTGAACGACTCGCCGATGGCATATTTATTTTCGCGATGATCGGGATGGTCGTGGTTTGTACGCTGATCACTTACACGATTACTGTTCCCAACCGGTGAAGTCTTGCGCTACAGCAGCTCTTTGAATATCCGCATCCAGTTGCCGCGCAGGACCCTTTCGATCTGCGCATCGCTGAATCCGCGCTCGATCAGGCTGCGGGTGAGATTGCGCGCGTGCGAGTGATTCCTTAGATCGGGAATAAAATGCGGAGTCGTGAATTTTGCGGCGAGCTCTTTCTGCCTTGACTCAGGCCACTGGCAGTAAATGAACTCGAAAAAATCGAACAAGTTTGCGATGTGTTCGATGTGATCGACGTAGCGATCGAGTGTGCTCTCTTCTTCTCTCGGGCTAACGAGGACGGCATTAACGCCGATCACTCCGCCACGTTCGCCGATCATCTTGATTTGATCGTCGCTGACATTGCGCTCGATATCGTAATACTTTCTCGCGTTTGTATGTGAAACGATGGGAGGTTTGGTGGTGATTGCGAGAATGTCTTCGAACCCGGTCGGGCTGATGTGGGCAAGATCGACGATTACACCGAGCGCTTCGCATTGCCGGACCACGTCGCGCCCGAACTCGGTCAAGCCGTCGCGCGAAGAGCCCGTTGAGGCGAAAATGCCGCCATCACCCGCAGCGTTGCGCCGGGCGTGTGTCAGCCCGATTGCACGGACCCCGAGCCCATAAAAAGCTCGCAACAATTCCAGATCGGTGCCGAGCGGCTCGACGCCTTCCATGGTAATGAGGAGCGCGATTTTGCGAGCCTTGTGCGCATCAAGAATCTCCTCATGACTTTTGCAAATAGCGAAGCGCCCAGATTCTCCTGCTTCCGAATAAAGACGAGAGATCTGATCGAGCGCCACGCGCAAACGCATCTCTGGCATATAGCGATCTTCGATATAAATCGCCGCGCTCAGGACGCTGATATCGCCGGCTTCGAGTTCCGGCAGAAAATCCGTGGCCAATACGTTTGTGCGATACCGTTTTTCGTACAAGTCCATTGGCATGTCGAAGTGAAGATCCACAATTCCAGCGGCGTGCAGCTGGTCGATTCGCTCTTCGATCGATTTCTCGGCAGTGGTCATAATGTGTGGCGCACGTTTTCCGACTTGCGAAGCTGATTTAAGTGGCAAGTCACAGACTGACCCACTTTACTTGCTCAGCTCGAGCATGCGCAGAATTGGCACTTCCGCACGTTTGCGGACCGGCTCGGGCAAGATAATTTCCGGCTCCATGTTCAAGAGCGCGTCGTGCGCCTTCTCGAGCGTGTTCATTTTCATGAAACGGCACTCACCGCAAAAGCAGTTATCCGTTGGTCCGGGGATGAATGTTTTATCGGGAATCTCTTTGCTCAGCCGATGCAACAACCCAGCTTCGGTCACGACAATGATTTCGTGAGCAGGCGATTCTTTGCAAAAAGTCACCATCTTTTCCGTCGAACAAACTTCATCGGCGAGCATGCGCACGGCATAGGTGCATTCCGGATGCGCAACGACCGGTGCATCGGGATATTCTTCGCGGACGCGATTGATGCTGCGTGCGGTGAACTCGACGTGCACGTAACAAGTGCCTTGCCACAAATCCATCTTGCGCCCGGTCCGTTCCATCACCCAGGCGCCAAGGTTTTGGTCTGGAACGAAGAGAATATTTCGATCAGCGGGCGCCGCGCGCACGATCTTGTCCGCATTGCCGCTCGTACAAATCACATCAGCCTGAGCTTTCACGCCGACGCTGCAGTTGATGTAAGCGATGACGTAATAGTTCTTATCGCCGTGCTCGTTCAAAAACTGCGCTAGCTTTTCGGGCGGACACGATTCGGAGAGCGAGCAGCCGGCATCGAGATCAGGCAAAATCACCCGTTTGTCTGGATTAATGATCTTCGCTGTTTCAGCCATGAAATGGACACCGCAAAACAAGATTACGTCGGCACTCGTTTTTGCCGCCTGATAACTAAGGCCCAACGAGTCACCGACAAAGTCCGCGGCGTCCTGCAACTCCGGGACCTGATAATTGTGCGCCAGTATGATAGCGTTCCGCTCGCGCTTGAGCTGTTGCAGCTCTTTAGCAAGATCGACTCCGAAATTTATACCAGCACCTACCATTGCCTAATATCACGGTTTCTTATGAATTCACAAACTAGCGAGGCCCGATATCGCCTCGGTTTCATCGGTGCGGGCAAGCTGGGTGGCTCGGTCATTCGCGGTTTGGTCCGGGCAAGATTCTGTCAGCCGGGCGAAATCATTGCCAGCGAACCGAGTGAGGCGGCGCGCGCTGAGCTGCGCAAAGATGCCGATGTTATTTTTGCTGCTGAGAACGGGGAGGCCGCAGAGAAAGCGAAAACTATTTTGATTGGTGTCAAGCCCAGCATTGTCCTGCCGACGCTGCGCGAAATTCGAGGCAGGATCGACAACAAGCTTGTGATCTCGCTTGCCGCCGGCGTTCGCATTTCAAGCATGGAAAAAATCGCCGGTGCGCGATTTATGCGCGCGCTGACGAACACACCGTCGGCTGTGTGCCAGGCCGCGACTGCGACCGCATGCGGAACGCGCACGACAAATGCCGATGTCGATCTTGTGCGAAAAATCTTTGGCGCGATCGGCATTGTCGCTGAGGTCGCAGACGAACAAATCGATACGGTGACCGCGCTTTGCGGCAGCGGGCCGGCATTTATTTACGCGATCATCGAAGCGCTCGCGGCAGGCGCCGTGAAAATGGGGCTTGATGCTAACGTGGCCGTCGAGCTCGCAATTCAGATGGTATTCGGCGCAGCGCAATTCGCGGACGAAAGCAAACTTTCTCTGGAGGAGCTGCGTGAGATGATCGTCACGCCCGGCGGCACGACCGCCGCCGGTCTGGCGGAGATGGAGAAGCTTCAAACAGCGAAAGGTTTGATTGCCGCAGTCGAAGCGGCAACCAAACGCGGCCGCGAAATGGCGAGAGAGAATCCGTAGCTGTCGCCCTAGAGCGACGCCGCGCGGGCGCTGCACCACTCCATCGCTAAACCTTGCACCGCCAGCGGTTAGAGCGCTCTACGCATCGCGTCAATCGGAGCTTCACGGTCGAACCAATTGGAAAAAGAGAGTGCCCCCTGATGTAGTAACATCGGCAATCCATTTGCGCCACGCGCGCCCGCTTCATCAGCTGCGCGAAGCAAAGACGTTTTCGACGGACCATATACCGCATCGAAGACCATGTGATGCGGTGCCAGCAATCGCGCTGGGATTGGCGTTGGGTCGCTCGGATTCATTCCGAGCGGCGTGGCATTGACGATGAGATCGACATCCCCAAGTTGTGCCCGCAACGCCGCTTCATCCCACGCCACCGCTTCGAGGCGCGCCACCGGACCAAGCACGTGCGGCCCGGCAAAGAAAGAGCGCAACCGCTCGGCGAGGGCATTTGCTTTTTCCAGCGTACGGTTGACAAGCACGAGGCGTTCGCAATTCTCGAGCGCACATTGCCAGGCAATTGCGTGGCCCGTTCCGCCACCAACGCCAACAATTAGTACCCGCAGATCGCGTACATCGGCTGAGAATTCGCTGCGGATGGCTCGCAAGAATCCTTCGCCGTCGGTATTTGAGCCGATCAGCTTCTTATCGCGAACACGGATCGTGTTTACAGCGCCTGCGCGACGCGCCCGTTCATCCACTTCGTCGATTTGCGCGAACGCCGCGATTTTGTGCGGCACGGTCAAGTTGATTCCAATGAAATCGAGCTTGCGCAGAAAACGCAGTGCCGATCTCAATTCATTCCCTCGAATATGAAAGCGCGCGTATTGCATCTCGATCTTGCACTCGCGCAGGGCAGCGTTCTGTATTTGCGGCGAGAGCGAATGTGCGACCGGATCGCCGAAAACCCCAAGTCGGATCGGTGGATCTACATCGCGCGCCGCCTCGGACCAATTTTCAAGATCGGCGAGTGTGTAACGCTCGGTGGTGCGCTTTTCTTTCATTGCTGCGGCGTCGAGGATACTACCGCCCGGTTCATTCGTCTGCTACTGTCGCGCGATTACGATGACGGCATCGACTAGCACTCCTGTTCCTTCGGACTTCATTCGCGACATTGTCGCGGAGGATGTCCGGACTGGAAAATACAAACTAATTCACACGCGCTTTCCGCCTGAGCCGAACGGTTATCTGCACATCGGCCACGCGAAATCGATTTGCCTCAATTTCGGCATCGCGCGCGAGTTCGGGGGCATTTGCAACGTGCGAATGGACGACACAAACCCCACAAAAGAAGAAACCGAGTACGTCGATTCCATCATGGCGGACGTGCGATGGCTCGTTGACGACTGGGGCGCTTCGCATCTTGCATTAAATAGAAACATCCCCTTCTACGCCTCGGATTATTTCGATCGATTTTACGAATGCGCAGTTGAATTGGTGCGCAAGAATAAGGCATTCGTTTGCGACATGACCCCGGAGGAGACCGACGAGTATCGCCGGCTCGGCAAGGAAAGTCCGTTTCGCAATCGTTCGATCGAAGAAAACCTCGATCTCTTCGCGCGCATGAAAGCGGGCGAATTCCCGGATGGCGCGCGCACGTTGCGAGCGAAGATCGACATGAGCGCGCCCAACGTGTGGCTGCGCGATCCGGTGCTCTACCGCATCCGGCACGCCTTGCATCATCGGACTGGCGACAAATGGTGCATTTACCCGATGTACGATTGGGCGCATACGTTGAGTGATTACATCGAGGGGATTACACATTCGGTTTGCACTTTGGAATTCGAAGTGCACCGGCCGCTTTACGAATGGATTCTCGATGCCCTCGAAGTGCCGCGGCCCCGGCCGCATCAATATGAATTTGCACGGCTTAATCTGACTTACACGGTCATGAGCAAGCGAAAGCTCATCCAGCTCGTGAACGATAAACTCGTGAACGGCTGGGACGATCCGCGCATGCTGACCATTTCCGGGTTGCGCCGGCGCGGCGTGACCGCGAGCGCGTTGCGGGCGTTCGCCTACAACATCGGTATCACAAAATATCCGAGCATGACCGACATGGCCGTGCTGGAACACACGATGCGCAATGAATTCAATCGCACAGCCGCCCGCCGGCTCGCTGTGCTGCGGCCAATCAGAGTTGTACTGACGAATTATCCCGCAGATAGGGTCGAAGAAGTGGATGCCGTTAATAATCCCGAAGACACGAATGCCGGAACGCGCAAAATCCCGTTCAGCCGCGAGCTTTTTATCGACCGCGACGATTTTATGGAAACGCCGCCGTCGAAATATTTTCGGCTGAGACCGGGCGGCGAAGTGCGACTTAAATACGCCTACATCATC
>Ga0209156_10004300_pt1 | contig 10419 bp, 7 predicted proteins | sample GraSoiAngelo_124_FD_185881 | JGI IMG/M metagenome (GOLD analysis project Ga0209156, IMG submission 185881) | Grasslands soil microbial communities from the Angelo Coastal Reserve, California, USA - 14_0927_05_20cm (SPAdes) (version 2) | ecosystem: Environmental > Terrestrial > Soil > Grasslands ...
CCCACCGGCTGCTGCAGGATCCCGGTTTCACCGTCGACGACGTGGCGCAACGGCTCGGCTACGCCCAGACCAAGACGCTGCAGCAGCACGCCCGCTCCTACCTCGGGCTCACCCTGGGCGAAATGCGCGACGCCCTCGACGCGCAGGAAGCGCTACAACGCGTGGCGCACGGCTTCGCGCCCCAGTTCGCGCGCGCGTCGGCGTCGTAACGTTTCCCGTTTCCCCTTTCCCGTTTCCCGTTTCCCGTTTCCCGTTTCCCGTTTCCCGTGCTGTTGCAGCGACGCCACGATCGCGCGCAAGTGACGGACATTTCCCAGTGACCCCCATCACTCGACTGTCGCGCGCATGACACTATGTTCGTGGGCATGTCTGTGCCCTCCACGCAGCAACCGCACATTCTCGTTGTGAGTCACCACGCCGACCAGGGCGCCGAGCTCGAGCAGCTCGCCGCGCGGCGCGGCTACCTGGTGCGCCGGGCAGAAACGGGTGTCCAGGCGGTCGAGCAGGCGTGCGATCGAGCGTCGGGCACCGCGCCCGACTTGATCGTGCTGGACGATTCCCTGCCCGACATCGATCCGCTGGACGCGAGCCGGGCGCTGCGCGACGATCCGCGCGTGGGGAGCGGGGTGCCGATCCTGCTCGTCACAGCCTCGAAGCCCGGCAGCGCCCAGCATCACGCGGCGTTGCGCGCCGGGGTGTGGGAATACGTGGCCCATCCGTTTCACGCGGAGGAGCTGGGCGAGAAGCTGGACGGGTATCTGCGGTGGAAGCTCGACGTCGCGCGGGCACGCGACGGCGACGGCTTGGCCGACGGCACCGGGTTGTATACGTTGCGGGGGCTGGCGCTGCGCGCGCAGGAGCTGATGCTGCAGGCGTTCCATCACGCCGCGTCGCTCGCGTGCGTCGCGCTCGCCCCGGGCGCCGGCGCCGTGGACCTGGTGGCGGGCGTGTTGAGCGCCATGAGGCGGCGCTCGGATGCGATCGGGCGCGTGGGTCCCGGCGAGTTCGCCGTGGTGGCGCCCGGCACCGACCGCGCCGGCGCGGTGCTGTTGGCGGAGCGGGTGGCGTGCGCCGTGCGGGCGGCGGCCCGGGACGGGGAGCTTCCCGGGCTGCGCGCCGGCTACGACGCGGTCGCCAACGCGCGCTACGCGCCGATCGAGCCGAAGAACCTGCTGGGCCGCGCCACCAGCGCCCTGCGGGTCGCCAAGACGGACGGCGGGGGACCTGGCTGGATCAGGGAGTTCCGCTAGTCGAGAAGAACTCTCCCATGTCGGGCGCCGTGGCCGCGGCGTTGGGCGGCCTGACACCGAGCGCCTCGGCGGTGAGCCGCAGCAGGCTCTGGTGCTCGTACACGCCTACTCCCTCGTAGCCGCGCTTCGCCTTGGGACTCACGATCACAGTCGCGACGTGGCCGCCGCCGTTGACATTGTCGCCCGACGATTCGTCGAAGGTGATCACCAGCAGGCCGTCGCGCTGGAACGTGGCGTTCTTCACGAGTGGATCGATGTTCGTCTGGAGCCACTGATCCGCCGTCGAGAGCGAGCAGTCGTGCGCGTCGTCGCACAGGTTGGGCGCGATAAACGAATAGTCCGGGAGATTGCCCGCCGCCAGGTCGGTCGCGAACTGGGTGAAGGGCACGAGGTTGTCGCGCTGGGTGGCGGAGTTCACCACGTCGGACAAGAGCGCGATGACGTTGTGCTTGCGGGCGTAGTTGCCGGCGTCGCCCCCGGTGTAGCCGACCGAGGGCAGATCTTCCGCGTAGGACTTCCACGTCTTCCCGGCGGCGAGCAGGCGGCGGATGATGTTGTCGTCGCTCACCACGCCGGAGTAGCTGTCGTCGTTGGTGACGATCTTGCCGACCGTCATCATGAAGTAGTTGCCGATGGATGGATGGGTGACGGCGTAGTACTTGGTGGCGAGCGCGTATTGCTGCGCCAGGCCGTTCAGGTACGGCATGGACGAGTTGCCGATCACGGACGAGTAGTCGGTGTTTTCCTCCACGACGACGACGACGTGTCCCATCAGCGGCACGGGGCCCCCGCCCCCCGACACGGGGGCGATGGTTTCGGCGCCTTTGCAGGCCATGGTCAGCAAGGGCACCAGCATCAGGTGTCGCAGTCTCATCAATCGGTCTCCTTATACGAGCGCGCGTCGAGCAAGCTCGACGGCAGTGATGACTTTGTCCCGCCAGGCAGGCTCCTGGCGGCGGAAAATGCCGCTCGCCACCTCGACCAGGGCGCCGGCGCAGTGCAGCGCGAACCGCGCCCGCCAGGCGGCCGGGACGCGGGCGAAGTACTCCTGCACGAACGCGCCGGCCGCGGCCCGGATTCGAGCGGCGGGCACGCCATCCAGTCCCACGCCACCGGTGAGATAGGCCCAGAGATGGGCCGGATCGCGCACCGGATCGCCCAGGGCCGCGGAGTCGAGGTCGATGAACATCACCCGGTCGCCGTCCAGGAAGACGTGGTCGGCCTTGAGATCCCGGTGGATCGGCGCCGCCGGCACGTCGGGCAGGCCGCTCTCCACCGCCGCCGTCACCGCCGCCACGTCGGCTTGCGCCTCGGGGCAGGCCCACGCCACCAGCGCCGCTGCGCGCCGCACGTCGCCCAGCTGATCGGCCTTCGTGTGCGCGCGGGTGACGATGCCGCGATCATCCTGGTTGAACGCGGCCACGGCCCGTGCGACGGGCCGAATCGCGCGATCGTTCCCCTCCAGCAGTAACTGCAGCAGCGGCGTGCCGGGCGCCTGCTCGATCGCGAGCGTTCGCAGCGCGCCGATGTAGGCGATGGGCGCTATCACCTCGTAGGGCCGCGCCGGGTCAGGGCGCGACAGCCGCTGCAGCAGCTCCCAGGTCGCCGCGCCGCGGTCGTCGCGGTACACCTTGAGATAGCAACGCCGGGTCGCCCGGCGCCCGGTGGCGCGGTGCCGCGCCTCGACCGTGTAACGCAGCGCGGCGCCCAGCTCGGTGCGATAGCGCAGCGGCTCGAGCACGCGCCGCTCGGCCTCCCAGCCGTCGAGCAGCCGCGGCTCGACCGCTTGCTCCAGACCGTCCCCGCCCATCACCAGGCGCAGATGGCGCAGCTTGCGGTCGTACGGGAACACCTCCACCAGCATCGCCAACTCCGGTATGAAGCCCACCGGCTCGAACGCGAGCCATTGCGGCGGAATCTCACGGCGCGGGTCGCCCTCTCGGCTCTCGCGCCATTGCTGCTCCGCCTCTCCCTGACGGGCGTACACCACTCCGGTCACCGATTGTTCCCAGCGGCGTTCGTCGCTGCCGCTGCGCTCGCGCAGCCGCAGCGTGTATTGCAGAACGCAACGCGACGTGGACTGGCGGCAGCGGAACCGGAACGGGATGCAGGCCTCGATCTCCGCCTGGCGACCGGGAGCGGGCACGAGGTGCGTGCGGAACACCTCGAGCATGCGCGCCGGATCGGTCGCGACGGGGAGTTGGGGGAAGTCGGGGTCGATCGGGAAGCCGCGAGTGAACTCGCGACTCGGCGTCTGCCCGTGAACGGGCGTGACGTCGCCGCTTAAGCGGCCGGGCCGAGCCGCGGCTTCAGCCGCGACTCCTGAGCGCGGCGTGACTTCCATCAGGTCACCGCCTCGTACAACTGGCGGTAGCGCCCGCTGCGCGCCGCCAGCTCGGCGTGCGTGCCGCGATCCACGATGCGCCCGCCGTCGAGCACCAGCACCTGGTTTGCCTCCGCCACCGACTGCAGGTCGTGGGTGATCACGATGCACGTCTTGCCCGCCATGAGGCGGTCGAGCGCCTCGCGCACTTTGCCCTCGCTCTCGCCGTCGAGCCCGGTCATGGGCTCGTCCAGGATGAGCACGGGAGCGTTGCGGATCAGGGCGCGGGCGATCGCGATGCGCTGGCGCTGCCCGCCCGAGAGCGTGGCGCCGCGCTCGCCGATCACCGTGTCGTAGCCGTGCTCGAGCCCGCGGACGAACTCGTCGGCGTTTGCCGCCCGCGCCGCCGCCTCGATCTCCTCCAGGGTCGCGTGGGGCTTGCCGTAGGCGATGTTCTCCCGGATGGTGGCGCCGAACAGCAGCGACTGCTGCAGCACGATGCCGATGTGGCGCCGCAGCGAGGCGCGCTTGTACTGCCGCAGGTCGCGGCCGTCGATCAGGATCGTGCCGCGCTGCGGCTCGTACAGCCGCAGGATCAGGCTCACGATCGTCGACTTGCCGGCCCCCGACACCCCCACCAGGGCGAGCGTCTGGCCGGGGGAGACGCTGAACGAGATGTTGCGCAGCACGTCCTTGCCGTCGCCGTAGTCGAACGACACATCCCGGAACACGATCTCGCCCTTGAGCCCCCGCGCGGTGATCGCGTCGGGCCGGTCCTGGATCTCGGGCTCGATGTCGAGGATCTCGGAGATGCGCTCGGCCGAGGCCATGGCCTTGGAGAAATCGGTGGAGAGCTTGGCGAGCTGGCGGATCGGCTTGTACATGTTGGTGAGGTAGCCCACCACCAGCACGAGGTCGCCCGGCAGCATGCGGCCCTTGAGCACCTGAAACGCGCCGAACAACACCGCGGCCGCCGTCCCCAGGGCCGTGATGATCTCCGACGAGCGGGTGGCCGCGGCCTCGAGCCGCGCCACGCGGATACTCTCGCGCACAGTCTGCTCGGTCACCGCGTCGAACTGCTCCGCCTCGTACCGCTCCCGCGCGAAGGCCTGCACCAGGGGCACCGCCTGCAGCACCTCGCTCATGCGGGAGGCGACCTTCCCCTCCTGCTTCTTCTGCGTCTTGACCGACAGCTTGGTCTTGCGATACAGGTGCAGCAGACTGTAGCCCAGGAACGGCAGCGTGGCGAGCGCGATCATGCCGATCTTCCAGTCGATCGCGGCCATGATGGCGAGCATGCCCACCACCGTCAGCACGTACGACGTGAACTTGAGGATCGAGTCGCCGAACACGTCCTTCAGGGTGTTCGTGTCGCCCGCGATCTTGGTGAGCAGGTCGCCCGAGCGCGAGCGGTTGTGAAACGCGAGCGACAGGGTCTGGAGGTGGGTGAACAGCTCGCGCCGCAGCGCGTACACCATGCGGTACCCGATGGACGACGTGATGAAGATCTGGAAGTAGGAGAACACCCCGCCCGCGAGCGCGATCACCACGATCCCGCCCGCGGCCTCGAGCAACAACGGCACCTTCCCCGTGGCCAGGAGGCCGTGGAGCGCCCGCAGAGCGCCCGCCACCGGCTTGTCGAGGATCACGTGGTCGAGGATGATCTTTAGCGGCCACGGCTTGAGCAGCTCCGCCGCGGTGGCGCCCAGCGTGCACAGGCCGGCGAACAGCAGCCGGCCCTTGACCTCGCGCAAATTGCCGAGGAATAACTGGCGGAATCGGCTCGGTGGTGCCCGGTGCACGTCAGTGCCTCGCTTCGGGGGCCTTCTCGGTCGTACCCCGAGCGCGGGCTGGGGTGCGCCTCACCTCGTCACCGTAGCGCCCGGCCAACTGATGGCGTCGCTCAGCAAGCGCCGGGCCACCGCCCCTCGCTGCGGATCCCGATCCGTGTCCGGATGCCGGGCCGAGTTGCACGCCAGGCGGTGGACCTTGCGCAGCAGGATGGCCAACTCGTACCACGCGAGCCGCGGCTCGAAGTCGGAGTCTGGCACGGCGCTTTGCCGGTAGGCGTCGAGCACGCACGCCCGCGCCCAGGGGAAGTCCGCGAGTGTTTCAGGTGCCCGCACGCTGAGGCGGCGCAACTGCGCCAGCAGATTGCCCAGGTCCAGAGCCGGATCGCCGTGCGCACACTTGTCGAAGTCGAGCGCCACGATGGTTCCGTTGCGCCACAACAGATTCGACGGACCAAAGTCCCCGTGCACGAACGATGGGCTCGCGGGGAGCGGCGGCATCTCGCGATCGAGCACGAGCGCCGCCCGCCGCAACGCCGTCGCATCACCGGGAAAGCGGACGCACAGCTCGTCGAGGCGCGGGCGCAGATCCTCGACGACGTCGACCGCGGAGCGGGTCACGCTGCGTGTGACGCGGGTGGCGTGCAGCGCGGCGAGACCCCGTCCCAGGCCCGTGAGCACCGTCGACGCGTCGCGGCCAATGGCGGCGCTCAGCGGCTCGCCCACCTCGTACGTCAGGAACAGCAGGCGTCGCGATGCGTCGTAGGCGACCACACGCGACACCTCCGGCCCGCCCCGCGCGCTGCAGTCGCTTGCCGCCAGCTCCACGAGCACGCCCGCGACGCGGGCGCCCTCGGCTTCGCTGTCGTACCACTTGGCCAGCCACTGGCAGTGCAGCACCCCCGGCACGCCCGCCACGTGGGCGTCCAGGTCGCACAGCATCACCCGTCCCCGTCCGTGCGGCGTGAATCGGTGGTCCACACGCCAGCGCTCGAGCCGCGCGGCGGCGCCGTGCACCGCCTGGAGCGCCGCGGTCAGCGCCGCGCCGTCCGTGTGAGGCGTCGCCAGCACGTCCATCAGTCGCCCCCCAGCCAGCGCGCGAGATAGGCCGTCAGCCGGGTCGCCCCGTCGAACGCGGGGATGACCTCGCGCACCAGGCGCGCGTGCTCGGCGCGATCGCGCCGCAGCGCCCACTCGAGCGCCGCGGCCAGCTGCGCGCCGTCGCCGTTCAGATCTTTGGGATGCACCCACTGCGCCAACCCCTGCGCCGCCAGCGTTTCGGCGCGCAGCTGCTGCTCGACCTTGTGCGTAGCCCGTGGCACGATCACCAGCGGTCGCGCCGCCGCCAGCGCCTCGATCACGCTGTTATAGCCGCCCATGCCGAGGATGGCATCGGCCGCCGCCATGAGCTCGAGCGTGTCGGCCTGCGGCACCACGCGACACGTCGCGGTGGCGCGCGCCTCGAGCAGCGTCCGCTCGTGGGCCGGCATGAACGGACCCGTCACGAGCACCGCCACCAGATCGGGGAACGCGCGGCGCAGCCGCCCTACCGCCGTGCAGGCGGCGTCGAGCACGGGATACCCGTCGCTGCCGCTCCCCACGCTGGCCGCGAGCAACGGTCCGCGTTCCGGCAGGCCGTAGCAGCGGCGCACGGCCGCCGGATCGGCTGTGGGCACGTCGCGCACCACGTAGCCGCAGTAGTGCAGCTTGGGCCGCACCGACTCGGGGATGGCGTACGCGTCCGCCACGTCGAACAGCTCGGGCTGGCCGTATACGGCTATCCCGTCGTACACGTGCTCCAGCGCGTCGTACACGCCGAGCTCCTGCCACTGCGCCCGGATGCGACCGATGTCGTCCATGATGTCGCGTAGCCCGAACACGAACTTCGTGTCCGGGCATTGCTGCTTCAGGGCGCACAGCCCGTCGCGAAACTCTCCCTTGTGCCCCAGGGGCTCGTGATCCACCAGCACCAGGTCCGGGGCCAGGCCCAGCGCCACGTCACGCAACAGCTGCGCGCGCAGCCGCCGAAACCGGGCGTCGGTGGCCGAGTCGTCCGGCAGCTCCCGGCGCTGGGTCAGCCGGGTGGGCAACTTGACATAGTCGCACCGCTCGGGCAGCACGAAGTCGCGGGTGACGGGGGACTCGGTCGCGAGGTAGGCGACCGCGCTCGGGTACGCCGCGAGCACGTGCCGGGCGATCGTGAGCGTGCGGGTGATGTGCCCGAGTCCCTTATGATCCTGCGCGTACAGGAGCAGGGTGCGGGTCGGCTCACTCATGGCAGCGGTCAGACGGCGAGCGGCACCGCCTGGGCCGCCGTGCCCAGCAGCCCCGCCAGCAGGGTGGGGATACGGGTCAGCCCGCCCAGGTCGATACGGTCGCGGACCGATGGGGGCGGGCCCAGATCGCGGGCCAACCACTCGCTCAGCGCGCGGGGGTCGAGCTGGTCGGGATGCAGCACCTCGACCAGGCCCAGATCGCGCAACCGTTGGGCGCGGATCCACTGTTCGGGCTCCGGCGCCACCCGCGGGACGATCAAGGCGTGCTTGTCGAACGAGAGGATCTCGCAGCACGTGTTGTAGCCGCCCATGGCGATGACGCGGTCGGCGCGCTCGAGCAGCGCGATCGGCTCCGGCACGAAGTCGAGCACGCGGAAGCGGGAGCGCTGTTGCGCATCGTCGCGCACCTGCTGGCGCTGCTCCCACGGCATGAGGGGACCGGTCACGAGCACGCCGGTCATGTCCCCGGGCAGGTCGGCCTGGAGAAACGCTTCGGCCAGCGCCTGCCCGTCGTGTCCGCCCCCCACCAGGCAGAGCGCGAGCTTGCCCGGCGGCAGGCTCGCCACCGCGGGGTCGGCCTGACCGGCGGCGAGGTCGAGCCGGGGGCGCTGATCCAGGTATCCCGTGTAGCACGCCTTGGCCGCGACGTCGTCGCCGAGGTCGTATTCCCGCACCGGGTCGAACACGGCGGGGTCGCCGTAGATCCAGACGGCGTCGTAGAAGTTGCGAATGGCGTCCATGTGGGCCCGGTCGGCCCACGTGCGTCGCACCGTGTCATGGTCGTACAGCACCTCGCGCAACCCGAGCACGCAACGCGTGGTGCCGCGCGCGCGCAGCCGCTCCAGCGTGGTGGCGAGCTCGCCCGCGACGCCCAGCGGGAGGTAGTCCACCACCAGCACGTCCGGGTCGAACACCTCGATGGCGCTGCGGATCACGCGGGTGCGCAGCGCGATCAGGTCCTGGTCGGACACGTCCAGCAGGAAGCGCGGGGTGTGGCCGCCGTCGGCCTCGCGGCGCAGCGCCGGCAGCGTCACGCAGTCCACGCCCTCGGGCAGGAGCAGGGCGCCGGCCTGCCATGCTTCCGCGATCATCATGATGGCCGGTTGCAGCGCCGAGGCGCGCAGCGCGTGGGCGATCGACGCGTTGCGGCGGATGTGTCCGAACCCGACCATCCCCTGCGAGTACATCGCCACGCGCGGCGGGGCCGGGCGCTGCGTCGGGCGACTGTCGCGTCGGGGACGTCCCGGCCGTATCCGCGGTGGCGACGTCGCCGCGCGGGAGCGCAGCCGGATGTCGTCCACCACGCTCTCGATCTGGGCGAGCTCCTGCGGCGTCGCCTCGGTGCTTGACAGCGCGCCCAGCACCAGCTGGAGGCTCGAGCCCTTGAGATGCCGCTGTGTCGCGGCCCGGCCCGCGGTGCGCTGCAGCTCGGCCGGCACCACCGGCTCACCGCACACGGCACGCTCGGCCGCCGCGTACACGTACCGGGCCACGCGCCGGGCCGCGTCCGGCACGCCGTGAAACGAGGGGAAGCTCGACATGTCGACCACGTACGCGCGGCCGCCGCTCTCCACCACCTTGACGCCGAACAGGTCGATGCCGAGGGCCGCGCCACAGCGGCGCGCCATGTCCGCCAGCTCGGGCGAGAGCGCGAAGGCGGCGTCCGCGGGGGGGGCGCCACGCAGCACGCCGAACAGCTCCGGCCCGATCGAGTACACGATCCGGTCGGGCCCGTCCGGCGGGTGGTAGCGCTGGGCGAACAAGGGCTCCTCGACGGGGCCGAGCGCCGCGAGCTCCGCGGCGTTGGTAACTACCTCGGGACGGTGCTTTTTGTAGCGGCGGTACGGCTTGATGATGAGCGGGCCGCGGTCCAGCGCCGGCAGCAGCTGGCTGGGGTGCGACGCGGCGAACGTCTCCGGCACGTTGACGCCCGCCGCCCGGAGCACGCGGAACGTCACGACCCGGTCACGCAGCAGCGCCGACACCGGGTACGGGTTGAGCAGCCGGGCGCCGGCGCCATGCAGGTCCGCGGCGACGCTCATCGCGAGGTCGCTGCGGCTCTTCAGGACGAAGAGATCATGGTCGAGACTGACGCGTGCAACGTCGATCAGGTCGTCGCCGAGATGCAACGGGTCCGCGGTCGCGCCCAGCTGGCGCAGCCACGACACGATGTCCGCCTGGTGGCGATCCTCGGTGAACGACCGCCCCATCAAGAAGCCGATCCGCACCATACCCTCCCATAGGCCGTTGCGCCGGGTGGCGGGGGAGCAAACCGTGTACCAGGCGCGTAACGGCGCTGTTCCGTGTGCGTCACCTCACAAATGGGGGCCGCGCGCAGCGTGACGCAGCCGCAACACCCCACGCTGCGGTCGCAATTCAGTGCGAACGCGGTCTGGACGGCGGCGCGAACTGGGGCGCGCAGGTCCCCTTCCCCTTCTACTTTATGTGACATGGCTCACTCTCCCCCGCTCACTCGCCGCCGCTTTCTCACCGCCACGGGCGGCGCCCTCGCCGCCGCCGCGCTGGGCGACGGCTTCGTACGCGAGCCGGCGGCGATCGAGCTGACCCGCCACGATCTACTCGTCCCGGGGCTCGACCCGCGCCTTGCCGGCCTGCGCGTCGCCTGCGTCAGCGACGTGCACCTGCACCGTGCTTTCTCGCGAGCGGCGCGTGCCGCGCTGGCGCTGCTCGAGCGCGAGCGTCCCGAGGTCCTCCTCCTGATCGGCGACATCTGCAACTACCGTCGCGACCTCCCGGTGCTGGGCGACTGGGCGCGCGCG
>Ga0209156_10004303_pt1 | contig 10416 bp, 7 predicted proteins | sample GraSoiAngelo_124_FD_185881 | JGI IMG/M metagenome (GOLD analysis project Ga0209156, IMG submission 185881) | Grasslands soil microbial communities from the Angelo Coastal Reserve, California, USA - 14_0927_05_20cm (SPAdes) (version 2) | ecosystem: Environmental > Terrestrial > Soil > Grasslands ...
TTATGGCGCGGATTGCGGCGATGTTGCGCGCGCGAACGATCCGGCGCGTCCGTCAAACTTTGCTCGCGACGAATCTGGCTGAAAGCGCGCTAGTGGCATGGAAAGTTCCCGAGGAGCGGATCGACGCCGCGTTCGATTGGATGTTTCAGCGGGATCCGTTTTCGGGTCACGTAGTGCTGCGCTCGACGGATACTGTGAGCGCTGGCTCGGACTACAAACTTTGGACTACGCTAAAGGTCCCGCAGGGATTTTCATTGCACGCGCATTGCGAATTGCTGGCAAAAAAAGTCGGTGCGGAACGTTTTCGCCTGATGCCGGCGAAGGGGATTTTTACTCTCGGAGTCGGGCACGTCCGCCGCAAAACGATTGAGCCGGGCAGCAAAGCGGAGCAGTCAGCAAAAATGATTCCGGTGCAGATGGTCGAGTTGAGCGAGCGCGAGTGGAATGTTCTGCTTGCGCTCAAGCGTGAATTCACTCCAGAGGAGATCAAGCCATCGCCTTGGGTCGCGCGCGCGAACCAAGCCGGCGTTTCGCTGGAAGAATTCTTTCGCGTGGCAGAAGAATTGAGTGCGCGAAAAATCATTGGGCGTTTTTCAACTTTTCTCGAGCACGTGAAACCGTCCGCGGGCGGCGTGCGCGTCACACGATTCAACGCGCTGTTTCACTGGGCAGTGCCGCCAGGTCGTGAAATTGAAGTGGGCGGCGAGGTCGGCCGTCATCATATTCTAACGCATTGTTACTGGCGCGAAGCGGGGCCGGAATTCAAGAACGTCAACATCATGGCTGTGGCGCACGGCACTGATAAACAATTGCTCCTCGATCATAAAGCGGCCATTGATCAGCATCTTGCCGCGAGCGGTGTCCCGGTGTCTTACACGAACGTTTTCTGGGGCGGGCGCAGCGAAATCAAGCCATCGGAAATTTCGCCACACGTTTACCGCGAGTGGTGGGCGCAGCAGTCGAAAACTTAAAGGTTAGCACTTAGGCGCGAATCGCGCTTGGTAAGTCCGATCCAGATTTTGCAAAACCGCGACTGCAAATTTTTGGCGGTCAACTGGCTGTTGCAGCGCCATGGCCAATGAGATTGCCCGGCTTTGCAATTCCCGTGGGAAATCTTGCAGTGATTGGTTCACGTTAATTCCGATTCCCACGATAGCCAGGTGCGGTGCTTTCTCTTGCGCGCGCATCTCTACCAACACACCAGCTACTTTGCGCCCATGAACCTGAATATCGTTCGGCAACTTAATCGCCGGTTGGAGAGAAAGTTCGGTTCGAATGACGTCCGAAATAGCTTCGATCGCCCAAATCGTGAGCTGCGCGGAGTCGTTGACTGAAATTTTTGGTCGTAAAAGGATTGAAAACCAAAGCCCTTTTGCCGCTACGGATTCCCATCGGTTGCCACGCTGACCGCGCCCGGCGGTTTGATGTTCGGCAAAGAGGACCAGACCTTCCTTTGAGCTTGGAGTCGCGACCCGCAAAATGGCATCGTTCGTCGAGCCAGTTTGCTCAAGCACAATGATCTGCCATCCAATGATGGCGCAAGCGAAGTGGGCTTGCAGTTCACCAGCGATCAGCTGATCCACGCTCTCAGCCTGGAACATGGGTCATTTCCAGCGCGATATCGATCGCGTGCGCGGCGTTCGTTAGCGCGCCGATGGAAATGTAGTCCACTCCCGTGGCCGCCACGCGCTTCACGTTTTTCAAGGTGATGCCGCCGCTTGCTTCGAACTTAGTGTTGTTCCTTCTCAGCGCCAGAGCTTCCCGAATTTGGGCCGGCGTCATGTTGTCGAGAAGGATAACGTCTATGCCGTTCACCGCGACGAAAGCGCGGACTTGTTCAAGGTCATCCGCTTCCACTTCAATCCGGATGTTTGGCCGCTCCTGCCGAAGGCGACGAATTCGATCGGCAAAGGTGGAGAGCTCTCCAAGGGCGGCCAGATGATTGTCCTTTATGAGCACCATGTCGTACAAGCCAAAACGATGATTAGCGCCACCACCCGCGACCACTGCAGCTTTTTCCAACGCGCGTAGCCCGGGCGTTGTTTTGCGCGTATCCAGGATCTTGGTCGAATGGTTCCCGACCGCCTCAACAAATTGCCGCGTGAGCGTTGCGATGCCGCAGAGACGTTGCAAAAAATTGAGCGCAACGCGTTCCGCTTTCAGAATTGAACGCGCAAGACCGCGCACTTCAACAATCACGTCGCCAGCAGCTATGTTATCGCCGTCGTGGCAAATAATCTGGGTGTCCGTTGAAGGATCGACCTGTCGAAAGACTTCCGCAGCTGCTCCGGTGCCGGCAACGACCGCGTTTTCGCGCGCAACGATACGCCCGGTTACGCGCAGCGTCACCGGCACGAAAAAGTCAGTTGTGACATCACCTTCGCCGATGTCTTCCTTGAGTGCGGCGGCGATCGGATCGTAATACTTGGGCTTCATTGCGCGCAGGAGAATGCGCACGATAAGTGCGAAACGTGAAATGGTCTATTAAAGACGCGTTATCAAACGCGCCGTCGTCGTGAGCAAGTCGAAGCGCCCCCGATCCGCCCATGAAAAGAACCCGAATCGGCAATGTCCCGGTCGCGTTTTGCCTCCGACAAAAAAAGATTCGGGCAGCGCACGCCAAGGAGAAACAACGAATATAAAAAGCCGTGCAACTACCCGAATCGCCTTAACCTAATGAGTTAGACAGTATACAGGGACGCGCGTTCGAAATTTTTACGAGAAATTCGTATTCGCGCTTATCAGCACGCGTTCAGGATGTTATGCGACCGGCCGACGCGGCGGAATGGAGACCGCCGCTCCCTGAGCTACAGAAGATTTCTCTGATCGCCGGTCCCAACTCGCGCTGCTTCATCGCGCACTTCCTGAAGCAGCGATTTGAACTCACACTGCTCCAACGCACGGATCAGATTGGGATAATCGGGTTCGATTCGAAGTTCATCAATCGGCACGGGCAATTCTAGATGACAATCCAGATCGACCATTTTTCGGTTTTGCAAAATTTGCTCGCGAGAATTGGCGAGTTTCTCTTGCGTTCGCGCGCTTTTCACCTTGTCGATGTTGTTCAGCAAGGGTTCCAACCCGCCGAACTCGCGAATCAATGCCGCGGCAGTTTTTCGGCCTAGTCCGATTCCGGGGATGTTATCGACCGAATCGCCCGTCAATGCGAGCACATCGCCGATAAGCTTGGGCGGCACTTCCCATTTTGCAGCGACCTGATCTTCGCTCAGCAGGGCGAATGCATCCTTTGGCGACGCGAGATCCGCTTTCGCTGTTGTATAAACTTTCACGCAAGGACCGACGAGCTGATAAAGATCCTTATCGTTGGTTGCGAGCACCACTTCGATCCCGGGCCGTTTACACGCGGCCATGGCATAGCATCCCATCAGATCATCGGCCTCGGTGTCCGGGACGGAAATATTTCGAAAGCCCAGCACGGGCGTGAGTTTCTGAATGAACGCCAATTGCGGAACCATCGGCTTGGGCATCTCTTTGCGTGTCTCCTTGTACGCGGGCTGGAGTTCCACTCGCTTCTTCGGCACGCCTTCATCCCATATGACTGCGCCTACATCAGGCTGCAAATGCTTCAGCATTAGCCGCAGCGTTTTCGTGAAGCCAAAAATGGCGTTGGTTGGTTCGCCTCGGGAATTGGAAAGATTAGGAATAGCGAAAAACGAGCGGTAAACGTAGTAATGACCATCGATAAGCAGCAGTTTCATGGGAAAGGCTGATGCTGGATTCTGGATGCATGATGCTGGATGATCAAGGCATGACGGAAGAATGGATCGTGCGCGTGCAGGGAAAGGAATATGGACCCGCCGACATCGACACGCTGCGTGAATGGAAGAAGGAAGGGCGGCTCCTTCCTGAAAACGAAGCCCGAGACGCGAGTGCCGATCTTTGGAGCACAGCGGCAGCGATCCCGGGATTGTTTGATTTACAGACGGTCGCCGAGCCGAGCGTCCGGCCGACAGAGCCGCCGCTACAAACGCAACATCGCGGCTTCGGTCAGATTTTGGCGGAGACGTTTCATACTTATCGCAAAGGCTTTTTCCAATTTCTTGGACTTACTCTGCTCGTATTGTTGCCGTCCGTATGCAGTCAGCTAACGACTGCATTAGTGCAGCGCGCACATGGCTCGAATGGCGATTTGCGCGTTCTCGCCGGGGATGCCTTTGCCTTCTTAATGTTCGTCCTCTCAATAGCGATGTGGCCAGTGTATGTGGCGGGAATTCAAATTCTCACCGCTGAGATTGCCGGCGGACGCCGACCTGGTTTGATCGCCGCGCTAAATGAGGCTGTCAGGTTCTGGCCGCGCGTTGCTGCGCTGTGCATCTTCGTCTATGGCGTGTTTGCCCTGATAATGCTCTTTGGGTTGGTCATCGCAGGCATCGCTCTTGCCGGTACGGCTTCGTTGTTGTTGGTCCTTTTCGCGCTGGCTCTGCTCATTCTGCAGGTTTGGATGTTTAGTCGTTTCTTCGTGAACGTTTTGTTTTGGCAGCAGTTTGCCGTTCTCGAAAACGCCGCATTCATCGATGCACTGCGCGATAGTAGAAGTCTTGCGAATAGCGGCCGCGATCTCCCGTGGTTTCAACGCCCGTTGTGGCGCGCAGCCTTCATTGCGTCCCTGTGGTTCGCGTTTGTGCTGGCAGTCACGCTTGCTTCCGAATGGACGACCCTGCACCACTATCTTAGTCAATTGGCGACCACACAGGATCTCCAGACGCTCCTGCAACAACTGACTGAAGCCCAGCAAGCCCGAGGCTTTGATATTTCCGCTTTTGTCCCAAACCTTCTGCAAAAAATTCTCCAGCCGTTGGTCGGAATCGCGTTCGTCGTTCTCTATCTCGACAGCAAGATTCGCCTACAGTGATAGCGCCTACATCGACAGCCGGACCTCTCCGCGCCGGCTAGTTGGTTCACCGGTGGCGCAGGACAAGCGGCGCAATCGCGCTGAAGTAACGCGTCGTATAAAAGAGATATCCAATGAAGGAAAAAAGTTGAGCGCTAATCAACCAAATGTGATGGGCACGAGCGATGAACAAGTCTGGCCGACTCCAAATTGCGAACGTGGCGACGAGATCGAGGATAATCAGCGCAGGAACAAGCAGACGAATGTTGAGCAATTGATCGGACCTGGCGCGGACGTAAAGAGCGTGCTCGGAATCTTCGCGTGATTCGGCGATGCGCGCGTGAATCAGCCGCATGTCGTAAATAAACAGCAGCCAAACAATCCCTGCGAAAGCGGCGCTTATTTGAAACCATGCAAGCGGATCATCGAGGCGAGTGAAAAGAATCGCTTCGCCCAGTGCGCAAGCGATGTAGAAAAAATTGTGGCCGAACTCCAGTGGCCACCGGATCAGCGTGAGGGTGTGAATGACGGAACGCGACCAAAAAATGAAAATCACACACAACCCGGCCGCGACGTAAAGAAACGCGCTAACGTGCTCCTTGGGCAGAATCGCACGGGCATTGTCCGTTAGAAAAAAAAGTGCAACCCCCTGGATAATGCTGACCAGAGTGAGCTCGATGTTAATTACCACCGAGTCGAGCTCCCGGCGCCTTTCAGTTGGCAAATTCACGAGCCGACTCGTAACCGCTCAATGATTGAACTGTCAAGGCGGTAGAACGCCGAGGACGTTCGCGGCCTTTTCTCTTTTGCTCGGTCGAAGTCGCTTTGCTTTTCTGCTTGGCGAATCGTCGCCTGAGTCTTACTTAGAGTGATCCTGATATGGCGACGAAGACCGAAGAAAAAACAGCCACCGACAAACTCACCGCGGCACGAAACAAGAACCTCGATCTGGCGATTCAACAGATAGCCAAAGATTATGGTGAAGGCGCGATCATGCGCCTTGGCGACGAAAAAATTGTCGATATCGATGTCATTCCCACCGGCAACATTTTGATCGATCGCGCTCTCGGCGTTGGCGGATTTCCAAGAGGGCGAGTGGTGGAAGTTTTCGGACCCGAATCGTCCGGGAAAACTACACTGACCCTGACAGTGATTGCGCAGGCGCAAAAGCGCGGTGGGCTGGCGGCGTTCATTGACGTCGAGCACGCGCTCGATCCTGCGTACGCGAAGAGGCTCGGTGTTAACCTCGATGATTTGCTCGTCTCTCAGCCAAGCTCCGGTGAGGAGGCGCTGCGGATTTGCGAAACTCTGATCCGCTCCAACGCTCTGGACGTCATTGTCGTTGATTCCGTGGCGGCGCTGGTGACCAGAGCGGAGCTAGAAGGCGAGATCGGGGATACCACAGTCGGCGCGCAAGCGAGACTGATGAGCGCGGCATTGCGCAAACTCACCTCGCTCATTTCAAAGGCGCGGACCTGCTGCATCTTCACAAACCAAATCCGGGAAAAAATTGGGGTGATGTTTGGAAATCCGGAGACAACGCCCGGCGGAAAGGCCTTAAAGTTCTACGCCAGTATGCGCGTCGATATCCGGCGCATCGGTGCAATCAAACAGACCGACGGCGTTGTCACTGGCAACCGCACGCGCATAAAAGTCGTGAAGAACAAAGTCGCGCCGCCATTTACCGAAGCGGAATTCGACATCATGTACAACGAGGGAATCTCATCCACCGGCGCTCTTCTCGACGTCGCCTTGGAAAAACAAATTATCGAGAAGCGCGGCTCCTGGCTGAACTACAAAGGTACACAGCTTGCGCAGGGCCGCGACGCCGCGAAGGAAACGTTAAAGAACGACAAGGCGCTCTACGAAGAAATCGAGACCGCCGTCAAAGCGAAGCTGGACGAAGACAAAAGCTAACTTCGTCTGACAGCTATACTGCGCGACGGCTGCGGGCGTGCTGCTGAGCCGCGAGATATTGCCGGTTAACACCTACGCACTCAAAGCGAGAGTGGCGGTTTCAGGTTTTCTGAAATTCGTGTTTATTCGTGGTTAACCATGACCTCGGCTGAGATTCGGCAATCATTTCTGGATTTCTTTCGCGAGAAGCAGACCACGATTGTGCCGTCGAAGATAAAGAATAATCACGCGCTTGGTTACTAGTCCGCCGGAAATTTGATTGTGTAGAACACGACCTGGCCTTGGCGGTCAGGGTACGGTCTGATTTCAACATTTTCGCCGCTGCCCCGGAGCGCCTCTAGATAGACAAGATCGTATCGGAACAAGCTGTATTCGGCCGGATGTGCCAGATAGAGGTACTGCGGCTGACGCGGCAACCGAGGGAGCTCTTTGTATTGCGGAAAGCCCCAGACCGGCTCGACCAGTTTTGGTGCGTCGGTCAGAAACGCGACCTGCTCGTTGAATCCCCAATCCAGACTCGCGATGACGAGATCGGAACGGTTCTTGTTTTCTTCGCAAAATCGATCGAACGCGTTGCTCCAGTGTCCGCGTCCTCCCGTTTCGGTCAGTAATGTTTCGGTTTTCGAGATCGCAAGCAGATCGCTCCCAATGAGAATTAAGATCGCGACAGCAGTCGTTACTCGCATAACGCGCCGAACCGATCTTGTCGATTCGCGGTCCCAAAGAAACACGCAGATGCTGGCAATGATCAATTGCGGGAATGGAAAAGCCAAAATTGCGTGATGGATTTTAACGGCACCTGGGAGGATCAACACGCCGACCGTAACCAGAAGTAAACTAACCAATAAAAATCCGATTATCCGGACGAGATTTCGTTCGCGCACGAACATTGCGGCCGCAATGATCGCGAGGGCTACAGTTAGCCCCAGTAATGCATGAACGCCGGCTGGCTGATCAAACATTTTCCCGAAGATTCCGCCGATGTTCATCAAACGATGAAAATACGAGCCGTCGTACATCGCGATTAACGTGTGCAATTTTCCGTTGAGTTCTCGCGGTCCGGTCATGGCCTGGGCCGTAGTGGTGAGGCTGACGATCCGCCCGATTTTGAGAATCATCACGCCGGCGCCTAACAAAAAGCCGAGACAAACAATTGGCACGATTGAGAAACGTGGCCGCAGTGCTGTCCAGATTGGCCGGCTATAAACACAAACGGCGGCCACGCTGGTCGCGCTTATAAAGACGAGAAAGTCGACTTTGTTAAAAACGCCGAGCCCGAGAAACAGGCTTGCCAAGAAAAGATAGAGCAGATTTCGATGTTGCCACCAAAGCAGCGCCAGCCAGAATGCAAGAAATCGACAAAGAAAAGCGCCAATAGATGCGCCCCAATCGAGCAGACCAAGAAAAAAATAATTTGGATCGACAATCAACAAGATTCCGGAGATCAAAGCGACACGTAGACCGAGCGCTTGCCTAACGGCGATCATAAAAACGAGCAGCGCGAGTAATGCCCAGACTAGTGTCGTTAGGCGCAAAACGGCGATGCTCGACCCGAAAAGTACAAATCCGGGAATCAGCATCCAGGATTTCAAAGCACCCAGGTACGGCTGAACGAACGTCGGGCATGGTCGGCCGAAGAAAATCGGTCGTTCGCAACCCGGCATATGAAGCCGCTTTTCGCCAACGACAAAATCTTTGGCCAAACCCGCGAACACGGCCTCGTCGTAATACAACCCGGGCGCGGAAAGATTTTGTTTCGCAACCGCGAGCGCACCGACCGACAGAAGCAACCAAACGGTGATCAAAACGATGCCGTCTCGCCACTTACTTGATGAACTTGTCGCGTTCACAGGGAGCATTAATCATGAATTAGCACGAATGGCCATCAATACAGACTAAAGGTTTCAGGGTCTTCGAATTAGTGTTTATTTGTGTTCGTTACTGTTCAGAAAGTGATGACCTCGGCCCAGATCCGACAATCGTTCCTCGATTTCTTTCGCGAGAAACGGCACACGATTGTGCCTTCGTCGTCTCTGCTGCCCGACGCGCCGAATTTGCTTTTCACGAATGCCGGCATGAACCAGTTCGTGCCGATTTTTCTTGGACAACAAAAGCCGACGTGGAACCCACCGCGTGTCGCCGACACACAGAAGTGCATCCGTGCAGGCGGGAAACATAACGACCTCGAAGATGTCGGGCTTGACACGTACCACCACACGTTTTTCGAAATGCTCGGCAACTGGAGCTTCGGCGATTATTTCAAAAAGGAAGCAATCGAGTGGGCGTGGGAATTACTTGTCGAGCGCTGGAAATTTCCAGCACAACGGCTTTATGCGACGGTTTACAAGCCTGGACCGGGCGAGCCGAGCGAGTTCGACCAGGAAGCGTATGAGCACTGGGCGCGTTTGTTTCGTGACGCCGATCTCGATCCGAAGATTCACGTTCTCAGTAGCGGCAAGGCCGATAATTTCTGGATGATGGGCGATACAGGCCCCTGCGGGCCGTGTTCCGAAGTCCATGTCGATCTTACTCTCGACGGCGACACGCGTGGCGCACTCGTGAACAAGAACGATCCGCGCTGCATCGAGATTTGGAATCTGGTTTTCATTCAATTCAACGCGAACCCCGATGGAGCATTCGCACCCTTGCCTCAACGTCACGTCGATACCGGAATGGGGTTCGAACGCGTGACCGCGATCATTCAAGGTACAAAAAATCTCAGCGATTTTTCCGGTACAATTTCGAATTACGAGACCGACATTTTTCGCCCGATTTTCGATGAGATCGAAAAATTGAGCGGGAAGAAATATGCCAGCACGCTGCCGGATCAGAGTCAATCCGCAATCCGCAATCCGCAATCCGCAGTCGATGTGGCTTTCCGCGTTGTCGCCGACCACATCCGCGCGCTCTCATTTGCGATCGCCGACGGAATCATTCCATCAAACGAAGGCCGCGGTTATGTATCGCGCCGCATTTTGCGGCGCGCGGTTCGCTATGGCCGCACGCTCGGTTTTCACGAACCATTCTTCTTTAAACTCGTCGATGTGTTGGCGAAAACGATGGGCGACGTCTTTCCGGAAGTCTGCACGAAGCAAAAATCAATCAAAGAAACAATCCGCCGCGAAGAAGAATCATTTAACAAAACTCTCGATGAAGGACTCACGATTTTTGATCGGGCGATGCAGTTCGACATCGAAATGACGAAAGCAGGTGTTCCGCGTGAGATATCCGGCGAAATTGCATTTAAACTTTACGACACCTACGGATTTCCGCTGGATCTGACCGAACTCATGGCACGTGAGCGCGGTCTCACTGTCGATATAGCTGGCTTTGAGAAACTGATGGAGCAACAGCGCGAGCGCGGACGAAAGGCTCAGAAAAAGGAAGAAATCAGCGTCGAAGAAGGCGAGCTCAAGGTCGAGCCGACAAAATTTCTCGGCTATGATTTTCTTGAGACTGAAGCGGTGATCGACACCGTTTTGCCTGGCAAAAAGCCGAATGAGCTAAATATCGTTCTCGATCGAACGACCTGTTACGCGGAAATGGGCGGACAGGTCGGCGATCGCGGATTGCTTCATGTGCCGGGACACGATCGGACGGAGATTGGTCAGTTGCACATCGGCGACACGCAAAAGCGTGGCGATGTT
>Ga0209156_10004304_pt1 | contig 10415 bp, 10 predicted proteins | sample GraSoiAngelo_124_FD_185881 | JGI IMG/M metagenome (GOLD analysis project Ga0209156, IMG submission 185881) | Grasslands soil microbial communities from the Angelo Coastal Reserve, California, USA - 14_0927_05_20cm (SPAdes) (version 2) | ecosystem: Environmental > Terrestrial > Soil > Grasslands...
TGCGTCACCCTCAGCTGCCGCCCTCAGCAAGCAGTAATTCTTTCTCCCGGGGACACCGACCTGGTCGTTTTGAACGGCTGCGTTATCTCGGCCTGCAATTATCTCGCGGTTGTTAAGACTCAGCATGCTCTCGACACGAATTTTTGGGCAAAAATTCTCCTCGTTCGGTACAACGATCATCCCGCCGGCCATGCCTACTGTGTTTGGGAAACCGACGGCACCATTTACGGATATGATCGTAACGCCGGTTCGTTTCCGATTCCGGTTTACACCCGCGATGCGCGAGCCATTGCCATCGTATTGGCTCAGGAATTAGGCAAGGTAATGAACGAGCCTCTTTCCGTCGATCGCGCCGAGTTCGTCGAATCGCAGCACGCCAGGGTCTACAAATTCTAGGCCGGCAAACGTCGAGATTTTACGGTTTGTCGCCCCAGGTTTTCTTCTGGAACGACACGCGTCCGGATCCATGTTCGAACGCTTCGAAGTGTTCCGGGTTCTGCTGATAATATTTTTGGTGATAATCCTCAGCGGGATAAAACTTCATCGCCGGCAAAATCTCAGTCACGATCGGTTTTTTAAATTTGCCGGAATGGCCCAGCTTTTCCTTCGACAGTTCCGCAATCTTCTTTTCCTCATCGCTGCCATAAAAAATTGCGGCCCGATAGCTTGGACCGATATCGGTGAATTGGCCGTCGGATTGTGTTGGATCGATCTGCTTCCAGTAAATGTCGAGCAACTGCTCGTAGGAAATTTTTGTCGGGTCGTAAATGATCTGGATCGATTCCCGGTAGTTTGTTTTTTCTGAACCGACCAGTTCGTAGGTCGGATTCGGCTCCGTCCCGCCGCAGTAACCTACGGTGGTCTTGATCACGCCCGGCGCTTTGTCGAATGCTGGCTGAATGCACCAGAAGCAGCCGCCAGCGAAAACGGCAGTCTTTGTCGTTGACGGCGAATCCTGAGCCGGCAACGGATCCACGTTCAGGAGCAGCCACGCCCCGACCAAGAAATGAGCAAGTTTCATATTGTCGATCTTAGACAATCTCATCGAAGACGCGTTGCGAAATACCCCTTTTTATCTTGCCAGCGAGCGGCACCAACTGCCATAAGCGTAACGACTTAAACAAATAGGAGGTTCACTATGGCTAAAACACTTGGAATGCTTTTTGGTGTTGTCTTTTTAGCGGTTGGAATTCTCGGCTTCGTTCCCGGCGTGACGAGCGACGTGAATGGTATGCCGATGTTGCTTGGCATCTTCCATGTCAACACCGCGCACAATCTCGTGCATATCGTGTCGGGGGCCATCTTCCTCGTCGCGGCAATGTCGGGCGCGGGAGCTGCGCGGCTCTGGTTTCAGATCTTTGGTGTCATCTACGCGATCGTGGCCGTTCTCGGATTCATGAATCCGGCGGGCCCGTTGCTCGGAATGATCTCTAACAATCCGCCCGTCACCTATCTGCACGTCGTGCTCGCAGCTGCGATGCTGCTGATCGGTTTCGCTACCCCGAAACAAACCGCCTAGCTGTTCCGCGATCCAGTTTTTAGCCGTTGCGAGGTTGAATCTACTCGCAACGGCTCCATTTTTCTTTCGTGATCGAATTGGTCCCGGAAACATACGTCGCGCCACTTGATCTGCTCGCGATCTTTGGACGCATCGCACCGTTGCAGGTCGATCTTGGCTGCGGTGACGGTTCGTTCTTGTGCGAACTGGCCCACCTTCATCAGGATAAAAACTTTCTTGGTATTGAGCGACTGGTTGGGCGGGTAGCAAAGGCGTGTCGCAAAGCCAGCCCACTGGACAACGTCCGTGTTCTAAATGTGGAGAGTTCCTATGCTGTTGGTTATCTGCTGCCGAAAGCTTCGGTCGAAACATTTTATTTATTGTTCCCAGATCCCTGGCCAAAACGACGCCATCAGCGCCGGCGAATCGTTAGATTAGATTTTCTCGATTCAATTCATCGCGCGCTTGAGGACGGTGGTTCTCTCCGAATCGCTACCGATCAATTGGATTATTTTGGGAAGATTCGCGTCCTCGCGGAAAATTATTCCGGCTTCACCATTGTCGATCCAAATGTCGATTCGGATCGAAACGATCTTCCTTTAACGAAATTTGAGCGACGATTTAGCGCGCTCGGCGCGCCGATTTATCGATTGGCGCTGCGAAAAATCTCGCCCGTGAGATAAGCTCGCGCCTGCCACTCGCGTTCCGCGAACTCCAGCTCCACCGCGCCGGTTTCATCCTGACGAAACAGTTTGATCCCGCGGGCTCGGACCCGTTCCGCCCATTCATCCGAAATTCTCTCCTGTTGTGGAAAATCGCGCGACGTCGCAACGATTAATCGCGGCTGCACTGCATCGAGAAAAATATCCGAGCCGGAATTACCCGAATGGTGCTGACCCTTAATCAAGATGTCGCTGCGCAGATCAGCCCCGGATCCAATCAATAATCTCTCCGTGGCGTAACCGCTGTCCGACATAAACAAAATCTTTGTCGTCTTGACTGATAGCTGGACGACGAACGTCTGATCGTCGGATGTGCTCCCGGTGAAGTTCGCTGGTGGAAACAAAATTCTTCCAGTCACTTCGGGAGACAGGAGAAACTCCTCACCCGTTTTCAGACTCAGAAGGTTCAATCCCTGAGATATAAAAATTTGGCGAAGACGCCGGTGGATCGTGGAACGGTCGGCCGCCGGATTGTCGATCATGACTGTCGGAGCAAGATCGCGCAGCAGACTCTCGGTGGCTCCAATGTGGAGCGAATCGCCGTGAGTCAGCAACAGCCCGTCGATTCGATTAATTCCCGCCAGGTGTAAATACGAACGAAGACGAATTTCGTAGTCGCGGCCACTGCCGCAGTCGAAAAGCCAATCCGTACGCGGGGCATGGAGATGGATGGCTGCACCCGCACCGGCATCCAGGACTGTGATTTTGAGTCGTTTCGGCCAATGCGGCTCGGCGACGTAGTAATGGCTCCCGGGAAGCTGCGCGAACCAATGGACTAGGGCAATCACCGCGCTGGCGAGCGACCAGTTCGCGTTGTTGAAAATCAGGGACAAGCCCGAGGCAATCGGCGCCGACCCCAGCGACAGCAGCGCAACCGCCAAAATGAAAAATGCGATCGGCACCACGACAAGATTGGCGAGAAGCGAGCTTGGCGTGATCAGATGAAAATACCAGAGGACCAATGGCAACGAACCGAGCCACGCCGCCAGAGAAACCGAACCGCCACGGCAAATCGATTCGTAACCGACTCCAATCATACGCCGCAAACCACTCACCAGCCGCCGCGGTAGGAATGGGTCGGGCGCGCCAATCGGTCGAAGCCATCCGGAAAGAGGATCAGCCAGTAGAATAATTGCGCACACGACCGCAAACGAGAGTTGAAATCCAGTTGAAAAAGCCTCGTTCGTGTTCCAGCTGAGAAGAAAAAATGCCGCCGCGGCCAGACTATTTAGCGAGAACACTTTTCGCTCGAAGAAAAAGCCACCGAGGAGAATTGAGCTCATGACCGCGGCGCGAATGCTGGAAACATGCAGACCGGTGATGGCGGCGTAAAAAAGCAACAGCGGAATGATGAGCGCTGTCGCCCATTTTCGGGAAAGCCGGGCCACCGTCGCGAGAATCCACAGAAGGCGCGCCACGATTCCAACATGCAAACCGGCCACGGCGAACAGATGAAGCGTACCCGTTTGCTGAAACGCCTCTTCGATGTCCTCCGTCGTTTGATGGCGCAAACCGAGAACAATGCCGCTCAGAAAATTTTGCACCTCCAGTGAATCATCCAGTCCGCGACAAATCGCAGTTTGCATCCAGGCGCGCGATTTCTGGGCTGCTCGCAAGATTGGATTCCCAGCACGTTTTCGAACCAAAAGTCCATCTTCCGGATAGCGAACAGAAAGAGTTCGCCGCACATCTTGCCGCACGAGATAGGAGCGCATGTCGAACTCGCCCGGATTGCGCGGGGGCGCAATCGGTTCGGCCATCCCGGAGAGTTTCAGTTCATCGCCGAATTCGGGGCTGCCGCGCCAGCGAACGAGCAATGTCGCGTTGGTAGACGCAGTCTTTCCTTCCAACTCAATTGACTCGAGCTTGAACAGAAAGGTCGCGAATCCGTTCGGCGCGACCTTCGGCTCTGATGTCACGAACCCGACCGCATTCACCACGCGCGGCCGATCGCTGAGATCAGCCGCGAGTTGCAGGCCCGCGGTATCGCCGATCCGAAAATTGTGGAGCAAAAAGAAACCGGCGCCGATGAAGAGGTATGTCGATCCTAAGGTCGGCCAGACGAAGAGCGGAATTGCGAGCAACGCGAAAACGTTCGCACTAAGCCACCAGTACGAGGCTGCGATCGGAAAAAAATCTGCTACGATGATTCCAAGCACCGCTATCAACGCCAAGCCGACAAATGGTTGTCGCGGTAAATTCATCGTCCTGAAGAGAACCCGGCGATAGTTAATACGGCGTCTGACTCGCGAAGTTTCGGTTTTCACGTAGGGCTATTGACCTCAATCGGCCGGCGCAAGATGCACGATTCGTCGGCTCGTCGTATTTTCTATTCGTGCAGGACTTGTTTACGGACGAAGACCGCGATTCTGTTAAGGGCAACCCGCCTCAGGCGGGTGCGCCGCTCGCTACCCGAATGCGGCCGAGATCGCTCAATGAATTTATCGGCCAGGAACACATCCTCGCGCCGGGAAAACTACTTCGCCGCGCGATTGAAGCGGATCGTTTGCCGTCCGTAATTTTATCGGGGCCGCCCGGCACCGGCAAAACAACGCTCGCTCACATCATTGCCGACATGACGCACGCGAAGTTCATCAGGCTCAGCGGCGTGGAAAGCAACGTAGCCGAAATGCGGCGGGTGATTGCAGATGCGACCAATCGCACCCGCACTTCAGGTCAGAAAACAATTTTGTTCATCGACGAGATCCACCATTTCAACAAAGCGCAGCAGGACATTCTCCTTCCTGATGTTGAAAGCGGAAATCTGCGCCTGATCGGCGCGACCACTTACAATCCGTTTTTTTACGTCAACAGTCCGCTTGTTTCGCGGTCGCAGGTTTTTCAACTTGAACCGCTGCGCGTCGAAGAACTCGAAGAATTAATCGATCGCGCATTGGCCGACAAAGAGCGCGGCCTCGGCAATTACAAAGTGAAGATCGACAAAGATGCGAGAAAACACCTGGCCAAGCTAAGCGACGGCGATGCGCGCAAATGTTTGAACGCGCTTGAGATTGGCGTGATGACTACGCCGCCGACTGGAGGGACGACCTCTGTGTCGTCCGGGAAATCCAAGAAGGACGCGACGGAGCGCGTCCCTCCATCAGAAAATGGAACCATTCATTTTACAATCGCGGTCGCGGAAGAAAGCATTCAACAAAAAGCGATCGTTTACGATCGCGCGGGCGACGCGCATTACGACACGATCAGCGCGTTTATTAAGAGCATGCGCGCATCCGATGAGAAAAACGCGATGTACTGGCTTGCGAAAATGCTGCACGCCGGCGAGGACTTCCGATTCATTGCGCGTCGCATCGTAATTTTCGCCAGCGAAGACGTCGGTCTGGCCGATCCGGAGGCGCTGCCGCTGGCGATCGCGACGCAACAAGCGGTTGAATTTGTCGGCCTGCCCGAAGCGCGCATTCCGCTTGCGCATGCAACAAGTTACATGTGCCGCGCCAAGAAAAGCCGCGAAGCTTACGACGCGCTAAACGAGGCAACCGAAAAAATCGAAGCCGAACAAACCAAACGCGTCCCCGAAAACCTCAAGAACAAACACTTCCCCGTTAATCCGCAAGGCTAGAAAATCTCCGGCCCTTATCAGATCAAGCGAGTTTCAGAAACAGCAATAGCAACAATGTAAGGATGGCAGGGATCAGTGCCAGAAGTCCCAAGATCGACCGAACGTTTCGCGAAGCCACAAAGACACTAACGCCGCTAATCGCAACTCCAACCCACAGCGAATTCCATGGCGCTTGCCGCGTGGCTGTGAAAGCCACCGCTAGCCACACCCAACAAATCGCCAGTAACAGCAGACTTAACCACGTGGTACAATTTGCTCTGAATAGCGATCCGCTTGAATCAGAAGTTTAGCCTTCAAATGCAGTCGCCACGAGGGTGGCGTTGTGGCCGCCGAAGCCGAAGGAATTGTTCATGACGACGCGCACTTTCTTTTCTTTCGCTTTGTTGGCGGTGTAATCGAGGTCACACTGCGGGTCCGGATTTTCCAGATTGATCGTAGGCGGAATCACGCCGTCGCGGATCGCTAATAGGCAGGCCGCCATTTCCATTGCACCGGCGCCGCCTAACAAATGGCCGGTCATCGATTTGGTGGAACTGATGGAAACTTTATTCTTCTCGCCAAAGACCTTTTTGATCGCCTGCGTTTCGCTGATGTCGCCAAGACCGGTAGACGTGGCGTGGGCGTTAATGTAATCGACGTCGCCGGGCGAGATCTTCGCGTGATCCAGCGCCTGTTGCATGGCCCGCGCGGCGCCTCCGCCGTCTTCCGGCGGGGCGGTCATGTGGTAGGCATCCGCCGAAAGTCCGTAGCCGGTGAGCTCACAATAAATCTTCGCGCCGCGCTTCTTCGCGTGTTCGAGCTCTTCGACAATGGCAATGCCCGCGCCCTCGCTGATGACGAAACCGTCACGGTCGCGATCGAATGGGCGCGACGCGCGCTCCGGTTCGTCGTTGCGCTTGCTGAGCGCTTTCATTGCGGAAAATCCGGCGAGACCAAGTTCGACGATCGCAGCTTCGGAACCGCCGGCGACAAAAATATCGGCGTCGCCGAATTTAATCATGCGCCACGATTCGCCGATGGAGTTATTGGACGTCGCGCAAGCGGTGACGATGCACATGTTCGGGCCGCGTAATCCGAATTCCATCGAGATAACGCCGCTGGCCATGTTGCTGATGAGCATCGGAATGGTGAAAGCGGAGACGCGTTGCGGTCCTTTGTTCATCAACACGCTAAATTGGTCTTCGAGCGTTTTCAGTCCGCCGATGCCGCTGCTGACGATCACGCCGATGCGATCGCGATTGACCTTCTCCAGGTCGACGCCGCTATCCTGGATCGACATCTTGGCGGCAGCCATGGCCAGTTGAACGAAACGATCTGTGCGCCGGACGTCTTTGGCGTTTTTGAAAAAGTTTTTTGGATCGAAGTCGCGTACTTCACCGCCGATTTTGCAATCGTAGTTGGCGGTGTCGAAGGTTTGAATCCGGCCGATGCCGCTTTTGCCTTTAACGAGATTTTTCCAAAACGTCTCGAGATCGTTGCCGACGGGCGTGACAACGCCGAGGCCAGTAATAACAACTCTGCGGTCGCTGTTCATGATCGTGAATCGTTAAATCGTTGAATGCTCAACGCGTGCCCATACCGACACTTTGCACAGCCTGGAAAAGTTTTCCTTCGGTTTTGATCGAGGGCGCGATGATGATTTCGGTCTGCTGAAACTCGGCGATGTTGCGGGCGCCAACGTTGCCCATGCAAGTCGTGATCGCGCCGACGAGATTTTGACTTCCGTCATCGACTTCGGCCGGGCCAAAAAGAATTTGCTTCAACGAACCGGTAGTGCCGACCTTGATCCGCGTGCCGCGCGGGAGATTCACATGCGGGGTCGCCATTCCCCAATGATAACCGGCGCCCGGCGCCTCTTGAGCGCGAGCAAACGCGCTGCCGACCATGACTGCATCCGCGCCACAAGCGAGCGCTTTGCAAACGTCGCCGCCCTTGCTCATTCCGCCGTCGGTGATGATCGGGACATAACGCGACGTTTTTTTGAAATAAGCGTCGCGCGCGGCGGCGCAATCGACCGTGGCGGTGACTTGCGGCACCCCGAGTCCAAGGACACCGCGTGACGTGCAAGCTGCTCCGGGACCGACACCGACGAGAATGCCAGCCGGACCGCATTCCATAATTTCCAACGTGACATCGTAGCCGACGGTGTTGCCGACGATGACCGGGATGCGCATGTCGGCGCAAAATCTTGTGAGATCGAGCGATTTGTATTCGGTCGAGATATGTCGCGCGGTTGAGACCGTGCTTTGCACAACGTAAACATCGGCGCCGGCTTCCTGCGCGATCGGTCCGAACTCGGCCGCACGCTGCGGAATGGAGCTGACGGCGGCGATTCCGCCTTCATCTTTGATTTGTTTCAGCCGCGCTGCAATCAAATCCGGGTGAACCGGCTCCTGATAAATTCGCTGCAATAATGAAGTGACTTCAGATTTGTCGGTATCGACAACCTTTTGCAAAACCTCCTGCGGATTCTTGTAGCGAGTCTGCACGCCTTCTAGATTCAAAACGGCCAGACCGCCGAGCTTGCTCATGGCAACGGCGAACCGAACATCGACAACGCCATCCATGGCGCTGGCCAAAATCGGGATTTTCAGTTCGAGCGGATCAGCGTTTTTGCGGGGCAACCGAAACCCGATATCGACTTCGTTGGAATTGATCGTGACACGCCCGGGCACAAGCGCGATCTCGTCGAACCCGTAGGTCACGCGCGCTTTTCGATTTCGGCCAATCCACATTCCCATAATTAAATTTGCTCCAATCTAAATCTTTCGTTCAAGCTGCCGCAACGCGGACAGCGTGGCAGTAAGGTCGCCGTTCGATCTTCAAACTCGAACGCGCAAATCACGCAACGTAACCGGTAGCGCAATGCGCGCCGCTCACGCCGGCGCCGGTTCCACTCAGCTACTATCCAGAGAAGGAAAATCGTGGCAAGGGAAAGGAGCAGATAAATTGTGACCAGCGCGGCCAGACTGACTCGAATCACGGCGCGCCCGGTGTCGGTTTTGCATTCGCCGCAGCGACGTCGTTGCCCCATTCGATCGTCGCCATCCCCCAAACCAGCGAGTTGCCATTGGATGTCGATCCTTCGGCTCCCCTCAGGACAAGCCTTGCAGGAAAACGGCCGAGCGCGAGACGTTCTCTCGCCTGCTCGTCCAAAGCGGCGTCGCCGGAGGAACTCAAAATGAAGCAGTAACGAACCGCGCCCTGTTCATCGACCGCAATCCGAAACTGCGCATTTTGCGGCGGCTCGTGGGCAGACGCCTTAAAATTTGCTGTCACAAACTTCGGCTGGCCGATTCGATCCAGCTCATTGGAAAAAGTCACTTTGGTTGGAGCCGCTTCGACCGGTTTCGCTCGCGCTCGGCGCGGTGCGGGGACCGGCCCAGGGGACTGTGCGCTGGGGACACGAAGATCGACAGTCAACGGCGGCGCCTCCTTCAAATTCGGCTCACTCGCAAAGTAAGAAGGAACGTGCTGCGCATTGCCGAAGAGATGAAGCTTCGCTCCGGGAGGCCGCCTGGTCGTGGACGCGAGCGCGGGATCTTCCGCATCGACCCAGCGCAGAAGCGTGGTCCCTTCTTCGGAATTGGCGCTGATCAAATTCACGCGCTGCGGTGCGGGCGTGAGCGAGCCGGTCGGCGGATAAACAATCTGAAAAAGATAAAAACAGGCCGCGTGCGCCCCGAGCGAGGCGATGAGAAAACCCGTTATCGCGAGATTACGACCGCGCGGTGGATCCCAGTTAAACAGCAATGGCGGCGTGGTCGAAGCATTCATTGCGGCGGAGCAGCCGCCAATGAGACGGAGGAAATTCCGTGTTCGAGCGCGGCATTGGTCACGGCCACAACCAATTCGTAGGGCGTCTGGCGGTCGGCCTTAATAATAATGGAGCGATTCTCGCGTTTGGCCGCATCCAACAATGGCCCGAGCCGCTCGAGTGAGATCTTTTGGTCACGAAAATAAATCGCCGGGACCGCACCGCCGGTGATGCTGATGATTTGTTGGTTCTGCTGCGCGCCGAGCAGGAATGGCGAGGCCGGCGCCGAGACCGCGATCCCCGGTTGCAAAATAAAGTTCGAACTCAGGAGCAGGAAGAAAATGAGGAGAAACACCACGTCGATGAGTGGGAACACGACCAGCCAGCCGAAATTATATTCCTTGGTCCGACTCAGCTTCATCCCTTGATCATTTATCTGGGCGATTGTTCGCCACGGCGAATCCGTCCTTGTGGATCGATCTAGCGATCGCGATGCGCTTCTCGAGGACCGCTCAGTGTTTCGGGTGACTGCTGAAAACTGATAATACCGGTAAGGGCTTCACTATCTTTCAGCATGTGCACGATCTCAATGCCGGCGCGCTCCATCTCATGCAGCATGGTGTTTACGCGCGATGAAAGATAGCTGTAAGCGACAAAAGTCGGGGCCGCGACCACGAGCCCGGCCGCAGTGGTGAGCAGACTCTTGTAAATTCCGCCCGAGAGTTCGGTGACGGTCGCGTAGCCGCCATGAGAAGCGATCGTGCCAAAGGCATCGATCATTCCAGCAACGGTCCCGAGCAGACCAAGTAACGGCGCCAGAAAAGCGAGCGTCGCCAAAACACCGAGAAAACGTTCCAG
>Ga0209156_10004306_pt1 | contig 10413 bp, 8 predicted proteins | sample GraSoiAngelo_124_FD_185881 | JGI IMG/M metagenome (GOLD analysis project Ga0209156, IMG submission 185881) | Grasslands soil microbial communities from the Angelo Coastal Reserve, California, USA - 14_0927_05_20cm (SPAdes) (version 2) | ecosystem: Environmental > Terrestrial > Soil > Grasslands ...
CGCGTCGCTTTGCTTTGTACAGTTGCCACTTTGATTTTTTCTGAATCGGTGGCGGCCTCGGTGGTGTTTCAACCGGGCAAAAAAGCCAAGTTCGTCGCCCCGGGGGAAGAACAAGTCAGCGAGACAGCGCTGGAGTTGTATCAGACTGCGCAGAGTGCTGAAAAGGAAGGCAACCTGAAACGAGCGATTCATGCGTACGTAGACATCGTCCGACACCATCCCAAAGATGCTCTTGCCCCGAGTGCTCTCTATCGCGGGGCGCAATTGCAGGAACAGCAGCACAACTATTTCACGGCCGCGGATTCGTATCGGCTGTTGGTCGAAAGATATCCCGGCACCCCGCACTTCGAGGAAGCAATCGAGGCGCAGTTTCGCATCGGCGAAATGTATCTGGCCAGCAAAAAGAAGAAAATTCTAGGCATCTCGTTTGGAAAAAACTCGTTAGATCGGGCGGTGACGATTTTCGCCAACATTGTTCGCACTGCGCCATACGGGAAATACACAGCGCGCGCGCAATTCAACATCGGCCTCGCACGCGAGAAGCAAAACTTGCCGGAGATGGCGGTCGAAGCGTACCAAGCTGTGGTGAACAAATTCCCAAACGAGCCGATCGCAGCGGATGCGCAATATCAGCTTGGTTATATCTGGCTAATGGCAGCCCGAAAGGGTACTACGGATGCGGCGGCAACCACCAACGCCAAAACAGCTTTTCAAGATTTCCTTCTCCATTATCCCCATAGCGAGAAAGCCGCTCAGGCGCGCGCAGACCTGGACCTTCTTGAACACAAGGAGACGACCAGCTCCTACCAAGTAGCCAAATTTTACGACAAACAGAAATATTATCGCGCGGCGGTAATTTACTACAATGAGGTGATTCGGCAGCAACCTGGCTCAACCGAAAGTAATCTGGCGAAAAAACGGATCGACCAGCTGCGCGCGAAGGTCGGTGAGTCAGCCCTTCAACCGGCCATAAGCACGGCACAAACTACCAAGAAAAAGAGCGAAGCGCATGGGGCACGGACTGCCGGAACCGGCCCGGCGGCGAAGCCAAGTGAAGCAAATAACGAAGCGCCGTTGCCTGCGTCGGACAGCGATGGTTCGCTTCCGCCACCGGCTTCACTTGCGCCCGACATTACCACTGCTCCTGATCACCTGTTTGGACCTTCGAGCCCGAGCACAAGCTCCGATACGTCTTCGACTCCTGCGGCATCGGGCTCACCGGCGCCTTGAAAGCTTCACTTGCGACAGTATTCTGCTTTGCCCTTTGTGGTTGCCTTGGCTATCACGTCGGGCCGGTAAAGCCCTACTATCTGCGTGACGTTCATACCATCGCAGTCCCGACTTTTAAAAATCGCACTCTGGTTCCACGCATCGAAGTTTTGGTCACCGATACTGTAATCAAGCAGTTGCAACAGGATGGGACGTTTCAGATCGTTAGCGAAGATAAGGCGGACGCCACTTTGGGCGGAGAAATCTTCAGCATCACCCGCTCACCGGCGCGCTCGGTACGCGGCAACGTGTTGGCCACAACCGAGTTTAATCTGGGATTAATCCTAAAGTACTCATTAATCGGACGAGATGGCAGACAACTGGCCGGGCCCGGCCGGGCGGTCGGTACCACCAGTTTCTTTGTGAGCAGCGACGTAACTAGCGATGAACGGCAAGCCTTGCCACTTGCTACTGAAGATCTTGCCACCCGATTAGTTAGCCAGCTAAGCGAGGGCTGGTGATGAGTAATGAAGGGTGAAGAAAGGCTTTGGGCTATCCTCAATGACAAGCTCGATACTCTGCATGCCGCGAATCGTTTGCCTCAGGCGATACGCGTTGCCGAAACAGCTCTTGAAGTCGCCAAGCGCGCTTTCAAGGGGAGCGAGACCCCACTTGCCACCAGCTTCGAGAAGTTAGGCCAGCTCCTCGAGCAAAAGGGAGATTACACTGCGGCCGAGGCATACTTGCTGAAGGCGCACGCAATTCTGGAGAAGGTAAAGCCGCCGGACCATCGGGCTATCTTTCGCTCAGCGCGGCGGTTGGCATTCTTATGCGATAGCCTGGGCCGATCTGAAGAAGCAATCGAACTCTATCAGAAAGCAATAGCCGCCGGCACCCAAATTGAAGACGTTCCTTATTCGGATATCGGAACGATGTTAAACAACGTTGCGATGATTCTGCGCAAGTCGGGCCGGCAAAAAGCGGCAGAACCATGTTATCTGCGTGCTTTGGAAATTTACGAGAAGCAACTGGGACCTGACCATGCTGACGTAGCCTCAGTGCTGAACAATCTGGCGGTATTTTACACGAACGAGCGCCGTTACACTGAAGCTGAGAAAATACATCTTCGCGCTTTAGCCATCCGGCAGAAATTGCAGCCACCACCGCTCGCCGATATTGCGCAATCAAGATGCAACCTGGCGGTCGTCTATCATTCGCGGGGTGATTACGCCAAAGCCGCAGAGTTTTATCAATCCTCGCTGAAAACGTGGGAGGAAGTGCCGGAAAAGCCCTCCAAGGATTACGACATTGTCGTGTCCAATTACGCCGACCTTTTGCGTTCTGTCGGTCAGGTACGCAAGGCGCACCAGTTGGAGGTGCGCGCACGCAAGAAGCGAGTGGGCTGATTGAGCGCAATGCCGCTCGCTTTGCCCGTATCGTAATGTCGCTGATTTAACCTTGCAGGCCTCTCGGCGCGCGCGCATTGTAGGGCCGCTTGCCTATGCTCGCGTGGCGGAATTGGCAGACGCGTACGGCTCAGGACCGTATGGGGAAACCCGTGGAGGTTCGAGTCCTCTCGCGAGCAGTAAGCCCCGTTCCCCCAACCGCGGAAACTGATTCACGCGTTTCGCCCAATGCGACAGTTGACCTAGCAAACTGACCTTGAATTAAGAGGCAAAACAGGAAACGTGCAATGCCAGCTTTGATGGGCTGGTTACTTCTTCGCTCCAGCTTTCCTTCTGGCTGCCCACCGCGCTTTCATTAGCTCGGAGAGCTTTCTTCGCCCGGCTGGCGTGAGTGTGCCCTTTTTCTTCGCAGGAGCTTTCTTCGCGCCCGCGGCTTTCCTTCTAGCGGCCCAGCGAGCTTTCATTAACTGGGAGAGCTTTCTTCGCCCAGCTGGCGTGAGCTGGCCCTTTTTTTTCCTTGTAGGAGCTGCTGTTGTCGCGCCCCTTTGTCTTGCCCAACGAGCTTTGGCAGCTGCCGCGAGCTTTGCTCGCGTCCCGGGCGAAAAGTAGCGGGCACCCGTGGGAGCTGTTGGCTTCGCAGGGGCGCCTGCCAGAATTGAGGAAAGACGTTTTTCCAGATCATCGATTTGTCGGCGAATTGAGATCGCTTCTTGTAGAGTTTTGACGGATATATCCATGTGTTATGAGATAGCTGGGGTTGACTGAGAAGGCAATTACAATTTTTATAACAACTTGATCCCTGACTTACTTGGCCGGCGCCGCCTATTAGTTATACCTAGTCAGTAAAATGAATTGCCATAAAGGTGCAAACTGGCGTTCCATTAAGTTTTGAAGAAATGACTACGCAACCTGCGCGGGTCCGAAAAATGTTCGGATCCATTGCAAGGCGCTATGATCTCGCAAATCATTTGCTTAGCTGCGGGATCGATTTCTATTGGCGGCGGCACGCGGCGGAAATCGTCGCCGATTGGCAACCACATAGAGTTGCCGATCTTGCGACCGGCACCGGGGATTTGGCGCTAGCCTTGCAAAAGAAATTGCCGGATGCGGATGTCGTCGGCGTCGATGTCCTCCAGGAAATGCTCGATCTTGCGCAGCGAAAGGGGGTGCCCCAAGTCGTGCTTGCCGATGCGATGAACCTGCCATTTGACGATGCTTCATTCGATTGTGTCGCCATTGCATTCGGCCTGCGCAATCTGGAAAATTGGGCGGCCGCGCTTGCTGAGATGTCGCGCGTGCTTAAGCCGAACGGGCACTTGCTCGTACTCGAGTTCTCACTGCCGACAACACCGGTCTTGCGCGCAATCTATCGTTTCTATTTGCATTGCTGCCTGCCCTTGCTCGGTTCTTTTCTAACAGGGACGAAAAGCGCCTATGATTATCTTGGTGATTCGATCGAGGAATTTCCGGGCGGCAGTGCGATGTGCGAATTGATGGCGGGGAACGGCTTCTCCGACGCGACGTTTGAACCCCTGACCGGTGGGATCGTCACAATTTACACGGCCCAGAAATCATTAACGCGTGTCTTCCTGAGCGGAACCCATTCAACTCGCTTCGCTCGCCCAGGGTAAACTCCGCGCTGTCGAAGGATTCCGTTGAGTCACGATTGGTAACGCTGCGGGATTCCTCGAGTTCGCTCGGAATGACGAGAGATTTACGGCGTCACGCTCGTAACCGGTGTCGTCGTTGGCGAAGGCGACGCGGTAGCTTGTGCCTCCAGCGGCAATTTTACGGCGCTGAAGTCTGCATTGCTAATCGCAAAGGTGCCTTCGCGTCCGTCCACGCGTGTGCACCACGTGCCGTCATTATTTTGTGCACCAACAGTCAGCATATGTGATGCTTTGTTATCCGGGGAAGTTGTGAAGGCGAGCACAAGCTGTGGTTTTTCGAAGCCATGCTGAGGCGTCGTGGCTCCAAGCCAGCGCACTGCATGCAAACTGGACAAGGTATTGAGCAGCGATTGCACATTGGCTTGATTGATCTGACCACTTCCTTTGAGCCAGTGCCATTGATTATTTTGATCGCGCTCCAGCGACAACTCCTTTTCAGTAGTGACGCTTAGGCGATGGATTTGTTCCGCTTTAAACTTGAAGATCGACAACTCCTGCCATTGCAGGGGATCAGGTGAAATCTGATCCAACAAACCGCGACGGACCGCCACGACGAACGGCTCATCCGTCAGCCGCGCGTAAACATTATCGCCTTCCGGTTTTCCAAAGGCGATTCCGGCGAACGGCTGCTCACCCGCTTTGGTTTCAGCAGTGTTCTCCGAAGCAAACGAGCTGAACGTCAATTGCATCTGCGGCTTATCGAGGCCGTACTTCGGCAGATTGGAAGCGACGTCTTCTACAAATCCAGTTACCCGCTCATTTTGCAGCCTATCGATCAGGCGCTGAACTGCACCTGAATCCGCCGGCGTATTGTTTCGGGTGGCGATTGTCCAATTTCCATCTTTGCGCGCGAGAACAGTTTTGCCTCTGCCCGGGGCATCGATCGTAATCCGATCGAGAATATTTGTGTCGATACGAACCAAATGATTGTCCCGCAGATCGGCTGGTTTTGTGTTTAGGATTTCTTCGGTTTTCTTCGGGAGCGTGTAAACGGATCCGCGAGGAGCGAACCGGACGTAGAGCTGGTCTTTTTCCTTCTCTGACAGACTGCCGATCTGCAGCGTCTGGCCTTTGTCCTCCCGCCCGAACACCTTGATCGACTCGCCGATCTCGACCTTCTGGTCTTTTTTTTCTGCCTCATCGAACAGTGTGATCGATCCACGCGGCTCCGCCAATCCATAAGGGTGCAGGTCACCACGATCATCGGCCACAAATTGCTGAATGTGCGCTGAGGTGATTTGCGAAATCAAGTCGCCCACTTTCCCGTCGTCGGCCCGCGCGCGCAGCGGCTTGATGATGTCCCAGTGATCGACTTTCTTCTCCAGCTCCATTTCGCCGGCAGGCGTCTTCAATGTGATGCGGCGCACCTGCGCAGCAGTCAGGTCCGTAAGTTTTCTATCGCGAAATTCCTCCGGTTTTTTGTCGATGTCTTTCCTGATCGATTGCTTGGCGAGAAATGTTTCTTTCGAATTCTGAAGGCGCACATACATCCTGCCTTCCAACGCGGCGTCCTTTCCAAACCAGATTTCAGGCGGTCTGCCTTGGCCGAGCAATCTGAGTTTTAGCTTTGGATTATTGAGACCGTACTCGGTCAGCTTGCTCTTATCGGCCTCAATAGCTTTCGCCGGAATAGTTCCCTCCTTCTGCCAAGTCTCCAAATCGGACAACAAATTTTCGACCAGAGCCCCATCTGCCTGATCTTTGATCGGCGTTTCAAGTCGCCACTTGTTTTCGCGCTGCCGTATTTCGATCTGTTGGTCGCCATTTTTAATGACGATCCCATCGATTTTGTTTCGGTCGAAATTGACCACGTTCTGCGCCTGTCGCCTGGCTTCCTCCGTGCTTGGCCGTTTCATTTCAAAAAACCGGAAGTAAACGACACCAGTGAGCGCGACTACGGCCAGGATAAGGGTATACCTCCAGTTCATATCAAACCCGCCGCTGCCACCACACCATGGTTCCGATTACGGCAGGAACCAGCGGCATGAATAGCAGAACAATCCAGCGCAGCCGGCGCAACTCCTCTTCGCTTAGACTGAAGGTGAGAGGCTTCGGGATTTTTGGCGCGATGCCGATAAGCTGTTCCCGACTAAGCAGCCAGTTCACGCTGCCGGAGATGAAATCGAGTCCCTGCTGATCTTGCGTGATAGCATTGTCCTGAACAAAAGTCGCGTTGCTTACTACTGCCAGCCGCGGGGAATTCATCTGCACTCGCTGATCTGCACTGCCACCCTTTTCGACCGCTGCGCCAATTGTTAGCGGCACATTGCTGTTTTGCTTCGCGTCAGCCTGGAATTTTGCCTGGTTATCCGTGTTGTAATCCGTTTCGGCAAAATAACCCTTTTCGGCCTGGATCAGCGGCTCCACGCGGATGTTGGCGGCGCGGACGCGGTCCGGCTCGAGCGTAAGTGAAGATGTGCCGCCCAAAAAGAGCGCTCGCACATCGCCTAATCGTTTTGTGGCTGGACTGTCGCCCACGAAACGCAGCTCTTCGATGCCCGTGCGCAAAAAAACCATCAGTCGATCGTCATTCACCTTGACGCCCAACTCGTTTAGAAAGCCACGCAGCTTCGGCGTTTTCGCCGCCGGATCTAGGAGAAGCAGGATCCGCCCCTGCTTATCCCAGAAGTCGCGCAGCAATTTCATTTCGCGATCGGAAAAATCGTACTGCGGTCCGACGATCATAACAGCTTTCACGTCGGCCGGAATCGCATCCAGATCGAGAAGGTTCAGTTCCTGAAACTTGATATTTTCATTTTCGATGAATGTTTTCAGCACGGTGATCGGGCTGGTGCCTTCCGTAAGCGCCGGTTCCTTGTGACCAGTGACGTAACCAAGGATCTTCTTTTTTCCTTCCACAAGGTCGATCATCGCGCTGGTGATGGCTTGCTCGCCTTTGAATGCAGCCACGCGCGGGCCTTCGCCGATGGCCATTCCGCTCTGGTCAATATCGGCCATCTCCGACGCTTTGACGGTTTTGTTGCGGCCCTCGTAATCGAGCACCAAGAGACTCTCGTCCGTGACAACTTTGTATTTGTCGAACAGCTCCTTGGCGCGCGAAAGATTTCGCTCGGGATCGATGTGCTCGAGGTCAATCTTTCCTTTGCCGGCATATTGATATTCGGTCAGCAAATTCTCAACGTCCGCGGTAATCGGCGTATTGGGCGAAAAGAAAACCGTGATGTGCATCTTGCCCTTCAGCGTGTCGAGGAAACGCTTCGTTTTATCTGACAGCGTATATTTTTGGTCGCGTGAAAAATCCCAACGCGCGTAATGCCTGAAGGAGAAGGAATTCACCATCGCAACGAGAAATAGAATCAGCACGATCTGGACGAGAACATTGAGACCGATCCGAATCCGGCCAATTTTCTTACCCGAGCGCGCCCGCGGCTTCTTTGTCGCGTCAGCCATTTGTTAGAGCCTCCATTTACGGGATTGGAATGCCTGGCAAGTGAGTGTCAGCATCAGAATGGTCATGCTCACATAGAGCACGATCGGCCGCGTATCGATTACCCCGCGCGAGAATGTCCCCATGTGTTCGATGGCGGAGAAATAGCCCAGCAAATCTTGCGTTGTGGAAGTAACATCCAAAAGTATCAACTGAACCAGGCCGAAAAAAAATAACAGGGTAATTGCGCAGAAAGAAATAATGGCCGCGATGATTTGGTTCCTCGTCAGAACGGACGTGAGACAACCAATCGAAAGATAAAACATTCCCAGCAACAAAAGTATCAGATACGAACCCCAGTATGCACCGGCGGAATGCGCCGCGGCTTGGCCTGTTATGCTTTGAAAAATCCAGAAGTAAAGCAGCGTCGGGATCCAGAGGATCAGGTAGAAGACCAGCGCTCCAAAGAACTTTGACAGCACGACCTGCCAGTCGCGCACAGGGACAGTAGTTAGCGGTTCGATAGTGCCGAGCTTAAATTCTTCCGCAAACAAGCGCATCGTGATCAGCGGAAAAATCAGGATGAAGGGGAACCAGAACAGTACCCAATTGAAAAAGAACTGTTGGACCGAAATGTCTATTGTGCGCCGATTCATGTATGAAACGATGAGATTAAAATTGATCCCGCTGACGATCAGGAAGAAGGTGAGTACGATGTACGCGATCGGGGAGTGGAAATAGCTACGTACTTCGCGCGAGAGCAGGGTGTAAAACTTTCTCATAAAAGAAACATTCCGGTGATCCCGAGCCGCGGAGATGGCGAGGGAGCTCCCACATCGTCGCGCGTCACACAAGCGGTCCAAACGTGACGTTTCGACCTTATGCGAGATCCTTCGCTCCGCTCAGGATGACAGCTTCGTTGTCTTGTTTGGGTTTCCATCAAACGACGTCGGGATGCGTGAACTCAACGAACACATCTTCGAGCGTCGCTCGACGTTGAGTTAATTCGCGCACGGCCCAATGGCGATCGGTGGCCAGCCGAAAGACCGCTTCGCGCACATCGACACCCGACTCCACGCGCAACGAGAATCTCTTCCAATCATTCTCCCCATCGGTAACCACTTCGCGCACGCCTGAAATCTTCTTCAGTTCCTCCGCACCGTTGTCGTTCCCGACTTTTGCTTCAAGCACTACGCCGCCGGCTTGCCTGATTTTCCCGAGTAAATTATCCGGAGTATCGCACGCCTCGATTCGCCCCTTGTGAATGATGATCACACGGCTGCACGTCATCTCCACCTCAGGCAAAATGTGTGTGGAAAGCAAAATCGTGTGCTGCCTGCCCAGGTTCTTGATTAGCTCGCGCACCTGGCGGATTTGATTTGGATCGAGTCCAATCGTCGGCTCATCGAGAATCAGAAGGTCCGGCTCAGCCACTAGCGCGTCCGCCAGGCCGACGCGTTGGCGATAGCCTTTGGAGAGAGTGCCAATCAACTTGTTCTCAACCTCCTTAAGACCACAAAGTTCCTTTACATCGCCGACGCGCTCCGCAACGCGGCGATGCTGGACTCCCTTCAGCGCCGCGCGATAATTGAGATACTCCGTTGCGCGCATGTCGCTGTAGAGCGGGACGTTTTCCGGCATGTAGCCGAGGTGCGCCCGTGCCTGAAGCGATTGCTCAAAAACATCAAATCCCGCGACCGTCGCGCGACCTGACGTCGGCGGCATGAAGCCGGCCAAGATGCGCATGGTCGTGGTTTTACCAGCGCCGTTTGGCCCTAGGAATCCCATGATTTCTCCCTGGCTGACCTCGAAATTCAAATCCTGAATGGCAGGCTGGCCAGCGTAGCGTTTAGTCAGATTTTCGACTTTAATCATTGCGCGATATTTCGATGAGACAATCGCGGCGCGATTACGTTGCCAATTTTTTTAGCGCGCCTTCATGCTCAAGGCGGCGAGCTTGCTGTTTTGCCCGCCGGCACGAATTACGCCGACAGCGAAATCTACGTTCGAGCCACTTTGTACCGAGGCGAGGAGCGCCTCGACTTGCTGCACAGAGGTGACATCGGATTTGGCCACCCGATAAACCGCCATACCGCGCTCAATTCCTGCTTCGTCTGCTGGACTACCCGGTTCGACTGCCGTAATCAGCACTCCGCGCCCGCGCGCATAACCGAGCGCATCAGTTAGCTCCTGGCTCAAATTCTGAAGCTGCATTCCAAATAACCTTTCAGCATTGGACGCGGATGTTTCGGCGCCCCCAGCTTCGTTCTTCGCCCCGGCCCGTTTCTGGGCGATTTTCTTGAATCGATTCACGCTATCGCGCACAACCTCCGCCGGAATCGCGAAACCCAGCCCCTGAGTTGGGACACCTTGCGGTGTGAACGCCATTTTTGCCGAGCTGATGCCGACCAGCCGTCCAGAAAGATCGATCACTGGCCCACCGCTGTTACCCGGGTTGATTGCCGCATCGGTCTGCACCAGATCCTTGTACTCAACATCGTCCACAGTGATGTTACGCTTCACCGCGCTGAGAACACCCCGGCTGATCGAGCTGCCATAGCCGACGGCATTGCCCACTACGATCACGGTCTCACCGAGCAAGTTCGGAGAAATATTATCGAGATTGATAAATGGAAAATCGGTTTGCGCGTCGATTTTGATGAATGCCAGATCGGTCTTGTCATCGCCGGCGATGTAGTGAGCATTGTACGTTTTGCCGTCGTTTGTCGTTACGTGAATT
>Ga0209156_10004308_pt1 | contig 10409 bp, 5 predicted proteins | sample GraSoiAngelo_124_FD_185881 | JGI IMG/M metagenome (GOLD analysis project Ga0209156, IMG submission 185881) | Grasslands soil microbial communities from the Angelo Coastal Reserve, California, USA - 14_0927_05_20cm (SPAdes) (version 2) | ecosystem: Environmental > Terrestrial > Soil > Grasslands ...
AGCGAATTGCCGATCCCCACGCCCCCGCCGTGGTGGAACGACACCCAGCCCGCGCCCGACGCCGTGTTGAGCAACGCGTTGAGGATCGGCCAGTCCGCGATCGCGTCGGACCCGTCCCGCATCGCCTCGGTCTCCCGGAAGGGTGAGGCCACCGAACCCGTGTCGAGGTGGTCCCGACCGATCACGACCGGCGCAGCGAGATCGCCGCGCTTCACCAGGTCGTTCAACGCGCACCCGAACCGCGCGCGCTCGCCCTGCCCCAGCCAGCAGATGCGGGCCGGGAGTCCCTGGAACGCCACCCGCTCCCGGGCCAGCTCGATCCAGCGGCGCAGGTGGCGCTCCTCGGGGAAGAGCTCGAGCACCAGGCGGTCGGTGCGCTCCACGTCTCTCGGGTCGCCCGAGAGCGCCACCCAGCGGAACGGACCCTTCCCTTCGCAGAACAGCGGCCGGATGTATTCGGGCACGAAGCCGGGGATCGCGAACGCATCCGACACGCCGGCGTCTCTCGCTTCGGTCCGGATGTTGTTGCCATAGTCGAACGTCACCGCGCCGGCGCGCTGGAGCGCGAGCATGGCGCGCACGTGCGTCGCGATGCTCGCCACCGAGCGCTTCACATATTCCTCGGGCGCGCTACGCCGCAGCGCCGTCGCGGCCGCGAGCGTCAGGCCGGCCGGGATGTAGCCGTTGAGCGGATCGTGCGCCGACGTCTGATCGGTCACGACATCGGGAACCTGGCCGCGCCGTACCAGCTCGGGGAGCACCTCGGCGCAATTGCCCACGAGCCCGACCGAGAGCGCCCGGCGCTGACCCTTGGCCTCCTCGCACCAGCGCAGGCCCTCATCGAGGGAGCTGGTCGACCGATCGAGGTAGCGGGTCTCGAGTCGACGCTGCACGCGCGCGGGGTCGACTTCGACGGCGAGGCAGACGCCCTCATGCATCGTCGCCGCGAGCGGTTGGGCTCCCCCCATGCCGCCGAGCCCACCCGTGAGCACCAGCCGGCCGGCGAGCGAGCCCGCGAAGTGGCGCCGTGCCACTGCCCCGAACGTCTCGTAGGTGCCCTGCAGGATGCCCTGCGTACCGATGTAGATCCACGAACCGGCGGTCATCTGGCCGTACATGATCAGGCCCTGGCGCTCGAGCTCGCGGAACACATCCCAGGTGGCCCACCGCCCCACCAGGTTCGCGTTCGCGATGAGCACCCGCGGAGCCTCGGGGTGCGTGGTGAACACGCCGACCGGCTTGCCCGACTGCACCAGCAGCGTCTCGTCGTCGCCGAGCGTGACCAGCGTCCGGCAGATCGCATCGAACGCCGGCCAATCGCGCGCCGCCTTCCCCGTCCCGCCGTACACCACGAGGTCCTGAGGCCGCTCCGCGACGTCGGGGTCGAGGTTGTTCATCAGCATCCGCAGCGCGGCCTCCTGGACCCATCCCTTGCAGGTCCGGTTGGGCCCCCGCGGCGCTCGTATCGTTCGCGGCCCCGTCACGCCGGCCCGGGATCGAACGTTCCACCGCGCAGAGCCGCGACGATGCGTTCGATATCTCCGCTGAGGGGACGGTCGCCCGCGAGCGGCGGCACGAGACGCCGCACCGCAGCGAGCGTGCGGGCCACGCCCTGCCCCGGCTTGAGGGGGCGCAAGAACTCGAGCCCCTGCGCCGCCGCGAGCAGCTCGATCGCCACGATCCGGGCGGCGTTGGCGAGAATCCGCTCGGCTTTCCACGCCGCGGTCATCCCCATCGGCACGACGTCCTCCTGGTTCCCTTCCGTGGGTACGGACTGGACGCTCGCCGGCGTGGCCAGCACGCGGCACTCGGCCACCAGCGCCGCGGCCGCGATCTGCGGGGTCATGAACCCCGACTCGAGACCGGGATCCCGAGCCAGGAACGCGGGCAACCCGGACGACAGGTCGGGATTCACGATCCGCTCGAGCCGGCGCTCGGCCAGCCCCGCGAGTGTGGCGAGCACGATGCCGATGACGTCGAGCGCCAACGCGATCGGCTGACCGTGGAAGTTGCCCCCCGAGAGGATCTCGCCGTCGATCACCAGGGGATTGTCGGTTGCCGCGTTCAGCTCGGTCGCAACCAGGCGTTCCGCGAACGCAAGACCTTCTCCCACGGCCCCCAGGACCTGTGGCGTGCAGCGCAGCGAGTACGCGTCCTGGACTCGCGGGTCGTTTTCACGATGGGACTCGCGAATCTCCGAATCGGCGAGCAGGGCGCGCAGCAGCGTCGCGGACTGCTGCTGATACGCGTGGGGACGGGCCTCGTGAATCCGCGGGTCGAACGGCGCGGGCGTGCCGCGCACGGCCTCGAGGCTCATCGCGGCGGCGGCGTGCGCCGTGCGCCACAGGACCCAGCCGTCGTGCACCAGCAACGCCGCCAGCCCCGTCTGGGCCTGCGTGCCGTTGACGAACGCCAAACCCTCCTTCGCTTCCAGGGTGATCGGTTCGAGCCGCTTGGCTCGCAGCGTCGGGCCATCCTCCCCCTCCCCGATCATGGCGAGCGCGAGGTGCGCGAGAGGGGCGAGATCTCCCGACGCCCCGACGCTGCCCTGCGAGGGGACGCGCGGATGCAGCTGCGCGTTCAGCATGCCGACGATCAGCTCCGGAAGGATCGCGCGCACCCCGCTCGTGCCGCGCAGCAGCACGTTGGCGCGCAACAGCATCATCGCCCGCACGGCGTCGACGGGCAGCGGTTCTCCCACGCCGGATGCGTGGCTGCGGATCAGATTCAGCTGCAGATCGCGCGCCTGGTCGGGCTTGATGCGCACATGCGCCAGCTTGCCGAAGCCCGTGTTGACGCCATAGATCGTGTCGCCCCGGCCCACGGCGGTCTCGACGGCCCGGCGGGAGGCAGCTACGCTCGCCAGAGCCTGCGGCGCGATGGTCACGGGCGCGACGCCGCGGGCGACGGCGACGACGTCCGCGATCGAGAGGGAACGTCCATCGAGCGTCACAGAAGGTGGCATGCGAAAGGAAGGTACGCGCCCATACACAAGACGCCAAGCGTACAAACGTCGAGTGGCCAGGAGTCATCCTGGCCACTCACGACTTGCGACCGCTTGCAACTTGGCGTCTGCCAACCTACCTGGAAACGGCTACCGGTTTCCCTGTCAACGCCGGTTTCGGCGCCAGCTCCGGATTCCCCGGATCCGTCTGTACGCTCCAGTCGAAGATCACGTACTGACGGCTGACGGCGGTGACGCGCAACGCGGCGTAGTGATACGCCCCGGCCTCGTTGCGCTGGAACACGTAACCGTACCCGGGCACCGCCTGGTACATGTTGCGCGTGTAGCCGACCGCTGGCGCGAAGTCGATCGACGTCAAGTCGGCGACGGGCTGCGTGCCATAGACCTGCATGCTATCGCCCGCGAACTCCGGCACGATCCATAGGGTGGAATCGCTCGCCCGGTGCACCCAGAAGTCGATGTCCGTGCGGTTGCCGTCCTGCACCATGCCCAGCTCGCCCGGATCGCCGGCACCGTTGGCGTTGGCGTCGTTCCAGAAACGGAACCCCGCCTGGGCCGGCTGCTGCTCGAGCGCATAGACCAGCACGTTGCGCGCGTCGGGGCGCGGCGTGTCCTGGCGCAACGGCGACCAGAGGCTCTCGTAGCCCCGCTTGCTGATCGCCGAGACGCCGAAGCAGCGCGGCGTGCCGTTGACGAGCAGGGTGGCGAGAAACTCGTTGGACACGGTCTCGCCCTCGAGCGACCAGTCCGCGCCACATACTCCCGTGTCGAGATTGTAGCTCGCGCTGTACACGCGATACCACTTGAAAGTGGTGTCCTGGGCCGCGTTGTCGGCCCACCCGAGATGGATGGCCTGATTCAGCGAAATCGAGCCAAGCGTGTCGGGAGCCTGCAGCCGGAGCCGCTCATCGACGGTGATGATGTTCGAGAAATCGCTTTCGCCGCCGCCCAGGTCGACCGCGGTGACCGCATACTGCAGATGCGGTACGCCGTTGTCGTGGAACGTGTTGGAGCTGGTCTCGCCGCGCAGCAGGAACGAGCCCGACGTGCTGGCCCGCGAGTACACCCGGTAGCTCGCGAGATCGGAGCTCAAGACGTCGTCCCACACCAGCAGGATGCCCGCGGGCGTGTTGGGATCACCGCTCGCGTCGAGCTGATACCCGAGGTTCTGGGGGGGCGACAGGGAGCTGGAAATGTTCGTCGTGCTGTTCTGGCACGCGATGCCGAAGAGCAGAACGACGGCGAGGATGTATCGCGACGAGCGCGGCATGAGAGCCTCGGGAAGCGGTTTGGGTAGGTGCGTAGGCAGGCACCGTGCCGGAGGGTAAGTGGTGCGTGGTTGGTCACTTGCCGTCGACCGGCCGGCCAGCAGTGTCATCTCCAGGGGACGCTCAGCGCGTGATCGACGACTGCTCGTAGTTGAACTTGATGTCGGGCTGGTCCAGCAGCGAGACGTAGAAGCTGAACGCGAAGCTGCCGGTGGGGGTCTTGTTGAACGAAAAGCTGGCGTGCCAGCGATGCAGGTCGCGTTCCAGCTGAATGACATGCATGCCGAACTGTTGGGTGTCGAAATCGTAGCTCGAGTTCCAGGTCGCCGACCAGTGCGCCGTGGGCTGGAACGAGAGGCGGAATGTCAGCTGCTGGTTTCCGCCCGTGCCGGTCGGAATGAGGACGCCCGTCGACAGCGTATCGAGGGCATGGGGCCGTGTCCGCAACCTGGAGTAGGTCACTGACAGGTTGAACCCGGATCCCGCACCGCCAGTGGGAAATGCCCCCGGTCCCTGGAATGACTTGTTCCCGAACTGCCCTCCTGCCGGGGGCACGCCCGGCTGTCCCTCCGTGCCCGCGGCCGGCGGGGCCGGCGCATTGGCAGGCGCCTTGCCGCCGAGGCCCAGCAGGCTGGTGATCCCACGAATGGTGGCGGGCGTGATCGTGAAGCCGGCCTGGATGTTCGTCAGAAACGGGTCGAACCTCGCGCTGTCGGTGCCTACCTGACCATTCCACAGGTCGTGGGTCATCGTGAAGTTGAACCCCGGCAGGAGATCGGACGCGAGCGTGTTGGTCATGGTTGGCGTCTGCCAGCCGGTGTGGTGCAGCTGCTTGGCCTGCTCGAAGTTGTACGACAGGGAGCTGGTACTGATGTTGAGCAGGCGGATCTTGCGCTCCGCATGCCCCGTGGTATCGCCCGGGGGTGGCTTGAGCTTGGCTTCGAAGTTCTGCGACAACCCAAGGCTGATGGTCTGCTGCGGATCGCTCAACGCCCTGAAGTTGCGGCCGCTGGGGTCGACGGCGTGGGCGAACTCGGCGGACACTTGCGTGCCGGGAGCGTAGGCGTAGCTCACACTCGGCGACACCGAGTGGCGGATCCGCTCGATGGGACCGATGCCCGGGAAGAAACCGAAAAACGTGGGTGACAGACTGGCGCTGAACTGCAGCCGCTTGCCCTGCTGCACCCATTGCCCACCCGTGAACTGGTTGCGGATCCGGAAGCTCGCCTGCGACGTCTGGTTCACGATCGAGACGCTGGGCTGGAGCTTCCACGTCCCGGTGAAGAACGACGGCAGGTTGATCCCGGTCTGCCAGTCGACGGTCGTACTGAAGGTCTGGTAGTACACGACCCGATGGATGGCGTGAGTCGAGTCGTCGGTGATGTCGACTTCCTTTCGCGCGTTGCTGATGTCGTCGGTCATCACGAAGTTGTTGGTCCACGCCCAGCGCCCCAGTCGCAGCGGCGTGTCCAAGTGGAGGTCCGTGTGGCGGGTGTCGGCGAACACGCTATCCTGCACGCCCCCCGGCAGCAGCACCGGCGCCTGCAGCTGGTGAAAGGTTTGCTGGTTGTTATACGAGAAACCGGGCGACCACGTGATGTCCGGCGTGATGTTCACCGGCGACGGCGTCAGGTTCACAGTGGGAAACGTCTGCGTGACGAGCCCGCTGCCGATCTCCTGGTGCCGGCTGCCGCCGACGGTCAGGGTGCCCCAGTCGAACTGCCGGTTGAAACTCATCTGCGAGCCCAGGCTGGCCGTGGAGAGGTAGGGGTTGACCGTATTGTTTTGGATCACGGACGTGCTGGTGGCGTAGTCGACGCTCGCGTTGAAGCTGGTGCGTGACGAAAAACTCTGCTGATGCTGCCAGCCGAGGCGGATCGAGCTACCCGGGATGTCGAGCTGGGCGTAGCGCTCGAACGACAGGCCGCCGTTGATGAAGTGGTCGAGCCAGCGGTAGCGCGTCTGTCCCTTGACGGCCAGGTAGCGGTCGGCGTACCAATCGCCCGATACGAGAAAATCCACGTAGTCGTTGACCACGAAGTAGTAGCCGAGGTTCGCCACGTGCCGCTGGTAGCGGCGGGTGGGACGGACGATGTCGCTCAAGCCGAAACGCGGCACCAGAATGCCGCTACGCCGCCCGCGGCGCACGTCCTGAAAGATGAACGGCAGCCACATGATCGGGACGTCGTGGATGTACAGCACCGCCGGCCGCGCCACCATGACGTTCTTGTTGAGCCATTTCATCTGACCGGTGGCGAAGTGATAGTCGGGAACCGGGTTCTCGTCCGAGGTGATCTTGCTGTTCGCGCCGTACAAGCGAGTAGAACCCGAATCCACGGCGAGATCGCCGCGTACCAGCCAGTGCGCGGAGCCCTGCTGAAAATCGGTGAGCGCGTTGTGCACCGTGCCCCGCTTGACGCAGGTGTCGTAGGCCATGGCCTCGCCCACCAGAACGGTGGCCTGATCGAACAGCTTGGGATCGCCGACGGCGTCGAGCCGACAGCTCTGCCGCTGGTAGCGGATCGAGTCGGACTCGACCTTGGTCCCTTCCCGCTCGACGTAGGCCGTGCCGCGCAGATGAATCGTCTCGGAGTCGCCCCCCTGCACGATCATCGTGTCCGCCGTGTATTGCGTCAGGCGGTACCCCTTGACCTTCTTGAGGGAGTCGATCACGGCGTCGGGGGGGGGAAAGCTGCGGCTCGGACCGGTGGGGAGGCCGAGCTTTCGAGCCGCGGTGCTGTCGAGCGCCCGGCCCTGCAGCGTGTCCCCGGCCGCCCGCGCGGTATCGGGGCGTTGCGGCCGCAGCGGCCGTTGCCCCGGGATCTGCGCCCGAAGCGATCCGCCCAGGGCGAACAACAGCAGAACGCCGAGCGCGGCGGCGCTCGCTGCACCCCCTGCCCCCCCCGCCCCCTCGGCCCGCTCCCGCCGCCGCCGGCGCTTCTCGACGACCCAGGCGCACCAGATGCTCACTTCGTAAAGCAGCATCAGCAGAAGGATCCCGACCAGCATCGACAAGGCATCCGGCGGGGCGAGCAATGCAGAGCAGACGGCGGCGACGCCCAGGGCATAGCGGCGGTTTCGGGCCAGGAACCGCGACGTCACGAGGCCGAGCGCGGCGAGGATCACCACGACGAGCGGCAGCTCCATGGCAAGCCCGATGGCGATCATGAACTGCGCTGCAAACCCGAAATACCCCTGCGCCGTTATGATCGGTGAGAACACCTGCTGCTGGAAGCTGAACAGCATGCGAAGGATGCGGGGCAGCAGCCATTGGTACGCGGCGGCGGCCCCGGCAAGGAATAACACCACGCCCACAGAGAGCGCGGGCACGATGAGGCGTTTCTCGCGGTCATACAGCGCCGGCGTGAGAAACGCCCAGACCTGGTAGATCACCACGGGCGAGGCGATCAACAGCCCGAGGATGAACGCGAACTTGAGCGTGATGAGGAACGGCTCGGTCGGACTCGTGAACTTGAGCTTGCCATCGGGAAGCAGGGGGGCGACAGGACGCATCAACAGACCAATGACGTCCGCATGCTCGACGATTACCCAGCCCACCAGGCTCGCCAGCAGGACCGCAACGAGACTCTTCAGGATGCGCCACCGCAGCTCCTCGAGGTGGTCGAGGAACGGCATCTCGGCCCGGCTCTCGGGAGTATCAGGCACGACTCACGACCGGCCCCGCCGGGCTAGCGCCCCAGGCGTTGCAGCTTGTCGTGCGCGAGATTGGCCTCGTCGGAGCGGGGATAGCTCGCGATGACCCGACCGTAGTAGGTGCGGGCGGCCGCCTTGTCGCCCCGCTGCTCGGCGAGCAGCCCCAGCTTGTACAGCGCCGAGGGCGCCCGCGACGAGTTGGGAAAGGTCTTCACGACCTGCTGATACACCGCGGCCGCTGAATCCGCGCTCTCCCCCCCAAACGTCTCGCCCACGTAGTACAGCGCATCGGGCGCCCGCTCGTGAGTGGGGAACACGCGCAGAAACTCACGAAACCCGAGCCGCGCCGTGGCGAGGCTCCCCCGGCGGAACTGCGATAGCGACAGCTCGTACATCTGGTTCGGTCCCGGCCCCGCGGGGTTCCCCGAGGGCCCCACCGGGACCGCGGCGCCGCCGTGGCTGGTATCCGGCACCGGCACCGGTTGCCGCGCCTGCTCCTCCAGCTTGCCCCGCAGCTCAGTCAGCCGCTGCTGGCTCTGGCCGGTCAGCTCCTGCACCGTGACGAGCTGCTGCTGCACGGCGAGCAGCTCGGTCTTCATGTCGCCGCGCAGCTGCACCAGGTAGGCCTGCTGCGCCGTGAGCTTCTCTTGCACCGCGGCCAGGAGCGTGCGCACGGAGTCGATCTGGACCGCGCGCACGCTGTCGCCCCGGCCGCGTTCCACGCGCAGCGCCTCGACCTGGAGCTCGACACGCCGCACGTCGCCCTTGAGGGCGCAGCCGGCGGTGAGCCCCAGGCCGATGAGCGCCAACCACGCCCGCGTCACGCGCGCGCCGCTCAGGGCTGTTTGAGGGCGTCGCCGCCCGCAAGGATTTCGAACTCGTCGCGGCGGTTCTTGGACCACGCGTCCTCGTTGTGGCCGGGATCCATGGGCCGCTCTTCGCCGTAGGACACGGTCTCGACGCGACCCCCGTCGATCCCGTGGCTCACGAGGTACTGCTTCGCCGCCGTGGCGCGCCGGTTGCCGAGCGCCAGGTTGTACTCGTCGGAGCCGCGCTCGTCGCAGTGCCCGCTGACCCGAATGCGCAGCGCGGGATTGGCCTGCAGGATCGCCACCTTCTGGTCCAACACCCCCGCGTCGCCGCCCCGGATGATCGCCTTGTCGTAGTCAAAGTGAATCAGCGTCGCGAGCATGGTCTTCACGGCATTGGTCGTCTGGCCGCGCGCCGCCAGCGAGTCGGCGATGGCCTGCTGGCGACGCCGGTCGGCTTCCTCGCGCTCCCGGGCCTCGCGTTCCGCCTGCGCGACCGAATCCGCGCGCCGCCGCTCGGCCTCCGCGGCGGAGTCCGCGTTCGGGCCCTGCGGCAGAGGCGTCGTCTCCGGCTTTTTGCCGGGACACGCGGCGACCGCCGCAACAGCCAGGCCGATCAGCAGGAGCAAGGGTAGGCGTTTCATCGGTGGCGTCCTCTCCGAATTCAAGGGGTCGGCGATGCGGTCTCCGGCAGACGCGGAGACCAGGCCGGCAGCCGCGCGCCGCTCTGTTGCAGCAGCGGACGGATACGGCCGGTTTCCAAATCGATGATCCAGAGCTGCCGATATCCCGAACGATCCGACACGAACGCCATATGGCGGCTGTCGGGGGCCCAGGTTGGATCCTCGTTCCGCCCTACTGAAGTGAGCTGCCGCACCGCACGTGTGCGCACGTCCAGTACAAACACCTGCAACGTGCCGGCGACGTCGCGGTGGAAGGCGACGGCCTGCCCGTCGGGTGACCACTCGGGAGCGTTGGACGACCCCGTCGCCCCGTAGTCGAACGGCGCGAACAGCTGCGGGTCCGTCCCGTCCGCCCCCATCACGTAGATCTGCGGCAGCCCCGCCCGCGTCGACACGAACGCGATCCGCTGGCCGTCGGGACTGTAGGTCGGTGACAAGTTGTCGTAAAAGCGTCCCACGGTCAAGCGTTGTAAACAGCAGCCGTCCTTGATGTTGACCGTGTACACGTCGGTGCCCTCTTCAATCGCGCGGCTGAAGGCCAGGGTCTTGCCGTCGGGCGAGAAGGCGGGCGTGAAATCGAGCGCCTGCCCCGTGGTGGCCACGGGCGCGCGCTTGCCCGACGCGACGTCCTGCACGAACAGGCGACCGTGCCCCTGCCAGAACTCCATGTACGAGAAGCGCCGGCCATCCGCGGCCCACGCCGGTGACATGGCCGCGTGATCCGTGGACGACACGAGGCGCCGCTCCGCGCCGTCCTGATCGATCACGTAGGCCTTGCCGTCCATCACGAACAATACGCGCGTCGCCGCGATCCCCGGGGCGCCGAGCGTGGCCTCGAGCACGCGATCGGAGAGCCGATGCACGGCCATGCGGAAGCCCGGATCGGTGAGCGGCGGGAGACGGGAGCGCACCTCGCGCCGCACAGCGCCGCCGGCCACGTCGTGCACGGTGACGACCGCGCTGTCGCCGCCCGTGGGCGTCACGGCCACCGCGAAGTCGGCGCCGAGCGCTTGGTACAGGGGGTAGTTGA
>Ga0209156_10004309_pt1 | contig 10408 bp, 4 predicted proteins | sample GraSoiAngelo_124_FD_185881 | JGI IMG/M metagenome (GOLD analysis project Ga0209156, IMG submission 185881) | Grasslands soil microbial communities from the Angelo Coastal Reserve, California, USA - 14_0927_05_20cm (SPAdes) (version 2) | ecosystem: Environmental > Terrestrial > Soil > Grasslands ...
TGCGACGGCATACGAGTACTTCGGATTCGCGGGCACGACGTCCACCGAGGTGACCAAGGCAAGGATGCAGTTACCCTCTACGATAGACTTCGGCGAAGTGCAGCAGGGGGTGACCAGCCAGTACGCCCCAGTCCGCAGTGTCGACGTGCGAAACATCGGCACCGCGCCCCTCACGATCAGTACTGGCTCGCTCCCGACCGCTCCGGATTTCAGTCGTGTCGCATCGGGCTTTCAGTCGGTGCTTCCGGGAGCCCATCTGCCAAGTGACTGGGCCTTGGGGAACGGGTTGTGGTACAGCGCCAGTCCGCAAGCCCTGGGCGACCGGATGGCGACCTTCCACGTGGCCAGCAGTGACGGTCAGGATCTGGTCGGCAACCTCCACGTGCACGGGGTCTCGCTCCTCGCACACTTTCTGATAGACATCTCGGGTAGCATGAAGTGGACGCCGGCAGGTTGTCCGACCTGGCCGAACCCTGACTGCGTTCCGGCCGAGACCGACAGTCGCTTGTGGCTGGCGAAGCAGTCGACCAAGGAGACCAACTACTGGATTCAAGACTTCTCGACTGGACAGGCCTACGAAGGTTTGTCCACGTTCCCCGGGTTTACGAACGGGCAGAACGGTCAAGTGATCGTGCCTACCGACCGTGCCTACAACACGACCGCGAACATTCAAGTCGCGTTTGGGACTGGGGCCTCTGGCGGTCTCCAGGCGTCAGGTTGGACTCCGATGGAGACTGGCATCATCACGGCCCACACGGACATGTCGCGTATTGCCAACGCGAAAGACCTACGAAAGACGATTCTCCTCCTGACGGATGGCTCGGAGAATCAAGGTAGCAACGCGCGCAACCAGATGCTCTCCCTGAGCACCGATCACATTCGCGTCTACACGGTCGGGCTCGGTGTCCCGGGAAGCGGCGAAGTTGACCTTGCCGTCTTGAACGATCTCGCGGCGGGAACGGGTGGACAAGCCTTCGTATCGGCGGACGCGTCCCAGCCCTTCGACCTGAAGGGCGCGTTCAAACAGGTGGCAATTCAGTGGCTCGGGCTGACTCCGGTCGAAGACCCCGAAGGCCTGATTCGCGCCGGACAGTCGCGGAGTCACGATGTCTGCCTTGATTCTTCGGTGGAAGGCGTGTCGTTCGTCGTCGATTGGAATCGCCAGGTGCCTGACGGCATCGCAGTGCAGCTGCACACTCCGAAGGGAGAGACGATCACTCCGACAACGACGGGTGTCGCCTTCCACAAAGACAACACGTTCTCGAGTTATACGATTCGTGGCGACCGTGTGCGCGGCGGTCAGGCGGCCGGCAAGTGGACGATCGATCTCACGGGCGGCAGCGGCCTGCCCTCGAACGACGACACCCGCTACTCGTACACCGTCGTGGTGCAGAGTCCGATCGCAGCCACGCCCGCGATTACCCCGGGATACATCTTCACGGGCGGGGCAGTGAAGTTCGAGGTGCACGTCAGCGGCGTGCCTGCGGTGAACCTCCCAAAGACGACTGCCGTTTTGCATTACGACACGCCCGGCAGGTCCTTCAACACGTTCCTCGCGTCGAACGCGATCAATCCCAGCTGGGTCAAGGACAGCACAGGTCCGGTCACGACGAGAACCCTGCGTACGGGATCAAACACAAGAGCTCGTTCGGGTGCCGATTCAGTTCGTGCAGAGATTCTGTCGCCGCGTGCGCGAAAAGCCATTGCGCTAGCCCGCTTCGCCGACAAACGCTTCGTCGATCAACGCCAGCGGGATTCGACCGTGCTCTACGACGACGGTACGCACGGCGACCGTGTGGCGAGGGACGGGATCTTCAGCGCACAGCTTCCCGTCGCGGCGTACGAGGGTGTGTACACGTTCACGATTGTCGTGAACGGGCCAAACCCAACACCCGTGCCGGTACCGCAGGGGTGCCTGCTGCGCCAAATCCGCTTCTCCAGTTATGTCCCGATCCACCTTACCGCGGCGCTCCTCGGCCGGCAGATGAGGCTCGCGACGATTGACTCTGCGCAGTTCTTCGACCTAGGGGCATACAAGGCGGTGAGTGGGCCGACGCCCGCCGGACTCGAGCGCAAAATCGTTCGCCTTACTCCGAAGGACGAACTCGGCAACTACTGGGGCCCCGGGTACGCGCGGAACGTCAAGTTCGCGCTCACGAACGCCGAGGCCGTCGGCGGCGTCATCGATAACTGGGATGGCAGTTATCTCCAGGTCATCCAGTACCGCATGGGCGTGCACCCGCTGGTCGCGGTAACGGCGGGCGGCGTCACCACCTCGCCGGTGGGGTTGGGCGGAGGCTTGCCGCTGCCATGGTGGGTTATTCTCCTGATCTTGATCCTCGCCGCAATCATTGCCGTGTGGCTGCGGACTCGGAGGGGGACGGTCTAGCGCGGGCTCTTCATGCCCTCCCCGGACCGCACATCCGAGCGTAGCGGGGCCGAGCCCTCCCGCGCCCCGCCCGCTCGCGCCGCGCCCAAGGCCAAGGAGCGCGGGGAGGCATCGCGCGCCCCCGCGATGCCCCCTGCACAGCTCGCAGAACTGCTGGATCGGGAAAAGGGAGAAGGTGCGGCGCGGCCGCCCGCCGAGGTCGCCGCCGACCTGCAGAGCGGCTTCGGTAACCGCTACACCCAAGATGTGCTCGCGGCGCGAGCCCGCTCGCGCGTCCCCGGCCGCCCGCCGCCCGCCGCCGCTCCTGCGCCGGGCGTGCAGCGGGCCGTCGCGATCGGGAGCGCCGACGACAGGCTCGAGCGCGAGGCGGAGCAGGTCGCTTCCCGCGTCGCCACCGGTCAGGCCGTCCCGCAGGCCAGCATCTCCGCGATCGCTGCCGCGCCCGAGAAGAAGAGCCAGCAGGTGCACCGTCTTGCCGCCGATGAGAAGGCGGCGGAGCAGGACGAGGCGCGCATGGAGCAGACCGCGGCCCGCGCGATCGACGCGAAGGACACGGGCGAGCCCCTGCCTCCCGCCACCCGCGCGACGCTCGAGGCGCAGCTGGGCACCGACTTGGGCGACGTACGAGTGCATCGCGGCGCCGCAGCCGGCCGCTCGGCCCGCGACCTCCACGCCCGTGCCTTCACTCACGGCCGCGACATCTGGCTCGGCGAAGGAGAATCGCCGACGGACTTGGGCCTCATGGCCCACGAGGCGACGCACGTGGTGCAGCAGAACGGCGGCGTGCACCGTCACCTGGTGCAACGGGCCGGACCCGGCAGTCCCGCGCCGGCTGGGGCGGCCCCCGCCGTGACCCTCGCCGAAGCTGGCACGATCGACGAGGCCGCATCGCCGAAACAGATCGTCTACAACACGATTACCATCCCCGCATTCAAGGCCGCCAAGCCTAAGTACAGCACGACCCGGCTGGTGCGCTCGAAGGACTACAAGTACGACGAGCGCCCCAACAATCAGCGCGAGGTCTGGGATGCGAGCCTCAACGGCGGCGGCGACGTCAAGCTGGGTAGCGAGCTGGAGAAGAAGCTGGCGGCTGGCCCTGCCGCGGGCGGTGGTGGAGGCACGCGCGTCCTCAAGCACGCCCACGCGAATTTCTATCTCATCGGCACGCTCAACGAGCTCAAGGAGGCCGCTAAACGGCCGATGTGGAATCGCCATGGCAACCCGCAGCCCAAGGACGTCGACCATATCATCGAGCTGCAGATCTCCGGCTGGCCGCACGCTCCCTGGGCGAACGTGGCCGGGAAGAACCAGAACATGGAGCTGCTCGACAGCGCCGCCAATCAATTCTCCGGACGGGAGGTCCTGAAAGCCGTCACCAACAACGTGAAGAACACCCGCGACTACTATTGGCGGCGCGCCAGTGATCCGCGCGGTCCCGTACCCACCAACGCGAACGCCGCGTTCTGGTCGGGCGCGAAGCCCAACCTCAAGAGCATCAAAGAGACCTACGATCTGGTGTTCCGCGCCGCTGCCCCGGGCGGTTCGGGCGGTGATCCCACCAACCACTGGACGTGGGAAGAAATCGCCGCCGGCACGCACCTCGCGGACTTTCAGCCGGTCGCGGATCCGGCCGCCGGCACGACCGGCTGGGCGATCTTTCCGACTGCGAGCGGCGGCGTTCCTCACACCGTCGCCCACTCGAGCGGGACCGAGCGCGCCGCGACTGCGGCCGAGCGCGGCGATTCCTGGCTAAAGCCGTTCGCGGTCACCAAGATCGAGCTCGTCTCACCCGGCGGAGCCGGGGGAGGCGCGGGCCCCGCCGACATCGGTGCCATCTCCCTCGCGCTTCCTGCCGAGGCCGCCAAACTCCTCAAGTCCGAAGCCGAACGCCGCGTCCCGGTGCGGCGGTTGGGGACCTTGCCTAACGCGGCCTACATCGACGGCGCAGGCGTCCTCGCCGTCTGGCGCGCGGCCTCGATCCGCGGACTCAGCCCCATCGAGATCACCAACTGGGGCGTCGTGCCCGGCAAGGGATTCGTCGCCCGCGGCTCGATCCTGCCGAGTGTTCCGATCTTTCGCGCGTTGGCGATCGACCTCGTGGTCGAGGGGACGGACGTCCGCTTCAGCCGATTGTTCGACACGGGGGACTTTGCGCTGCCGGGGCCGATTCAGGTAACGGACTCGAGCCTCGAGGTCTACGCCGGTACGAACGGGATCGGCATCCGTGGAGACGCCGCCTTCGAGGTCCAACGGCTCGGGAAGGGCAAGCTCGAGGGGGAGGTGTCGACCGCCGGCGGATTCGGCTTGTCCGGGGAATTCGAGTTCGACACGGCCCTGTTCGATCCCGCCAAGATCAGTATGTGGTATCGCGATCATCGGTTCGGGGGCAAGGGGGACATCGGGATCAAGGACGGAAAGGTGCGCGGCATCCGCTCGGCGCACGTGGTTGCTGTCTTCGAGGGAGAGAACATCGACGCGACGGGGACCGTGCAGCCCGCCATCCCCGGCATCGAGCAGGGCGACATCACCTTGCACTACTCACCGGCCGAAGGCTTCGCCATCGCCGCGACGCTGCAGTTGAAGCGCGACATCCCAGGGATCCAGGGCGGCAGCGTCGAGGTCAAGGTCGAAAAGCGGCCGGACGCTCCCGACTACAAGGTCAGCGCGCGCGGGACCGCCCAGCCCAAGATCCCCGGTATCGCCGCGAGCGTCACCGTCGCCTACGACGACGGCGCGTTCACCATCGAAGGCTCGGCGGCCTACGACAAGGGCATGCTCCACGGCTCCGTCCAAGTCGGCGTCACCAACCGGCCACTCGGCGCCGACGGCCGTCCCGCCGGCCCGCCGCCGCCGCACGCCGACCGACTGCGGGCCTACGGTGGCGGTAGCGTCACGATGCGCATCGCCCCGTGGCTGCAGGGCACCGTCGGGTTGCGCCTGCTGCCCAACGGCGAGCTGGAGATCTCCGGGTCGATCGGCCTCCCCGCGAGCCTCGAGATCTTCCCCGAGAAGGCGATCAACAAACACATCTTCTCGATCAACATCGATATCCCGATCCTTGGCTTCGCCGTCGCCGGGCAGCGGGTCGGGATCTTCCTCACGATTGGCGGCGGACTGGACGCGCACGCGGGGATCGGTCCGGCGCAGCTGCGCGAGCTCGGGCTCGGCATCACGTACAATCCCGCTCACGAGGACCAGACCCACGTCACCGGGGGCGCCCAGCTCTTCATCCCGGCGGGCGCCGGGCTGCGGCTCAACGTGCATGCCGCGCTAGGCGCCGGCATTCCGGTCGTCAGCGCCCAGGCGGGTCTCGAGCTGGGGGGCTCGCTCGCCGTCGCAGGAGCCGTCGTCGCCGCCGTGCGCGTGGATTGGACGCCGCGGCGAGGTCTGGTTCTGGACGCCGCGGGGGAGATCTATGCCGAGCCGAAGCTGAAGTTCGACGTAACAGGCTTCGTGAAGGTCGATGCCGATCTCTTCATCACCACGATATCGCTGTACGAGAGACGCTGGGAGCTCGCGGCTCTGGAGGTCGGCTCGGGGTTGCGCTTCGGAATTCGGTTCCCGGTCCATTACGAAGAAGGGAAGCCCTTCAATGTCTCGCTGACCGACGTACAGTTCGAGGTGCCGCCTATCGAGCCGCGCGCGGTCCTCGAAAACCTGTTCAAAGCGATCACCTGACCGCAGGAGGCAGTACCATGACTGAACCACTTCTGTCACTCGACGGGGTCTGCACCCGAGACGCCACAGCCCGAGAGCACAACAATCGGGCTGTCCTACGACACGTGGAAGGCGATCTGGAGACGGCCAGCGCGGAGTACCAAGCTGCGTTGGAGTGCGATCCCAACAACGCCAGCGCGCACAACAATTTCGGCTACCTGTGCGCGCAGCAAGGCCGGTGGGAAGACGCGATCGCCCACTATGAGCGCTCCCTCGCGTTGGACCCGGAGCACGGAATGGCCGCCGCAAACCTCGGCGTAGCACGCGCGGCGGCCGGCGACGTACCCGCCGGCCTCGCGGCGCTGTCCCGCGCGGTCGAGATCAATCCTCGCAACCTGCCCGCGTGGGACAACCTCGCGAAGCTCTGCATGGTCGCCGGGCGATTCGGTGACGCGGAAGCTGCGTGGCGGGCGGCGCTCGAGCTGGCCCCGGACGACCCCCCCCTTGTCCTGGCGTTGGGCACCGTGGTTGCCGCTCAACAACGGGTGGACGAGGCAGTCACGCTTCTGCGACGCGCCGTCGCCCTCGATTCCAGCGCCGTGTCTGCCTGGACCCAGCTCGGCGTCGCACTCTTCATGCGTCACGATCTCGGGTCAGCCGGGGAGGCACTGCGTCGCGCCCTCGCGCTCGCTCCGGAGAACCTGTCGGCCCGCCACCACCTGTCCATGGTCCTGCTCGCTCGCGGTGACCGCGACTCCGCCGTCCGGGAATTGGACCGCATCCTGCTGATCGACCCTGCTTACGTTCCGGCGAGACTCGACCTCGCGGTGCATGCACTAGACGCGGCGGATTATGATCGCGCTCTGGGCCACCTTGATGCTGGCCTCCAGGCGGACGATGGCAACCAGCGGGCCCGCTTCTATCGGGCGGTTGTCCTGCATCACGTCGGGCGAAGCCACGAGGCCAGCGTGCTGCTTCAATCGCTGGAAGCTGGTGGCACGGGACCGTACGCCGCTCGAGCACGGGACGTCTTGGCGACGCTGTCGTCGAAACAGGAGGGTGCCGAGAGTCGCGATACCGCGGTGCCCTGAGCGGATTCCCCTTGCCGAGGAGATCTATATTCCCCTGCCACCGGTCTAGTCCCTCCTATCCATTCCCGCCTCGCCGACCCGCTGCGACATTGAGCTTTCGATGCAGCCTGCGGACGCGCAATGTCTACCTACCAGCTTCACTCTCAGGGCCCGGAGGTCGCGCGCATCCAGACGCGGCTGCAGGAGCTCGGCCTCTATCGTGGCCGGATCGACGCGGACTTCGGCGGCGGCACCGAGGCCGCGGTGCGCGCGTTTCAGCAGACCAACAATCTCGTTGTCGACGGCCAGGTTGGCCCGAAGACGTGGGCCGCGCTGTTCCCGGGCAGCGACATCGCACCGCCCGCCATCACCGCGCAGCCGCTCGACTATCGCTGCCTCGCCCTCACGGGGTCCTTCGAAACCGGGACCGCCCCGCCGGACTGCTTCGCCGGTCTCTCGGGCGACTTCGACGGCCAGGGAATGAGCTTCGGTGTGTGCCAGTGGAACCTGGGAAAGGGAAGCCTGCAGCCGCTCCTCGCCGAGATGAACACCACTCAGCCCGCGATCACTCAGCCGATCCTCGGCACCCATTACGCCGAGTTCGAGGCGATGCTCGACGCTGGCCACGACGATCAGCTTGTGTGGGCTCGCTCCATCCAGGACCACATCACGTTCCAGGTGTTCGAGCCGTGGCGCGGGATGTTCAAGACGTTGGGGCGGACGCCTGAGTTCCAGGCGGTCGAGTTGAAGTACGCACAGCAGCTCTATCAAGACGCCACCGCCTTGTGTCGCGGCTTCGGGGTGGAATCGGAACGCGCCGTCGCCCTGTTGTTCGACATCAAAGTGCAGAACGGCTCGATCACTCCCGTGGTCCAGGCCCAAATCCAACGGGACTTCGCAGCGCTCGATTCCGGGTTTGCTGGTGACGACCTCGAAGTCGCGCGCTTGCGGATTATCGCCAACCGCCGCGCGGAGGCTGCCCTTCCCCGTTGGATCGAGGACGTGCGGCAACGCAAGCTTGCGATCGCCAACGGGCATGGCACCGTGCACGGGCGACAGTACGATCTCGCGGAGCAATACGGAATCCACCTCACCCCAGCGGACATCGGTTAGGAGGACGTCCCATGGCTATGCAAGTCAACACCCGATCGGCGCTCGACGACGCCCTGGCGAACACGGAGCAGGTGATACTGCTCGTCTTGGGTGACGGCCCGGGGTTCGACCAGATCGTCGCGAATGCGGACCACGCGATCCTGTTCCCCGAAGCGCAGGCTGCTGTGTGGGTCCGCGACCTGAGCATCCTTACGCAGAAGGAGAAAAACGACTACGGGCCCGGCGACCCGACGTACGTCGCCTGCGCCCTGTCGCGGACGCCCCGGCAAGTGCGGGCACAGGTGTCACGACCCGCGGCCAAGACAATGATCTTCATGGAGGTGCTCACGGCCGCCCAGGAAGAACAACAGCCTTCAGCACCGACGGTGTACTGATGCCGTCGCGGTGGGTTGCGTTGCTCGGTGTGGCAGCCACCTGTCTCGGGCGGCAGGCCCGCGCACAGCAGCCCACCCTCGCCGACGCGCGCGGGTTCCTGCACAGCTACATCGACCCGCAGATCGTAGACGAGGGTGGTGTACGTGCCCCCTCCTCGGCGCGCCTCGTCCGACCAGTCGACGCGAATGGCGCGATTCACCTGCAATTTCGGCACGACACCCTAAGGGTGTTCGAACCGGTCCGTCCCGCCCTCGCCAGCGACACGGCGGCCCGCCGCCTCACACTTGCACTTCTAACCGATCTCGAGAGTTACAGCCGCGTGGCCGATTCGCTCACGCGCAGCGTGGCCCAAGGAGGCGCGGCATTCCAAGCAGCGGCGACGCGAGCCCGGCAGTGGTACAAGGGCTACACTGGCGATGTCGTCGAGTACTTCACGCTGCGAGCCAAGCGCGAACAACCGGAGCGCGAGGCGCACCTGGCGGCCGCTGGGCTCGCGCAGCCGTACCTGGAGGACATGCCGGGGTTCGTCGCACTCCTACAGCAGGACGTGCAGCGCTTGGTCCGCGAGGCTGCAGCCGCAACCCCCGACTACGGCACACTGCGGATCGCGGCGCTCCGCATCACGCCGAAGGGTGACACGATCCAGGTAAAAGTGCCCGGGTACGACACGACGGCCGAGCGCAGCCCGACCGTCATCCGCAAGATCACGACGGAGATGACGCCACCGGAGCGGGCCGCGAACGAGTACGCGCGGAACGCGAGCGCCAAGGTCAAGAACGTCGGCGATCTCGCTGCGTACGCGTTCTCGGACTACGCGGAGCTCGTTGCCGACGCCCGGTCGAGCGCTCGCGACCTGGTGGAAGCGCTCGCCGCGGCCGCCGACTCCTTGCGCGTCTCGAGCGGGCGCTCGATGATGCTTAGCGTCGTGCCGCCGGACGCGCAACAGGCGGCGCGGCTGGTCGAAGGGGACGTTCGCACGACTCTGAGCTGGCTGCGAGCACTCGTCGACACGTCCCGCGCGCTCCAAGTTGCCCTGAACGCAGCCCTCGACGCACGGCGGGATCCGCTCGCGTTCCTCGACGCCATTGCTCGGGCCTTCAGCTCGGCGACCGCTGCTCGGGCACTCCTCGCCCGCGGCGTGCCGCTCGCCGACAGCCTGTCGGCACACCTGGAGGCGTTCGCTCTCGTCACGCCGTCGCTCGACGTCCTGGCCGCGGGTGCGGTCGCGACGGCGCCGCTCAACCGGATCGTTGCAGCCTATGAGCGACTGCAGCGCGTCGCGAGCGGGGCCGGGATGCTCTTGTCCTTTGGCAAGAACCTGCCCGACCTGGCGGCGGCGTTCAGCGACGACGAGATCCGCCGGCTGAAGTTAGTACCACAGCCGGTCGCCACGGCTCCCGAGTCCGACATCCTGCTCGTTCAGGCGGGAGGGGATCGGGCCGAAGGCGACTTGCTCAAGCTGCACGCGGATCTCATCGCGCCGGCCGGCGCGCGGCTGGCCTCATACGAGTGGTACTTCCAGATCGAGAAGCTCGGTTGGTCCAGTCGCTTCGCCGCGGGCATCGGGTTCGCGGCCAGTACGACGGCCGCGAGCGACCACCCGTTGCGCCCGATTCCGGTGCTCGGGTGGGTTCTCAGGTATCGAACCCGAGGTGAATCGCGCGCACAACAATTTTTCAATTTCCTCGATCCCAGTCCCGGCCTGCACACCGTGACGCTGAGCACCGATGCTCAGGCGATCCAGCTTGGCGTAGGCGCGTCGCTCAACCTGCTGCACGATTTCCTGCAGGTCGGTGTGGGCCGC
>Ga0209156_10004310_pt1 | contig 10406 bp, 9 predicted proteins | sample GraSoiAngelo_124_FD_185881 | JGI IMG/M metagenome (GOLD analysis project Ga0209156, IMG submission 185881) | Grasslands soil microbial communities from the Angelo Coastal Reserve, California, USA - 14_0927_05_20cm (SPAdes) (version 2) | ecosystem: Environmental > Terrestrial > Soil > Grasslands ...
CGCCAACAAGGGCGTGTTTCTCATGGCGCCGCTCGTCACCGCGGTGCTGGCGCTGTCGGCTTGGGCTGTGATCCCGGTCAATGCCGACTGGGAGATCGCCAATATCAACGTCGGCGTGCTCTACATTTTCGCCATCTCCTCGCTCATGGTCTACGGAGTCATCATGGCGGGGTGGTCGTCAAATTCGAAATATCCGTTTCTCGCCTCATTGCGCTCGGCAGCGCAGATGGTGTCCTACGAAGTCTCGATCGGCTTCGTCTTCATTACCGTGCTGCTTTGTGCGGGATCGCTTAATCTATCCGCGATCGTCGAAGCGCAGCAGGGCAGGTGGGGAATATTCAATTGGTTTTGGCTCCCGCTGCTTCCCATGTTCGTCGTCTTTTTCGTCTCCGCGTTGGCAGAGACCAACCGGCCGCCGTTCGACCTCGTGGAGGCGGAATCCGAGTTGGTCGCGGGCTATGCAGTCGAATATTCCGCAACGCCATTCCTGCTCTTCTTCCTCGGCGAGTACATCGCCATTCTCACCATGTGTGCAATGGCGACGATTCTCTTCCTTGGGGGTTGGCTGCCGCCGTTTCCGGTCGCACCGTTCACCTGGATTCCCGGAGTGATCTGGTTCGTGCTCAAATGTTCGTTCATGTTCTTTCTTTTTGCCATGGTGAAGGCGATTGTGCCGCGCTACCGCTACGATCAACTCATGCGGCTGGGTTGGAAGGTATTCCTGCCGCTTTCGCTCGCAATGGTCGCGATCGTAGGCGGCGTCTTGCAGTACGGCGGATTGCTCGCGAAATGACGGGTGAACCGCATGATGAACTTGTCGCTCGTCGGGCTCATCGGAGCCGTTATCGGCACGATCATCGCGGCCATGGTCTACGTGCCGCTCGTCACCTTCGTCGAACACGGCGTGCGCTCGCGTGCCGACGGTGCAGCCGAAGGCGAGACGTTGGAGCAGGAGATCTCATTGCTGCGGCGCGCCGTGCTCGCGGCCGACATCATCGTGTTCGCGGGCATAGGTTATTGGCTTGGCGGTATGCTCGGGGACTGACCGTGCCGCGGCGGAAGCCGGCGCCGAAAAGGATTGCGCTATGAAACTCGATCAGGCCGCCCGCTCGGTATTCCTCAAAGAGTTTGTCTCGGCGTTCGTGCTCGGCCTGCGCTACTTCTTCAAGCCAAAGCCCACCCTCAATTATCCATTCGAGAAAGGGCAGCTCTCGCCGCGCTTTCGGGGCGAGCACGCGCTGCGCCGTTATCCCAATGGCGAGGAGCGCTGTATCGCTTGCAAACTGTGCGAGGCGATCTGTCCGGCACAGGCGATAACCATCGAGGCCGGACCGCGCCGCAACGACGGTACGCGTCGAACCACTCGCTACGATATCGATATGGTCAAATGCATCTACTGCGGGCTTTGCCAGGAGGCGTGTCCAGTCGACGCCATCGTCGAAGGGCCCAATTTCGAGTTTGCGACTGAGACGCGCGAGGAGCTCTACTTCGATAAAGAGCGGCTGCTTGCCAATGGCGACCGCTGGGAGCGCGAGATCGCCAACAATATCGCTCTCGATGCGCCATACCGGTAAGCTTCGCAAATGCTCTTTACAGCGCTGTTCTTCTACCTGTTTGCTGGCGTGTGCATCTCCGCCGCGATCATGGTGATTGCGGCTAGGAATCCCGTGCACTCGGTACTCTTTCTCATTCTCGCGTTCGTCAACGCGGCCGCGCTGTTCATTCTTCTCGGCGCGGAATTCCTGGCGATGATTCTTATCATCGTCTATGTCGGCGCCGTCCTGGTATTGTTCCTGTTCGTAGTGATGATGCTCGATGTTGATTTCGCCGAGCTGCGTCAAGGCTTTTTACAGTACCTGCCGATCGGCGCGTTTCTCGGCGCGATTCTTCTGATCGAACTGGTTCTGGTTCTGGTCGGCTGGACCATCGATCCCAACGCGCAGCAAACGGTCGCGGCGCCGATACCGCCGGCGGCAAGCATGCTCAATGCGCAAGCACTCGGGCACGTGCTTTACACCCGCTACGTCTATTTCTTTCAGGCGGCCGGCGTCGTGCTGTTGGTTGCGATGGTCGGTGCGATCGTCCTGACGCTGCGGCACAAACCGCATGTCAAACGGCAGAATATCGCCGAGCAGATTGCGCGCACGAAGGCGAATGCGATCGAGATCGTCAAAGTGCGGCCGGGTCAGGGCCTGTAGAGAAATTCGAAGGGAACAACATGACCATCGGTCTCGGCCATTACCTCACGGTCGGCGCGATCCTGTTCACGATCGGAATCTTCGGCATTTTCCTCAACCGCAAGAACGTGATCATCATCCTGATGTCGATCGAGCTCATACTCCTTGCCGTGAACGTCAATCTCGTCGCCTTTTCGGCCTTTCTCGGCGACCTGGTCGGGCAGGTCTATGCGCTGTTGGTCCTCACAGTCGCGGCAGCGGAGGCGGCGATCGGGCTTGCCATTCTGGTCGCCTACTACCGCAATCGCGGCTCGATCGCGGTAGAGGATATCAACCTGATGAAGGGCTGAGTGCGGCATGTACCACGCGATCGTTTTTCTGCCGCTCCTTGGCGCTATCATCGCCGCGCTGATCGCGCTCGCCGGCGCACGCGCCCGTCATCCTGGCGGGCCGCCCGGCATCGGCGCAGAGAATCACGCGCACGGCCCGGTGGACGAGAGCCATGCGCGTACCGCACCGGCCCCGCATGGGGCGCACGCCGTTCTCGACGCCTCGCACAGCGAGCCGGAAGCGCTTGAGCCGCCGGCCGCAGGCTCGCGTTCCGCCGAGCTCGTCACCACGGTTTTCCTTTTCGCCGCCATGCTGCTGTCGTGGTTGGCCTTCGCCGATGTGGGGTTTGGCCATCACGACAGCCGCGTGACACTCTTTCCATGGATCATTTCCGGGGAGCTGAAGGTCGATTGGGCACTGCGCATCGACACGCTCACGGCGGTCATGTTCGTTGTCGTCACGACCATCTCGGCCTTCGTTCATCTTTATTCCATCGGCTACATGGAGGAGGATCCGCACCGGCCGCGCTTCTTCTCGTATTTGTCGTTGTTCACCTTTGCCATGCTGATGCTGGTGACCGCCGACAATCTCGTGCAATTGTTTTTCGGTTGGGAGGGGGTCGGCCTAATGAGCTACCTGCTCATTGGGTTCTGGTACCATAAGCCGGAGGCGAATGCGGCCGCGATCAAGGCCTTCATCGTCAATCGCGTCGGCGATTTCGGCTTCTCCCTCGGTATTTTTGCCGCTTTCATGATGACCGGCGCGCTCGATCTCGATACGGTTTTCGCGCAGGCGCCCGCGCTCACCGGCAAGACGATTCATTTCCTCTCCTGGGACGTGGATGTCCTGACGCTGATCTGCTTGCTCCTGTTCATGGGGGCAATGGGCAAATCGGCGCAGTTCCTGCTGCACACGTGGCTGCCCGACGCGATGGAAGGACCGACACCGGTCTCCGCGCTCATTCATGCCGCTACCATGGTGACGGCGGGCGTATTCATGGTCGCGCGGCTCTCGCCCTTGTTCGATCTGGCGCCGGCCGCACAAGCCTTCGTCACTTTCATCGGGGCCACCACGGCATTCTTCACCGCCACGATCGCGCTCGTGCAAAACGACATCAAGCGCATCATCGCCTATTCGACCTGTTCACAGCTCGGCTACATGTTCGTCGCCATGGGCACGGGCGCTTATTCCATCGGCATGTTCCACTTGTTCACGCATGCTTTCTTCAAGGCACTGCTGTTTCTCGGCTCCGGTTCCGTGATCATTGCGATGCATCACGAGCAGGACATCCGGCATATGGGCGGACTCAAGGACAAACTTCCGCTCACGTACTGGACCATGGTGATCGGCACGCTCGCATTAACCGGGTTTCCGCTCACTGCCGGCTATTTCTCAAAGGATGCCATCATCGAGGCGGCCTATGTGAGTAGCAACCCGATCGCACTCTATGGTTTCGGAGCGACGGTGATCGCAGCGGCTCTCACCGCATTCTATTCGTGGCGGCTGATCTTTCTGACGTTCCACGGCACTCCACACGACCACCACCATTACGATGCCGCGCGCGAGAGCCCGCTCGTCATGCTCCTTCCGCTCGGCTTCCTTGCCGCCGGCTCGATCTTCGCCGGCTATCCTTTCCGAGAGCTGTTCGCGGGTCACGACGTCGCCGACTTCTTTGGCGATTCACTCAAATTCGCGGCCGGTAGCCATCTCCTCGAGGAGATGCACCATATTCCACTTCTCATCGGTATGGCTCCGACCGTTATGATGGCGATCGGCTTCGTCGTCGCCTGGGAGTTCTACATCCGCAGACCGGAGCTGCCGGCCGAGCTCGCCCGCCAGCAGGAGCCGCTCTACAAATTCCTGCTCAACAAGTGGTATTTCGACGAGATCTACGACTTTCTCATCGTTCGCCCGACTCTGTGGCTCGCCCGCGCGCTGTGGAAATACGGCGACGGCTGGACAATCGATGGTCTTGGGCCTGACGGCATCTCGGCGCGCGTGCTGGACGTCACTCGCGGCGCCGTGCGGCTGCAGACCGGATATCTCTATCACTACGCGTTTGCCATGCTGATCGGGGTCGCAGCGCTCATCACCTGGTTCATGTTCGGCGCGCGGGCAGGCTGACCATGAGCTGGCCGATCCTCTCCGTCACCACCTTCCTGCCACTCGTCGGCGCACTGTTCATCATGTTGATGCACAGTGATGGCGAGGCGGAGAAGCGCAATGCCCGCTGGATCGCGCTATGGACGACGCTGATCACGTTCGCGATCTCGCTGATCCTGCTCTACCGCTTCGATCCCACTTCCGCCGAGTTTCAATTCGTCGAAAAACGGCCTTGGCTGGCGGGCGCCATCAGCTACCACATGGGGCTCGACGGCATCTCTCTGCCGTTCGTCATCCTCACGACGGCGCTGATGCCAGTGTGCATCGTCGCCAGCTGGTTGCCGATCCAGCACCGCGTCAAGGAGTACATGGTCGCATTCCTGGTGCTCGAGACGCTGATGGTCGGCACCTTCACGGCGCTCGATCTCGTGCTGTTTTATCTGTTTTTCGAGGGCGGTCTCATTCCGATGTTCCTGATCATCGGCGTATGGGGCGGCCCGCGCCGGGTCTACGCGAGCTTCAAGTTCTTTCTCTACACGCTGCTCGGTTCTGTGCTGATGCTGCTCGCCATAATGGCGATGTACTGGAATGCGGGCACAACGGAAATCCCCGTGCTGCTGCGCCACGGCTTCCCGCGCAGCCTGCAGACCTGGGCGTGGCTCGCTTTCCTCGCCTCCTTCGCGGTGAAGCTGCCGATGTGGCCGGTCCACACGTGGCTGCCGGACGCTCACGTGGAGGCGCCGACCGCCGGCTCGGTGATCCTTGCCGCCATTCTGTTGAAGATGGGCGGCTATGGATTCTTGCGCTTCTCGCTGCCCATGTTCCCGGCAGCCTCGCACGATCTCGCGCCGCTCATCTTCGCCCTTTCCATCGTGGCGGTGATCTACACCTCGCTCGTCGCACTGGCGCAGGAGGATATGAAGAAGCTCATTGCCTATTCCTCGGTCGCACATATGGGCTTCGTTACCATGGGCATTTTTGCCACGACCGTGCAGGGGGTTGCCGGCGGGATTTTCCAGATGGTGTCGCATGGCATCGTATCGGCCGCTTTGTTTCTCTGTGTCGGAGTGGTTTACGATCGCATGCATACCCGCGAAATCGCCGCTTATGGCGGTCTCGTCAATCGCATGCCGCTCTATGCCGCGGCCTTCATGGTATTCACCCTTGCCAATGTGGGGTTGCCCGGTACCACGGGGTTCATCGGCGAATTCCTCACGTTGATCGGCACGTTCCAAATCAACACCTGGGTGGCGACGCTGGCGACCACTGGCACCATCCTGTCAGCAGCCTACGCGCTCTGGCTCTATCGAAAAGTGATTTTCGGACCGCTCGTGAAGCCAAGCCTGGCGGCGATCAAGGACCTCGATTATCGCGAGATCATCACGCTGGGTCCGCTGGTCGCGCTCACGATCCTATTTGGCATCTATCCGAAGCCGGTGCTGGACGTATCGGCGGCTTCGGTTGTGCAACTTCTTGAGAACTATCAGCACGCCATTGGAGCGGCGAAGACCGCCGCGATGGTGGCGCATTGAACACGGGGCGCGAGCTTCGGCATGACCGAAACGGTTGAAATCCCCACGCTGCTGCCCGCAGTGCCGGAAATCGTGCTCGCCGTCGGTGCCATGCTGCTGCTGATGGTCGGCGTGTTCCGCGGCGAACAGGCGAGCAAGGGCATCGAAACCGGCGCGATCCTGCTGCTGCTCGTTACGGCGCTCATCGTAGGTTGGTTGCCGGCGGGCAAGCTCGTCACCTTCGGCGGCAGTTTCGTGGTCGACGGCTTCGCCCGCTTCCTCAAGCTTCTGGCGCTGGCCGGATCGGCGGCGGCGATCGTGATGTCTTCGAACTATCTCGCGGTCGAGAAGCGGGTAACCTTCGAATATTCGATCCTGATCCTGCTCTCGACCGTCGGCATGATGATGCTCATCTCCGCCGCTGACCTGATCGCGCTCTATCTCGGGCTCGAACTGATGAGTCTTGCCCTCTACGTGGTTGCCGCAATCGATCGCGATTCCGTGCGCTCGACGGAGGCGGGATTAAAGTATTTCGTGCTCGGCGCGCTCTCCTCCGGGATGCTGCTCTACGGGGCGTCGCTGGTTTATGGATTCACCGGCACCGTGAGTTTTGCGGGTATCGCCAAGGCAGCGAGCCAGGGACATACGGGCGCCGCCGGTCTGGGGCTCGTGTTCGGGCTCGTGTTCTTATTCGCCGGCTTCTGCTTCAAGATTTCCGCGGTCCCCTTCCACATGTGGACACCCGACGTCTACGAGGGTGCGCCGACGCCGATCACCGCCTTTTTTGCCGCCGCGCCCAAGGTCGCGGGCATTGCCATGTTCGTGCGCACCACCATCGTGGCGTTTCCCGGGATACTGACGCAGTGGCAGCAGATCGTGGTTTTCGTCGCCATCGCCTCGATGGGGCTCGGTGCTTTCGCGGCCATCGGCCAGCACAATATCAAACGCCTGATGGCATATTCCTCCATCGGACACATGGGCTTCGCGCTTGTCGGCCTTGCCGCGGGGACGCCGGAAGGCGTCCAGGGCGTGCTGGTCTACATGGCGATCTACATCACCATGACGCTTGGCGCCTTCGCTTGCATCCTCTCCATGCGGCGCGAGGGACAGATGGTCGAAGATATCGCCGATCTTGCCGGGCTTGCCCGCACCAAACCGACCATGGCGTTCTTTTTCGCCATGCTGCTGTTCTCGCTCGCAGGAATTCCGCCGCTCGCCGGCTTCTTTGCAAAATTCTATGTGTTCTTGGCGGCGATCAAGGCGGGGCTATTCACGCTTGCCGTTATCGGCGTCGTCACCAGCGTCGTAGGCGCCTATTACTATCTCGTCATCGTCAAGACGATGTATTTCGATGAGCCCGCCAAGCCCTTCGAGCCCATGCCGCACGAGCTCAAGGCCGTGTTGGCGGCAACGGGGTTATTCAACCTCCTTTTCTTCGTCTACCCGAGCCCGTTGGTTGAAGCCGCAGACGCGGCGGCAAAGTCGCTGTTCTGATGAAGTTTGATCCTGAATGAAACTGGAGCCCAGGGCGACCGCGGCGGGCGTGCGGCACGTCGCGCACGAGGTACTCGGCTCGACGAACGTCGAGGCTTTGCATCTGGCGCGCCAAGGCGAGCATGGGCCGTTGTGGATCACCGCCGATCGGCAGACTGCGGGGCGCGGCCGGCGCGGCCGGGCGTGGGTATCCCCACCGGGCAATCTTCATGCAAGTCTCCTGCTCACGCAGCCGGCAGCGGCCGAGCATTGGCCGCAGCTTTCCTTCGTTGCAGCGCTTGCAATCCACGATGCGCTCGTCGATGTCGCCGCCCACCTCAAGCCGCTGCTGGCGATCAAATGGCCGAATGATGTTTTGTTGGCCGGCGCGAAGCTCGCCGGCATTCTGATTGAGGCGGAGAGCGGCCTAAGCGCGGTCGCCGTCGGAATCGGGGTCAACTGCGCGTTTCATCCAGCTGACACCGATTTTCCTGCGACGGACCTCGCTGCGGCCGGCGCGGCGGTTACACCGGCCGTGCTGTTCGGCCCGCTGTCGGTCAAGATGTTGGGACGACTAGCGCAATGGAATGCCGGCCAGGGCTTTTCGACCATCCGAGCCGACTGGCTCGCCCGCGCAGCCGGTATGGGCGAAAGCGTGCGCGTGCGTCTCGCGGAGCGCGAACTCGTTGGTCGTTTCGAATCCCTGGACGAGGCCGGCGGCCTGGTGCTGGGATTGCCCGACGGCAGCAATAGGACCATCGCAGCGGGGGACGTGTTCCTGGAACCCTCGTCCGTCTCCGCCAAGGCGACGTGATCGGAATTCGCGACCATGCACCCCTCCGCTGATCTCGTGTTCGCGCCGCTTGGCGGGGCCGGCGAGATCGGCATGAATCTCGCGATTTACGGCTTCGGCGACGAGCATCGCCGGCAATGGATTGCGGTCGATTTCGGCGTTGCTTTTGCCGACGACGCGCTGCCCGGCATCGATCTCATCATGCCGGACATTCGCTACCTGATGGAGGAGCGGCACAATCTTCTCGGCCTCGTGCTCACCCATGCGCATGAGGATCATTTCGGTGCGTTGCTCGATCTGTGGCCACGGCTCAAGCTCCCGGTCTATGCCACGCCATTTACTGCGGCGCTGATTAAAGCCAAGCGGGAGGGCGAGCCGGGTGCGCCCGACATTCCGCTGAACATCGTACCCCTCGGCGGCCGATTTACGCTTGGACCGTTCGATGTGGAGCTGGTCTCGATGGCTCACTCCATTCCGGAATCGAACGGGCTCATCATCCGTACGCCGGCGGGGACCGTGCTCCACACCGGCGACTGGAAGATCGACCCGACGCCACTCGTGGGTGCGGCGACCGACGAAGCCAAGCTGCGCGCACTCGGCAATGAGGGCTGTCTCGCGCTGATTGGGGATTCCACTAACGCATTTCGCGACGGGCGCTCTCCCTCCGAGACCGACGTCGCCGCTTGTCTTGCTGAACTCATCCGCGTCGCTCCCGCGCGGGTTGCGGTTACGACCTTCGCCTCCAACGTGGCACGGCTGTGCGCGGTCGCGCGGGCCGCCGCGGCCTGCGAACGCGAGGTCGTCATCATCGGCCGCGCCATGGAGCGCATCGCCCAAGTCGCGCGCGAGACCGGCTACCTCGATGGCATTCAGGATTTCCGTTCCGTCGAGGTCTATGGCCACTTGCCGCCGGACAAAGTGGTTGCACTCTGCACCGGCAGCCAGGGCGAGCCGCGCGCGGCGCTCTCCCGCATTGCGCAGGACGACCATCCCGAAGTGGCGTTCTCGCGCGGGGATCGCGTGATCTTCTCCTCACGTGCGATTCCGGGCAACGAGAAAGCGGTCACGCGCGTCATCAATGGGCTCGTCGCCCAGGGCATCGAGGTCATAACCGATCGCACCCATCTGGTGCACGTGTCAGGGCATCCGCGGATCCAAGAGCTCAGGGATATGATTGGCTGGGTACGGCCGCAAATACTGATCCCGGTGCACGGCGAGCCGCTGCACATGTCCGAGCATGCCGAGGTCGCCCGCCGCGCCGGCATCGATAAGGTAGTTCTGTGCCGGGACGGCGAACTCATCCGTCTCGCACCCGGCGCGCCGGGGAAGATCGACGAAGTGCCGGCGGGACGGCTCTACAGAGACGGCTCTCTCATCGTTAGCGCAGAAGAGCGCACTGTAGCCGACCGCTGCCGGCTCGGCTTTGCCGGGATGGTTTCGGTTGCGCTCGCGGTGAGCGAGCGCGGCGATTTGTCATGCGAGCCGCAAGTGAGGCTCATCGGTGTTCCAGAAATCGACGGGTTAGGGCAGCGGATCGAGGAGATCGCTTACGATGCGGCGGTGGAAGCTTTCGAGTCGATGCCGCGTGGGCGCCGGTGCGATCCGGAAGCGGTCGCCGAGGCGATACGCGGTGCCGTACGTGCCGCGCTCGGCGCCGCCTGGAGCAAAAAGCCCACATGCCATGTGCATGTGCTGGAGGTTTGATGCCATCAATCCCCGAGCGGCCGGCTGGAACCCCATGGCCAGCGCTCTGCTATTGTTGCTCGCGTTCATTTTTCCCTTTGAGCGCCCATGAGCAAACAGCACGACAAAGCGCGGAGACGAGATGATCGGAAAGCTCAACCATGTGGCGATCGCGGTGCGCGACGTGACCAAGGCGGCGGAGGTCTATCGCCGCGTCTTCGGCGCGCAAGTCTCTGACCCGATGCCGCAGCCCGAGCACGGCGTGACAACGGTTTTCATCACCTTGCCTAATACCAAGATCGAGCTTCTCGAGCCGCTCGGGCAGGCATCGCCTAT
>Ga0209156_10004311_pt1 | contig 10404 bp, 6 predicted proteins | sample GraSoiAngelo_124_FD_185881 | JGI IMG/M metagenome (GOLD analysis project Ga0209156, IMG submission 185881) | Grasslands soil microbial communities from the Angelo Coastal Reserve, California, USA - 14_0927_05_20cm (SPAdes) (version 2) | ecosystem: Environmental > Terrestrial > Soil > Grasslands ...
ACGTACTCGATCATCACCGCGATGCTGTCCCCGACCGGAATCTTGTGGCCCTCGAGCCAGCGCTCCAGGCTTAAACGGTCGGCGAGCTTGCCCGTCGTCTGCATCGCGCTGAAGCCCGGACGTCCGGCGAAAGTCGTGACCCCTTGCAGCCAGCCGGCCACCACGCTGGGGTTCGCCTTGAGCCAGGCTTCCGCGGCCACATCCGGCGACAGATGGCGATCGAGGATGTCGGCCATCAGTCGGCTCTCCTGTTGCGTCGTGAAGGAGAGGTTCCTGAGGAGCCGGCCGACGTTGGGGCACTCGGCCGAGTAGCCGGCGCGCGTGTTGGTGTCCACCCGCGCCTCGCCGTAATTGGGTCCGAAAACCGTGTCCCCGCCCGCGAGGTAACGCAGGTCGAAGCGCATGTTCATCGGGTGCGGGTCCCAGGCGAGGAACACGATCGGCCGGTGGGTGCGCACGGCGCGCTCGACTTCGGCCAGCATTCCCTGCTCGCTCGATTCGATCAGCTTGAAACCACCGAGGCCGAAGAGGTTATTGCGCAGCATGCCGAGCACCAGTCGGTTGCCGTCGTTGCCGGGCTCGATGCCGTAGATGGAATGCTTGAGCTCGGCGGCGAAGCGCTCGATGTCGGCAAAACTTCGAAGGCCGCCCTCGTAGGCGTAGGCGGGGACGGCGAGGGTGTACTTGGCTCCGGTGAGATTGGCGCGGATGACCTCCACGGAGCCCTCCGCCACGTAGCTCTTGCGATCGGTCTCCTGCGTGGGCATCCAGTTGCCGAGGAACACGTCGATGTCGCGGTTCTTCATGGACGTGTAGGTCACGGGCAGCGACAGCACGGTGATCTCGGGCCGGTACCCGAGGTGGCGCAGCAGCACGCCGAAGAGCGCCGTCGTCGCGGTGACGTCGGTCCACCCGATGTCCGACAGGCGCACGATGCGGCAACCGCGCCCGTCCAGGGCCGTCGAGTTGGGCGTCGAGGTGGCCGCCGTCGCCGTGGATGCCGGCGGCGCGGCGCCTGGCGGGGCCGTGCCCTCCAACCCGAGCGCCCCGTGACAGACGAGCGCGCCGAGTACCGCACACAACCCGCGGTGCAGCGCGTGCGCCTCCCGCCGGCCCGCGCGCGCCACCCTCACCCCCGTCGGCTCAAGTCGCGGCATGTTCGCCCCCACACGGTCTTCTCGGCGGAAAGCGGGCTTGACCCGTGACGCCGCCGACTCCATGATTCCGCTCGAGCTTGAATAGCCGTTTAACCGACTAGCGTCAAGCTCCGGTAAATCAGGCAAGTTACTGAGTAATCAAGAAGTATCGACACCGGGAGCGGTACCCAGAGGGCCGCCCGTCGCCTGCGCCTCGACGAGTCGCTGGAGCCCGCCGTTGAACAAGCAATCAACCACGCTCAAGGAACTCGTGCATCACGGCTCCTCCGCCGCGCACGACGAGGGAGAGGAGGCCCGGCGAGTCCAGCTCATCGAGGTCACGATCGACAGTCTCGCCGAAGTCGGCTACGTCGGCACGACCCTCGCGGAGATCGCGCGGCGTGCCGGGGTCTCGCCCGGACTGGTCTCGCATTACTTCGGCGACAAGGACGGACTGCTGGAAGCGGCCTTTCGGACGCTGGCGCGCACGCTCGCGGTGCGTGTGCGCGCGAGGCTCGCCCAGGCACGCACTCCGCGCGCAAGGGTGCAGGCGGTCATCGACACCAATCTCGCGCCGGAGGAATTCGACCAGCGCACCGGCACCGCGTGGCTCGCGTTCTGGGGCCAGGTGCTGCACGTGCGCGGCTTGAAGCGGGTGCAGACCGCTTACCAGCGTCGCATGCTGTCGAACCTGCGCAGCGATCTGCGCCGGATGATCCCGGGCGAGGAGGCGCGCAGCCTCGCGGCGATGATCGCCGCCATGATCGATGGAGTGTGGCTGCGCGCCGCGCTGTCGGAGTGGCACGAGGCTGACAGCGAGGCCGCGCGCGCCCTCCTCACGGCGTTCGTCGAAGGCCGGCTGAGCGAGCTCGCGCAGGCCGAGACCGAGCGCGCGAACGCCCGGGCAACCGCGCAGACGTGCCGTGCAGGCGACACTCTCCGGGCGATCAACCCCGCCACGGGCGCGCTGCTCGCGGAGCTCGCTCCGGACGGCGCGGAGCAGGTCGATGCCGCGGTCGCGCGGGCACGGGCCGCGCAAGCCGAGTGGGCCGCGCTCACGGGCGCCGAGCGCGGGCGCATCCTGCAGCGCGCGGCCGGGGTGCTGCGCGAAAGGAACGACGAGCTCGCCGAGCTCGAGACGCGCAACACCGGCAAGCCGATCCAGGAGACCCGCTCGGTGGACGTGCTCTCGGGTGCGCAGTGCCTGGAGTACTACGGCGGGCTGGCCGCCGGCATTGCCGGAGAGCACTTCGATCTCGGCCGACGAGCCTTCGGCTACACGCGCCGCGAGCCGCTCGGTGTCGTGGCGGGGATCGGTGCGTGGAACTACCCGCTGCAGATCGCCTGCTGGAAATCCGCGCCGGCGCTCGCCTGCGGCAACGCGATGATCTTCAAGCCGGCCGAGCTCACGCCCCTCACGGCGATCAAGCTCGCCGAGGTCTACGCGAGCGCGGGAGTGCCCGAGGGCGTCTTCCAGATCGTGCAGGGGCGGGCCGAGACCGGGCGTCTCCTCACCCGCCACCCCGACATACGCAAGATCTCGCTCACCGGGGAGGTGGGCACGGGCAAGGCCGTGCTGGCGGACGCCGCGGCCTTCCTCAAGCAGGTGACGCTCGAGCTCGGCGGCAAGTCTCCCCTCATCGTGTTCGGCGACGCGAGCCTCGAGAATGCCGTCTCGGGCGCATTGCTCGGGAATTTCTATTCCGCGGGCGAGGTGTGCTCGAACGGCACCCGCGTGTTCGTGCACCGGAGCCTGCACGCCGCTTTCGTCGAGCGGCTGCGCGCGCGCGTTGCCGCCATGCGCGTCGGCGACCCGCTCGATCCTGCCACCCAGGTGGGCGCGCTCATTTCCGAGGAGCACCTGGAGAAGGTGCTGGGGTTCATCGCCCGCGGGCGCGCGCAGGGAGCGCGTCTGGTGACCGGCGGGGCGCGACTCACCGCCGGGGAGCTCGCCAAGGGCTGCTTCGTCGCGCCCACGGTGTTCGACGACTGCCACGACGACATGGACATCGTGCGGCAGGAGATCTTCGGACCGGTGATGTCGGTGCTGGAGTTCGAAGACGAGGACGAGGTGATCGCGCGCGCCAACGCCACCGACTTCGGCCTGGCCGCCGGGGTCTTCACCAATGATCTCACTCGGGCTCACCGCGTGATCGCGCAGCTGCAGGCCGGCACTTGCTGGATCAATCACTACAACGTCACCCCCATCGAGCTGCCCTTCGGCGGCGTGAAGCTCTCGGGGCTGGGGCGCGAGAACGGACGCGCCGCCATCGAGCACTACACGCAGCTGAAGAGCGTCTATGTCGCCATGGGCGACATCGACGCGCCTTACTGAGGACCAAAGAGCCGGCGGGGGGATGAGCGTGTCGCGGGAGACGTTCGACTACGTGATCGTCGGCGCGGGCTCAGCGGGCTGCGTACTGGCCGATCGGCTCACCGAGGACGGCCGGGACCGCGTGCTGGTCCTCGAATACGGCGGCTCGGACCGCTCCCTCTGGATCCAGATGCCCACGGCGCTCTACATCCCCATGAACATGGCGCGCTACGACTGGCGCTACTACACCGAGCCCGAGCCGCACCTCGGCGGCCGGCGGCTGCACACGCCGCGCGGCAAAGTGCTCGGCGGCTCCTCCTCGATCAACGGGCTCGTCTACGTGCGCGGCAATCCGCTCGACTTCGAGAGCTGGGAGGCCGAAGGCGCGGCGGGGTGGGGCTATCGCGACGTTCTGCCGTACTTCAAGCGCGCCGAGCGGCGCGCCGGCGGCGGTGATGAATACCGCGGCGCGGAGGGCCCGCTCGCCACGAGGCGCGGCACGCTCGAGAATCCGCTGAACGCGGCGTGGCTCGAGGCCGGCCGCCAGGCCGGCTACGCGCTCACCGCCGACATGAACGGCTTTCAGCAGGAAGGCCTCGGGGAGATGGACATGACCGTGGGCGGCGGCCGCCGCTGCAGCGCAGCCAACGCGTATCTTCGGCCCGCAATGAGCCGGCCGAACCTGACCGTGCGCACTCACGCGCTGGCCACACGCGTGCTGTTCGACGGCCGCCGGGCCGCCGGGATCCGCTACGAGCGGGGCGGGGGCTCGCACGAGGTGCTGGCCCAGCGCGAGGTGCTCCTCTGCGCGGGTCCCATCAACACCCCGCAGCTGCTCAAGCTCTCGGGCGTCGGGCCGGCCCGTGAGCTCGCCGGACTCGGAATCGACGTAGTCCGCGACCTGCCCGGAGTGGGCGAGAACCTGCAGGATCACCTCGAGTTCTATTTCCAGATCGCTTGCCGCGAGCCTGTCACGCTCTACTCGCAGATGTCGCTCCTGCGCCGGGCCCTCATTGGCGTGCGCTGGATCCTCACCAAGGACGGCCTCGGCGCGAGCAACCACTTCGAGACCGGCGGCTTCGTGCGCAGCCGCGCCGGCGTGCGCTACCCGGACATCCAGTTCCATTTCCTGCCGCTCGCGGTGAGTTACGACGGCTCGGCGCTCGCCCGCGAGCACGGCTTCCAGGCGCACGTGGGCCCCATGCGCTCGCGGAGCGCAGGGTGGGTGCGCTTGAGGTCCGCCGAGCCCCACGATCCGCCCAAGATCTGCTTCAACTACATGTCGCAGCCTGCGGACTGGGAGGAGATGCGCGCCTGCGTGCGCATCACGCGCGAGATGTTTGCGCAGCGCGCGTTCGATCGTTACCGCGGGCGCGAGATCCAGCCGGGCGAGGGCGTCGTGACCGACGAGCAGATCGATGCCTTCATTCGCGAGAAGGCCGAGAGCGCCTTCCACCCCTGCGGCACCTCGAGGATGGGAAGCCCCGCCGACCGTCAAGCGGTGGTCGACCCCGAAACGCGCCTGATCGGGCTCGAGGCGCTCAGGGTGGTCGACTCATCGATCATGCCGTCGATCACCACCGGCAATCTCAACGCGCCGACCATCATGCTCGCGGAGAAGGCGGCGGATCACATTCGCGGCAGGCCGCCGCTGCCGCGCTCGACGGCGCCTTACTACACCGCGCCGAACTGGCAGAGCGCGCAGCGCTAGAACTTGTAGCCGAACGCAGCTCCCAGCACCCGCGGCCGCAGCGGCGTCTGCGCGACGATGAACTGATCGGTGCTGACGAACACGCTGGCGTTCGAATTGCTCAGGTTCTCGCAATACACGTTCAGGTACCAGGCATCCTTCGCGACGCCGAAGGAGGCGTCGTAGACCGAGTACGCGGGGTTCTCGAACCGTCCCCTGGAGTTGCTGACGGTTTGACCTGGCAGGAATGTGGGATTCGCGCCGGCCTGCGTGAACGAATGAGCGCTGTGGGTCGCGCCGAACTGAACGTAGGGCGTGTACCCGCCGACGCTCCAGTCGTACCGCGCGCGGAAGCTGAACTGAAGCGGCGGCGCATTGGCGCTCGGGCTGCCGATCGCGCCGTAGGGGTCGCCGCCGCGCGCGCTGAGCGGTGCGCAGTTCGCCCCGCTCGTGTCGCACACCTGCGTGATCGGGTTGCCAAAGTTACCGCTGGCCGGATTCAGGTCGATCAGCCTCGGGGAGTTCGTCTGCTGGCTCTGATTCCAGGAGGCCGCGCCCTGGAGCGTCAATCCCGGCACCACGCGAGCCACGAGCGAAGTCTCCACGCCCTTGATGACGAAGTTCTGGCCGTTGGTGTCGAAGAAGATGTTGCCGGTCACCTCGGGGTCGAAGAAAGCGACCTGGACGTTGTCCCAGGTCTCCCGATACAGGGCGCCGTTCCACTGCAACCGATGGTTGAGAAACTCCGTCTTCCAGCCGACCTCGTTGTTGGCCAGCTTGTCGGATGAGTAGGACCTCGGAACCTGGTATTGCGCTACGGCGTCCGGACCATAGGCGTACCGGAAGACGCCGCCGTTCTGGTTGAAGCCGCCCGGGCGGAAGCCCTGTGAGAAGGTGTAATACACCATGACGTCCGGCGTGATGTGCCAGGTCAGATTGCCGCGGCTCTTGTAGCCGGACTCGGTGTCGCGCAGATTCTGCGCATCGAGGTTGAAGGAGAAGGATGACTGGCAGGGCGGCAGGCCGGCCTCGAAGCAGCCGAAGCTCGAGAGCACGCTGCCCGCCATCGAGTTCTTGAATTGGAAATGACGCGTGCCGAGCGTCGCCGTCAATACTTTCGGAATCAGGTCGAAGTCGACGGATACGAAGAACGCGGTCTGCTTCGTATCACGCACCTGGTCCTGGTAGAAGGAGGTGTTGTCGCCCTGAACACCCGGATTCACCACGGTCGTGCCGGCAAACGGGCCGACGTTCGTCAGACAGCCCGTCGTCAGCGTCGCGGTACAGGGGGGAACGTTCTTGTACAACCAGGCGGTCTGATCATACAGCTTGTTGTCTTCCCAGTACGCACCGGCGATTGCTCGCACGCGCCAGTCGTCCGGGGTGCTCAGGCGGAACTCGTGCTGCTGGTGGGTATTGCGCTCGACGTTGTGCCAGATGGCGCTCGGCGAGAAGCACGTGGGCGTCAGGGTGGCGTCGTATGCGGGGCCGTAGCACTGGTAGTAATCCGCGAACACACCGCGCGCGTAGTTCGTGTAGTCCCCGATCTGATCGACGTTGCGCACCAGATAGCCGCCGGTGTAGACCGCCTTCAGAGCGGCGAACCTGCCGTTGACCGTCCACGCGGTGCTCTCGAACTTGTCCTTGTCATAGCTGTTGTTGAACAGCGTGACCTGCAGCGGCTGTAGCGGCGCACCATCGGAAGCATTGGGCTGCTGATAGAACACGCCCTCCGACTGCATGTCCTGGTACGACTGCGTGAACAGCGCGTCCCAGTCGTCGCTGAACTTGTATCGCGCCTCCACCCGTATTCCCTTGTAGGTAACGGGATTGATCGCCCGCGCGGTCAGACTGTTGTTGTTCAGGGACGGGCTGCCGGGCGGCACGCCGAAGGCCGTAGCGTTCAAGTTACCACCGGGGCACATACCAGCGGTCGGTGAGCCCGTCGAGCAGGCGGTCGCGTACTGGGCGTAGTGGATGCCGATGTCGGTGCTCTTGCGGGTGAAGGTCGCCGGCACGTTGTCGATATAGCCGCCACGACGGTCGTCGTAGATCACCGCTCGCAGGGCCATGGTGTTGGGAATCAGCGGGACGTTCAGGACCGCAGTCAGGTCGGTATTCGGATCGCCGTGCGTGGTGGTCCCGTAGCCGCCCTTGACGCTCGCCTCGACCTTATCGAGCTTCGGCTCGTTGGTGATGTAGCGGATTGCGCCAGCCTCGGCGCCCGCACCGAAGAGGGTGCCCTGCGGGCCTTCCAGCACCTCGATGCGATTCAGATCGGCGGCGTAGATATCGAGGTTGCGGTTGGGGAGCTGGCCGGACTGGTTGTCGAGGTAGATGGCGACGTTGGGCCACGCCCCCGTCGAGCCGCTCCCCTGGCTGGCTTGCGACCCGGCGCTCAGGCCGCGCATGAAGACCTCGTTCTGGCCCGGGCCGTTGCTCGCGGTCGTGACGCTCGGCAGGAATTTGATGTAGTCGTCGAAGGTCGAGACGTTGAGCTGTTGCAGGGCCTGTCCGGTGAGGGCCTGCATCGAGATCGGGACGTCCTGGATGCTCTGCTCGCGCTTCTGCGCCGTGACGATGATCTCCTCGAGCGCGCCCCCCTCGGTTGTGCCGGCCGCCGGCTCGGCGGCGGCCGCGCCGCAGGACGCGCCTCCCAGGATGGCCGCAACGGCATATGAGATCTTCGAGCGCATGGCCGACTCCCCCCAACGACGCAAAGGCTAGACGATCAGATCGAACATTGCGTGCAAGCGACCGTGCGCACGCTCAGCTATTCGAACACCCGCGCACGCGCGGCGTCGCCGTCGATGCGGCGCTGCGGCTGCAGGCGGCGCGTCGAGGGCGACAGGCCATATGTATCCTTGAATTGTCGTGAGAAGTGCGCGCAGTCGGCGAAGCCCGCTTCGTTGGCGATGTCCGTGACGGAGCGGTCGGTGTTCTCGATCAGCCAGTTCGCGTAGCGCATGCGCAGCTGCCGATAGAGCGAAGCCGGACCCATGCCGACATGCTGGCGGCAGAGCCGCTCGAGTTGCCGCGCCGAGAGTCCGAGCTCGGCCGCGACCGCCGCGACGGCGATGGGGCGCGCGAGGTTCTGCTCCATGAGCAGCAGCGCACGGCGCACGCGCGGCTCGGCCACGGTCTCCGACAGCGGTGGGTGTGGCTGGGTGTCGCTCCCGGAGCGCGGGCGGTCGAACAGCAGCACCTGGCTGGCCTTGTGCGCGACGGCGCGCCCGAGATGCTGCTCGATGAGATGGGTTGCCAGCGCCGCGGTTCCGGCGCCGCCGGCGCAGGTGATGCGCGGGCCGTCCGCGAGGAACAGGCGATCGGCGATCACCTCGTAGCTCGGAAACGCCTCGAGAAAATCCTGGTAGTGATACCAGCTGACGCAGGAGCGCCGCCCCTTCATCAGCCCGGCGCGGCACAGGATGAAGCTGCCGGTGCAGATGCCGATCAGGGGCACCGCTGTCGCGCCCACTTCGCGCAGGTAGCGCATGGTCGCCTCGTCGATCTGCGGTCCCGCGTGCAGGATTCCGCCGATGACGACCACGTAGTCGAGGAGTTCCGGGGAGAGCAGTGCGCTCGTCGGCTCGAGCAGCACGCCACAGCTCGCCGGCACCGACTCCGCCCGGCTCGACATGATCGACCATTGCACGTGCAGCGGACGGCTGCGATCGCCCTCATCGGCGGCGAGACGCAGGTGGTCGATGAACACCGCAAACGCCGACAGAGTGAAATGATGCGCCAGGATCACCCCGACGCGCAGCGGCGGGCGCGCCCCGCGCTCGACCGAAGGGAGTCTGTGGTTGGCGCTTGAGTGGGGCATTGAACGCTCACTCAATGGTTATGGTTCCCCTGACGCGGCTATATTCCACCAACGCCGAAACAGACGCAAGACGAGCCTCGTACGGTCAGGAACATTACACCAAACAAGAGGATAGCTCGCGCGTGGCCTGAGCGCTGATCGCGAATCGTCATTGAACGCCCGTTCAGGAGGGCGGGACGGAGGAGCTCAGCGCAGGACCGCCAGCCGGGCGAGGTTGGCCTGGACGACCGTGTCGTGGCAGGCGCTGCGCGCGTACCAGCGGCGCGCGGCTTCCACCAGCGCGGTGCACATGTCGACCGCCTCGGCTTGCTGGGGAGCGAGATTCTCGCTGCGGCTGACGGAGAACCCGCGCTGGGGCGTGCGCACATGACGACGGAGGCGCAGCCGCTTGAGCGCACGCGTCGGGACCGATTCCGGGGTCGCTCCGCCCTCCTGCGCGACGCGCTCGCTCACGCTGCGACCGACGCGTTCGTAGTCGAGTCCGCCGGCCGCGCGCTCGTACCCAGGCGGCCCGATCCATTGCTGGCACCAGCTCTTCAGCTGCTCGCCCGAGCAGCGCAGCTCCGGGTCGGTCAGCGCCACCGCGATGCGCGGCAGATCGAACGCCTCGCGCAGCGCCGCGTCGCCGTGCTGCTCATCGAGCAGCTGCTCGATGTCCGTGAGGTATCTCGCCAGCATCCGCGAGCTCGAAGGAGAACCGGGCTCGTCGTGCATGAGGCAGTCTCCTGATCCGTCAGGCCGCCCGGTCGGCGGGAGTGACTGCCGCAGCCGGTGCGCCCTCGTCCCTCGGCGCGTCGATCAATTCCGGTGAAGCCGGGACGGAAGCGGGTCGCTGCGGCGCCGGGCGCGACGTCCCCGGGCGTTGCCGTGGCCGCGGCGCGCGCAGCGGACGGGTCGCGGAACGCACTGCCGCGCGCCGCCTCGAGACCGCCTGCCGCGCGCGGCGGGCGGGGCTTGCGGTCACCGCACGGCGCTCCGTGCCCGGTAGAGCCGCACGCCGTGTGGCGGCGGGGCGCCGAGCGCGCGCGGGGGCCTTGGCGGGGCTCTTCGCAGCGGTCGCCGCCGCTCCGCGCCGCGCGCGGCGCCCGGGCTTGCGGTTCTCTTTCGAAGCGGAATCGTCTTTCTGGGCGCGGCGTGCGCGCTTCCACGCCTTGCGCGCGACCACGGCGTGCTTGCGTGCGCGCCTGGCCTCCCGTTTGGCCTCCTTCAAGCGCTTGCGAGCGCGCTTCAGCTCTTCTTTGGCGATGCGGACGCGCTGCTTGGCGACGTCCGCCTGAAGCCGCGCGCGCTCGAGAGGCTCGGCCGGTGAGTTCTGTTCGCTGCCGGTCTTCTTCATCGGGTGGCTCGCGAAGCGAAAGGGGCGGCAGTCTCACACAAGCGCGGGGCGCTTTCCACCGCGTGCAGTTATCCACAGAATTTGTGAATAACCGTGTGGACA
>Ga0209156_10004312_pt1 | contig 10403 bp, 9 predicted proteins | sample GraSoiAngelo_124_FD_185881 | JGI IMG/M metagenome (GOLD analysis project Ga0209156, IMG submission 185881) | Grasslands soil microbial communities from the Angelo Coastal Reserve, California, USA - 14_0927_05_20cm (SPAdes) (version 2) | ecosystem: Environmental > Terrestrial > Soil > Grasslands ...
ACGGATCGCCCACCTGCTTACGATGTACGGCTTCCTGCTCTACGTCATCTCAACCGCCGTGATGGTGTTCAGCTACCCGGCGGCTTCCATCTGGCCGCAGCTCTGGTGGCTCGGCGGCCTGATGATCTGCCTCGGCGGCTACTGGTTCTGGTTCTTCATCCGGGTTGATGTTGCTGCTGAGGGCAATTCGCCGTTCCGCATCATGCCCGCGGATCTGTTCATCCTCTCGCTTCTCGCCAGCGTGACGCTGGGCCTGATCTGGGCCTACCTGCAAGCGAGGGCCAGTGCCGGGGCGAACGTGTTCTTCGGCTTGTACGTCTTCGCCACGACGGTGCTGTTCGCATCGGTACCGTGGTCCAAGTTCGCTCACATGTTTTTCAAGCCCGCGGCGGCGTTCGAAAAAAGGCTTTCCTACGCGAACGGCACGAGGAGCAACCTGCCCGGCCCCGCCGACAAGCCCGAGCAGTTCGGCAGTGCTCGCGAGCAGCCCCGGAACTACTGACCAGGGAGACATCCATGCCGACCTTCGTCTACATGACCCGGTGCGACGGTTGCGGACACTGCGTCGACATCTGCCCGTCCGACATCATGCACATCGACAAGACCTATCGGCGCGCCTACAACATCGAGCCGAACATGTGCTGGGAGTGCTACTCCTGCGTCAAGGCCTGTCCGCAGAACGCCATCGATGTGCGCGGCTATGCCGACTTCGCCCCGCTGGGGCACAGTGTCCGGGTGCTGCGGGAAGAGGCAAAGGCGACCGTTTCGTGGCGGCTCAAGTTCCGCGACGGCCGCGAGAAGAACTTCGAGTCCCCGATCCGGACCACGCCGTGGGGATCGATCAAGGGCCCGGCCGAGTACGCAGCACCTCGCCCCGAGGATTTCGCCAGGCAGGAACTCGCGCACGAGCCGGAAGCGCTCAAGACTGACAAGGCCTTGCCCGCGTTGCGTCCGGAGCAGCTCAAGCGGGGAGTCGCCTGATGGGGCTTTTCGGAGGAAGGAGAACCGTATTTGTCGACGCGGACATCCTCGTCATCGGCGGCGGGATGGCCGGTTGCGGGGCGACCTACGAATCCCGCTACTGGGGGCGCGACCTGAAGATCGTCTGCGTCGAAAAAGCGAACATCGAGCGCAGCGGCGCCGTCGCCCAGGGTCTCTACGCCATCAACTGCTACATGGGCATGCAATGGGGCGAGAACCAGCCCGAGGACCATGTCCGCTATGCGCGCAACGACCTCATGGGCCTGGTGCGCGAGGACCTGGGCTACGACATCGCCCGGCACGTGGACTCGACGGTGCACAAGTTCGAGGAATGGGGCCTGCCGATCATGCGGGACCCGAAGACCGGACGCTACCAGCGCGAAGGCAAGTGGCAGATCATGATCCACGGCGAAAGCTACAAGCCGATCGTCGCCGAGGCCGCCCGCAAGGCAGCGACCGAGGTCTGCAACCGGATCATGGTCACCCACCTGTTGATGGACGCGAAGAAGGCCAACCGGGTCGCCGGCGCCGTCGGGTTCAACGTCCGCACGGGTGACTTCCATGTGTTTCGCGCGAAGGCCGTCATCGTCTGCGCCGGTGGCGCTTCGCATATCTTCAAGCCACGCTCCGTGGGCGAGGGAATGGGACGCACCTGGTATGCGCCCTGGAGCAGCGCGTCCGCCTACGCCTTGCCGATCCAGGTCGGCGCCAAGATGACGCAGATGGAGAACCGCATCGTCCTGACCCGTTTCAAGGACGGCTACGGCCCCGTGGGCGCGTACTTCCTCCATCTGAAGACGTACACGGAGAACGGCTATGGCGAGGAGTACGAGAAGAGGTGGTACGAGGACACCAAGGCTTTGGTGGGCGACTATATCGACCGTCACCCGGTGCCGACCTGCCTGCGCAACCACGCCATCCTCAAGGAAGTCGCGGCCGGCCGCGGTCCTATCCGCATGGTGACCAGGGAAGCTTTCCAGGACCCACACAAGGAGACCGTCGGCTGGGAGAACTTCCTGGGCATGACGATCGGGCAAGCGGTCGTCTGGGCCTCGCAGAACATCGACCCCAAGCACATCAACCCCGAGCTGACCACGTCCGAGCCTTACGTCATGGGCTCTCACGCCACCTGCTCCGGTGCGTGGGCGAGCGGACCGGAAGACTATGCTCCGGAAGAGTATCAGTGGGGATACAACCGGATGATGACGGTCGAGGGCCTTTTCGGCGCCGGCGACACCATCGGGGGTACTGCCCACAAGTTCTCGTCAGGATCGTTCACGGAAGGCCGGATCGCCGGCAAGGCGGCGGTCAAGTACGTGAAGGACATGAAGAACGGACAGCCGCAGGTAAGCGAACAGGAATACCGCGACCTCGAGAAGCTGATCTACCAGCCGCTGGAGAACTACCGGATCGGCCGCAACGAGATCGTCGCCGGGACCGTATCGCCGAGCTACCTCCTCCCGATCCACGGTCTTCAGCGCCTCGAGAAGATCATGGACGAATACGTCGGCGGCATCAGCACCAACTACATGACGAACGGCGTGCTGCTCGAGCGCGGCCTCGAGCTGCTCGCCATGCTGAAGGAAGACATGAGCAACATGGGCGCCGAAGACCTTCACTCGCTTCAGCGCACGTGGGAGCTGCACCACCGGCTGCTGGCCTCGGAGTCCGTCACCCAGCACACGCTGTTCCGCGAGGAAACGCGCTGGCCGGGGTATTACTACCGCGGCGATCACATGAAGCTGGATGACGAGAATTGGCATTGCTTCACCCTGTCCCGCTACGACCGGAATACCGGCAAATGGGAAATGGAGAAAGCGCCGGTCTACCACATCGTCGACTGAATATGCTTGAATAGCCTTTCCATATAACGGGAAGGCTCATGGCCGACCGGCGTCTTCAGGTTTTCCGCGCTGTCGCACAGCATCTGTCCTTTACCAAGGCGGCCGATGCGCTGTTCATGACGCAGCCGGCGGTGACCTTCCAGATCAAGCAGCTCGAGGAATCCTTCAACGCGCGCCTGTTCGACCGTGCGCACGGCGGCGTCACGCTTACTGCGGCCGGTGTCATGGCGCTCGATTATGCCGAGCGCATCCTTGCCCTTTCCGGCGAGCTCGAAGCCCGCCTGAAGGACATGAGCGGCCAGGTCGCGGGCTCGCTTCTCATCGGCGGCAGCATGACGATCGGCGAGTACCTGCTGCCGCAGCTGATCGGCGAGTTCAAGGGGCGCTTTCCCGCCGTGGTGCCGACGCTGTTCATCGGCAATTCGGAGGCGGTGCAGGATCGCGTCGCCGAGCGCACCCTGGACCTTGGCTTCATCGAGGGCGATTCGCACCTTTCCTCCCTGCTGAGCGAAGTCTGCTGCGAAGACGAGCTGCAGGTCGTGTGCGCGCCCTCCCACGCGATGGCCAGAGAAGCCTACGCATTGCCGGCGTCGCTCACCCGACATCCCTATATCAGCCGGGAGGCGGGCTCGGGGACCCGCGCTGTCATCGACCGCTACCTGCAAAAGGCAGGCGTACCGCCGGACTCCCTCAACGTGGTGGTCGAGCTCGGCAGCCCGGAGGCGCTGAAAGGGCTCGTCGCCACGGGCCTGGGCTTCGCCATCATGTCGCGCGTGATCGCCGCCAAGGAGCTCGAGCTCGGGCAGCTCGTCCAGATTCCCCTCAGGCCGCCGCTTCTGCGCAATTTTTCGGTGGTTTACCCGAAGGAAAGATTTCATTCCAAGCTGGTGGCGAGCTTCCTGCAGTTCGCCCGGGCGCGGCTGGCCGGCATGCACCCGCCCGGCCTGGCGGCTTCGGCGCTCCAGCAGGCTGAGTAGCTTGCCCGATCTCGTACCGCCGCACGGAGGAGGCTTTCTCAAGCCGCGAATGCTTTCAGGCGAAGCGCTCGCCGCCGAGTGTGCGCGTGCGCGGACCCTGCGCACGGTGCGCGTGAGCTCGCGCGAAAGAGGCGATCTCATCATGCTCGGGATCGGCGGTTTCACGCCGCTCGAGGGCTTCATGACCCGCGCGGACTGCGAAGGCGTGTGCAAAGATTACCGTACCGCTGCGGGGCTCTTCTGGCCGATCCCGATCACGCTGTCGGTCGATGCGCCTACTGCAGAATCAATCCGCATCTCGGACAGCATCGCGCTCACCGATCCGGAAACCGATGAGCCACTCGCCACCATGCGAGTCAGCGAGAAATACAGCATCGACAAGCTGCACGAGTGCAAGTCGGTGTTCCGCACCGCCGATGCCGCGCATCCCGGCGTGCGCATGGTGATGGAGCAGCCCGAGGTCAACCTCGCCGGGCCGGTGAAAGTGCTCTCCGACGGCGGCTTCAAGGCAAAATACGGCGCGCTTTTCATGACGCCCGCGGAGACGCGCGCCGAGTTCCAGCGGCTGGGCTGGTCGCGCGTCGCCGCCTTCCAGACGCGCAACCCGATGCATCGCTCGCATGAATATCTCGCCAAGGTCGCGATCGAGGTATGCGACGGCGTGCTGATTCATTCGCTGCTCGGCAATCTCAAGCCCGGTGACATTCCGGCCGAAGTGCGCACGCGGGCGATCGCCCTGCTCGTCGAGAAGTATTTCCGCCCAGGTACGGTGATCCAGGCCGGCTATCCGCTCGATATGCGGTATGCAGGTCCGCGCGAAGCTCTGCTGCACGCGCTGTTCCGGCAGAACTATGGCTGCTCGCATCTGCTGGTGGGCCGCGACCACGCCGGCGTGGGCAGCTACTACGGCCCGTTCGATGCGCATCACATATTCGACCAGATTCCGGCGGACGCGCTGGTGACGCGGCCGCTCAAGATCGACTGGACCTTCTGGTGCTACAAGTGCGGCGGCATGGCCTCGGGGCGGACCTGCCCGCACGCCGACGCCGACCGCCTGCTCGTATCCGGCACCAAGCTGCGCGAATGGCTCTCGGAGGGCAGTCCGGTCCCGCCGGAGTTCAGCCGGCCCGAGGTTCTCGACATCCTGCGCGCATACTATGCGGATGCCCGTGAAAATGTGGAAGTGAAACTCCTGCCTTGAACCGTTCCAGCTGGCGCACGCCGACCGTGGTGCTGGTTTGCGGCGGCATCATCCTCGCGCTCGCCCTGGGCACGCGGCAGAGCTTCGGCTTGTTCCTGCGGCCGATGTCGCTAGACCTCGGCTGGGGACGCGAGACCTTCTCCTTCGCGATCGCGCTGCAGAACCTGGTGTGGGGGCTCGCCATGCCGGTCGCCGGCGCGATCGCAGACCGCTTCGGCGGGGCGCGCGTGCTGATTGCCGGAGGGCTCGCCTACGGGCTCGGGCTCTGGGCGATGGCGTACTCCACGCACCCGCTCGCGTTCGATCTCGCCGCCGGGCTGCTGGTAGGCCTGGGCCTGGCGTGCACCGGGTTCGGCGTAGTCCTGGCAGTGGTCGCGCGGGCGTTTCCCCCCGAGAAGAGAAGCGTCGCGGTGGGCATCGCCGGCGCCTGCGGCTCCTTCGGCCAGTTCGTCATGCTGCCGTGGGGCCAGGCGCTGATTTCGCGCTTCGGCTGGCTGAACGCGCTGCTGGTGCTCGGGGCCTGCGCCTTCGTGATGATTCCGCTCGGCACCGCGCTCGCCGGCCGCAATCGCGCAGGCGACGAGAGCGACCAGTCGATCGGCGCCGCGCTTGCCGAGGCGATCGCGCATCGCGGCTTCTGGCTGCTCACCGCCAGCTTCTTCGTCTGCGGCTTCCAGACCATCTTCGTCATGACGCACCTTCCCGCCTACCTGGTGGATCGCGGGCTCAGCCCGGCCGAGGGGATGGCCGCGCTCGCGACCATCGGGCTGTTCAACATCGCCGGCTCCTATTTCGCGGGAGCGCTCGGCGCGCGCTACAGCAGGAAGCGGCTGCTCGCCTGGATCTACGCGGTGCGCGCGCTCGTGATCGCGCTGTTCATTTCGACGCCGGTGTCGGCGGCGGGCGCGTATCTTTTTGCCGCGCTGCTCGGCGTCACCTGGCTCGCCACGGTTCCGCTCACCAATTCTCTCGTCGGCCAGATTTTCGGCGTGAAGTACCTTTCGACGCTGTTCTCGATCGCGTTTCTCGGCCACCAGCTCGGCGCGTTCATCGGCGCCTGGGCCGGCGGCGCCGCGTTCGATCTCGCCGGCTCGTATCTCCCGGTGTGGCTCGCCGCGATCGCGCTGTCGGTCATCGCCGCGGCGTTGTGCATGCCGATCGACGAGCGCGCGATCGAGCGCCAGGCCTTCACGGGCGCCGCGTGAGCGAAGAAAAGGAAACTGTCAATGCGCAGATGCAGCGCCTCGCCTCGCTCGGTTTCATGGTCGCGGGCGTGTGCCACGAAGTGTCCAACCCCCTGGCGGCGATCCACTCGATGCTGCAGATCCTGCAATCGAAGCGCGGCGTCACCCCCGAGACCCTCGAGAAAGGCCTCGCCTCCATCGGCTCGAACATCGCGCGCGTGCTGGCCATCACGAAGCGGCTCGGCGACTTCTCCCGCGTCGGCAGCGACCCGCCCGGCCCGGTGGCGATGGATGCGGCGGTGGAGGAAGCCATCTCGCTGCTGCGCCACAGCTCCTATGGAGCTGGCCTGCGCGTCGAGTATCGCGGCGCGCCCGGTGCCGCCGTGCTCGCCCGGCCCGGCAGTCTGCAGCAGGTGCTGTTCAATATCCTTCTCAACGCCGCGCAGGCGATGCAGGGCGCGGGCCTGATCGAGGCGCAGGCGCGAATCGTCGACGCGAAGACGCTGGTTCTGTCCGTCCGCGACTGCGGCCCTGGCATCCCGCTAGAGAATCTGCAGCGCGTGTTCGAGCCGTTCTTCACTACCAAGCAGGCGGGCGAAGGCACCGGCCTCGGTCTCGCCATCAGCTACGAGATCGTGCACGAGCTGGGCGGCGCGATCCGCGCGTACAACCACCCGCAGGGCGGCGCCTGCTTCGAGCTGCTCCTGCCTCTCTGCGAAGGTGCGGCCTGATGCGGGCGCGCGTGCTCCTGATCGACGATGACCCGGGCCTGTCGGAGGTGATCGAGCTGCTGCTCAGCCGGGAAGGCTATGGCGTGGAGCGCGCCGGCACGCTCAAGGCGGGGATCGCGCGCAGCGGCGCGGCCGGGATCGACCTCGTCATCACCGACCTGAAGCTGCCAGACGGCACGGGCCTCGACGCGATCCGCGAAATCCGAGGCGTGCATCCCGCGCTACCGATCATCATGATCACCAGCTACTCGTCCATGGAGAGCGCCATCGGCGCGCTGCGCGCCGGGGCCGTTGACTACCTCATCAAGCCGTTCGACAACGACGAGCTCCTGCACGCCGTCGCGCGGGCGCTGAACGAGCGCCGCATCACGCGCGAGAACGCCGTCCTGAAGCGCAACCTGAAGAGCGCCTACGGTGCCTGGCCGATCGTCGGCGAGAGCCCGGGCATCCGGCGCGTGCTCGAGCTGATCCGCAAGGCCGCGCCGACGGATGCCAATGTCCTCATCTCGGGCGAATCTGGGACCGGCAAGGAGCTCGCCGCGGCTGCGCTCCACTATGCGAGCCCGCGCGCCGAAGGCCCCTTCATCTCCGTGCAGTGCGGCGCGCTGGCGCGCGATGCGCAGGAAACGGAGCTCTTCGGGCACGCGCCCAGGGCGGGCGAGCGCAGGGAAGGGCTCATTCGGGAGGCCGGCGGCGGCACGCTGTTCCTGGACGAAATCGCCGAGCTCGCGCCGGCGGTCCAGGTGAAGCTCCTGCACCTGCTCGAGGAGAAGTCGGCGCAGCCGCCTTCCGGGGCGGACGTGCGCATCATCGCCGCCACGCACCGCGACCTCGCGGCGGCGGTCGACCGCGGCCAGTTTCGCAAAGACCTGTATTACCGGCTCAATGTGATCTCGATCCAGGTTCCGCCTTTGCGCGAGCGCGGACCGGACCGGCTGCTGCTCGCGCGGCACTTCGCCGAGCGCCACGCGCGCAAGCTCGGCAAGCGCGTCGGCAGCTTCGACGCCGAGTTCTCGGCGTTTCTCGAGAACTACCCCTGGCCGGGCAACGTGCGCGAGCTCGAGAACATGATCGAGCGCGCGGTGATCCTCGCCGAAGGGGACCTGCTCACCGGCCGCGACCTGGCCGAGGTGGCGCCTGCGCTGCCGATGGTGCGCGCCGCGGTGCCGCTTCCTGGCGGCGCGCGGCCGCTGGCGATCGAGGAATACATCCGCGAAGTCATCGAGCGCTTTCAGGATTCGCACAGCGAAACCGAGCTCGCGAGGATGCTCGGCATCGGCCGCAAGGCGCTGTGGATGCGGCGCCGGCAGTGGGGCCTCAAGCGTACGCGCAAGGACGTTTCCCGCTGACATAGTTTCTTTGTGAAACACTTGCATTCTGACGGCAGTCTTGCTATCCAAGCATTCCCCAGAGGAGGAGAAACATGGCCGAGCCCAAGCCCGTCGCGCAGCCCGCGCGCAAGAAGGTCACGATCCCGACGCTGATGGAGAAGATGAAAAAGGGCGAGCCGATCGTGCAGCTCGCGGTCTACGACTACGAGACTGCGATCGTCGCGGACCGCGTCGGCATCGACATCCTGTGCGTCTCGGACACCGGGGGCATGGTGCTGTTCGGCCACGAGGATACGACCTCGGTGTCGTTCGAGGAGGTGATGTTCATGGCGCAGGCGGTCAAGCGCGGCTCGAAGTACGGCCTGCGCATGGTCGACATGCCCTACATGAGCTTCCATCTCTCGGCGCAGCAGGCGGTCGACAACGCCGCGAAGTACGTGTCGCAGGGTGGCGCCGAGGTGATGAAGTGCGAAGGCAACCGGCACCACGCCAAGTACATCGAGGCGATCATCAAGGCCGGCATCCCGGTGCAGGGCCATATCGGCATCACACCGATGCGCATGCCTCAGCTGGGCGGGTTTTTCGCGCAGGGCAAGACCGCCGAGCGCGCCAAGGAGCTGGTCGACGACGCCTGGGCGATGGTCGACGCCGGCTGCTTCTCGATCATGTGCGAGGTGACCACCTCGGAGGTCTGCGAGCACCTGGCCGCGACGCTGCCGGTCCCCGTGATTTCACTGGGCGCCGGCAACCGGGCGCACGGCGTGCACATCATCGGATCGGACCTGTTCCACCTGTACGAGAAGCACACGCCGCGGCACTCCAAGATCTACGCCGACCTGGTGCCGATCATCGAGAAGGGGCTGAGCGATTACCGCGACGATGTGCGCGCCCGCCGCTACCCCGCCGCCGAGCACACCGTGTTCATGAAGGAAGACGAGCTCGCGAAGTTCAGACAAATTGTTGGAAAACAGAGAAAAACCGGTTGACGCGGCGCGTGTCCTGGGCCAGGCGCGCTTTTTTTCCGGCCTGACCCGGGCGCAGCTCGATCGCGTGGCGGCGCTCGGGCGCGTGCGCGCGTTTCCGCAGGACACGCGCATATACGTCGTAGGCGACCCGGTCGACGATTTCTACGTGCTCGCCGACGGCATGGTGCGATTCACTCTCGGCCTGGGCAAGCGCGAGACTTCGGCAGGCGACATCATCCGCCGCGGCGAGGTGTTCGGCTGGGCGCCCCTGGTCGAGGGTCACCCGCGACGCATCGCGACCGCCTACTGCCTGACTCCCTGCGAGGTCATCGCGATCGACGGCGGCGCCTTGACGGCGCTGATGGAAAGCGACAGCGGCCTCGGCTACGCCCTCATGAAGAAGCTCGCGGTGCTGCTCACCAGCGAGCTGGTCGCTTTCGCCGCAGGCTGAGCTCCGACATCCTTCTTGCGGCGGTTGCAACGTCCGTCGGCCTGCTGATCGGCACCGTCGGCGTCGGCGGCGTGCTGATGGTCGCGTTCCTCGCGCTGTTCGGCGGGCTCTCGATCCACCAGGCGGCCGCCACGTCGCTGTTCACGTTTCTCTTCACCGGCCTGCTCGGCACCTGGCTCTACCAGCGCCGCGGCAGCATCGACTGGCGCATCGCCGCGCCGGTGTGCGCCGGCGCCCTGATCTTCGGCTATCTCGGCGCCACCGTCGCAGCGCGCATCGACGCCCGGCCGCTCAGCGTCGTCATCGCCCTGATCATCGCCGCCGCCGGTGTCTACATCTTCATCCCCCAGCACTCGAGCGCTGATCATCGCTCCGGCCGCGGCTGGCGCGAGCAAGCGCTGCTCAGCTCCGTGGGCGCAGCCGCGGGCTTCGGCTCGGGCTTCTCCGGAGCTGGCGGCCCTCTCTTCTCAGTGCCCATGATGGTGATCCTGCGCTACGTCCCGCTCGCCGCCGTGGCCACCAGCCAGGTGCTGCAGATCATCGCGGCGAGCTCGGGCTCGCTCGGCAACCTGCGCCATGGGTTCATCGACTTTCGCGTCGCCGCGCTCGTCACCGTCTTCGAGCTTGCCGGCTTGATCGTCGGCGTGCGCCTAGCGCATGTCGCCAGCGCCAAGGCGCTGCGGCGCCTCGCCGGCGGCCTCTGCGTCGCAAGCGGCGGCTTCCTGCTCCTGCGCTCGC
>Ga0209156_10004317_pt1 | contig 10399 bp, 10 predicted proteins | sample GraSoiAngelo_124_FD_185881 | JGI IMG/M metagenome (GOLD analysis project Ga0209156, IMG submission 185881) | Grasslands soil microbial communities from the Angelo Coastal Reserve, California, USA - 14_0927_05_20cm (SPAdes) (version 2) | ecosystem: Environmental > Terrestrial > Soil > Grasslands...
CGGCCGTGAGATCCGACTGCGCCGGGTGACTGAGCCCACAGCTGAGCAGAAATCTCTTCTCGACCTGCTGGGCAGCAGCCTTCCCGACCGCCTCAGTTTCAACCGCCAATGTAGTGTAGACTCGGCGATTGCGTGAACTGATTCTGAAGGAGTTGCTCCGCTTTTAGCGCTCCTCGTGACGAACTTAGGCTAGCCGTAGAAAGCGGCGCCGATAATGCGTCAGTATCCCGGAGGACGGACTTCGGCCCGACTCAACTCGTTTTCGAGAGAGGTGCTGAACGCCTGAGTATCAACTCTCCCTACTGCGCTACACTATCTGTTCTTTATTGGGGAGAACCGCATGCCGACGCGCGAGGACGCCTGGAAACTGCTGTGCGAATACACCGCTTCGGAGAGTCTGCGCAAGCACATGCTCGCCGTGGAAGCGTGTGTGCGCGCCTACGCCCGCAAATCCGGCGCAGATGAAGAAGCCTGGGGGCTCGCTGCGCTGCTGCACGATTTCGACTACGAGCGATGGCCCAATCACGAGCACTCGCCCGATCAGGGGCATCCCTCCGCGGGAGCAAAGATTCTGCGCGAGAAGGGCTACCCCGAGGAGATCGTACGCGCGATTATCACGCACGCAGATTATTGTGGCGTGCCGCGGGAGACCACGCTGGAGCACACGTTGTTCGCTTGCGACGAGATCGCGGGATTCCTCACCGCCTGCGCTTACGTGCGCCCGTCGAAGAGTATCTTGGATCTGGAAGTAGACTCCGTGAAGCGCCGCATAAAAGACAAGCTCTTCGCCAAGGGCGTCTCGCGCGAAGACGTGCGCAAAGGCGCCGAGGAGCTTGGCGTGCCGCTGGAAGAGCACATCGCCTTCTGCATCGCTGCTCTGCGTGAACATGCGGATACGCTGGGGCTGCGCGGCTCGCTCTGAGAAGGACCATGACCAAGAAGAACTAGACGCAAACACAACTAATTGGATCAGCGCTGCGCGTACAACACCAGCGCCGCTCCAAACAACATGCTGGCGATCACGAGGACAACCACGCCACCCGTGAACCATTTGGAAAGGATAGCCGTCCGAAACAACGAAGCCGCGCGCTCCTGGGTCGCCGCCACGAACGCAGGCTCCGACAGCCGCGACGTCAGGGGCGCAACCGGCCGGTCAACGTACTCTATCTTGGCGATAAAGCTGTAGCCCTGGCGCGGAATTGTGTCCACGAAGGCAGGCTGGTCCGCCGAATCGCCAAGAACTTGCCGGAGCTTGTTTACCGTGGTGTTCACGTTGGCATCGTAATTGACGTGCGTATCCGAGGGCCAGAGCTGCATGCGCAGATCTTCTCGCCGCACGATTTCGCCCGGCTTTTGCAGCAACGCGACCAGCGCCTGATAGACCTTGCCCTGCAGCTTTACGCGCGCGCCGTCCTTGTATAGTTCTTCTTTTTTTAGGTCCAGATGAAAAGCGCCAAAGCGAACATAACCCGTGGAAGCGAAAGCGCCGTTACTTGGATTTTCGCCTTCTTCGGAATGCATGGGAACCATTTGCGTGCTCATGGAAATCACCCTTGGTCACTACTCTCAACCAATTCAACATTGTTCTTATTCCACTCGCAAGATGGCGCCCGACCTAGCCATGGGATTCCGTCACTTGACACGGCGTTGAAATCAGTTATATCTTGAGATGCATATACATGTCAAGGACGAGTTGCAGAGAATGAAAAAGAAGAATTCCACGCCCCTGGACCTCAGCGGCACGGGATACTGTGCTTCCTTCAATTTTCGAAGAACGGCGCGCGCGGTCACAAGCTTGTACGACACGGCGCTCCAGAAGTCAGGGATCCGCTCGACGCAGTTCGCGATTCTGGTGGGCGTCGCCAAAAACCAGCCGGTTTCCATCGGGGCCCTCGCGAACGTGCTGGTCATCGACGGCACCACACTGACGAGGAGTCTACGGCTCTTGCAAACCGAAGGATTTATCGCCATCTCAAATCGCGCGGCCATGCGACAGCGTTTTTTGACCGTTACGGCCAAAGGGGAGCGCGTGCTGGCACGCAGCCTGCCCGCCTGGCGAAATGCACAGGAGCGATTCGTTGCGACCATCGGCGCAAACTATTGGCTGGACCTTCGCAATGATCTAGAGAAGCTCGCTCATGTAGCCGTCGACCTAGAAAAACCGCAGAGAGAAGTTCCCGATCGAGAAGCTATCGGCTCTTAAGGCTGGGTTGACAGTCTGCCCGAACTTGGTCTTGAGAGACAAAGACTCGGCAAATTCCTCAGCTTGAGTGCCGGCGACCCATTTCTTATAGTGACCTCGCCTGCTTTGGCATTCGTCGATAATCCTAGATAAGATTCGCAGATCCCAGCATAGCCAACGGCGAGGATACTCGATTTCCAGGAAGGGCCAAATCACGCTAGAATTATAAGGAATGCTTACACAGATTGAAGGATTTGACGCTGCCGCCAGCCGCCACCCACGCCGGAAAACCTATGGCGTGAAGGTGGGACACGTGCGCGTGGGCGGAGGCGCGCCCATCGTCGTGCAGTCCATGACGAACACCGACACGGCCGATATTGAGACGACTTTGAAACAGACTTTGGAGCTGGCCGAGGCGGGCTCAGAGATTGTGCGCTGGACGGTAAACGTGCCGGAAGCGGCGGCGGCGGTGCCGGAGATCAAGAAACGAATGCTGGACGCGGGATGCGGCGCGCCAATCATTGGCGACTTCCACTACAACGGGCACGTGCTGCTGACCAAGTTTCCCGAATGCGCAAAATCACTCGATAAATACCGCATTAATCCGGGCAACGTTGGCGCAGGGCAGCGTCGCGATGAACAGTTCTCCACGATCTGCAAAATCGCGCGCGACAATGGCAAACCGGTGCGCATCGGCGTGAATGGCGGCTCGCTGAATCAAGAGCTGGTAATGCGCAAGATGCAGGAGAACACCGACAGGAATCTCGGCAAAGAGTCCGAAGAGATCATCAACGATTGCATGGTACTTTCCGCGCTGGAGTCGACGGAACTGGCGCTGGAGTCCGGGCTGCGGCACGACCAGATCATTATTTCTTGCAAGACTTCGCGGCCGCGCGACCTGATTACTGTCTACCGCGACCTTTCGGCAAAAACTGAGCAGCCTTTGCACTTGGGGCTTACCGAAGCCGGTATGGGCATGAAGGGCCAAATCTGGTCGGCGGCTTCGCTCGGTGTGCTGCTCTACGAAGGCATTGGCGACACGATTCGCATTTCACTGACGCCTAAACCGGGGGGCGATCGCCGAGAAGAAGTTTACGCCGCATGCGAACTCTTGCAGGCACTGGGATTGCGTTCGTTTGCGCCCAGCGTGACGGCGTGCCCCGGCTGCGGGCGCACGACAAGCACCACGTTTCAGGAATTGGCGGAGGCGATCCAGGGCTACATTCGCGGCAGCATGCCGATTTGGAAGACTCAGTACGAAGGCGTCGAGAACATGACGCTTGCGGTGATGGGCTGCATCGTCAACGGACCTGGAGAATCGAAAGCCGCGAACATCGGCATCAGCTTGCCGGGAACGGGCGAGGCACCCCGTTGCCCCGTCTACATCGATGGGCAGAAAGACGTTACGCTCGAAGGCACCTACGATGAGCTGGCCGCGGCCTTCCAAGCGCTCGTCGATAACTACATCGCGAAAAAGTACCCGCGCAAGACGGCCGAAGTTGCGCCTGCGGGTCGCTGAGGAACCTCCAGTGAAAATCAGCCGGGAAGATGTGTTGCGAGTGGCGGAACTGGCTTATCTCGACTTGAGCGAGGCCGAGCTGGAGATGTACCGCGCGCAAATTGACGAGATTCTGGAATACATTGGAAAACTGAACGAGCTGGACACCACCAAGGTCGAGCCTATGGCGCAGGTTTTGAGCGACGACCAGACGGCCGACGCCACGCTGCGAGAGGACCTGATTGTGCCGTGCGCGGTGGCCGAAGACGTCCTGAAGCACGCTCCCGACCCTGAGCCACCGTATTTCCGCGTGCCGAAAGTCATCGGACGATGACTGCGAATTGGACCATTGACGGAGTCAAAGAGGCCCTTGCGGCGAAGAAGATTTCGGCACGCGAGCTGGCCGCGGATTTTTACAAGCGGATCGAAGCGCGTAATCCGGAGCTAAACGCTTTCCTAACGCTCTCAAAAGAGCGGGCTCGGCGGCAAACGGACAAAATTGACGCGTTGGTGGCCGGAGGAAAACCGTTACCGCCCCTGGCAGGCGTGCCGGTAGCCATCAAGGACGTCATCAGCACGCGCGGAATAAAGACCACGTGCGGCTCGAAGATCTTGCAGAACTACATTCCTCCGTACGACGCGACCGCGGTAGAGCGGCTAGAGGCGGCTGGCGCGGTCATTCTGGGAAAAACCAATTGCGACGAGTTCGCGATGGGAAGCTCGAATGAGAATTCCGCCTATGGTCCGGTAAAGAATCCTCTCGCGCAGGACCGCGTACCAGGGGGCTCGAGCGGCGGCTCGGCGGCCGTGGTGGCAGCAGGGCTGGCGGTGGCGTCCCTGGGAACGGATACGGGCGGTTCCATTCGGCAGCCGGGCTCGTTCTGCGGAGTTCCCGCAATGATGGGGAGCTATGGCCGCGTTTCGCGATATGGACTGATTGCGTTTGCGTCCTCACTGGACCGAATTGGCCCCCTTGCCACCAATGTAGAAGACGTCGCGGCCATCCTTCAGGTCATTGCCGGACGAGACCCGCACGATTCGACTTCGACGACGGCACCTGTGCCCGACTATCGGACGGAACTTGAGAAGCCTGTCAAGAGGCTGCGGCTGGGCATCCCCAAAGAGTATTTCGGTGAAGGCATGGACGCGGGAGTGCGAAAAAAGATCGAAACCGGAATTGAGCTTTTCAAAAAGCTGGGATGTCAGCTGATTGACATTCGCATGCCGCATACGGACTACGCCATTGCGACTTATTACATTATCGCGACGGCGGAGGCGAGTTCCAACCTGGCGCGGTATGACGGCGTACGTTATGGATTACGCGTGGATGACGATTCCTTGCTCGCGATGTATCGAAAGACGCGCGGTGCGGGATTCGGCGCGGAGGTAAAACGACGCATCGTGCTGGGGACATACGTGCTTTCGGCGGGTTATTACGACGCATACTATTTGAAGGGACAGAAGGTTCGCTCGCTGATCGCTCAGGACTTCCGCGATGCGTTTGCCAAGGTGGACGCGATCCTGACGCCAACGTCTCCGGTTCCCCCCTTCAAACTGGGTGAACGTACCGACGACCCACTTCAGATGTATCTTGCTGATATATATACAGTTACTGGATCTTTGGCGGGGGTACCGGGCATTTCCGTGCCATGCGGGAGAATCGATGGAAAGCTGCCGGCTGGCCTTCAAATCTTCGGTGCTCCTTTTGGCGAAGCGCGGGTCCTGCAGCTAGCCCATGCGTTCGAGCGGGCGGGAGGGGCGGCCGTCTGAGTGTTTGCGCTGCCTAGATGAATCCATGCCAGCCTCGCGACCATGATCGAGAATCACCTGAGCGCGATCGAACGGGCCGTCCTGAGCCGTACCGAAAGGTTGCTCGGAAACCCTTGAAGCCGGTGCAAGGCAAAAGAGATGCTGGCGGAATTGCGTGGAGTTACAGGAGCGAACGCTGGCGTTCATCAAAGAAACAAGAGGCCACGACCTCAGCAAGTACAACCTGGCTCATCCGTTTCTGGGGACGCTCAATGCGTACGAATGGCTACAGTTTGTTGCCTTGCATGAAATACGGCACGCGAAGCAGGTGCGAGAGATAGCCAGAAATCTACCGAAAACCGTAACAGGTTTGGAAAAGTAGAATATTTTTTCCACTCTCCGGGCCTATAATTACCCCGCGTACTAAACCACAGCAATGTGAAGATGTGTCGAAAAAGGCCGCTCTTGCTGGGTTTTAGTGAGAAAGTACTAGACGGTTCGTTTTTGCCTGGCAGAACGGAACGACTATTGCTTGGGAATGGTGCAGCACATACGATGCTTTCAGCATCTAAGTAGGTGAGGGCTAGTATGAGGCGGGGCAGAGGAGCCGGGCCATGGTTACCGTGAAGTCGAGCCAAAAGATCTTCACCGATTCAGAGGTTGCCAGCTTGACGGGGATTTGCGTCGAGCATGTGCACAATTTTGCGAAGAGCCGTCATTTGGGCTTCATCGCCCGGGCAGCCGAAGCCGCCGGCATCAGCGCCGACCAGTGGCTGTTCACTCTTTCGGATCTGATGGTTTTGGTGACCCTGTTTCCGAAATGCACTCACTAAGACCCCGATAGGTCAAAACGACCTTCAATCGGCTCCCTGGCTTGGCTAGGGGGCCGTTTTTTGTTTTGGGATGCACGTAGGCTGCGGGTTGCGGGTCTGGAAGGGACGGGCGTATCCTCGCCATAGGGGGCAAACCGGGCCGGCTCGCATGCATCGCACGTCAGGGGTAAAACAAATGGGATTGGGATCTCGTGGGATGCTCAGGCTAATCGCTTGCGCGTGCTTGGCTTTCTTGGTTGGCGCGACAGGCCACTGCCAATCGTCGAGTGGTGCGACGACAACCAAGCAGGGGCAGACCCCGACTGAGAAGCAAGCGACCAGCAAAGATACTCAGGCTGGAGTGCCCGCCTTGCCGCGAGGCAAGAAGCTCGTTCTGAAAGACGGTACGTTTCAAATGGTGAGGGATTACCGGCGGAATGCGGAGCGGGTCCGTTACCTAAGCTCGGAACGGGGCGATTGGGAGGAAATTCCCGCGGCGATGGTGGATTGGGACGCGACCGCCAAAGCCGCCACGGCTGAGCAGGCTGAGGAAGACGCCCTCGCCAAGAAGATCCACGCACAGGAACAAGCCCAGAAAATCGAGACGATGATGGACGTGGACGCGAGCCTGCAAGTGGCGCCGGATGTCTTCCTGCCACCCGGCGAAGGGATGTTCCTGATTGAAGGAAAATCCGTGAGGCCGCTAGAGCAGGTCGGTTCGCAGGTCAAGACGGACAAAAAACAGTTTTTGAAACAGGTGCTTTCACCAATTCCGATCGTCCCTAGCAAGCGAAACGTGGAAATCCTGGGAAACAAGGCAAGTATCCGGGTGACAAGTGGACAGGCGGAGTTCTATTTGCGGGAAGCGCCGCCGGATCCAGACCGGACGACTCCCATCGTGAAGAGCAGCCGGCCGGGTGAATCCGGCCCGGAAGTGGAGCTGGTGCGGGCGACGGTTAAGGGAAACAAAAGGCAACTGGAGTCGATCAGGAGTCTCTTCGGGGAACAGCTGGAGGAAAAGCGCAATTCGATTTCGATTCAGCGCTGGGAAATCGCACCTACTGTTTTTCGCTTCACGATAAGCGAGCCGCTGCCACCTGGCGAATATGCGCTGGCGGAAATTTTGCCGGATGGAATGAACCTCTACGTGTGGGATTTTGGCGTGGATGGCACAACCGGCGCCAAAGCAACGGCCCCGGCAAAGAAGAACTAATTCCGCAATCAGCTCGCTGCCAAAACGTGTCGAAGGAATTCAGAAAAACAGTCAACGGGTCTGGCGAGTTTCAGCCGGAGCATCTGACAGAACTTCCCTCAAGAGAGACAGCACATCAGAGACGCGGAAAGGCTTTTGGAGACAAACGGGGTGGCTTTGGTCCGCAGTTTCTTCGACGCCTTCGACCAGATCGCCGGTCATGTAGATGACAGCCGGCTTCTGCGCCCCCGCCGCTTGGAGAATGCGGCTGGCGGCGTCGCGGCCGTCCACCATGAAGCCACCGGAAGAAAGATGTAGGTCGCAGAGAAGTACGTCATAGCTGGAGCGTTGCACATGGGCGAGAGCCTCCTCGGTTGTCGCCGCGCAACCTACTCGCAAGCCGTAGGCAGAAAGGCCTTCCTGTAGAAGCATCCGGAGACTCTCCTCGTCGTCGAGCACGAGCACCGAGCGGCCTCTGAGAAGATTGGCGGTCGGCTGGATTTCATTCGAGCTGACAGCGCCCGGTTCCGAAGGAATGGAAAATGTCTCGGGCGCCCTCATGGAGGCGATAGGCAAGTAAATGGTGAAAGCAGAGCCGCCGGCAGGAAGAGTTTCGGCCTCGATGCTTCCGCCGTGTTCACGAATGATGGACATGCAGATGCTGAGCCCGAGGCCGGTGCCTCCGCCGGGACGCTTAGTGGTGTAGAAAGGATCAAAAATCCGCGGAAGCGCTTCCGGGCGGATGCCAACACCGTCGTCCTGCACGGTGACGGCTAGCTGGTTGCCATTCTGGCCGGAACGAATCTGAATGCGGCCAGAATCACGGACTTCCCGGATAGCTTGTTCGGCATTTGTAATAAGATTAAGAAAAACCTGAATCAGTTGATTGGCGTCCCCAACGACGCCGGGAAGATCGTGTTGCAGACGGAAATCCACCTCAATATTGTTGCGGCGCAAGGAATGTTCGTGCAGCTGCAGCGTGCGCTCAAGAAGGTTGTTTAGGTCAAGCGGCTTTTTCTGAGGGGAGGCAGGACGCGAGAATTCGAGAAGGTTCTGCACGATGCGCGCGGCGCGGCGGGCCTGCCGGTGCGTGAGTTCCAATTGGCGCTTGGTGGAGTCGTCCGCTCCGGGACGGTCGCGGAGGAGCTCAGTTACGCCGAGAATGGCAGTCAAAGGATTGTTCAGCTCGTGGGCGACGCCGGCCAGCATCTGTCCCATCGCGGCAAGTTTCTCCGCCTGAATGAGCTGTTCTTCCAAGCGCTTCAGATCGGTTACGTCGCGGCCGGAGAGAACCACACCCTCGATATTCCCCTTTTCATCGGCCAGGGGACTGAAATTAAAACGAATCCGCCGCCAATCTCCCGTCTTGTGGCGCACGCGAATTTCCAGAGAGGCAAAGTTCTGCTTCCCGGTCATGATGTCCTGGTAAAGCGATTCGGCAGCAGGCAAATCCTCGGGATGAGTGCGGCCGCCAAATTTCATGCTCTGCGTGTCTTCGATTTCGTACCCTAGCACCTCCTTGCAACGGGGACTCACAAAGGTGTAGTGGGCTGCGGCATCTAGCACCAGAATGAGATCGGGGAAGTTGTCGACGAGGCGGCGGGCAAATTCCTGCTGCTGGTGAAGCCGGCGTTCCATCTCGCGGCGCTCGGTAATGTCCATGAGCGCCCCTTGATAGCGCAGCACGCGGCCGGAATTGTCGCGAACCGCAGCAGCGGTGTTTAAACACGCGATGGAAGTGCCGTCCTTGCGGATCAGCGTGATCTCCCGGCCTTGAATCATCGGCTGGCGCTCGACCTCTTCCTTGAGGTTCTTGCGCTCTTCCCGATCAACAAAGATTTCCGAAACGCGCCTTTTCAGCACTTCTTCCTTGGAATCGTAGCCCAGCATGCGCACCAGGGCGGGGTTGACGTCCACAATGGTTCCGTCCGGAGTCGTGATGTAAATGCCTTCCTGGAGCGATTCGAAGAGTTCCGTGAAGCGGGCTTCGTTCTTGCGGAGCGCGGAGATGTCGCGCGCGAGAACGGTGATGCCATGGATTTCGCCATCGCGCAACATGGCATGCGCCACACAGTCGAAGTAAAAGAGCGTCCCTTGTCCTTTCAGCCGAACCTGGACGACGCCAGTCCACTGCCGGCGTTCCATGAAACGTGGCATCGCACGGCCAACCAACTCGGCCCCGTCTCCGCTGCCTTCCTGCAAGAAGTCCGCAATGGATTTTCCAATAATTTGCTGGAAGGGCGTGTCGACGAGATCGGAAAAACTGCGGTTAGCGGCGCGAATCTGCCCGTCAAGAGAAAGTGCGAGCAGAATATCATCGAATGAATCGATCAGATCGCGATAGCCCTGCTGTGACCGGGAGATCAGAGAAAATAGTTGATCGAGCTGCCTGTCGCTGGGAGGAGCTTCGTCGCGGTGTTCCATGCCGCGCATTAGGCCACGCAGTTCGGAGAGCTCCTGGGTTTTCTTCCACACGTAGATGCCGAAGAGAAGTATGAGGACGACAAGACCGATCGGTAAGACCGCGAAGCGGTGAGCAAGAGAACTGACGGAACCCCAGGAAGTCCAGGCGAAAAACAGAGCGAGGACAAAAAGGACAACAAAGGTGAGCCGCCAGAGTTCGCTCTGCCGCTTTTCAAACTGCTCGAAGCGGGAAGAGAAGACGGCGCGCTTGTCAGCGTGCTGTGTCGACCTGCGGGCGGCCTGCTGGGCGCGTTGGTTGTCTTCGTGCATGAAAGTGGGCGGACCCCGCAGAACCGGGAGTCATCCGCCAGCAAGACCTATATCCATTGTAGGAAAGCTAGCCGAATTTCAGCAATCAAAGCTGTGAAATGGAGTTGCTGAGCGATACCTGTACGGGTTGTTTGGGAACAGAAACGGCGCCCCGTGGACTACCAGGACGCCGTTTTCTTTTAATTTCCTAGCCGTCTGGACACCAGCCAGAGAAGAGACTTAGCCTTCGGTAG
>Ga0209156_10004318_pt1 | contig 10396 bp, 11 predicted proteins | sample GraSoiAngelo_124_FD_185881 | JGI IMG/M metagenome (GOLD analysis project Ga0209156, IMG submission 185881) | Grasslands soil microbial communities from the Angelo Coastal Reserve, California, USA - 14_0927_05_20cm (SPAdes) (version 2) | ecosystem: Environmental > Terrestrial > Soil > Grasslands...
CAGATGCTCGCCGAGACCGGACGCTTGCCGTCGGTGGTGGTCGCCTGCGTCGGCGGCGGCAGCAATGCGATTGGGATCTTCGCGCCGTTCTACGAGGACCCGGTCCGGCTGATCGGCGTCGAGGCGGCAGGGCGTGGGCTGACGAGTGGCGCGCACGCCGCGTCGATCCTCGCAGGCCGGCCCGGTGTGTTGCATGGGTCATTCAGTTACCTGCTGCAGGATGACGACGGCCAGGTGCTGGCAACCCATTCCATCTCCGCCGGCCTTGACTATCCCGGCGTCGGGCCGGAGCACGCCTTCTTACACGACGTGCACCGGGCCGAATACGTCAGCGTGACGGACCAGCAGGCGCTTATGGCGTTCCACGAAACGTCCCGGATGGAGGGCATCATTCCAGCCCTGGAGAGCTCTCATGCGATCGCCTACGCGATGACGCTGGCGCCGACGCTCGCTGCCGACAACACCGTGCTCATCAATCTCTCGGGTCGCGGCGACAAGGACCTCGACATCGTCCGGGGCGCCGCCGGCGCGTGAACGCGATCGCGTGAGCCGGATCGGGTCGATGTTCGCCCGAGTCCGCGCGGAGCGGCGCCTGGCCCTGATCGCGTACCTCACGGTTGGCTATCCTCGGCTGGCGCTCACCCCCGCACTGGTCGAGGCGGCAGCCGGGGCAGGCGCCGACGCGGTCGAGCTGGGCATTCCCTTCTCGGATCCGCTGGCCGACGGTCGGACCATCCAGGCGGCCTCGCAGCTCGCGCTCAAGGCCGGTATGACCGTTGCCGGCGCCCTCGAGTCTGCGCAGGCCGCTCGGTCGGTGACCCAGGTGCCTCTGCTGTTCATGACCTATCTCAATCCCATCCTGGCCTTTGGCCTCGACCGCTTCTGCCGGGCGGCGAAGGCGGCCGGCATCGACGGGCTCATCGTGCCGGACCTGCCGCCGGCCGAATCGGGCGAGCTCCGCCCGGCGGCCGATGCGGCCGGCATCGACCTGGTGTTCTTCGTCGCGCCCACCAGCAGCGACACCGGGATCGAGGCGGCCTGCCGAGCCGCCACCGGATTCATCTACTGCGTCGCCGTCACCGGCGTCACTGGGGCGCGGGCGCAGCTGGATCCGGCTGTCCTGCCGCTCATCGAGGTGGTGCGCCGGCACACCACACTGCCGGTCGTGGTCGGCTTTGGCATCTCCAAACCGGAGCATCTGGCGGCGCTGGAGGGCAAGGCCGACGGCGCCATCGTCGCCAGCGCGTTGCTGGATGCCATTGCCCAGGCGCCGGATGATTCAGCCGCCCAGGTCCGCCGCTTCCTGACGCAATTGCGGGTCAAGCCAGCCTCCTGACTCCCGTCGCAAGCCCATCCGCTGGGCCGCGTCACACCGTCGGGAGATGGCCCAGTCGGAAGAGGTTCCCTCAACCGAGGGGGACGCCGAGGAACGCCGGTTAATCGATCGGAGCGCGGCGGGGGACCAGGAGGCCTTCCGCCAACTCGTGCTCCGCTACCACCGGTTGGTGATCAACGTTGCCTTCAGAGCACTGGGCGAGCTTGCGCTGGCCGAAGACGTCGCTCAGGACGTCTTTATCAAGGTGTACAAGGCTCTGCCGACGTATCGCCACGACAAACCCTTCAAGCACTGGCTGCACCGGGTGGCGGCCAATACCGTGACCGACGCGCTCCGGCGGCGCCGGCCGGTGATCTCGATCGACGGACTCGAACAGTCGCTCGTCAGCGCTGGCTCCGATCCGCAGGATGTCGCCGCTCGCCACGACCTTCAGCGGGCCGTCCGTTACGCGATCGCGAGCCTGCCGCCGCACTACCGTGACACCATCGCCCTCCAGGCCTTTGGCGAGCTCAGCTACGACGAGATCGCCAAAGCCCTCGACATTCCGCTTGGCACCGTGATGTCGCGGCTGAACGGGGCGAAGCGCCTGCTCCGGGACCGCCTGGGCGACCTCGTCCGCCCGTCCGAGGAGGCGAATACGGCATGAAATCGCCCCGTTTGATCTTGCAGAGGCTGTCCTTCGAATGTTGAGTCATGCAACGACCCGCGACTGGCTGATCCCGTACGCGGACGGGATGCTCGCAGCCGATGAGCGCCGCCGGATCGACGGCCACATCACCGGCTGTCCAACCTGCGCCCACGAACTGCGCGAGGTCCGTGAGCTGAACCTGCTGCTGGTCACGCTCCCGCCCGCTCCGCCGGTGGCCTTCGCGCCGTTCTGGCTAAACCTCCAGGCTGTCTTGCCGCAGCGCCGTGTGTTGCGGATTCCTTGGATTCAATCCTATCGGCGCCTCGGCGTTGCCTTCGCCATGGCCGCGACCGCCGCACTCGCCGCCGGGGGCAGCGCATTTGCGGCACCGTCCGCGCTCCCGGACAATCCTCTTTACCCGGTCAAACAACTCGAAGAGAGCGTGCGCCTGGCGCTCGCGCCGACGAATGAGCGGCTGGCCATTCAGCTGGAGCTGGCGAATGAGCGGCTCCGGGAAGCCCAAGTGATGGCCGGCCATCACAAGCCGCTGCTCGCCGAGAACAGCCTGCGAGCCTTCCGGGTGACTGTCGATGACGCGGCAGCAGCGCTAAAGAATCCGGCCAATCCCAAGGCCGCCAAGGAAGCGCTGCATACTCTGCACGTCAAGCTGGACGCGGTCGAGCGCGAAAACGCCAGCCGCGGCGACGACGATGAGGACATCAAACAGCTCGTTGCGGCCGCGAACGACGAGCTCGACCGGATCGAAGAAGAGGATGCGATCGCGACACCGACCCTGCTGATCGGCGAGCAAGCGACGCCACGACCAACCCCGCAGCCGACCGTTCGGCCGACGCCGCGTCCCACGGATAAGGAACACGGCGACTAGGGGCTCGCGATCCATCTACCCCGAAAGTCCCATTAGACTCATCCGGTGGGCGCGCGCGAAGAGGTCCTGGTCGTTCCTCGCGGTGCCCTGTTCGCGGGCAACGAGTGGGTGGGCTTTCGTGACACCGATCTGGTTGAGCTGCAGACTCGCGTGCGCGCCGGCTACCGGTTCCGGCCGCGGCGCGAGGTGGAGGACGACCCGTCCGAGCCACAGATCATTCCCTACGTCGTCTTTCGTCACGAAGATCGTTATTTCCTGACCCACCGGCTACGCCGTTCCAGCGAGCGCCGGCTGCGGCATCTGTACTCGCTGGGGGTTGGCGGGCACATCAATCCCGAAGACGTCGCCGGGGCTGCCGACCCGATCGAGGCCGGGCTGCGGCGGGAATGGCAGGAGGAAGTCGTCTACGACGGGCACTTCTCAACCCGGCTACTGGGGGCGATCAACGACCAGACGACGCCGGTTGGCCGGGTGCACGTCGGGCTGATCTTTTTGGTGGAGGGCGACCGGCCAGAGATCTCGATCCGCGAAGTGGACAAGCTTGCGGGCGCACTGCTGCCCCTCGACGCCATGCGGAGCTACTACCTGGACATGGAGTCCTGGTCGCAGTTGATCTTCGACTACCTCACGCGCGTGCCTGTGGCCTGACCGCATCCAGGTTGGGCGTCTTTGGCATTCGCATACAATTCTCGCAACGGCTCAGTTTGACAACCAACCGGAAGGGGAGGATAGGCATGAAGCGTTTGCCAGTGGTCCTAATTGGGGTAGCCTTGACGCTCGCCGCCTGCGGAGGCGGGACGGCGGGCCCTGCAGCGAGCTCGGGCGGGCCGAACAAGGTAGCCAGTATTGCCGCGGAGCTGCCGGATTCCATCAAGTCAAAGGCGCCGATCCAGATTGCGACCGATGCGACCTACTCGCCCGATGAGTACGTCGACGAGAACACCGGTGACATCGTCGGGTGGGATATCGATTTCGGCAAAGCCGTCTGCAAGGTGATGGGGGTCGCCTGCACCTTCAACAACGTCATCTTCTCGAACATCATTCCGCAGCTCACCGCCAGCGAGCCGCGCTATCTGCTCGGGATCTCCAGCTTTACCCCAACCCAAGAGCGCGAGGCCAAGGGCATCGACTTTGTCAGCTACTACAAGGCGGGAGAAGGCTGGGTGGTAAAGGCCTCGGGCAACCTTACCGTCAATAGCGCCGCAGACATGTGCGGTCATACGGTCGCGGTCGAAACGGGAACCACCGAGGAAACCGACGCCTGGGCGTTCATGGGCAAGGAAATTGGCGGCACGCCGACCGCCGGTGCCAAGGACAACTGCGCCGCAGCTAGCAAGCAGCCCATCAAGGTCACGAGCTTTGAGAAGCAGACCGACGCCAACTCAGCGCTGATGTCCGGGCGGGCCGACATCGGCTTTCTCGACTCCCAGATCGCTGCCTATCAAGTGAAGGTGACCGGCGGCAAGCTGAAGACCACAGGGAGCGGATGCAGCGTCGCCCCGTACGGCATCGCGATGGCCAAGGGCAGTCCGATGCAGAAGGCAGTCATCGATGCCGTGAAATACCTGATCGACAACGGCTACTACACGCAGATCCTCAACAAATGGAGCGTCGCGGATGGCGCCGTCAAGAGCTCGGACGTCAAGGTCAACGACAACAACTCGATCGGACCAAGCTGCATTCCGTCCTGATGAGCTAGTCACGAGCCGGCGTGGCTGATGCAGTAGCGCAGCGGCCCGAGGCGATCAAGGCCGTCCCGGTCAGGCACCCGGGACGCTGGGTGGCGGCGGTTGTCGTGCTCGCGATCGCCGCCGCCATCGTTTATACGATCGCCGCAGCGATCCAGAGCGACCTCACGTCGTTCGGCTCCGGCTGGGCCGCGGTGGGCCACTACGTGTTTCATCGGCTGATCTTGCAAGGCATCGTCGTCACGCTGGAGCTGACCGTCCTGGCGATGGTGATCGGCATCATCCTGGGCGTCATCCTGGCGGTGATGCGGATCTCACCCAACCCGGTGGTTTCCTCGGTCAGCTGGTTCTATGTGTGGTTCTTCCGGGGCACGCCAGTGCTGGTGCAGATTTTCTTCTGGTTCAACCTCAACCTGATCCTTCCACACATCGGCATCGGGATTCCGTTCACCTCGATCTGGTGGCAGGTGAGCACCAACACACTGATCACGCCGTTCATGGCAGCGACACTCGGGCTGGGCTTGAACGAAGCGGCGTATATGGCCGAGATCGTGCGGGCCGGGATCATCTCCGTCGAGCACGGCCAGACCGAGGCGGCCCAGGCCCTCGGCATGGACCGCCTGCTGGTTATGCAGCGCATCGTGCTGCCCCAGGCAATGCGGGTTATCATCCCGCCGACTGGGAATGAGACGATCTCAATGCTGAAGACAAGTTCGCTGGCCTTCGCCGCCTCGGTCACTGAGCTCTTCACTCGGCAGCAGCAAATCGCCACCGCCACATATGCTGTCCTGGAGCTGCTTATTGTCGCCAGCATCTGGTACCTGGTGATGACCTCGATCCTGACGGTGGGCCAGTATTACCTGGAGCGGCGTTTCGGTCGGGGCACTCAGCGTGGATTGCCAATGACGCCGTTTCAGCGCTTCCGCCGGATGCTCGTAACGTTCCATGCTCCGCCGCCGGCTACCCAGGAGGCCCCGGTGGTGCTTCCTAGCGAGCATCGCTGAAATGGCCGGCACCCCAATGGTGAAGGCGGAAGCCGTTCACAAGAACTTCGGGCGGCTCGAGGTCCTGCGCGGCATCGATCTCGAGGTTGCCCCAAGGGAAGTGATGTGCATGATCGGGCCCTCCGGCTCGGGCAAGAGCACCTTCCTGCGCTGCATCAATCACCTGGAGAAGATCGATGCCGGCCGCTTATCGGTCGACGGCGAGCTGGTCGGCTATCGTCAGCAGGGCGACAAGTTGTACGAGCTCCGCGACGCGGAGGTGTGTCGAAAACGCTCTGAGATCGGTATGGTCTTTCAGCGCTTCAATCTGTTTCCCCATATGACGGCCCTCGAGAACGTCATCGAGGCTCCCCTGCGAGTCAAAAGAGAGAGCCGGGCCGTCGCCGTCGATCAGGGACGACGCCTCCTCGAGCGGGTCGGATTAGCGGAAAAGGTCAATGCCTATCCAAATCAGCTTTCCGGCGGCCAGCAGCAACGAGTGGCGATCGCCCGCGCGCTGGCCATGCAGCCCAAGCTGATGCTCTTCGACGAGCCCACGTCGGCGCTCGATCCGGAGCTGGTTGGCGAAGTGCTGGATGTCATGCGCGGGTTAGCTGAGGACGGCATGACGATGGTGGTGGTTACGCATGAGATGGGTTTCGCCCGGGAGGTTGGCGACAGCCTGGTTTTCATGGATGGCGGAGTCGTGGTGGAAGAGGGGAAGCCCAAAGCAGTGTTGACGAATCCGCAGCACGAGCGTACCCGGACGTTTCTCTCGAGCGTGCTCTAGGCCAGGGCCCGCGCGCTGGGCCTTCAGCGCCGAGCTAGCCCCTTCAGGTCCTTGAGGATCTCCTTGGAGGCGTTACGACCGTTGATGCCGCTAATGCCGCCGCCGGGATGAGTACCCGACCCGCAGAGGTAGAGCCCTTTGATGGGCGTGCGGTAATCGGCGTAGCCGGCCACCGGCCGCCATGAGAACAACTGGTCGAGCGTGAGATCGCCGTGCATGATGTTGCCGCCCACCAGCCCGTACTCCTGCTCCATGTCGTAGGGCCCGAGAACCTGGCGGTGCTCGACGGCCATCTTGAGGTTGGGCGCGAAGCGCCCGTAACCGTCGATCACGCGATCGGCGAACGCTTCGAGCTCGGCGCGATGCGGCGCCTGTGACCAGCTGGCAGGGACGTACTGCGTGAAGCAGCTCATCAGGTGCCTTCCGCTGGGAGCAAGCGAGTCGTCAACGACGGTCGGAATCACGCCGTCGGAGTACGGCGCGGTTGAGGGCCGACCATATTTCGCGTCGTCGAAGGCGCGTTCCAGGTACTCCATCGAGTCGCAGAGCTGGATGAACGAGCGGGCCGCGGTCATCGAATCCTCCGGCTCGAGGCCGTCAAATCTAGGCAGTTCCCCCAGCGCCAGGTTGACCTTGACCGTGCCGGAGCGCGACTTATATCGGTCGATCGCGCGTACGAAATCGGCCGGCAGCTGGCTCGATTCCACAAGCTCGCAAAATGTGATCTTCGGGTGGGCATTCGACACCACGGCGCGCGCCCGGAGCTCGGTGCCGTCGACGAGCGCGACGCCAAGCGATCGGCCATTCTCGACGAGGATGCGTGCCACTCGCGCCCCGGTCTGAATCTCGGCACCGTGCTCCCGGGCATCATCCGCGATCGCCATTGAGACGGCGCCGGTGCCTCCGCGGACGAAGGCCCACTCCGCCATCTGCCCGCCGACCTCACCGATGTAGTGATGCAGCAGGACGTAGGCCGTGCCCGGCGTGTGGGGTCCCCCGTAGGTCCCGATCGCGCCGGAGACGCAGCGCGCCGCCTTGACCTGCGGTGACTCGAACCATTCATCGAGCAGCTCGGCGACGGACAGCGTCATGACTTTCACGAAGTCTCCCGTGCTCTTGACGTCGAGCCCCTTGAGCTTCCAGGCGAAGCGGGCCAGTTCCAGCAGGTCCGCCGGCGATTTCGCGCCGACGGCCGGCGGGGTCATCAAGAGCAATGGCCGGACGAGGCGGGCGAGCTTCGCCAGGTACTCGCTGAACACTGGCCAGGCTTGGGCATCCGCCTTCGAAAATTTGCCGATCTCCGCTTTCGCCTGAGCCGCGTCCTTGGTCAGCAGCAGGTGAGATCCGTCGGGGAACGGTACGTAGTAGTCGGCGGCAAGCGGATACAGCGTCAATCCATGTCGATGCAGCTCCAGCTCTCGAATCACTTCGGGAGGCATCAGCGAGAGGACATACGACAGGGTCGAGACCGTGTAGCCGGGCCAGGGACGCTCACTGACGGCGGCCCCGCCCAGGACGCCTCGCCGTTCGAGTACCAGGGTTTTGAGTCCTGCCCTCCCCAGATAGGCGGCCGTCGCGAGCCCGTTGTGCCCGCCACCGACGATGATCGCGTCGTATTCGGCCGGCACCCGCCGGAGTATAGCGGCGGGGGCCCGGAGAATCGGGCCGTTGAGCGGCCAAACAGCTGATTGACGAACCCCCGATGCTCTGCTACGTTTGGCCGGAACCTAAGGGAGAGGAGGGAACCCTCATATGCCCGACGACGTCCTGACGGCCCATCGCAATCGCCCGTCGAGCCCATACCCATTGGCCAGGAGGCCGCCGACGCCCGCGACCTGGCCGGCTTCGGCTACAAGCAGGAACTGAAACGGGTCCTCGGTATTTACTCGAGCTTCGCCGTCGCCTTCTCGTACATTTCGCCGAGCACCGGCATCTTCACGCTGTACGCACTCGGTCTCGCGACCGGTGGGGCGTTCTTCTTCTGGACCTGGCCCATCGTTGCCCTCGGTCAGTTGATCGTGGCCCTCAATTTCGCTGAGGTGAGTTCACACTTCCCGGTTGCGGGCTCGGTCTATCAGTGGACGAAGTATCTGTCCAATCGGACCTACTCATGGTTCACCGGCTGGGTCTACCTGTTCGCCGGGATCCTGACGGTCTCAGCCGTCGACCTCACGATCCCCATCGTCTTGATACCGTTGCTGAACAACCTGTTCGGGCTTCACATTCCATTAGCCAGCGAGCCTGGTGGGCCGCAGGCGTACGTCATCATCGCCGCCCTGATCCTGATCAGCACGACGGTCCTGAACATCTACGGCGTCCGCCTGGTCGCCCTGGTCAACAACACCGGGGTTGTCTTCGAGATCCTGGGCATGGTCGTGTTCGCTCTGGTGCTTCTGGTCTTCTTCCACCACCAGTCGGCGGGGGTCGTCTTCGACACCTCGGCGCTTGGAACGGGCTTCGGCAACCAGTTCGGCACCTTCATGCTCGCCATGTTCATGTCCCTTTTCGTCATCTATGGGTTCGACACCGCCAGTACGCTGGCGGAAGAGACCAAAAACCCGAGGCGGGAAGCACCCAGAGCGGTGATCGCCGCCGTCATCGGCGCATTCATCATCGGGGCGATCTTCCTCTACTCGACGATCATCGCCATCCCCGGTGACGTGCACAAGTACGTCGCTGATACCGCAGCCGCGAAGGTGGCGCCGCCGGTCGACATCATCACCGCCAATTTGCCGAGCTGGGCGTCAGATCTCTACCTGCTGATCGTGCTCCTGGCCATCTACGTCTGCTGCCTGGCAATCCAGACCTCGACCATCCGGTTGGCCTTCGGCATGGCTCGGGATGAAAAGCTCCCCCTGTCCCGCCTCTACAACAAGGTCAACCCCACCCTGCACACGCCGGTCTGGACCTGCGTGGTCGTGGGCGCGCTATCAGCCGTGCCATTCCTGTACTTCGCCGGCGCCGGGCTGGTGGCAATCTCCGCCACCGGGATGATCTACTTCTCCTACCTGCTGGGAAACATCGCGATCCTGATCGCCCGGCGCAAAGGCTGGCCCACTGAGGGTGCGCCGTTCAAGCTAGGCGGCTGGGGGATGGTGGTCAACGTCCTGGCACTGGTGTGGGGCGGCAGTATGCTCCTCAACTTCATGTGGCCCAGGGCGGCGAGCAATCCGCCAGTGAGCGCGCTGCCGAACATCCCGAACCTCGGTCCCCTCAGCAATGTTCCCATCTTCGAGGCGACGATTGCCGTGATTCTCGTCGTCGGCGCCATCTACTACCTGGTGGCGCAGCGAGGCAAGACGGATCGGGTAGCCCGCGCAGCGTAACGTCGAGCGATCGTGAGGCGGCGGGCAGACCCCGCCGCCTTACCTACTTATAATGACCACCACATGGCGGTCAAAATTCGGGTGCCCGGGGCGCTGCGCCAGCTCACCCGCGGCGCGGCCATCGTCGAGGTCGATGCCGACGACGTCTCGCAGGCGCTCGACGAGCTGAACGAGAAATACCCGGGTTTTCGGGAGCGGCTCTATGACGACAAGGGCGAGCTCCGGCAATTCATCAACATCTACCGGAACGATGAGGACATTCGGTTCGGGTCGGGGCTCAAGACGCCGCTGAAGGACAGCGACGATCTATCCATTGTCCCGGCAGTCGCCGGAGGCTAACGCCCTGGTGGCGCGGACGACGGTGCGCCTGACATTCCGCGGCGACACCCTCAATGACCCCATCATCTACCGGCTTGGCCAGGAGTACAAGGTCGTGACCAACATCAGACGGGCCGATGTGGCCGAAGACAGCGGGTGGGTCGAGCTCGACCTCGACGGCGAACAGGCGGAGGTCGATCGGGCCCTGGAGTATTGCCGCAGCCGGGGAATCGGGGTCCAACGGCTGGAGCCAGCGTGAAAGTCGCCGTCGCCATGAGCGGCGGCGTCGACTCGTCGGTCGCCGCCGCGATGATGCGCGAACACGGTCACGACGTCTTCGGAGTGACGCTGCAGCTCTGGCCGAAGGAGATGGCCGCCCGCGACTTCGATAAGCACCATGGCTGCTGCTCGCTGGACGCGGTCGAGGACGCGCGGCGGGTC
>Ga0209156_10004320_pt1 | contig 10393 bp, 10 predicted proteins | sample GraSoiAngelo_124_FD_185881 | JGI IMG/M metagenome (GOLD analysis project Ga0209156, IMG submission 185881) | Grasslands soil microbial communities from the Angelo Coastal Reserve, California, USA - 14_0927_05_20cm (SPAdes) (version 2) | ecosystem: Environmental > Terrestrial > Soil > Grasslands...
AATGTCGCCAATTGCCGGTGCACAGGCGCAGCCGCTGTTCGATGGCGGTGGCGGCGATGAGCGCGTCCTCGCGCTCGAGCCACGGTGCCGATGTCCGTACCCGGCTGTATCGGCCGGCAATGGCGCGATTGATGGGAACCAGCCGAAAGCCACGGAGCGTCTCGACGATCGCCTGACGCTCCGAATCGCGAAGGCCTTGCTTGGCCAGCAATTCTTTGCGGGTGACGATCGAGTAGTAGATCCGACGAGTCGGATCCTCGAGAATCGACGCGTGGCGGCCGGTGTTGAAGTAGTCGATGAAGACGTCGGTGTCTATGAGGACGCCGACCGCTGCCACGCCCGGATTTCCTCCAGGAATCGCCGGTCCGGAATGCGGCGCGAGCGACGTCGGAGCATCCGGACGTATTCCACGCTGTCCTTCACGTCAGCGTGGCCATAGGGGTTGAACTTCTCCTTCACGATCTCCTCGAGAAGCGCCACCGGATAGACCCGGCGGCGCTTGGCCGCCTTGATGAGAAAGGCCTTGAGCTCCGCGTCGAAGGAGAGCGTCCACTTTTCACGCCGTGCCGTCGCTCGGGCCATGATCGTCATCATCCTCCTGCGCGATGATGACATTATACGTGCAACGTACGTACGGACGCTAGCGCGGGGCGAGAAACTCGCGGATGAGGCGGTTCACGGCGGCGGGCTGCTCGTGGATCACGATGGCGCGATGGTCGCCGGCCGAACTCCGTCAGTTGCGCGCGCCACTCGTACCAGACCTCCGGGAGGCCGTGGACGAAGACGATGGGCAGCGCCTCGCCCTCGCTGACCCGGTGCAGCGGACGCCGTTGACGTCCGCGAAGCCGTCCCGGCAACTCATTCGGGGTCGTACAGGTGGCAGGCGACGTCGCGGCCGTCCACGCACGCCAGCTTCGGCTCGTCGATCGAGCAATGCGCCATGACTTTCGGACAGCGCGTGTGGAACCGGCAGCCCGACGGCGGGTCGAGCGGGCTCGGAACGTCGCCGGCCAGCACGATCTCGTCGCGGGAGTCGTCGGGATGCGACGGCAGCGCGGCGGCGAAGAGCGCCTGCGTGTACGGATGGCGCGGCCGCGAGACGAGCGTGCGCGCGTCGCCCGTCTCGACGACGCGCCCGAGGTACATCACGGCGATCACCTGGCTCATGTGGGCCACGGCGGCCAGGTCGTGCGCGATGAACAGATAGGCCAGGCCCAGCTCGCGCTGGAGGTCCCGCAAGAGATTCAGGATCTGCGCGCGGATCGAGACGTCGAGCGCGGAGACGGGCTCGTCGAGCACGATCAGCCGCGGCGACAGCGTGAGCGCCCGTGCGATGGCGATGCGCTGGCGCTGACCGCCCGAGAACTCGTGCGGGAACAGCTGGGCGGAGCGCGCCGGCAGGCCGACGAGGTCGAGGACCTTGCGCAGGCGCGTGCCGAGCTCGGCTGCGGAGAGCCGCTCGTTCGTGACGAGCGGCTCGGCGATGATGGAGCCGACGCGCATCCGGGGACTCAGCGACGCGAAGGGATCCTGGAAGACGGCCTGCACCGATTTCCGGTAGCGCCGGAGACCGTCGGCGTCGAGCGACGCCAGCGACTCGCCGTCGAAGCGGATCTCGCCGCCCGTCGGCTTCTCCAGGAGGAGAACGAGCTTCGCGGTCGTCGTCTTGCCGCAGCCCGACTCGCCGACCAGCCCGAGCGTCGTGCCCGGTTCGATCATGAACGAAACGTCGTCGACCGCGCGCACGACCTTCTGCGACCCGCCGAACAGCCCGCTGCGTACCGGGAAGTGCTTGACGAGCCCGCGCACTTCGAGGAGCGGCGTCATGGATGCAGCCAGCATGCCGTGCGGTGGTCGGTGGCGATGGCCGTGTCGTGCGGGACCTCGGTGGCGCACCGCTCGAGCCGCTGCGGGCACCGCGGGTGGAAGGCGCAGCCGGTGGGCAGGGCCGCCGGGTCCGGCGGCTGGCCCTCGATCGCCGTGAGGCGGCCGTTGGCCTCGCCCAGGCGCGGGATCGACTCGATGAGCGCGCGCGTGTAGGGGTGCTGCGGCGCGCCGAAGATGCGCCGGACCGGGCCCGCCTCCACGATGCGTCCCGCGTACATGACGGCCACCGCGTCGCACATGCGCGCGACGATGCCCAGGTTGTGCGTGATGAAGATCATGGCCAGGCCCTGCGCGCGCTGGAGCTCGCGCAGCAGCGACAGGTACTGGGCCTGGATGGTCACGTCGAGGCTCGTGGTCGGCTCGTCGGCGATGAGCACCCGCGGCCCGCACGAGATCGCGATGGCCCCGACGATGCGCTGCCGCATGCCCCCCGAGAGCTCGTGCGGATAGTTCCGCACGCGCGTGGCGGGCGCCGAGATGCGAACGGCGCCCAGGAGCTCGCGGGCGCGGTTCCACGCGCCGCGGCGGGTCGCGCCCTCGTGGACGCGGAGCGGCTCGCCGACCTGGTCGCCCACGGTGAAGAGCGGGTTCAGCGAGGCCATCGGATCTTGAAGAATCATCGCGATGCGCTTGCCTCGAATCCGGCGCATCTCGGACTCGGGCTTGTTCAACAAGTCCTCGCCCTCGAAGCGGACAGCCCCGGCGACGATGCGCGCGGCCGGCGGCAGCAGACGCAGCAGCGACAGCGCGAGAGTCGACTTGCCCGAACCCGACTCGCCGACGATGCCGAGTGTCTCGCCGTCGCGCAGCGTGAACGACACGTCCTCCACCGCCCGCGTCACGCGCGTGCCCCGCGCGCTGACGTAATGGGTGGTGAGACCGCGCACGTCCAGAAGGGGCGTGTCGCGCTCGTTCATAGGCTCGCCTCGGACGGGCCGGCAGGGCCGGCACTCCGTCCTGCGGCTCGCACAACGATCACAGCTGCCGGAGCTGCGGGTCGAGCTTCACGCGCAGCCAGTCACCGATCAGGTTGGCCGAGAGGACCATCAGCATGATGCAGATGCCGGGCAGCACCGTGAGCCACCAGTAGCCGGCCATCAGCCCCTTCTTGCCGTCGGCCAGCATCAGCCCCCACGCCGGCTTGGGCGGCGGCACGCCGACGCCCAGGAACGACAGCGCGGCCTCGGTGACGATGACCACGCCGAGCATGAGGGTGGCCAGCACGATGGCGGAGTTCACCACGTTGGGCAGGATGTGGCGCCGCATGATGGTGCGCTTGGAGCAGCCGGCCACGATGGCCAGACGCACGTAGTCGCGCTCCTTGAGCGAGAGCACCTCGCCGCGCACCACGCGCGCGTAGCGCGTCCAGTAGACGATGCCGAGGATGATGACGATGTTCATCTCGCTCGGCCCCACGATGGCCGCCAGGAAGATCGCGAACGTCAGCGCGGGCAGCGCCAGCCACGCGTCGGTCACGCGCATGATGACCTGATCCACCCAGCCGCCGAGGTAGCCGGCCAGGATCCCCAGCACCGTGCCGACCACGCCCGCGAAGATCACCGCGGTGAAGCCGACCACCATCGAGACGCGCGCGCCGAAGATCAGGCGCGAGAGCACGTCGCGCCCGACGTGGTCGGTGCCGAGCAGATGCGCGGCGCTGCCGCCCTGCTGCCACGCCGGCGGCCGGAAACGCTCGCCGAGCAGGCCCACCTGGGGATCGTGGGGGACGATCACGTCGGCGAAGATCGCCAGGAGGGCCAGCACGGCCAGGATGGTGATCGGCACCATCGGCCAGCCTTCGCGGCGAAAAGACGCCAGGCGCCCGGGGAACGCGAGGACGGCGGCCCTAGCGCTCATACCGGATCCTCGGATCGATCACGGCGTACATGAGGTCCACCGCGAGATTGACGACCACGATCATCACGCCGCCGAGAATCACCGTCGTCTGCACCACGGGGAAGTCGCGGAAGGCGATGCCCTCGTAGAGCAGCCGGCCGACGCCCGGCCAGGCGAAGACGGTCTCGACGACGACGGCCACGTTCACCATGAGCACGAGGTTGATGCCGGCCAGCGTGAGCACGGGAATCAGCGCGTTCTTGAACGCGTGCTTGCAGATCACGAGGGCCTCCGGCAGGCCCTTGAGGCGCGCGAGCTTGATGTACTCCGAGCCCAGTACCTCCAGCATCGAGCTGCGCGTGAGCCGCATGTGCGCGGCCGCGAAGTACCAGCCCAGCGCGAAGGCCGGCATCAGCACGTGCCACGGGGTGCCGGAGCCGGAGGACGGCAGCCAGCCGAGGTACACGGAGAAGAAGAGGATGAGCAGGAGTCCCACCCAGAACGACGGCATCGACAGTCCCAGCAGCGCGAAGATCTTGCCGGCGCGGTCCCAGCCGCCGTTCACGCGCACGGCGGCCAGGATGCCGCTCGGGATGCCGATGGCGAGTGAGAACGCCATCGCGACCACCGCCAGCAGCAGCGAGTTCGGCAACCGCTCGAGGTAGAGCTCGAGCACCGGGGTGCGGTAATAGAAGGACCGGCCGAAGTCGGCTTTGAGCAGTCCCTTCACGAAGACCGCGTACTGCACGAGCAGCGGACGGTCGAGGCCGAGGTCCGTGCGGATCGCGTCGATGTCGGCCTTGCTCGCGCCGGGCTCGACGAGCAGAACCGAGGGATCGCCGGTGAGCCGGACGAAGACGAAGATCGTCGCCGACAGCACGACCAGCGAGAGCAGCGCGTACCCGACCCGTCGGACGACGAATCGTTTCATGGTTTCCTCCACTCCGGTACCACACGGACAGTGGTCCCGGATTATACTCGGCCGCGTGCTCAGCGGCATCCGCGTTCTCGACCTCTCCCGGGTGATCGCCGGCCCCTACTGCGCCACCCTCATGGCCGACCTCGGGGCCGACGTGGTCAAGCTCGAGCGCCCGGGGCGCGGCGACGACCTCCGGGCCTGGCGGGGCGGCGACGGCATGAGCGCGGCCTTCGCCGCCGTCAACCGGGGCAAGCGCGGGATCGCGGTCGAGCTGCAGCACCCGGAGGGGGCGCGCCTGGCGTTCGACCTGGCGCGCCGCGCCGACGTCGTGATCGAGAACTTCCTGCCGGGCGTGGCCGCCAAGCTCGGCCTGGGTTACGAGGCGGTGCGCGCGGTCACCCCGCGCGTGGTCTACGCCTCGGTCAGCGGCTTCGGCCAGACGGGACCGTACGCCAGGCGTCCCGGCTACAACACGATCGCCCAGGGCATGAGCGGGCTCATGGGCCTCACCGGCATGCCGGGCCACCCGCCCACCCGGGTCGGCGGCTCGGTGTCCGACCTCGCGGCGGCGTTCTGCGCGTTCGGCGCCGTCAACGCGGCGCTCGTGCACCGCTTCCGCACGGGCGCCGGCCAGCACCTCGACGTGAATCTTCTGGCCTCGACGCTGAGCCTGCTACCCGACCCCGTCGCGCAGTACTTCGACACCGGCGTGCGGCCCAGGCGCATGGGCAACCGCAACGCCAACCTGACGCCGGCCGAGGCCTATCCGACGCGGGATGGCATGATCCAGGTCGTGATGATGAACCCCGACCAGTACGAGCGCTTCTGCACGGCGCTGGGCGACGCCACCCTCGCCAGCGATCCGCGGTTCGCCACCAACGACGCGCGGCTGATCCATTACGACGACTTCCGCGCCCGCGTCGAGACGGCGCTGGCCGGCGCCACCACCGCCGAGTGGCTCGAGCGCTTCGAGCGCGCGTCGATCGCGGCCGGACCCGTCTACGAGCTCGACGAGGTCTTCGCCGACGCGCAGGTCAAGCATCTCGAGGTGATCGCCGAGGTCGAGCAGCCCGGCTACGGCACCGCGCGCATGCTGAACTTCCCCGTGCGCGCCTCCGTCACGCCGGCGGCGATCCGCCGTCCCGCGCCACTGCTCGGCGAGCATACCGCCGAGATCCTCGGCGAGATCGGCGTGGCGCCGGCCGAGATCGAGCGCCTCGCCGCCACCGGTGCGATCGCGCTGGCGCCACCCGCGAAGAACTGATGCCAAGCGGCCCCTGAGCATTCCGGGCAATCTCAGCGTGCGCCCGGAGACTGCGTGGTACGGTGAATGCACGGGTTCTTGCCGCAGTGAACGTTCACGTCCTGGCCTGTGACTACGACGGCACCATCGCGGACGGCGGCCGGTGCTCCACGGAGATCGCGCGCGCGCTGACCCGCGTCCGCGAGTCCGGCCGCAAGGTTCTGCTGGTCACCGGCCGCATGCTGCCAGATCTGAGAGCCGTCTGCCCCGACGTGGACCACCTCTTCGACGCGGTCGTGGCCGAGAACGGCGCCCTCCTCTATTTCCCCGAGTCGCGCGAGGCCAAGGTGCTGGGCGACCCGCCGGAGCCGGCGCTGATCGAGGAGCTGCGGCGGCGCGGCGTGCCCTTCGACGTCGGCTCCTCGATCATCGCGACCGTCGAGGCGTATGCGGAGGCGGCGCTGGCCGCGATCCGCGAGACGGGCGTCGAGCGCACGCTGGTGTTCAACAAGGGCGCGCTCATGCTGCTGCCCGGCGGCGTGACCAAGGGCACCGGGCTCGAAGCCGCGCTGACCGTGCTCGCGCTCTCGCCGCACAACAGCATCGGGATCGGCGACGCCGAGAACGACCACGCGTTCCTCGCGATGTCGGAGTGCGCGGTGGCGGTGGCCGACGCCATCCCCGCGCTGCGCGAGCGCGCCGACTACGTCACTCGCGCGCCGGGCTCGCGCGGCGTGATCGAGTTCATCGAGGAGCACCTCGTCAACGATCTCGTCGAGCTCATGCCGCGGTTGACGCGTCATCGCCTGATCCTCGGCGAGTCCGACGACCGCGAGCCGGTCACGATCTCGCCACACGCCACGCGCCTGCTGATCGTCGGCCCCTCGGCGAGCGGCAAGTCGACGCTGACCGGGCTCCTCGTCGAGCGGCTCGTCGAGAGCGGGCGCTCCGTGCTGCTGATCGACCCCGAGGGCGACTACCAGACGTTCGCCGAGATCGAGCGCGTGGTCGTGCTGGGAGGCAGCAGCGAGCGCGCGCTGCCGACGCCGGACGAGCTGCGTCAGCTCCTGCACCAGCCGCGCACCAGCCTCGTGCTCAACCTCTCCGCCATGTCACGCGCGGAGAAGGTCGCCTACGCCACGAAAGCGCTCAGCGCGGTGGCGTTCGTGCGCTCGACCACCGGGCTGCCGCACTGGCTGATCCTCGACGAGGCGCACCACATCGCGCCCGCCGACGGCTCCCCCGTCGTCGACCTACTGCGCGGCGGCGCGGAGTCGCTGTGCATGATCACGCTGGCCGTGACCGACCTCGCGCCCGATGTCCGCGTGCTGCCCAACGTCGTGGCCGCCACCGAGCTGGAAGCGTTCGCGGCGACCGTGCGCACCGCCGCCGCGGGCGGGACGGCCCCCACGCTGTCCGGCGGGCCGCTGGCGCAGGGAGAGATCGCCATCGCGTGGCTCGGGCCCGAGCCCCGCGCGTGGCGGTTCCGCCTCGCGAAGCGCCGCGTGCAGCACCGGCGCCACGTGCGCAAGTACACGGAGGGCGAGCTGCCGCCGGATCGATCCTTCTACTTCCGCGGACCGGCGGGCGCGCTGAACCTGCGCGCGGCGAATCTCGTGCGCTTCGTCGAGCTGGCCGAGGGCGTCGACGAGCAGACGTGGGCGTGGCACCTCAAACAGCACGATTACTCGACGTGGGCGCTGCAGGAAATCAAGGACGAGGGCCTCGCGACCGCGCTGAAAGAGGTCGAGGACGCGGGCCTGGAGCCCGCCGAATCGCGCCGCCGCGCCCTCGACGCGATCCGCGCCCGTTATGCGGTGTGAGGCTGCCAGCGCACCTCGGCCGCGGGCTTGTCGTCGCGCAGGCCGAGGAAGGTGGGATGACGCAGCTTGCCGTCGCCCGTCTTCTCCATGAACCCGATCTGGGCGACGAGCGTCGGCTCGAGCCACGTCGCATCCCGCATGCGCGGCGCATCGGCAAACGGCGACGTCGCGCGACGAAGCCGCGCAAAGCGCTGCGCGAGATCGGCGAGCGTCTTGCCGGTGAAGCCGGTGCCCACCTTGCCCGCGTAGCGCAGCCGGCCGTCGTCGAAGGCGCCGATCAGCAGCGCGCCGAAGTGCGTGCGCGCGCCCTCGGGCGCCGTGTAGCCGCCGATCACGAACTCCTCCTCCGCGCGGACCTTCACCTTGCGCCACGCCGGGGAGCGCTTGCCGGTCTCGTACGCCGACGCCGCGTCCTTGGCCACGATGCCCTCGAGCCCGCGCTCGCGCGCCGCCTCGAACGCCTTGAACCCATCGCTGGCCAGCCGCCGGGCGAGGCGCAGCGGACCGCCGGGGCGAACTTCCTTCTCGAGGATGGCGCGGCGCTCCGCAAGCGGCAGCCGCCGCAGATCACGGCCCCGCGCGTAGAGCACGTCGAAGACGACGTACACCGGCTTGCCGCGCGTGTCGGCGCCGAACAGCCCGAAGCGCGAGATCCCCTTGGGATCGAAGAGGACGACCTCGCCGTCGAGCAGGAGCGTGGGCGCGGGCAGCTTCGCGACGGCCGCGGCGACCTCGGGAAAATCGGCGCTTCGATCGATCAGGTTGCGCGTGACCAGGCGCACGCGGCGGCCGTCCTTTTCCGCCAGGATGCGAATGCCGTCGTACTTCTCCTCGTAGACCCAGCCCGGTTCGTGGAAGGGCGCGTCCACCAGCGTGGCCAGCATCGGCTTCACGCCGGTGGGGACGCTCACGCGGGCTTCGCGGTCGAGCGCGGCGGATCGGCGCCGGCGGCCTGCTCCAGCTGGCGCGCACTGGCGCCGGCCGCGCGGGCGATGCCGACCATGGAGCGGCGCGAGACGACGGACTTCGGCTTCTCGAGCGTCAGGTCGAGCGTGGCGGAAGCGTGCTGGTCGCGATGCTTGATCAGCAGCCACTGGCGGTCGCGCATCCGCACGAGCACCCACGAGCCCTTCATCTTCTTGCCGTGCAGGCGCATCTTGAGGTCGCCCTTGGCGAGGGCCTTGTTCACGTCGGGGCTCTCGGGCTCCCATGTGCCGCGGTCCCAGATCATCACGGTGCCGCCGCCGTACTCGCCCTCGGGGATCACGCCCTCGAAGTCGTTGTAGTCCATCGGGTGCGGCTCGGTCATCATCGCGAGCCGCCGCACGCTCGGGTCGGGCGACGGGCCCTTGGCCACCGCCCACGAGAGCATCACGCCCTCGTGCTCGATGCGGAAGTCGTAGTGCAGATGGCTCGCGCGGTGCTTCTGCACGACGAACTCGAGCGCGCGTGTGGGCTTCTTCTTGCCCGCGCGCCCGGGCGGCTCGGGCGTGACGTCGAAGCGGCGCTTGCGGTTGTACTCGGCGAGCCGGCCGTAGCGGCTCAGGTCGTCGGTGGTGCCCGAACGCTTCGCCACCGCCTCAGCCCTGCGCCAGCGCGTCGGCGAGCCGCTTGGCCACGTCGCCGGCGGCCGGCGACGCCGGGACGACGTCCACGGTGTTCGGAGCGGCGCCGATCCCGAGGGCCAGCGCCCGCGCGAGCTGATCGGTACGCGCGATGGGCCCGCTCGCGGCGGGGCCCTTCATCCCGTGCTGGCGCAGGAGGGCGATGGCGGCGGCGTCGAGGGCGCAGCGGTCGTCACTGGCCAGGAACACGCCGGGCGCGGCCCGCGTGCCCGCCTCCGGCCCGCCGTCCACGAACGCCTCCAGGGCATCCATCACGTTGAGCGCCGGCCGCCACGCGAGGTTGGCCTCGGCGATCATCGCGCGCTGGTGCGGCGAGCGATGCAGGTCCTGCATGTAGTCGTGGGAATCGCCGGGCCGCCGCTTGGCGACCAGACCGATGCTGTTCTTGAGCGCGAGCGTCACGTGGCCGCCGAAGCGATGGGTCTTGCAGCACATCGTCTGCACCGCGCACGGCGCCTCCGTGAAGAGCCGCGCGAGATGAAATCCGCTCGGCCAGTGCTCAGCTCGGAACGACTCCCAGGCCGGGCGCCCGACCTCGTCCAGGATGATGACGCGCCCGCCGGCGCGCCGCGCGACCTCGGCCGCCCCCGTCCGGTCCAGCACGGAGCGCGTGTCGCCCATGCCCGAGCGCTCGGCCAGCGTGACGACGCCGGCACGGCGTGCGCCGAGCGCGGCGATGAGCGCGGCGAGCGTGTCGGGATGCGTGGAGGCCGGGAAGGCGTCGTCGCTGTTGAAGTTGGCCTTGAGCGCGACGTCGCGGCCCTCGCACGCGCGAAACTCGAGAGCGTCGAGACAGGCCGCGACCGCCCTGGCGCGGTCGGGATCGCGCGCGACCACGACGCGGCCGCGCTCGGGCGCGGGCCAGGCCGAGAGCGGCACCGCCAGCATCGCGGCCGAAGCCGCGGCACCCTGCAGGAGCCGCCGGCGGGACAGCGTGTCCACGTCTTGATTGTACCGGGCGGTCGAAGCCCCGCCCCTTCAGCCTGGCCGCGCGACGAACCGCCGCATGTCGCCCTTCGCCCGGCGCGTGGCGGCGTCGATCCGAAAGCCCGCCGCCTGC
>Ga0209156_10004323_pt1 | contig 10387 bp, 10 predicted proteins | sample GraSoiAngelo_124_FD_185881 | JGI IMG/M metagenome (GOLD analysis project Ga0209156, IMG submission 185881) | Grasslands soil microbial communities from the Angelo Coastal Reserve, California, USA - 14_0927_05_20cm (SPAdes) (version 2) | ecosystem: Environmental > Terrestrial > Soil > Grasslands...
GGCCTGAGCGCGATTACCAGGCAAACATCCGAGCGATTAGGCAAACTCTTCGGGTGCTCGTCGGTCAAAACGATGACGTGTCGTACGCCGATCGGTTTGCAGCCGTTTTCAAGACAGCTGGCAAAGGTGTTCCTGTTACAGTTCTCCCGGGGATCGACCACATCTCACTCACCCTCGATCCAGTCGCCGTCCAAGCGGCAATCGCGGCGGTTGAAAGCATGGATCACGAAAAGCCTAACCCCTATGAAGGGTGTCAAAGGTAAATTTTAAGATGATGGTCGCATAGGCCGGTACGTTGAGGTTGGCAATAATTTCTGGAACGCTTCCGCTTCTGTTGCTCGCTGAGTTCTTCAGCGGGCTGATACTCCTATCCGCGCGTGTAGATGTTTTCTCTGACAGCGCAATGTGGACTTATTCCGTCTCGGTGAAGCGGAACGGGGCGCGGCTCAATCTAAAGCGACGGTACGAACCTCGAAGTGTTTCGAACCAGGTTAGGCTCCGGGCACACGCCACGTTCCAAAGTTAGGAGAACTGTTCCCCTCGAACTCATTAATTCGTTAATCCCAGCTGGGCTGCGGTGCATCGGCCGGTATGCAACCGCCACAGATCCACCGCCAGGTGACGAGCCACTGCCACGATCGCCTTTTTGCGCTGCCCACCGGTCGCGCGCGCGCCTTTGGCGAGGATAGCCAGCCGCTTTTTAACTGGCGGATAATTGGGCTGGAAGCGGACCATGCGCCATACACACTCCACCAACGCCGCCCGCAACCGCGGATTACCATGTTTGGTCACGCTCCCGGGTATGCGTTTACTGCCACTGGTGCGTTCACCCGGACACAACCCGGTGTAAGAGCTGATGGCCCGCCGATTCCTAAAGCGCTCCCACGAACAGATCTCGCGTGTCATCACCACCGTGCTCAATTTTCCCAGACCGGCGGGAACATCGGCTGGAGCGGCCGCTTCCAACTCCGCCGTTAACGCATCGATCTGTTGCTGCAGAGTCAATAAGGCCGGCCGGTGAACTTCCAGACGAATGCATATCCAAGCTGGAAGCAATTTACACAGCCGCGACCAAGTCTGATTCTTCCACCAGTGCGCCGGCGCAGGCAGACTATGGTTGACCAAGAGACTGCGCCCCTGGACCTCCAGCTTCTGGCGCAAGTGGACCAACTGCTCGCGTTGCCGTGAAACATGTCGCGCTTGTTCCTCCGCTTCAGTCGGCACCCGGATCACCGCCAGTTCGCGTGTGTTACCTTCCAGGTAACGCGACAGACGCTGACACAACGTGGTCGCGTCGCGCGGATCGGTCTTCACCCGGGTGCATTCTTCATCCAGTTTGCGTGGAGCAATGACATAGCAGTGCGCTCCGACTGCCATCAGCTGCCGGTAGAGACTGAACCCAAAGCCGCATGCTTCATACACTACGTGCACAGTGTGCCCGCCGCGCAGCAGTTCTTCCACCCAGGGCACGAATTGCTCAGGCCTCAAACGCCGCGCCGCCTTTGGGCAAGAGATGATCATACTGCGCCACCGCCACGTACAGCCGCGCGTGCACGTCCAGACCGATCTTGATCCGCGCGCCACAGGGTTTTACTTTAGTTGCGACGGCCTCGAGTGAGGTCGTCCCTTCGTAATGAACGATTGTATTTTGCATAAGCGGGTGAGTTTAAACAGCTCACCCGCTCCCTTCATGCCATCTAAGCGCTGCAGCCAACCACTGGCCGTTCCGATGTTTAGCTTTATCATGACTTCAATACTAAACTCCTTAGCAAAGCTCGCTGCCACCAGCGGTGGCTGAGCGCTGTCTCGTTAGACCTCGCGCAACCTCACACACTTCAGGAGAACTCATGTTTGACCATGTCAAATTCGGAGTCAGCGACTATGCAGCGAGCAAAGCGTTCTTCCTCAAGGCACTCGAACCGCTCGGCGTATCTGTTGTCTCGGAGGGGTCGCCGACGTACGGTATCGAGCTTAGCTCAAAGAGTAAGGCTTCATTGTGCCTGTACCAAACCGAGGAGAAGCCAGCGCATCTTCACTTGGCGTTCACGGCCGAGAATCGCCAGCAAGTCGAGGCTTTCTATCGCGCGGCTCTGGAGGCGGGTGGCAAAGACAACGGTGCACCTGGTCTGTGCCTGGACTACCACGCGAACTACTATGCAGCTTTCGTCATTGGTCCGGACGGGCACAACATCGAAGTGGTTTGCCACGAACCCGAGGCCTAACCAATCGATCAAGCCACCGACCCCATTGCGAAGCAACTTCAGCGTGTTTGCCACAACCCCTTGCCGTGGCTTATGATGTTTTCTTCCCGAGAAAACACACTTCGGGCTTCCCGTCCATGTCGCACCGCTTGATTCGGCTTCAGCCCAAAAGCCTCACCCTCTCGGGTCTGCCCATCCATGTCGCTCGCATCCCAGCGGCTCCATTCCCGCGAGCTCCATTCTCTTTCTCATTAGACCATTAAAAACATGTTACACACGAAGTGGATCACAACAGCCGTAGTGGCGATCTTCCTCTTTGTCGGATGCAAAGAGAAGCCAAAGGCCATCGACCCAAAAGAAAAAGATGAAGCAAGGCAGAGCACGAAGACACTGGAGGCTGCCGACCTAGTCGGATACGATGGCAAGCGTCTTAGGAAAACTACCGATCGCGTCCTCGATGCAAACGATAAACACAATCAGGACATTCAAAAGACACTAGATGACAATAAATGAGGCCTAACCAATCGATGAAGATCAAGAAACGGGCCTCGTAGCATCGATAAAGATTGAGAAGATAACTGGGCTTTGGAGTCTTGATGTCTCGTGTCTTAAGGCATTAATACGATGGCGATTTAAACCCCATACGCTTACCAAAATACATGTACCCGTCAGGTTCGTGATCGATCAAACCTGAACAGCATCTCCGCGGCCGTTGGTACTCTTTCTCGCTTGTCCTCTTGCAGTGTTGTTCCCTCTCTGCGAGTGAAGATGCTATCCAACTTGCGGTTTCAGACTTTCTACCAGAGCCGCGGGAGGTGGACAACGCCAGGTGGGAGCGTCAACGTCGGAGTTATACTCACCTCGAGTTGTCGATGATCTGCTGCGCATTCTTGATCGCGGACTCGTCCAGCGCTTTGTCTTTCTTGAGGATGTCGATCGTCTTTTGCGCCGAGGCGATGGCTTCTTTCTTGTTGCCAAGCTTCGCCTGAATCTGCGCCTTCTTGTAGTGCATGAAGTAGGCGTCTGGGTTCTTCTCCAGTGCCTGGTCGATCCACTTCGCCGCCTGGTTCATGTCCTTGTTGTTGTCGTAGTAAAAGGCCGCGGCCTGATAGGCGGTGCGCGGGTCGAGCGGAGTCGTTGCGCTAGCGGCTGCATCGAGTTGCTTGCTTACCTGCTCGACATCGTCCGTGGTCAACTTCACCGGCACGCGCGTTTTATCCCAAAGGAAATTAAGCGTTGCGGAAGCGCCTTTCACATCAGCTAGCGCGATGGTGAAGGTCTCGATCGTGATCGGAAGGGCTTCCGGCGTCGCCGTGAGACGCACGGCATCGTTCTCCGGATTATAATCGGCCGTGCTCTGCACCTTCGCGTCCTTCGAAACGATGATGGTCCACTCGTTCGCTGTCGGAATCGTGAAGAGAGCGTACTCACCGGCCGGGATCTCCTTGCCGCCGAGTGTTACCGCGTTGCTAAACTTAATTTTGGTGACCGCGTTGGCGCCCGTGCGCCAGAGTTTCCCGTAAGGCACCAGGCCGCCGAAGATCTCGCGGTCGTTCTTGTTCGGGCGCGAATAATCCACCTCAATATCGGTCAACCCGACACGCTGTTTTACCACCGCGTGCTGGCTGGCCGCGGGGAACTCTATTTTTTTCTCCTCCGCTGCCCGTAGGCTGCCGGGCAGGAGCGGTCCCGCGAAGAAGGGAAGTGCGAACAAAGCGGAAAGGAGAAGCCAAGGAAGACGTGACAATTGGATCATAATGCGCGGGGTATTTTAAGATGTGATGATTTAAGCGGACAAGATATCGCTGAGCGGCAAGAGTCAAATCGGTTTGCTTTCTTCTAACAAATCGGTGCAGCCAACCGCTCTTGGCGTTGCGCGTCGATGTCGATCTTGATTAGTTTATTCTCAAATGTAGCGTAGCCGCGCTTTGATTCGCAAGTTCCCGATGCTCACCCATCTCGCAGATTCCCAATCTGCTCGGTTCTCGTTAGGCGGTGAGGTAAAACTATGCCTCCTGTTAACCCGGTAGTTCCATTAGGAGGATACATATGTCACGCACAAGACTCTTAATTGCTTCGATCTCATTTCTTGGTTGTCTCACAACACCAGGCATTGCCCAGGACAGCAGATGGGGATCGCCAGACGACTCCACCGTCAAATTCATTATCGCTATAGAGGCGAAATGGGCCAGCTCAAGCTGTAGCCCCCAGCCAGACCTGAAGGCCGTTATAGCAGACGACTTTCAAGGAACGGCAACAGACGGTCATCGCTACGACAAGTCAGAAGCTATCGCTACCGATCCCAAGGCAGTCGCTCGCGACTGTCAGCTCGGTGACGTTAAGGTGCGATTCTTCGGAGACTCCATTGCCATCGCGTACGGATCAGAAAGCCGCATCCGCAAGGCCGAAGACGGCAAGGAGGCAAGGCGATGCCAGGTGTGGACTGACACGTGGCTAAAGCGCAACGGGCAATGGCAAATCGTCGCGGCTCAGGATACGGTTATTCCGTGTCCCAAATGACGCACTTTTCTTTTATGGTTTGCTGTGCTTGGGCATTGTTTCTGGCTTTCTCATCCCCCGTGTTTTCGCAGGGAGGCGGCAAATTGGCTAACCAGACGATGCAGCGAACCGTGGACCGTCCTTAGGCGTGCTTTGAGAGCATGCGACCGTCATTTCTCGCTAACGCGGTCGCTGATTTGTGTCTCATTAGGCGTCTAGTATGCAGCTCGTGCGTCCCGGCCCAGAACACCTTGCGAGCTACGTCGCTGCGCTCGAGCGTGGGTGGTCTGCCGACAACGAGCGTGGTGTCGAGGCCGCACGCGAAGAGCTCTCCCGCATTCATGCCGATGCAGCGGCATTTCTCGCCAGCATGGAAGACCGCGAAGCTAAGGGGCCTCCCATCACTCTTCCAGACGGTTCGACGGCCAAGCGCCTCCCAGGCTTCAGGCGCTGGCTCTGGGACGGCGAATTCTGCGGCAGCATCGGGGTGCGGTGGCAGCCAGGTACTACGGCGCTTCCGCCTTATTGTCTGGGGCATATCGGCTATGCCGTCGTGCCGTGGAAGCAGCGGCTCGGGTATGCAAAGTCAGCGCTACGCCTGATACTTCCGGAAGCCGAGGCAGTCGGCCTTCCGTACGTGGAGATCACCACTGATCCGGACAACATCCCGTCACAGCGCGTGATCGAAGCGAATGGAGGCATCTTCGTCGAGCACTTCATCAAACCGCAGCAGTTCGGCTGCAAGCCTGGCCTGCGCTTTCGCATCATGTTCACATAATGGCGTCTGACCGCTCCATTCCAAACCAAGAAAGTTGAGGGTTGAGAGATGATAGTCGAGAGTTTGAGAAAACTCGCCGCCAGCGGTGGCGGCGTTATCTGCACAGCGGCACTGCTGCTGATGCGATCCGGCGTTCGTAGCATTCCTTATTATCGCGGCGGGGACCAATTCCGCTGGAGATGGTCGCCGTGATTCCGGGCATTGTCATTTTCATGGGTGTTCTTCACCTAGTGATTGCATTTATCCTCAAGGTGCGGGGTCGACAGCGATCACATCTTGTGCCCATCTAACCAATCAACCAACTTCGAAAGTTTTGACCCATTCGCTCCCGGTCATTTGAAACTCGTTCGCTTCCCAGCTTCGCTCGCTACTACCCATCGCGACTTGCCTTCGATGTCGCTTTTCCCAGAAGGTCCAGCCGACCTCTCAGTTTGCCCATCTATGTCGCTCGCGTCATCGAGGCTCCATTCAACGCTAGTCGTGGCTTATGATGTTTTCTTGCCGCGAAAACACCCTTCGGGCTTCCCGTCCATGTCGCACCGCTGCCGGCGGGCTCCATTCTCTTTGACTCATGATCTTCCCAGCTCATTGGTTCTTTCGCTCCCGCTCGAGAACCGCTACCCTCGCGGCTTTTCCGTCTACCCCACGGCTTCCCAGTTCGCGGTGTTCGCCCTCTCGGGCTTGCCCGTCCATCTCGCAGATTCCCAATCTGCTCGGTTGTGGTTAGGCGTGGACGACGGACGATCATGGAATAAGGGTGAGAGATGAGCAGCCTTCGCGCGAGGCCAGGGCCTGCCAAGGAAGTATGATGTTCGCGATCAAAGGTGAGGTTAGCGATCCTTCAGCGGAGACGTTCGCGTTCAACGCGCAGAAGACGATGTATGATGGCAAGTACATCGCCAAAGGCGATACGATCTTCATCTTCGCGAGCGAGAACCAAGGCGGACCAGGTCTCATCGCCAGCGGCGTAGTTACCTCTGCCAAAGCGATTCCAAAGAAACGCGGGATCGCCCGGCAAACGCCGCGCGTGAGCATCAGCATCAGACGCACCGCGCTCGCGAAGCGGCGCCTCGGACGGTGCGAGCTCAGATTGTTTTCCGACTGGAACGACGGTCGCCCTGAAACCGAGCTCAATTTCAAATTCTACCGTCAGGCAACGAACAAGATTGTCGGCATCTCCGATGACGCGGCGGCGTTCCTCCGCAGATTCTTTTAACGAGCGAATTTCGAACATGAACACGATATGGCCTAGCCGAGGCTCATCCTTGTCGTTAGGTCGACAGCTAATGTTACGCGTGCGACAAATCAAACGATGACCGCATACTGTCTGATTCACGGAAGCGGGCAGGGACCCGATGGCTGGAGGCTGCTGGCCGATGAACTGAAACGCCGTGGTCATGGCGTTCTCACACCCGCTTTTCAAGTGAGCAGACCTGACGAAGGTTTGGCCTGGCATGCCGAGACCATCGTGAATGCCCTCGACAATTCCGTTATGAACCCGGCTGATGTCGTCTGTGTTGCACACTCCGCCAGCGGTATGTACCTGCCACTGATTGCCGAACGCTGGTTGCCGCGTCGCATGGTGTTTCTGGCGGCGGTGATTCCGCGCCCAGGCATGAGCGTTATCGAACAGTTCCGGGACGATCCATCGATGTTCAATCCAGCTTGGGTTGGACAGAATCCCGTCGAAGACAAGGTCGCGTTGGACTTCGTGTACCACGACTGTCCTGCCGATTGTCTCGAGTGGGCGCTATCGACGCGGCTGGTATTCTACGCAAAGCGCGCGATGGAAGAACGGTGTCCACTGAGTGCCTGGCCTGCCATACCATCCACGTATATCGTGTGTTCCGACGACCGGACGATCACGCCGGGGTGGCAGCGCAAGGCCGCTCGAGAGTTACTCGGCGTTGAACCGGTTGAGCTGCCCGGTGGACACTGCCCACATGTTAGCCGTCCTGACGCGCTGGCGGATGTCTTGCAGCAGGCGGACACTGGCTGAGATCAATCGGGGAGTTTTCCGCGCAAGACAGTAATCGAATAGGGCGGTAGATCGTAAAATGAGAATGCTTTTTGCGTGAAGCGTGCTGGCGGCAGGCTTCGAATGGGGTGACCGTTTGGTCCGTCCTCATGCCATTCATACTGATCGCGCGAGAACCGAATTACATCTACGCTGCCGACGAAGGTTACCTGCGGTCGCGTGCCGGAGAAGTTGAACTGCAGGCTAAGTCGTGCGGTGCGCATGGGATCCTTGTTAATCGCCAGCAGGCCCCATTGTTTGTCCGGCCGTCGTACTGCATAGACGCTGACAGCAGATGATGCTGTTGGCTTCTGCGGGTCGACCCTTACCGGCGACTTCGTCGTCCGCCTCTCCCTAGCCAGGGAGAGGGTTTGGGCGAGGGTCGCGCTAGACACGCTCACGGGAAAGATCTCGTGTGTTTCGTTTGTTGGTTGCATCCATTCCGTTGTGATGAGTTGGGCGGCATGGTAGCCGGACAGACGATTCAGCTCGTCACTGTTTGGATTTAGCTGCAGCATCATAAGGTTGCCCCAGGAACATTTGAGCTCGTCTTCGAGATAATTTGGTTCGTATCCGTATAGGTACGGCTTGGAGCCGCCGAGTGTTAGAAATGTTCCTACTGTATCTGCGTTGAAGAGCGCGCCTTCGATTTCCACTTCATGGCGTCCTGCAAAAACGGAATAACCGTATTCGGTCATTAGCCATGGAATTGCAGTAGGGACGCCGTCTGATCGAAGGCTCGTCATCATTTCACCCAAAAGCTTTGGGGTTTGCAACAGCTGGGGTGCCGCATCGGCGCAGACGTTGTCGAAGGGATAGAACTCAAATGAAAAGAAATCGAATGGCACTCCGGCGCGTCGCACACATTTGAGGAACCGGTTCATCCAGGAACGATTCCCCGCCTCGTCAGGCCACGTGAGAAGTTGGCCTTCGAAGTTTTGCAGGCTCGGCCCGCCGAGTTTTAAATGCGGATTCAACGTAACGAGACGGTGCGCGAATCCAGCGTAAAGGGCTGCATAATCCTCCGGCGACGCCCATTGGCCGTCGGGTTCTTCGCCTAGCTCAATTCCTTCGAGAGGATATTGTCGTTTAGACAGGTAACTGATCTCGGTCGTTGCATTTTCCGGCGTGTCATACAAAACGCCGACAGGCAGAAGGACGGGCAAACCATTCGTCAGCGCGCTGCGCAAGATGAAATCGAGTCCCGGTTGCTCGATTTTGTAATCAATGTCCTCGGCGCGATGCCACGGATCGGTCGATGATACGTAAATCACTGTCTGCCGGTACCGATCAGGCGCATGACGGATATAATCGTGAAAACGACTGCGGCTGCTTGCCGTGCCGGGATGTGGAGCAGGCGGGTCGACACTTCCAAGTTCAATCTCGCGGATCGCAAATCCGAGTCGATCGCGAATGTCGTTTGAAGGCTCCGCGCTTGTTTGTGAACTGCGGCTCATTGCGACGCGGACGAAGCGAACCGCAAGTGGTTTTGCACACAGCCGAACAGCTTCGTCGCCGCCCGATCCGCGGTTCAGCGCCCCGTTTGGAAAAAGACGCCACTCATCTTTCCGATCGGCGTGCAAATGCATCGGATCATCGCCGCTCCAATATTCGACTCTGTATTGCCGGGCGTATGGCGCCCCCCAATGAATCCGAATGGCGTTCACCGGTCTGGCGACGTCCAGATCGATTACCACCCACTGCGGATGCGCATCATCGGCTTCGCCTGTGAAGTGGGAATCGAGATACGGATTGCTTTTCCAAAATGATTCTTCGTTGCCGTCCGTGATGCGTGAGTAACCATCATCATTAGCCTGGTCGATCGTGTTTCCGCGTCGCGGCAAACGGTAGCCGTAGGAGCGATTAATCGGCTCGGCGAGTGAATCGTCCGAGATCCAGTATCCGCACTGAAGGGCGGGATTGCTCCAAGTGCCTCGCGGATTCCAATGCCAGACTTCACCGGCCAAGTCAGTCCGCAGTCGATACGTCAGTGGCCCGAACCCGGCTGATCGCATTTCGGCGATGTTCTTTTCCGTAAACATCCGGGCACATTCGTCCCGCTCGTGACCATCAACGCCGGCGCCTAACGTCTTGGTTGGCACACACTGGTTTACCGGGTTATCGGCAATGACGACGGCAGAGACCGCAAAGGGCTTTTCGTCATCGCGCGCTTCCGTTGCCGCTGCTAATTGGATGAGGTTAATCCCGGTAAGACACAGCGATGCGAGGAGGCAACGCATAATGGTAGGGACGCCCCGCCGGGGCATCCGGACGGCGCGGCGCGCCATCCCTATCTGCAAACCCCCTGGAGGCCCCATCCTCGTTTTGCGAAACTTTTTGGAGTGCGATGAGTCCTCACGCAGATTTTTCACTGCTACCGCTGTGCCTTATCCAAACGCTTCCTGACCTGGTCTTTTTCGTGGCGAACGTCTTTCAAGTGACTCTGTAGAAGCGGCAACTGCGATGCTTGCGGATTCGGCGAGTGGCGAAGAGTCTTGTTGTTCTTACCTCCGTAATACGCTGGTCCCGGTTTCTTCGCCTCACCGATGCGAAGAAGTAAGTCGTCTTCCTGCCTCTGCAGTTCCTCGTAGCGGCTTTGCAGCGCGCGAAGCTCGTTCTGTCGAGTTTGTTGTTCTGCTCGATATTGATTTGCCTTTTGGGTCGCTTCCGCTTCCCGCCGCGAGGCTTCTGCCTGCTCCTTTCGGACTTGGTCGAGTCCGGCACTTTGCTGCGCTGAGTAATTGGCGGCTCTTTGAGGATCATAACCGAAGCGCTGCTGAACGTCCTTAGGAAGTTCGGTGAAATAAATTTTGGAGATGCCAGCCTTACTGGTTACGACGATGCCGTCCGGTTCGACCCGGCTTACAGTGGCGTCCTTATATTCCTTTCCAG
>Ga0209156_10004324_pt1 | contig 10378 bp, 10 predicted proteins | sample GraSoiAngelo_124_FD_185881 | JGI IMG/M metagenome (GOLD analysis project Ga0209156, IMG submission 185881) | Grasslands soil microbial communities from the Angelo Coastal Reserve, California, USA - 14_0927_05_20cm (SPAdes) (version 2) | ecosystem: Environmental > Terrestrial > Soil > Grasslands...
TGCACCGGTGACAACAACGGTTGCACCGGCGACAACAAACGTTGCGCCGGCGACAACAAACGTTGCGCCGGCGACAACAAACGTTGCGCCGGCGACAACAAGCACTGCACCGGCGGCGGCGCCGACCGTGCTGGCGAAAACGGACTCCATACCGAGGCCGGACAAGCCACGCGCCGAAGCCGCAGCGAAAGACCAGCGCGCAACAGCCGCATCGCCGTCCCCAGCCGCTCTGCCAGCGGCTTCTGGCGCGGCGGCGGAGCGGCCGCCGACACCGGCGACGCCGCTGATCGCGGCCAAATCCATCATGGCGTCGCCCGATTCCGGCGCCCCCAAGCTGCTCGAGCCGGAGAAGCCGGTCGCTGCGAAAGCGGACGAGCCGCCCGCGCCTGACGTGACGGCGTCCGCGGCATCGAAAGAGCCTGACGCATCCGACGGCGCCTCGCCCAATGTCGCCGTGCAACGAACCGAATTTGCGGTCGATGTTGGCGGTGCCAATTCGATCGGCGGCTTACGTGCGCTGTGGCGCGGGCTGACCAAATCGTATTCGGAGCTCGCCGCACTGCGTCCGATCATCATGGTGAAAGAGAGCGCGACCGGGCTCGGCATGCAGCTTCGCTTGGCTGCCGGTCCCCTCACTGACGCTGCGGCGGCCGCGAAAATCTGCGCTGCGCTGGTCGAAAACCAGCGGACCTGCGAGATGACGGTGTTCGATGGCCAACGCCTCGCCATGAACGCCGACGAGCAGCCTCCGGCCGCAAAGCCAGCGCCGCCGCCACAACAGCACCGGCGAGGCTACTACCCCAAACGATCGAAAAGGGACGACCCGCCGCCCACGCCCCAGACGTCCACCGCCACTTCCACCTCCACCCTGTCGCGGCTGTTTAGCCGCTAGCTGTGGAGCCTCAAGAGGTTGTCCTCGGTGAGAGCGAGTCGGCTGATAGGCGTTTGAGATTTTATACCACCGTGAGGCCGATGCCAGTTGTATTGGTGCAACCAGATCGGAAGTTCGTCGGCGCGACGGTCGGATGTGGGATAGGCCTGGGCGTAAGCCCATTCCCGGAGCGCGGTCTGGATGAAGCGCTCGGCCTTGCCGTTGGTTTTCGGCGTGTAGGGCTTGGTGCGGATGTGCTTGAGGCCGAGGTCGCGGCAAGCGTCGCGGAAGGCGAAGGCCTTATAGCAGCTGCCGTTGTCGGTCATGACGCGGATGACGGTGACGCCGAGGCCTTTGTAATAAGCCACGGCCGCCTTGAGGAAGGGAGCGGCGCTGTCGACCTTCTCGTCAGGCTTGATCTCGGAGAAGGCGACGCGGGAGTGATCGTCAATGCAGACGTGGACGAACTCCCAGCCGACGCCGCGGCCGTTGCTCTGGCCGGTGCGATCGCCGGTGATGCGGTGGCCGATCCTGTCGAAACGACCGAGCTTTTTGATATCGATGTGGATCATCTCGCCGGGCGTGGCGCGCTCATAGCGGCGCGCCGGCTCGGCCGGCTCCAGGTCGCGGATCCGGTTTAATCCCAGCCGCCGCAGGATGCGGCTGACGGTGGCCGGGGAGATGCCGGTTTCCGCGGCGATCTGCTTGCCGGTGTGGCGCTGACGGCGTAACGCCTCGATGACCGTGCACGTGGCCGGCGCTGTTTGGCTCGGCAATGAATGAGGTCGTGAGGAGCGATCGCGCAACCCATCCACACCTTCTGCGCGGAACCGCTTGACCCATTTGGCAACCGTCTTGGGTGTCGTATTAAACTGATAGGCCGCATCGGCCTGGCTCAGTCCGCCTTCCACCACACTGCGTACCATGGCCTCTCGACCTTTGGGCGTCAGAGGCGCATTCTTGTGGCTGTTCATCTGGTCTCTCCGTGGAACACTGAAGCTTCGCAACCTCAGCTTCCTCGGTTCGGACCAGATGGACAACCTCCTGAAAGACCACAGCTAGCAGACGCTCAAAACTCGCGTGCGATCTTCGTCAGCATCGACAATAGCGCGGCGCGGTTGGCCGGTCCCAGCAATTCGTTGAGGCGGGCTTCATGCTTACTGGCAACGAGCTTCTTTGCCCGCGCCAGCACCGCCTTGCCCTTGTCGGTCAGCATCAAGACGTGGGAGCGGCGATCGTTGGCCGAACGTGCCCGTGCGCAGAGATCGCGGCTCTCCAGGCCGTCGAGCATCGCCACGAAGTTCGGCCGGAGGATGCCGAGCGTGTTGGCGATTTCGGTTTGATTGCGTCCCGGATTCTTCTCGAGCAGCAGCAGCACCGAAAACTGCGCGGGCGTCAGTTGCAGCGGCGCGACGCAGTGCAGAAAATCCTCGAACACCTTGAGTTGCGCGCGCTTGAGCGAATAGCCCAACAGCTCGGATAATTCGCCGAGCTGCAGCGGGCTGGTCTCGAGCGCCCCTTCGGCCGGCTCTTTGCGCACCGCTCGCGACGCCTTGGCGGCATCGACCACAGCGGCTTTGTAAACAGTCATCGCGCGACGCTCACGATTCCGGTAGGTTGCCCGGCAGGTTGGAAGTGGCCGGCCCCGCGCGGGGGCAGGCCTTGAGATTATACTTAATAATTGTTATTCACCATATCAAATACCGGCAGGCTAATTCAACTGCTGTTGTCGGGCGGAAAGGCGGCTTCGTAAAAGCGCGCCACCCATCCGGGCGAGCGGAGCGCTTAGGTCTTGAATATGACGATCATGCTGTTCCTGATCCAGGACGGCATCACCAATGGCGCGATCTATGCGCTGCTCGGCCTTGCGCTGGTGCTGGTGTTCGCGGTGACCCGCGTGATCCTGATTCCGCAGGGCGAATTCGTGACCTACGGCGCGCTCACCTACGCATCGCTGTCGGCGGGCCAGATGCCGGGCACGGCGCGGCTTGCGCTGGCGATGGGCGCAGTGGCGTTCTTGCTCGACCTGATTGCGGCCCGCAGGTCGCTCGGCTTTCGGCTCGTTGCCCGCGCCTTCGCGGTCAATGTCGTGTTGCCGGCAATCGTGCTGGCGCTGGCGATGTGGTCGGCAGCCCACCACGCCGGCGTCGCCGTCAACATCGCGCTGTCGCTTGCCATCGTCGCGGCGGTCGGGGTGTTCCTCTATCGCATCGCGTTTCAGCCGCTCGCGCATACGTCGGTGCTGGTGCTCTTGATTGCCTCCGTCGGCTGCCATCTCGCGATGCAGGGCCTCGGCCTGCTGTTCTTCGGTGCCGAAGGCCAGCGCGGCCCGCCGATCGTGGATGCAGCTTTCAGCGCCGGATCGCTGCGATTTACCGGGCAGAGCCTTGGTGTCTACGCCATCACCGTCGCCTTCATCATCGGCCTGTGGCTGCTGTTCGGCTTTACCCTTTACGGCAAGGCGCTGCGCGCGACCGCGGTCAATCGGCTCGGCGCGCGGCTTGCCGGCATCCGAACCTCGCTGTCGGGACAGATCGCGTTCCTGCTGGCGTCCCTGATCGGCGCCATCTCCGGCATCCTGATCGTACCGATCACGACGCTGTACTACGACACCGGATTCCTGATCGGCCTGAAAGGTTTTATTGCTGCGATCATCGGCGGCCTCGTGAGCTATCCCCTGACCGCGGTCGCAGCGCTGCTGGTCGGCACCGTCGAAGCCTTTTCCTCGTTCTACGCCAGCAATTTCAAGGAGGTCATCGTCTTCACGCTGCTCATTCCCGTGCTTCTGCTGCGCTCGCTGGCCGCTCCGGCCGTCGAGGAGGAGAAGGATTGACCGCGATGGCCGCGCGGCTTCCCGTCATCGTCTTCGCGCTCGTCATGGCGGCGATCCCGCATCTGCCTCTCATGCCGCCGTTCTGGATCGTGCTTCTCGACAATATCGGCCTCTCCGCGCTGGTGGCGATGGGGCTTGTGCTGTTGACCGGCGTGGGCGGCCTCACTTCGTTCGGCCAGGCGGCGTTTTGCGGCTTCGGCGCCTATACCACCGCGGTGCTGACCACCGTCTATGGCATCTCGCCATGGCTGACGCTGCCGGCCTCCCTGTTGGTCAGCGGCATCGCGGCGGTGCTGCTCGGCCTCGTCACCGTGCGGCTGTCCGGTCACTACCTGCCGCTCGGCACCATCGCCTGGGGACTTGGCCTGTTCTATCTATTCGGCAAGCTCGAGTTCCTCGGCCGCAATGACGGCATTTCGGGCATTCCACCGCTGGCAATCGGCTCGTTCAAGATGATCGACCCCGGCACGATCTATTACGCGATCTGGTTCTCGGTGCTCGCTTGCGCGCTCCTGACCATGAACCTGCTGGATTCCCGCACCGGCCGCGCCATCCGCGCGCTGCGGCGCGGCCACATCGCCGCCGAAGCCTTTGGCGTGCAGACGCCACGCGCCAAGCTCATCGTCTTCATCTATGCCGCGGTGCTGGCCGGCCTCTCGGGCTGGCTCTATGCGCATTTCCAGCGCGCCGCCAATCCCACCCCGTTCGGCGCGCAGGCCGGCATCGAGTATCTCTTCGTCGCCGTGGTCGGCGGCGCCGGCTATGTCTGGGGCGGCGTGCTGGGCGCCGCCATCGTCGTCATCCTGAAGGAAGTCCTGCAAAGCTATCTGCCGTATCTGTTGCATGGCGAAGGCCAGCTCGAGACCATCGTGTTCGGCATCCTCTTGGTCGGCCTGCTGCAACTGGCGCCGGCGGGCGTCTGGCCGTGGCTGATGTCGTGGCTGCCGCGGAAGTCGGAGCGCAAGCGGCCGGACACCTCCCTCGCTTTGCCCGCACGTGCGCGAGCGGCGGGCGCGCCGAGCGTGCTGTTGCGGATCGACCATGCGCGCAAGCAATTCGGCGGGGTGATCGCCGTCAACGACGTCTCGTTCGACGTCCGGGTGCGCGAGATCGTCGCGCTGATCGGCCCGAACGGCGCCGGCAAAAGCACGACCTTCAATCTGATCACCGGCGTGCTGACGGCGAGCAGCGGCACCATCTCGGTGCTCGGCAAGAAACTCGCCAACGCGCCGCCGCAAGAGGTGGTGAAGCTCGGCATCTCCAGGACCTTCCAGCATGTCAAGCTGGTGCCCGACATGAGCGTGCTGGAGAATGTCGCGATCGGCGCGCATTTGCGCGGCAATGCCGGCGCGCTCGCCAGCATGTTCCGCCTCGACCGCCCCGATGAGGCCAGGCTGCTGGCGGAAGCCGCGCGCCAGATCGAGCGCGTCGGGCTTTCCAAAGAGATCGACCAGCCGGCCGGCTCGCTCTCGCTCGGACAGCAACGCATCGTCGAAATTGCGCGCGCGCTGTGCGTCGATCCGATGCTGCTATTGCTCGACGAGCCGGCCGCGGGCCTGCGGCACATGGAAAAGCAGAGGCTCGCGGCCCTGCTCCGCCAGTTGCGCGACGGCGGCATGTCGGTGCTCCTGGTAGAGCACGACATGGGCTTTGTGATGGATCTCGCCGACCGCGTCGTGGTGCTGGATTTCGGCACCAAGATCGCTGAAGGCACGCCGGCTGCGATCAAGACCGATCCTGAGGTGATCAAGGCCTACCTTGGGGCGGCCGCATGAGCGCGCTGTTGCACCTCACCGACGGCCATGTCGCCTACGGCAAGGTCGAGGCGGTGCGATCGGTATCGCTCGAGATTGCCGGCAACGAGATCGTCACCATCATCGGGGCCAACGGCGCCGGCAAGACCACGCTGCTCAACGCCATCATGGGAATCCTGCCGCTGAAGGGGCGCGTCAGCTTTGCCGGTGGCGATCTGGCGCGGTTCGAGATCGAGGACCGCGTTGCGGCAGGCTTGAGCCTGGTGCCGGAGCATCGTGAGCTGTTCGCGACCATGAACGTCGAGGACAATCTCGAGCTCAGCGCGTTCCGCGTCGCCAGGGCGCAAGCGAGGGATTCATTCGAGCGGGTCTACACGCTGTTTCCGCGGCTGAAGGAGCGGCGCAAGCAATTGGCCGGCACACTGTCGGGCGGCGAGCAACAGATGCTGGCGATGGGCCGCGCGCTGATGGGCGCGCCCAAACTCTTGATGCTGGATGAACCGAGCCTTGGTCTGGCCCCGATCATCGTCGCCGATATTTTCCGCACCATCGGCGAATTGCGCGCATCGGGCGTATCGGTGCTCCTGGTCGAGCAGAACGCGCAAGCCGCGCTCAGGATCGCCGACCGCGCCTATGTGATGGAGCTCGGCGAATTCATCCTGAGCGGACGGGCCAACGACGTCGCCGCCAACGCGCGCGTCGCCGCGAGCTATCTCGGATTTGCGCATGAAGGGGAGAGCGCGATTTAGCACCACTTGCTCTCATGTTGTGACGTGGCTTTACTTCACCCTCCCCTGGAGGGGGAGGGTCGTTCGCACTCGGCGATGCGCAGCATCGTCCGATGCGAGCGGGGTGGGGTGATCTATCCCCGGGCGAGGTACGTATGATCTCAACATCGATTCGCCGGGCAGCAGCGAAAAGGCTTCCAGCCAACACGACACCGCACGAGCGCGCATTGTGGCGCGCTTTGAAAGAAATCCCGATGGACGGCACGCACTTCCGACGCCAGGCGCCGATCGGCCCCTACGTCGTGGATTTCTTCTGCCCAGCCAAACGCTTGATCATCGAACTCGACGGCGGGCATCACAACGGTGATGATATCGCGAATCGCGATAGCGAAAGGCAACATTGGCTCGAGCAGGAGGGATACCGCGTCGTCCGCTTCTGGAATTCCGAGATCACCGGTGATCTGACAGCGGTACTCGAGCGAGTTTATGTGGAGCTGTACGGTTCGCGCGAGGCGGAGGTCAAACCACTGAAGCACCGCCGCCGGAGATAGACCGTCACCCCACCCCGCCCGCGCCGGACGATGCTTCGCATCGCCGAGCGCGGGCGACCCTCCCCCTCCAGGGGAGGGTAAGAAAGACCCGAGCGCACCCGCCTCACTCCGCGGGCACGTATTTTCCGTTCTTCACGGTGAGGATGATGCGCGAGCGGTCGTCGAGGCCGTAGCGGTCTTTTTCAGTGAAGTTATAGACGCCCTGGCTCGCGGCGATCTCACGTTCGGTCAAAAGCGCCTGGCGGATCGCCTCGCGGAATTCCGGCGTGCCAGGCTTGGCCGTCTTCAACGCGACCGGGATGACGCGTTCGAGAACCAGAAACGCGTCATAGGAATGGCCTGCGAACTGGCTGCGGCTGTTGGGGCCGTATTTTGCCTCGTAAGCCTTGTCCAGCGCGAGACCCGGCTTTTTGGTCAGCGCGCTGTCCGGCTGATCCTCGGGATCCATCACCGGACCCGACGCCATGATCACGCCCTCGGCCGCTTTCCCGGCGATGCGGATGAAGTCCATGCTGGCAGCGCCGTGGGTCTGGTAGATCAGCCCCTTGTAGCCGCGCTCGCGCAAGGCCGTCTGCGGCAGTGCCGCCGCGGTGCCGGAAGCGCCGACCAGGATCGCATCGGGATTGGCAGCAACCAGCTTCAGCACTTGTCCCGCAACCGACGTATCCGGCCGCGCAAAACGCTCTTCATCGGCCACCGTCATGCCCATCGGCACCGCCTGGAACTTGAAATCGTTGAACCAGAGATCGCCGTAGGAATCGGAGTAGCCGATATAGCCGACGGTCTTGATGTTGTGCGCCTTCATATGCGCGTAGAGCACCTTGCCCATGATCGGCACCGGCTGCGGCATTGCGACCGACCATTTTGCACGTTCCGGCGTGATCGCGAACGGTGCGAGAGCGATGTGGGGAATTCCCGCCTCGTTGGCGACGTCAGAGACCGCATTCGTCGGCGGCGTCGTCGACGAGCCCATGATGATGTCGGCCTTGGACTCCGTGACGAAACGCCGCGCATTGGTGGTGGCGGCGGTCGGATCGCCGCCATCGTCGAGCACGATCACCTTCAGGGGTACGCCCGCGATCTCCTTCGCCACGAAATCGAGCGCGTTGCGTTCGGGAATGCCGAGCGCCGCCGCGGGGCCGGTCGTGGTGATGGTGATGCCGATGGTGATCTCATTGCTCTGTGCCGTCGCCGGCATTCCGGGCATGGCGAGCGCCGCAGCGATTGCAGCAGCCGACAACAAACCTTTTTTCATTCGTTCCTCCCAGTGATGCTTCCTAGAATAAGGCCGGCTATTTAGCTCTCTGTAGGCGACGCGGATGCCGGAGTCAGCGTCCAAGTCAGCCCCGCATGAATTTAGCGATGATTTCCTCCGGCACCGCCGCCGATTTCAGCCTCGAGGGGTCGTCGGGATGCCGCCCGACCAGTACGCGGGTCTCGAACGCTTCGATCGCAAGCGCCTCGCCCTTGAACACCTTGTGGGTGACCTCAAAGCTCGAGCGCTTGAAACTTTCGATCCGGCTTTCGATCGTGATCCAGTCGCCATGGGTCGAGGCGATATAGAACTTCGCCCGCGTGTCGACCATGGGGATGCCGACCAAGCCGTATTTTCTGATGATATCCTGCTTGGAGAAGCCGGCAGCCTCGAACAGGATCGAGGTCGAATCGTCGAACATCGCGAAATAGCGCGGGTAGTAGACGATGTTGGCGGGGTCGCAATCTCCCCACTGGATCTGCACCTCGCGCCGGTTTGCGAACATTGTCTTACGAACTCCGTTAGCGCGGCAACGGCGCCGAGCTCCCTCTCCCTTTGGGAGAGGGTTGGGGTGAGGGGTTACGGTCTATCGTGAGAGCGAATCCCCTCACCCGGCGCTGCGCGCCGACCTCTCCCAACGGGAGAGGTGGAAGAGCGTTCGTGCCGCGCGCGTGCTTCATGTCGATCAACGCGGCGCCATACGCAGCGCGGCATCGAGCCGCACCACCTCGCCGTTCAGGTAGATATTGTCGATCATGTGCAGCGCCAGCGAGGCGAATTCGTCGGCCTGGCCGAGCCGGCGCGGGAAGGGAATCGCGGCGGCAAGGCTATCCTGTGCCTCCTGCGGCAGATTGGCGAGTAGCGGGGTCAGGAACAGCCCGGGCGCAATGGTGAGCACGCGAATGCCGAACTGCGCCAATTCGCGCGCGATCGGCAGCGTCATCGCGACGATGCCGCCTTTCGAGGCCGAGTAAGCCGCCTGCCCGATCTGGCCGTCATAAGCTGCGACCGACGCCGTGTTGATGACGACGCCGCGCTCGCCGTTGGCGAGCGGCTCCAGCTTCGACATTTCCGCGGTCGCAAGCCGCAGCATGTTGAAAGAGCCGATCAGATTGACCTTGATCACCTTGTCGAAATCAGAAAGCGGCATCGGCCCGTCGCGGCCGATCACCCGTTTTGCCACCCCGATGCCGGCGCAGTTCACCAGCACCCGCGCCGGGCCGTGCGCTTTCGAAGCCTTTGCAACGGCGGCCTCGGCCGAAGCGCCTTCGCTGACGTCACAGGCAACGGCAACGCCGCCGATCTCGGCGGCGACGGTTTCGGCGAGCTTTTGGTTGAGGTCGCACACCGCCACCCTGGCACCGAGCGCGGCCAGTTTTCGCGCGGTTGCAGCCCCCAGTCCCGATGCACCGCCGGTGACGATCGCGGCCTGATCCTTCATCTGCATGATATCCTCCCTGTGCGTTCGGTCGTTAACCCAGCGTTATCACGCGGGCCGATGGCGTGGGTGAATAAAGCTCTTCGATCGATGGAGCGCGATGCTCCAGCACCGCGCGCTGATTGATCGAGCCCTTGTCGGTGACTTCGCTGCGATCGATCGATAGCGGCGTGTCGATCAGGATCGCGCGGGTAATGCGGGTCGACGAGCCGGTCGAGCTCGCGAGAAATTTCGCAAACCGCTCGCGAAAAGCGTCGCGGACCAGCGGATCGGCGGCTGTCGCGGCAAGATCGTCGAGCGGCAGCGTCGGATTGATCAGGCGGCAGCCGTCGAGATCGAGCACGACCAGCGCGGAAATCTCGTCGCGATTGATTCCGGCGATCACGACATCGCGCACCAGCGGCGCGCAGGCCGCGATGAAGCGTGCGCGCAACGGACCGACGCTGACCCAGGTGCCGCTCGCCAGCTTGAAATCTTCCGCGATGCGGCCATCGAAATCGAAGCCGGCGTGGAGATCGTTGGGGTCGGCCGGCTTGAGCGCATCGCCGAATTTGTAAAAGCCTTCCTCGTCGAAGGCATCAGCGGTCAATTCCGGCTGGCGCCAATAGCCCGGCGTGACATTCGGACCCTTGGCGCGGACTTCCAGCTTGCCGTTGTTCGGCACCAGCTTGGCCTCGTTGCCCGGCACCGGAAGCCCGACATGGCCGGAGCGGCTGGTGGAGGGATTGACCGACATAAAGAACGGCGCGGTCTCGGTGGCCCCGAGCCCGGTCAGGACAGGCACGCGCGAGCCGGTTTGCCGCACCGCAAGTTCATCAAGGCTATTCCAGACATAGGGCGATAGCGCAGCGCCCGAGAAGAACATCGCGTGCAGCCGGGCGAAGAATCTCTGGCGCAGATGAGAGTCGTCGCGCAGATAGGGCAGCAGCGACTCATAACCCTTGGGCA
>Ga0209156_10004331_pt1 | contig 10372 bp, 12 predicted proteins | sample GraSoiAngelo_124_FD_185881 | JGI IMG/M metagenome (GOLD analysis project Ga0209156, IMG submission 185881) | Grasslands soil microbial communities from the Angelo Coastal Reserve, California, USA - 14_0927_05_20cm (SPAdes) (version 2) | ecosystem: Environmental > Terrestrial > Soil > Grasslands...
GGCTCCGGCACGGGCTCCGGTTCGGGCTCCGGCAGCGGTTCGGCCTCCGGTTCCGGCTTCGGCTCCGGCTCCGGCTCTGGCTCTGGCCCGGGTGCAGGGGCTTTCATCGACGGAAGCTCGCGCGCCTCGTTCGAGCCGAAGACCCAGCGCCGGCCGCTCGCGCGCAGCTGCTCGAGCAAGCTTTGTGCCTCCTCCGGCTCGAGGCTGACGTCGCCGGGGGTGTCGAGCTTATGAGCGAGCTTCGCCGCGGCGCCGGCCTCGCCTCGGGCCTTCAGCTTCTGGGCGAGCTCCCGCGCATCCTTGCGACCGAGCGTCACGCTGCCGCCGTTGCCGGCGGCGAGGAGGCTCTCGAGCTTCTGAGTGTCGTTCATTCCCCTGGTTTCTCCGGCGTCCCCGGCCGCCCGTCAGGAAACATCTCCGCGAACCGTCTCGCGACCACCGCCGGGACGAGGCCGTCCACCTTTCCGCCGAACGACGCGATCTCCTTCACGCCGCTCGAGGAGACGAAGCTGACCTCGGGGCTCGCCATCACGTAGACCGTTTCGACCTCGGGAGCGAGCGTCCGGTTCAGCTGATTCATCTGGAACTCCCACTCGAAATCCGAGATCACGCGCAGACCCTTGACGATCGCCTTCGCCTCCCACCTACGCGCGAAGTCGACGACGAGCTCAGAGAAGACGTCGACCTCGACGTTCTCCAGTCCGTCGAGCGCCTGGTTCAAAAAAGCGACGCGCTCGTCGAGCGTGAACATCGGCTGCTTGTGCTGGGGGTTGCCGACGACGCCGATCACGAGCCGGTCGAAGATGCCCGCGGCGCGCTCGATCACATCGACGTGACCATTCGTGACCGGATCGAACGTGCCTGGATAGATGGCCGTGATCACGGATGATGAAAGAGGGTTATTCGGGCCGAGCCGTAGCGGCGGCTGGTGCGCTTGGCGAGCGGCGGCAGCTCGGGCTCGTGCCTCGCGTCGGTTTCGACGACGACGAGGCCGTCGTCGCTGAGGACGGCCGGAAGGTACTGGGAAAGCCTGTTTTGCAGGGAAGAAAACATCTCATAGGGCGGATCGACCAGCACGAGATCGTAGCGGTGGCCGGCGGCGGCCTCGGTGGCGAGGGCTCGGAGGGCGTCCTGCTGGACGACCCTGGCGCCGTTGAGGCGGAGCTTGTCGAGATTCCGGTCGATCGTGCGGCAGGCTTCGCGGTCGTCCTCGACGAAGACGACGCTCGCCGCTCCGCGCGAGAGTGCCTCGAGACCCATCGCGCCCGAACCGGCGAAGAGGTCGAGCACGGTCGCGCCGTCGACGGGGCCGATCAGGTTGAAAGCAGCCTCGCGAGCCCGGTCCGCGGTCGGCCGCGTGTCATGCCCCTTGGGGGCGAAGATCCGCGCCCCCTTGTTCGACCCCGCGATGATTCTCACGTAGGGACTGTCCCCGAAAGGGGGCTGTCCCTGCAACAGCACCGAGGCGCAACCCGCTTCAGGAACAGACCCCGTTCGGGGACAGTCCCTAAGTCACGCGAGCGAGTCGATTTCTGCACCGGCGAAGAAGCGGTCGATCTCGTCGTCGAGCGGACCCTCGTGTCCGATCAATTCGCCGGCGAGCTCGCGCGCCCGCTCGAGCAGCTCGCGGTCTGCTCGCAGCCGCGTGAAGCGGAATTCGGAAAGACCCGCCTGACGTGTTCCGAGCAGCTGGCCCTCGCCGCGCAGCTCCAGATCCTTCTCCGCCAGGTCGAAACCGTCCGTCGTCTCGACGAGCGCCTGCAGGCGCTCACGGGCGTTGTCGGTCAGCTCTTCCTTGGCTCGCGAGACGAGCAGGCAGTACGACTGCTCGGCGCCGCGGCCGACGCGGCCCCGCAGCTGGTGGAGCTGAGCCAGCCCGAACCGGTCGGCCTCCTGGACGATCATGATCGTCGCGTTCGGGACGTCGACGCCGACCTCGATCACCGTCGTCGAGACGAGCACGTCGAGCTCGCGCGCCTTGAAGCGTGCCATCAGCTCCCGCCGCTCTGCCGGCCGAAGCCGGCCGTGGAGCAGACCGACGCGGTACTCGCGCAGCTCCCCACCTCGAAGCCGCTCCGCCTCGGCCTCGGCCGCGCGAGCCTGGGACGTCTCCGATTCCTCGATCAGCGGGCAGACGACGTAGGCCTGCCGCCCGGCGTCGAGGTGCTTGCGCAGCCGCAGGTATGCCTCCGGTCCGCGGTCGTCGGTCACCCAGCTCGTCACGATCGGCTTCCGGTTCGCCGGCGGCTTCGCGATCTCTGTCACCGACAAATCGCCGTAAACGGTCAGCGCCAGCGTGCGCGGGATCGGCGTCGCGGTCATGTGCAGGAGGTGCGGCGAGCGCCCCGCGGCCAATGCGCCTCGTTGTTCGACTCCAAACCGATGCTGCTCGTCCACAACGGCCACGGCGAGATCGGCGAGATCGACGCCTTCTTGAATCAGCGCGTGCGTGCCGACGAGAATCTGGGCGCCTTCGACCTCTCCCTTGACGGAGCCCGTCAGCAGCGCCGTTCGTACCCCGAGCTCCGTGCAGATCGGCTCCAGCGTTAGGAAGTGTTGCTCGGCGAGAGTTTCCGTCGGCGCCATCAGCGCGCCGGTCTTGCCGGCCTCGACCGCGCGCAACAGCGCGTAGAGCGCGACGACGGTCTTGCCCGAGCCGACGTCGCCCTGGAGTAGCCGCTGCATCGGCCTCGCCGTCGCGAGATCGGCGTCGATCTCCGCGATCGCCTGCTCCTGGTCCGGTGTCAGCTTGAACGGCAGCGCGTGCCTGTACCGTCCGACGAGCTCGCGCGGCTTACCGAGCGCCGGTGCTGTCGCCTCCTCCGTGCCTTGGCGGATCCGCGCCAGCCCCACCTGCAGCAGGAGCAGCTCGTCGAGCGCCAGCCGGCGCCGCGCCCGCTCGGCCTCGGCACCGTCGCGCGGACGGTGCAGGGCGGCGAGCGCATCGAAGCGAAACGGAAGGCGCTCCCTGGCACGCAGCGACGCCGGCAGCGAATCGCCGAAGTCCCTCGCGTGCGGCAGCGCGCCTTCGACCAGCGTCCGCAGCCGCGGAGATGCCACCTCCTCGCTCGCGGGATACACGGGCGCGAAGTCGGCGGTCGCGGCCGCGCCGTCCAGGTCGTACGAGCGAACGTGGAATTCGTTCCGCCGCAGCTGTCCCCGCAGGCGCAATTTCGTCCCGGGCTGCAGCTTGTCCGCCAGCCAGGGCTGGTTGAACCAAACGGCCGAGATCTCGCCGCTCTCGTCACGCACCGCGGCCTTGAGCACCGTCAGCCGGCGTCGCGTCGGGCGCACCGAAACGCGGCGGACCTCGCCTGCGATCACCGCCTCCTCCTCGCCGAAGAGATTCGAGATCGGCGTCTCCCCCACGGCCTGCTGGTAATCCCGCGGCCGGTGGTCGAGCAGGTCCCGAAGCGTCCGCAGACCGAGCTTTGCCAGCTTGCTGCGCTGCGACGGGCCGACGCCCGGCAGCGTATCGAGCGACCGGGCCAAAGCTTCCGGCCGAGACCGGCCCCGGGTCGGCGGCCAGCGATCGGGCCGCTCCTTGCCGGCGAAACCGCGAAGGTCAGTCATCTGCGAACCAGAAGAGCCCAACCGTTCCGGGGCCCGAATGCGTGCCGACGACAGGGCCGAGCGTCGTCACGAGCTCGAGCTGCGCCTGCGGCCGCGTTCTCCGGACCAGCTCCCGCAGTGCCTCGGCGCGGTCGGGCGCATCGGCGTGGGCGATCGCCGCGCGCAGGTCGGGCCCTTCGCGCGAGCCGGCCTCGAAGGCGGTGATGAACTCCTGGAAGGCGCGCCTGTTGCCGCGGACTCGCTTGAGTGGGATCACCTCGCCTCCGCGGATCGTGAGGATCGGCTTCACCTTCAGCAGCTCCCCCGCCCACGCCGACGCGCGGCCGATCCGCCCGCCGCGTGCGAGGTAATCGAGCGTGTCGAGGGTGAAGATCAGCTGCGAGTCGCGCCGATGCCGTCGCACGAGCGCCTCGACCTCCTCGACCGTCGTCCCGCGCTCGAGCCGTCGCTGAATCGCGAGCCCGAGCATCGCCACGGCAGCGGAAGCGGTCTCGGTGTCGACGACGCGGACGCGGTCGCCGAGCTCGGAGGCCGCCGCGCGTGCGCTCTCGACCGTGCCCGAGAGCGCACCGGCGATGTGGAGCGAATAGACGCGCTCGTACCCGGAGAGCTCTTCGTAGGCGGTGTGGAAGTCGCCCGGAGTCGGCTGCGAGGTGGTCGGCACAACCGGTGACCCACGCAGCCGCGCGTAGAAATCGTCCGGCCCCAGCTCGACGTAGTCGCGGAAGCTCTGCTCCCCGAAGCGCACGTAGAGCGGCACGATCCGCCAGTTCGGATAACGCTCGGGCGCCTGCGGGAAGTCGGCCGTCGAATCGACGACGATCGCGGTGTTCGCCGCGGAAAGCTCCATCGCTAGGGGTCCGGAGTAGTGGCCGCCGCGCGGTGGATCGCCGCGACGATCTGGTCAAGCTCGCCGTCCTTGCTGAGACAATCGACGGCGCCGGCATCGCTGAGCGCCTGGCGCTCGCGAAGGTTCGCCGATGCCGTCAGGCCGATCACCGCCGCGCCAGGGTACGCCGCCAGGACGGCCGCCGTGGCCTCGACGCCGTCCATTCCGGGAAGCCGGTAGTCCATCAGCACGACGTCGGGGCGCAGCTCGCGCGCGAGCTCGACCGCTTCCCCGCCATCCTCGGCCGCGCCGACGATCTCGATATCGGACCGGAGACCCAGCACGAGCTCCAGACCTTCGCGGAAGACCCGGTTGTCCTCGACCAGGACGACGCGAATGGGCGGCTCCACCCGGTCGAATCTATCGATCTACTCGGCCGAGACGAGCAGCGAGTAGTGCGGCTGGCCGCCTTCGTGAACCTCGATTTCGAGCTCGGGGTTCGTCCGCTCGACCTCCGCGAGTAGCTGCGAGAGATCCGGTTCGTCCTCCCCCGTCAGCAGGGTCACGACCTCACGGGGCTCGGCCAGCAGGCGCTCCAGGATCGTCCTCGCGACGGGCTCGAACTCGGCGCCCCCCGTGACCGGCTCGTCGCCAAGAAGGCCGATGTACTGGCCCGCGCCGACGGCGCGCCCGTTCAGCTGGACACTCCGAGAGGCGGTCGTTACGGCGCCCGTCGCGACCCGCGCCGCTGCCTCGACCATCGCGGCCTCGTTCTCCTCACCCGAGCGCTCGGGGTTGAAGGCAACCAGCGCAGCAAGGCCCGCCTGCATGGAAGTCGTGGGCACGACTCGCGTCGGCTTGGTCGCAAGGGAAGCGGCCTGCTCGGCGGCGAGCACGACGTTGTCGTTGTTCGGCAGCAGGATCGCCTCCGGCGCGTTGGTCTCGTCGACGGCCACTTGGAGCTCGGCCGCAGACGGGTTCATCGTCTGCCCGCCTTCGACGATGCCCGTTGCGCCAAGGCTTTCGAACAGGCGCCGGTTGCCGTCGCCCGCGACCACGGCGACAACGCCCGCCGCGGCCGGTGGTGGATCGGGCACCGCCGCCAGCAGCCGGCGCTCGCGCGCCTGAGTCTGGCGGTGCATGTCTGCGATCTCGACGTTCTCGATCGCGCCAACGCGCGTACCGATCGCGAGCGCTGCGCCGGGATCGTCTGTATGGACGTGCACCTTCAAGGCGTGCTCGTCTCCGACGACCAGCAGCGAGTCACCCAGCCGTTCGTACTCGCCCTCGAGCGCGTCCGGGTCGAGGTCTCCCTCGATCACGAAGGTCGTGCAGTAGCGGAAGCGCGAGAGCTCCTGATGCGCCGCCTCGACGGACGCAGGCTCCACGGGCGGCGCCTCGGGTAACGGCTGTCCGGCGACGACCGACGCGATCCCGCGCAGGAGCTCGACGAGGCCCGCGGCCCCGGCATCGACAACACCTGCCTCGCGCAGCACGTCGAGCTGCTCCTCTGTGCGGGCCACGGCTTCCTCGCCTCGGGTCACCAGGAGCTCGAACAGCTCAGCGACCGGGCGCGACTGGTCCGCCTCCGCGGCTTCCGCAAGCGTGCGGATCGCAGTCAGCATGGTTCCCTCTACGGGCTTGCGCACCGCCCGGTAGGCCGCGTCCGAGCCGCCGCGCAGCGCCCGAGCCACGACGCCGCCGTCGAGGGTGTCTTCGGCCTCCAGCGACTCGGCAATCCCGCGGATGATCTGCGAGAGGATGACGCCGGAGTTTCCGCGTGCGCCCATCAGCGCGGCACGCGTGGCCTCGCGCGCGATCGTCGGCCGGTCCTCGGCGGTCGAGGCCTCGAGCGCCTCGAGCACCGCCCGGCCGGTCAGCGCCAGGTTGGTGCCGGTGTCACCGTCCGGGACGGGATAGACGTTGAGATCGTCGATACGAGCCCGGCTTCGCTCCAGTGCGGCGATTGCGCCCCGGACGAAGTCGAGCAGTGCTTCTCGCTCAGTCACGCTGATTGCTCCCTCGCCTCCGGCTCCGTCGCCTGGGAGAAACCAGGTTTCCCCCACGAGCCCCCTTCTTTTTCTAGGTCCGCCTCGGCATGCGTGCCGAGGATTGCTCGAGGGGGAACCTCCCGGTTCCCCCTAACCCCCTCCCCCAGTCGACTCATGCCGACTGGCGGACGTCCAGGATGTGGACATCCACCGCCGCCACGCGTAGGCCGGTCAGGCGTTCGACCTCGTACTGAACCTGGGAGCGGATCGTCGCGGCGACCTCGGCGAGGTTGAGGCCGTGCTCGACGACGACGTGGAGGTCGAGCGAGACCGAATCGCCCTCGCCCGAGACTGCGATCCCGGGCGTGCCGCGGCTGCGAGGCAGCAGGCGTCCGACCTTCGCCCGGGCGCCGCCGCCGATCTCGACAACGCCGTAGCAGCGCGCCGCCGTCTGGGAGACGATCTGTCCGATCGCGCCGGTCGAAATTGTGATCCGGCCGAGCGACGAGGAAAGCTGTGGCTCAGCCCGCTCCATCGTCGTTTAGACGTGGGACGCGTTAGAAGAGGTTGCTATACGGCCTTTTGGACCTTGTTTCCTTTGAGACATCGCGCGCAGACGTAGGCGCGCGTCGCCTTGCCGTTCAGCAGCACCCGGACGCGCTGCAGGTTCGGGTTGAAGCGGCGCTTCGTGGCCACCATCGAGTGGCTCCGGTTGTTCCCGAAACCCGGCTTCTTTCCACAAACTGCGCAGACCTTGGCCACGGCGCGGCAGTGTAGCTAAGCCGTTGCGCTCGCTCGAAGCTGCGAGAAGAGATCGGCCATCTCGAGTGCCGTGCGGACCGCTTCGGCGCCCTTGCCGACTCGTTCGTCCGCCTGGTCGGCAGATTCGAGCGTCAGGACGCCGAAGGAGACCGGGATCCCGGTTTCCAGCGCCGCGAGCTGGAGGCCGCTCGCGGCCTCCCCGGCGACGTAGTCGAAATGCGGCGTCTCGCCGCGAATGACGCAACCGAGCGCAACGATGCAGGCGAACCGCCGAGTCTTCGCGAGCGCCATCGCACCGAGCGGCAGCTCGAACGCCCCGGGAACCTGGACGACGGTGACCGCCTGGCGGGCAACGCCTGCGAGCTCGAGCTCATCGAGCGCGCTCTCGAGCAGCCGGCTCGTCACCTCGCCGTTGAAGCGGCTGACCACGATGCCCACGGCGCGGCGGGCACCGTCCGAAGAGCCGGTCAGGACGCCGTAGCCATCGGGGACGGAGAGCTCACCCGGGGCGTGCCCGGGAGCGCGTAGGCGTGGCAGCTCGTCCTCCTCGGCGGGCGCCTCCGCAGGAACAGGCGTATCGCCGTCGCGCCGCTCCTCGGCCCCCTCGTCATCGAGTTGCTCCTCGGGCGGAGCCGGCTCGGACTCCGCTTCCGCGAGATCTTCCTCGCGTGACGAGGCATCTGCCTCGTCCTCGCCGTGCTCCTTCTCTTCCGTTGTCGAGATCCGGTCCTCGCCGGGCCAGCGCTCCTCGGTCACTCTTCTCGCTCCAGCTCGTCGAAGCGGAGATCCTGGTGGTGCAGCTTGTGCGCAAGCTTGTCCCGCTTCGCGGCGAGGTAGCGGCGGTTCTCGGCGTTGGGCGGCACCTCGATCGGCACCTGCTCTACGACTGTGAGGCCGTAGCCCTCGAGCCCGCTGATCTTCTTCGGATTGTTCGTGAGGATCCGGATCGTGGTCAGCCCGAGGTCGGCGAGGATCTGGTTGCCGATGCCCCAGTCCCTCGCGTCCGCCGGGAAGCCGAGCTCGAGGTTTGCCTCGACGGTGTCGAGCCCGTTCTCCTGAAGCTCGTACGCCTTCAGCTTGTTGAGCAGCCCGATTCCGCGGCCCTCCTGGGCCATGTAGAGCAGAACGCCGCGATCCTCGCGCCCGAGCTGCAGCAGCGCCTGCTCGAGCTGCTCGCCACAGTCGCAGCGGAGCGAGTGGAAGACGTCGCCCGTCAAGCACTCGGAGTGGACACGGACGAGCACGTCCTGGGCTCCGTCGACGTCGCCCTTGACGAGTGCGACGTGGTGCCTGCCCGTCAGCGTCTCGCGGAAGGCGACGGCCGTGAACTCGCCGTACCCAGTCGGCAGTCGGACGGCCGTCGTCCGCTCGACCAGCTTCTCGTGCCGGCGGCGATACTCGATCAGGTCGGCAACCGTGATCAGGCTCAGGCCGTGCCGCTCGCAGTACGGGATCAGATCGTCGACGCGGGCCATCGTCCCGTCCTCGTTCATGATCTCGCAGACGACGCCGGCAGGGATCAGACCGGCGAGGCGGGCGAGGTCGACGGACGCCTCGGTCTGGCCGCCGCGCTGGAGAACGCCGCCGTCCCGGGCACGGAGCGGGAAGATGTGCCCCGGCCGGACGAGGTCGTCAGCGCCCTTGCTGCGATCGATCGCGACCTGGATGGTGCGTGAGCGGTCATGCGCGGAGATGCCCGTGGCGATCCCCTCGCGGGCCTCGATCGAGACGGTGAAGGCGGTCCCGAACGGCGTCTCGTTGCGCTCGGTCATCGGTTGCAGACCGAGTTCGTCGCAGCGCTCCTCGGTCAGGCAGAGGCAGATCAGCCCGCGGCCGTGCGTTGCCATGAAGTTGATCGCCTCGGGCGTCGCGAACTGAGCCGCGATCGTCAAGTCGCCTTCGTTCTCGCGATCGGCAGCGTCGACCACGACCACGAACTTGCCCTGGCGGATGTCCTCGATCGCCTGCTCGACGGTCGCGAAAGGCGTCTGTTTCTCGAGCTTGGTTGCCATCCGCTGGATCGTACCGCCGGACTGTCCCTCGGTCGGCGCGGAGCCGCATCAGGGCCGCGCCCTAGACCGAGGGTCCCTACAGCGGGTCCGACTTAGCCAGCGGCTCGAAGACGAGCTCCGCGACCTCGAGCTTGATCGTTCGGTCGCGCGCCTCGCCCGTCAGGACCGCCACAGCGTCGTTCAGATGTGTGTGCGTAGCGCGCGTCGCCGGTCGAGTGGAATGCGGTGCCTACGACTTCGCGTCCGTAGTCTCGTGCGCGGCCGTAGCCGCGGTAGTCGAACGCGATCCGCGCCCCGTCCTCGGTCTCGATCACGCCCTGGAAATTGGGCAGATAGACGTCGTCGAAGCGAAGCCGAGGGTGATTCAGGCCGCGAAAACGGCCGGTCAGAGCGCCCTCGCAGCGACCTTCGGCCAGGAAGATGCCGCCGACGTCAGGGCCGTCGATCTCGTAGTGCTCCGGATAGGAGAACTCGACGCGGTAAAGCGGGGAGAGCCTCACCGGGCGGCGAGTCGTTCGACGTACTTGGCGAGGACGTCGACCTCCAGGTTGACGCCGTCGCCAGGGTCGAGCGAGCCGAGCGTCGTCGCGTCGAGCGTGTGCCGAACCAGGGCCACCTCGAAGGCGTCCTCGGTGAGAGCCGTGATTGTCAGCGAGACGCCGTCGACCGTGATCGAGTCGCCCTCGGGCTCGACCGTCCGCACCCGCCCGACGCCGTCGACGTGGCCCTGCACGTAGTGGCCCCCCAGCGGATCGCCGGCACGAAGCGCGGTCTCGAGATTGACCTCGGTCCCGAAAGGCTTCGCACGTTGCAGCGTCTCCGGCATGACGTCGAACTCGAGCGAGCCGTTCGCGCGCTCGGCCACGGTCAGACAGACCCCGTCGACGGCGACCGAGTCGCCGACTGCCGGGTCGAGCGAGCTCTCGACCACGAGCCGACCGTCGTCGAATGACGAAACCTTCGCCCGCTCCCGAACGATGCCGGTGAACATGCGGAAAGCCTACGCAGGGTCGCGCGGCCGAGTCCGGCCAAACAGCGCAGAATTGTCACGGGAACGCACCAGCCGCGTGCGCTTTCCAGCGATAGGCTCGCCGTGGGTGGCGGGTGGACCAAGCCACCACCCGGGCGGGGATGCGCGCGCGCGCGCGCGTGATCCTCTTAGCGGCGTCTTTAGCGGCGCGGGGTCTTCTCGGCGTGGGGCGTGG
>Ga0209156_10004335_pt1 | contig 10371 bp, 11 predicted proteins | sample GraSoiAngelo_124_FD_185881 | JGI IMG/M metagenome (GOLD analysis project Ga0209156, IMG submission 185881) | Grasslands soil microbial communities from the Angelo Coastal Reserve, California, USA - 14_0927_05_20cm (SPAdes) (version 2) | ecosystem: Environmental > Terrestrial > Soil > Grasslands...
CTGCTATCAGCTGATGCGCACCGAGGATCCGTCGCTGTTCACCGCGTGGACGGGCGCCTGGAAGGATCTCGTCGAGTTCGAGATCGTGCCGGTGCGTACGTCCGCGGAGGCCGCGCAGGTCATCGCGCCACGCCTGTAGGGCCGACCGGGCGTCGCGTCACCGGTCGACGCCGACCTCGCGCAGGTAGCGCAGCACGCCCGGATGAATCTGCTCGCGGCGCGGCGCGGCGGCCAGCGTGTTCGCCGCCGTCGTCTCGCGCGCCTGGGGCAGGCGCTGCCCGAGCTGCGCCTCGCCCCGGTGGAGCGCCCGCGCCAGCCGGTACGCCACGTCGTCGGGGAGATCCGCGCGCGTCAGGATGAAGCTCCACGAGCCGACGGACGCGAGCGGCGCGTCGAGGCCCGCGTAGGCCCCGGCGGGCACCGTCAGCGGCTTCAGGAACGCGTGCTTGGCGAGGATGCGTGCACGCTCGTCGGCCTGCGGCGCGAGGAAGCGCGCGCCCCCGGGACCGCCGGCCACCGCGGTGAAACCCGGCCAGCCGAGGCCGCCGCCCCAGAGCGCGGCGACGCGCCCGTCGAGCACCATCGCCGGCCCGTCACCCGCGCGGTCGAGGTACACGGCCTGGAAGTCGCGCTCCTGGTCGAGCCCCAGGCCGTCGAGGACGTAGCGCGCGAGGATCACGAGGCCCGAGCCCCGCGCGCCGAAGGCGACGGGCTTGCCGCGGAGGTCGGCGATCGCGCGATAGGGGCTGTCGGCCCTCACGACGAACATCCCGGGCGTCGAGTACATTGCGGCGAGGAGCTTGAGCTTCGCGGGCGGGCGACCGATGCCGCCGAGCGCCTCGTGGACGACCTCACCCTGGACGAGCGCCACGTCGAGCCGGCCCGCCTCGAGGAGCGGCACGTTCTCGGTGCTCCCCTTCGTGTTCTGCGGCGTGAGCGCGAGCGTCGGGTCGACCTCGTTGACGGTGTCGGCGACGGCGGCGCCGTAGACGGGGAAGCCCCCGCCGGGCGTCGCGGTCCCCAGGACGACGACGGTCTTCTCGGCCGCCTGCGCGGCGCTTCCCATGAGCCACCCCCCGAGTGCGAGAGCCACGGTGTAGCGCGACACGGCGTACATGGCCACTACGCTACCACGGCCGCGCGTTATACTCCCGCGGGGAGGAACGCCGATGACGCTCGTCGTCCCGCTCGTCGCGGTCGCGCTGGCCGCGCTGACCGCGGCCGCCGAGGCCCAGCCGACGCAGATCACCATCGCGCTCCCCGCGGAGGCCACGACGATGGACCCGGGGCGGAGCACGCAGGTCCTGACGGTCAACTACTTCGTGAACCTCTACGACACGCTCACGCGCTGGGATCAGGGGCTCAGGCTGAAGGAGGGGCTCGCGACCTCGTGGAGGAACGTGAACGACACCACGTGGGAGTTCACGCTGCGCCAGGGCGTCCGGTTCCACGACGGCGCGCCCCTCACGGCCGAGGACGTCAAGGCCACGCTCGAGCGCAACATGCTGCCGGGCAAGACCGTCGTGCAGCCGGGGTTCGCCACGTTCGAGGCGGTCCAGGTCGTGAGCCCGACGACCATCCGCATCGTCACGAAGAGGCCCGACCCGCTCCTGCTGGTGCGGGTCGCCCAGATGGGCGCGCAGATCCTGCCCGCGCGTCTCACGACCGACGAGGGCGTCAAGGAGCTCGCGCGTCGGCCCGTCGGGACCGGCGCCTATCGCCTCGTCGAGTGGGTGAAGGACGAGCGGCTCGTGATGGAGGCGAACCGCGACTGGTGGGGCTGGGAGGGCAAGCCCCCGGCGATCGAGCGCGTCGTCTGGAAGCCGATCCCCGACGACTTTCCTCGGATCGTCGCGCTCGAGAAGGGCGAGGCCGACATCATCACCAACGTGCCGCCCGACCGGATGGCGGCTCTCGCCGACGGCCGGGTCACGAAGATCCTGAGCGCGCCGGCGACCCGGACCGTCACGTTCTGGATCAACACGACCCAGCCGCCGCTCTCCGACAAGCGCGTGCGCCAGGCGCTCCACTACGGGCTCGACGTCAACGCGATCATCAAGAATCTCTATGCCGGGATGGGGAAGCCCTTCAGCGGCGGGCTGGCCGACACCGACTTCGGCTACAACCCGGCGCTCAAGCCGTACCCGTTCGACCCCGCGCTGGCGAAGCGGCTCCTCGCCGAGGCCGGGCGCGCCGGCGGCATCGACGTGACCCTCTACGCCGGCAGCGGCACGATGGTGAACGACAAGTTCCTGCTCGAGACGATGGCCGACATGTGGGCGAAGGTAGGCATCCGCGCGAAGCTCGAGATGATGGAGATGGGCGCGCGCCAGCGCATGAACAACGAGCGCACCCTGCCGCCGCACGGGCTCATGCTGATCAATCCGCAGTCCACGCTCCTCGACGCCGACGGCTCGCTCTGGCGCCTCTTCCACCCGAACGGCTTCGGCGGCAAGTACTGGGCGGGGAACCAGCCGGGCCAGCGCTTCCACGAGCTGATGGAGCAGGGGCGCTACACCCTCGATCCGGCGAAGCGCCGCCAGCTCTACGCGGAGGCGACGCAGATCGTCCACGACGAGAAGCCGTGGTTCGAGCTCTTCCAGGAGATCGTGGTCTACGGTGTGGCGAGGCGCCTCCACTTCAAGGCGCGGTCCGACTATCGGCTGATCGTCGCGGAGATGACGCTCGCCCGGTAGGCCGGGGCCCGCCACCCGCGAGCCTCACCCCTCGAGCCACGCCGGGAAGTCGGCGGCGAACCGGTCGAGCGCGAGCAGCACGATGCGGCCGTCGCGCCCCGCCGCCTCACGGTCCTTGGGCGTGTTGTAGCCCCACGCGGCGAGGAAGAGGCTTGCGCCGGCGAGCGCGGGCTCCGCCGTCACGTCCCTGAGGGTCCGGAGCCGGTCCTCGACGAACCACATGCGCGCGGCGTCGCCGCCGGCGACGAGCTCGCGGAGCGTCGCGCGCTTCGGCCGTCGGGCCTCCTTGCCGAGGACGCGCCCCGCGGGAAGCTCCACGCCCTGGCGCCGCAGGAGCTGGCGGGCGAAGCGCCCCTCCTTGGTGGTGATCACGTGGACGGCGACGGGGCCGGCGACGAGCCCGCGCAGGCGCTCGACCACGCCCGGATAAAACCGGTGGCTCTCGAGCCAGCCGCGCTCGTCCGCGGCGATCCATTCGTCCCGCACGCGGTCGAGCGCGGCCGTGGCGGCCTCGCGGGTCGCGGGGAGGTCGGCCAGCCACGCCTCGGGGCGCCAGTCCTGCTCGAGTGCCTGCGGCGAGGCGCCGGCGTGGAGGGCGTGGACGACCGCCGTCATCTCCCAGCCGGACTCCACGAGAGGCCGGAGCCGCGCGAAGCTCTCGAGGAGACCCGCGGGCGGGGTGGGCGGCGCGCCGGCGCCGAGGCGCCGGCAGGCGCGCCAGGCCGACGCGAAGTACTCGCGCATCCCGTCGCAGAGCACGCCGTCGAAGTCGAGCGCGAGAATGGCGGGCGCGCGCGCGGGCACGGCGGGCACTCTAGTGTAGAGTGGCCTCGTGAGCAAGGTGCGGACCCTCCTGCTGTCGCTGACGCTCCTCGCGGCGTGCGCGCCGGCGTCGGCCGAGACCCTGGACGACGTCGTGCGCGACGTCGAGGCGGCCTACGGCCGCATGACGGATCTCCGCGCCGAGTTCACGCAGAACGCCTTCAACAAGAGCCTGAACCAGACCATCCCCGCCCAGGGCATTGTCTATCTGAAGAAAGGCGGCAAGCTCCGCTGGGAGTACAAGGAGCCGACGCCCCAGGAGATCGTCTCCGACGGCAAGAAGCTCTGGGTCTACACGCCGGCGCTCGGTCAGGTGAACGTGGGCGAGGCGACCGAGGCGCTCGCCGGGCCGGCGGGGAGCTTCCTCGCGGGGCTCGGCCGGCTCCGGGCCGAGTTCGCCGTCCGCTTCCTGAACCCGGCCGAGCCGCGCGACGGCGAGGGGAACTGGGTGCTCGACCTCACGCCGAAGCGTCCGCTGCCGACCCTCGCGCGGCTCGTCCTCTCGATGGACGCGAAGACGTGGGAGCTGCGCCGGGCGGTCGTGTACGATCAGTTCGAGAACACCGTGACGATGCGCTTCACGAAGGTCGCGATCAACTCGGGCCTGCCCGACCGGCTCTTCACGTTCGAGGCGCCGAAGGGCGTCGCCACGGTGCCGCTCCGATAACGGGGGACGCGGATGGCCGCCGAGAACTCCTTCGACATCGCGTGCAAGATCGACATGCAGGAGGTCACCAACGCGCTCGACCAGGCGCGCCGGGAGATCGAGACGCGCTACGACCTCAAGGGCTCGAAGAACGAGCTGACGCTGGACAAGACCGACATCACCGTCGCGGCCGCGGACGACATGAAGCTGAAGGCGGTCGTCGACATCCTCCAGTCGCGCCTGCACAAGCGCGGCGTCCCGCTCAAGGCGCTCACCTACGGCACGGTCGAGCAGGCCTCGGGCGGCGTCCTGCGCCAGAAGATCTCGCTCCAGCAGGGGATCCCGATCGAGAAGGCCAAGGAGATCGTCCGCCTCATCAAGGACACCAAGCTCAAGGTCCAGGCGTCGATCCAGGCGGATCAGGTGCGGGTCTCGGGCAAAAACCGCGACGACCTCCAGAAGGTCATCGCGCTCCTGCGCGACAAGGAGCTCGGCATCGCCCTCCAGTTCACGAACTACCGCAGCGTCTGAGTCCCTGCCGCGTGCGGCTCTTCGGGATCGACGGCTGCCGCGCCGGCTGGGTGATCGCCTCGAGCGATCCGGGGCTCGGCGCGCTCGACTTCCAGGTCGTCCCCGACCTCCGGAGCGCCCTCGGCGAGGCCGCCGCGGGACGCGCCGTCCTCGCCGTGGACGTCCCCATCGGTCTCGCCGCGTCGTGGCCCCGCGCGGCCGACGTGGAGGCGCGGCGGTTCCTCGGCGCCCCGCGCGCGTCGAGCGTCTTCCCGTCGCCGTCCCGAGCGACGCTCGCCGCGCGCTCGTACAGGGACGCGTGCGGGCGGAATCGCAGCGCCACCGGTCGGCGCGTCTCGCGCCAGCTCTGGGGCATCCTCCCGAAGATCGCCGAGGCGGACCGGCTGATGACCCCGGCCCTCCAGGCGCGCGTCCGCGAGGCGCATCCCGAGGTGACCTTCGCGGTGCTGGCCGGGCGAGGGCGCGGCCTCGAGCACGCGAAGAAGACGCCCGCCGGCGAGCGGGAGCGTCTGGCCGTCCTCCGGCCGTTCGTCCCCGCGTTCGATCCGGGAGCGGTCCGGCGAGCGCTCGGTGCTCACACCGTGGCGCGGGACGATATCGTCGACGCCGTCGCGCTCGTCGTCAGCGCGGGGCGGATCCACGCCGGGCGGGCGCGCGTCTTCCCGCCGGCGCCCGCGACGGACCGGCGCGGCCTCCGAATGGAGATCGTCGCCTGAGTCCTGCAGGGTATACTTTGGGTTCCGGATGAACGTCCATCTCACGACCCTCGGCTGCCCCAAGAACCAGGTCGACTCCGAGTTGATGCTCGGCATGCTGACCGAGGCCGGCTTCCCGCTCGTCGCGCGGGCGGAGGACGCCGAGTGCCTCATCGTCAACACGTGCGCCTTCATCGACCGGGCGCGCGAGGAGTCGGTGAACACCATCCTCGAGCTGGCGAGGCTCAAGGAGACCGGCCGCTGCCGCGCGCTGATCGTCACGGGCTGCCTCACCCAGCGCTACGGGAACGAGATCCTGAAGGAGCTCCCCGAGGTGGACGGGATCCTCGGCACCTCGAACCTCTCGCGCATCGTCGAGCTCGTCGGCCAGGCGGCGAACCGCCACGACTGGGCGACCTCGGCGCCGCCGGGCTACCTCTACGACGCCGACACCCCGCGGCTCCTCACGGCGAAGGTGCCGTACGCGTACGTGAAGATCGCCGAGGGCTGTGACATGGGCTGCACCTTCTGCGCGATCCCGCAGTTCCGCGGCCGCCACCGGAGTCGGCCGCTCGCCGACATCGTCAGGGAAGTCGAGGGGCTCGCGGCGCGGGGCATCCAGGAGGCCATCCTGGTCTCCCAGGACACGCTCGCGTACGGGCGCGAGCTGCCCGGCAACGGCGACATCGGGGACCTGCTCCTGGCGCTCGGCGAGACGCGGATGCCGTGGATCCGGCCGATGTACCTCCACCCCGCGCACGTCAACGACCGGCTGATCGCGAAGTGGCAGCGGGCGCGGATCGTGCCCTACCTCGACCTGCCGGTGCAGCACGGCGACGACGGAATTCTGAAGTCGATGCGCCGGGCGGTCACCGCCGCCCGGATGCGGGAGGTCGTGCGCGCGTTCCGCGACGCGATCCCCGGGCTCACCGTGCGCACGACGGTGCTCGTCGGCTTCCCGGGCGAGTCGGAGGCGGCCTTCCAGCGCCTCCTCGAGTTCCTCGACGACGTCCGCTTCGACCGCCTCGGCGTCTTCACGTACTCGCCCGAGGAGGGAACGCCCTCGCCCGCGTTCCCCGACCAGGTGCCCGCCGAGGTCGCCGCGGAGCGCGCCGCGAGCGTCCAGGATCTTCAAGACCGGATCGCGTGGGAGCTCACCCGGGAGCTCGTGGGCGGCGTGGCCGACGTGCTGGTGGACGGCCCGAGCGCGGACTCCGCGTTCGCCTTCGAGGGGCGCACGGCCGGCCAGGCGCCCGAGATCGACGGCGTCGTGTACTTGAAAGGCCCCTTCGAGCCCGGCCGATTCGCGCGCGCCCGCATCGTCGAGGTCGAGGGATACGAGCTCGTCGGCGAGCGCGCCTAGCCGCCCGAGGCCGGCGGACCGTCTCGCGCTGATCATCGCCACGGCGGGCGGTGCCGGGTATGCGCCGGTGGCGCCGGGCACGGCCGGCAGCGCCCTCACCGCCATCGTCCTCGGGCTCGTCCCGTTCTCACGCGCCGGCCTCGCCGTCTTCGTCGTCGCCGTGGTAGCCGTCGGGGTCTGGGCGGCGCACCGCGCCGAGCGTGTCCTCGGCGGAAAGGACCCCGGCGCGATCGTCATCGACGAGGTCGCGGGGATGGCGCTCTCGGTCCTCCCGTTTCCGCTCACGCCGGCCACGCTCGCCTCGGGCTTCGTGCTCTTCCGCGTCTTCGACATCGTGAAGCCCTTTCCCGCGCGCGCGAGCCAGCGCCTGGCGGGCGGCCTCGGCGTCGTCGCGGACGACCTGATCGCCGGGCTCTACACCCTCGCGGTCCTGGCGCTCGCGCGCCACGCGTTCGGATGGGCGTGAGCACCGGCGTCCACGTCGTCACGGTCGGGGTGCCGGCCGGGGCCGAGCCGGACCCCGAGGCCGCCGCCGTCGCCCAGGCGCTCGCCGACGCGGGCGCCCCCGTGGCGAGCCGCGTCGCGATCGAGGACGACGAGGGGGCGCTCGAGCGGGCGCTGGCGCCCGACGACGGGCTCACGGTCGTGCTCGCGGGCGCCGGCGCGGGCGACCTCGTGCGGCGCGTGGTCGCGCGCGCGATCGGCGCCCGGCTCGTCCTGAGCGAGCGCTTCCTGGCGGCGCTCGAGGAGGGCTATCGCCGGCTCGACCGCCCGCTCCCGCGGCGGGCCGAGCGGCTCGCGCTCCTGCCCCAGGGGGCCCAGGCGTGGACGACAGAGCACGGGGAGCCCGGCTTCGTGCTGGAGAGCGGGGCGCGCGCCGTCGTGGTGCTCGCGCGCGACGGCGGGCTCCGCACGGCCGTCGAGCGGCACCTCGTCCCGTACGCGCGGGCCCGCGCCGCGGGACCGGGCGCGGTGTTTCTGAGAACGCTCCGGACCGCTGGGGTGACCGCGGGCGAGCTCGAGGAGCGGCTGGCCGAGTGGCTCGGACAGCGCGAGAACCGGACCGGCGACGTCGCCGTGGGGCTCGTGCCCGGCGAGGGCGAGGTATGGGTGCGCCTGCGCGCGAAGGGCGTCGACGCCGCCCGCGCGCTCGCCCGCGTCGAGTCGCCCGTGCTCGACGCGCTCGGCGCCGATTGCTACGGGCGCGACGCCGAGACGCTCGAGCTGGTCGTGGGCCGCGCGCTCCTCGAGCGCCGCCTCACGCTCGCGGTCGCGGAGTCCTGCACGGGCGGTCTCCTCGGCCACCGCCTCACGAGCGTGCCGGGCTCGTCGGCGTACTTCGAGCGCGGGGTGCTCGTCTACTCGAACCGGGCCAAGGAGGAGCTCCTCGGCGTCCCCGCGGAGGTCCTGCGCGTCCACGGCGCCGTCAGTGCGCCCTGCGCCGAGGCGATGGCGCGCGGGGCCGTCGAGCGCGCGGGGACGGCGTGCGCGCTCGCCATCACGGGGATCGCCGGTCCCGACGGCGGCACCCCGGCGAAGCCCGTCGGCACCGTGTTCGTCGGGCTCGCCGTCGAGGGGCGCGCGAGCGCCCGGCGCTTCAGGTTCCTTGGCGATCGCGCCTCGGTGAAGTGGCAATCCACCCAGGCGGCGTTCGACATGCTGCGCCGAGCGCTCCGAGGGCGCACATGAGGGCCTCGATCGCCGCCCTGGTAATGCTCGCGGGCTGCGCCTCGGGGATGAGCGCCCTCGACCGGGGGCTCGCGCTCGCCCGCGCGGGCCGCGATGCCGAGGCGCTGGCGGCGCTCGACGACGCGGTCCGCCGGGCGCCGGGCTCGCCCGCGGCCTTCAGCCAGCGCGGTCTGGTCCGCGCGCGCCTGGGCGACCTCGACGGCGCCATCCAGGACCTGACGGGCGCGCTCGAGCGCGCCCCCGTCGACGCGGAGATCCTCTTCAATCGGGGCAACGCTTACATCGGCCGGGGCGACTACGACGCGGCGATCGCCGACTTCACGCGGGCGAGTCTCCTCAACCCGCGATTCGCCCGCGCGATCTTCAACCGCGGCGTCGCCCGGGCGCTCGCGGGCGATGCTGACGGAGCGCGCACCGACTGGTCGCAGGCGATCGTGCACGAGCTCAATCTGAGCGAGCGTCAGGCGCTGGGCCTCCACACCGCCCTCACCCAACGAGCACCGGTCGCGCCTCCACCACCCGCCCCGGCACCCGCGCCAGGGCCGCCCGCGGTCGAGTCTTCGCAGGCACCCGGGCCGCCCGCCGCCGTGGCGCCGCCGCCGGAGCCGGCGCCACCGCCAGCCCCCACGCCGCCGCCCATCGCCCCGCCGGCGTCGGCGGACGCACCCTCGGCCGAGGCGCTCGACGCGCGCGCCCTGGCGAGTCGCGCGCTCTCGCGTGAGCTCTCGGGCGACCGCGCGGGAGCGATCGAGGATCTGAACGAGGCGCTCGGCAAGGAGACGGATGCGGAGCGGCGCCAGGGGCTTCAGAACCTGCTCCGTCTGCTGGAAGGCGCCCGATAGGCTCGGTCCGGGCCTTCGTCGCCGTCCTCATCGACGAGCCCGTGCGGGCCGCGCTCGGCGCGGCTATCGAGCGCCTGCGGAAGGTCGCGCCGGACGTCGCGTGGGTCGCGCCGGCGAACCTCCACCTCACGCTCAAGTTCCTCGGGCAGGTGGACGAGCGGCGCCTCGAGGAGATCGCGGCGGGGCTCCGTGGCGCCGCGGCGGGCCTCACGGCGTTCGACGCGGTGATGGCGGGGCTCGGCGCCTTTCCGTCCGCGTCGCGCCCCCGCGTGGTCTGGGCGGGCGTCGCCGGCGGCGCTCCCGCGCTGACCGAGCTGGCGGGGCGCGTGGAGCGGGCCTGCGCCGCGCGCGGCTTCCCGCCGGAGACGCGCCCGTTCTCACCCCACATCACGCTCGGGCGCGTGCGCACCCCGCGGCGCGACGCGCGACTCGCCGACCTGCTGGCCGCGGCGGCGCGCGACGAGTTCGGGCGGAGCCGCGTCGAGGGCCTCGCCTTGATGGAAAGCGAGCTCTCGCCGCGCGGCGCGCGCTACACCGAGCGCGCAAGCGCGCGGCTCGGCTGAGCGGGTCGCGCCGTCACGATTCGTGGACATTGACGCCGTCCCCCCGCGACTTCTAGAATGCTCACAACGCCTCACATGAAGGAGACGCGCATGGCGGAAGCGAAGAACGACCGGAAGCAGGCCCTGGAGCTGGCGATCGCGCAGATCGAGCGGCAGTTCGGCAAGGGCTCGATCATGCGCCTGGGCGTTGGCGGGCCGCTCGAGGAGATCGCCGTCATCCCGACGGGCGCCCTTCCGCTCGACGTGGCGCTCGGCGTGGGCGGCCTGCCCCGCGGCCGCGTCACCGAGATCTACGGCCCGGAGTCCTCGGGCAAGACCACGCTCGCGCTACACGTCATCGCGGAGGCCCAGCGGCTCGGCGGCATCGCGGCGTTCATCGACGCCGAGCACGCGCTCGACCCCATCTACGCGAAGAAGCTCGGCGTCAACACCGACGAGCTCCTCATCTCGCAGCCGGACACGGGCGAGCAGGCGCTCGAGATCGCCGAGACGCTCGTCCGCTCGAACGCTGTGGACGTCATCGT